>FWPV01000069.1_pt1 | contig 368311 bp, 297 predicted proteins | sample 2228371 | NCBI WGS metagenome assembly FWPV01 (sample SAMEA103939776, study PRJEB20133) | metagenome | reverse complement strand
GCCACAAAAAAACAACTTAAACGCTGTTGTTTCTTCCACAAATTTCAATAGTTTTACCATGCAAAGTGTGAATCAGTTTTTTCACACTCTGACGTTAGTTGCAATTTCAAAAACCTATGACAATAAGTACAAATTCCGTTATTCATTTTACCGACAAATTTGAAAATTTAAAGGGGATTATTGAATCAAAAGCATTCAAAATCAAGTATTGTTCAGAAGAAACATATTTGGACAATAAATTCAGTATGGACTGCGCTTATCCCATGTGTTCCTTCTGCGACATTCCATTGTCAGAGATCAAAAATCATATTGATTCTTATGGATCTTATGGAATAGGACTTACAAAGACTTGGGCTAAAAGATCTGGATTAAATCCCGTTTTATACATTGAGCAAAACTCACAGCTTTCAAAATTTCTACTTAAGGAGGCTTTAAGAATTTACGAACTAAGTAAAAAAGGCAGTCCGGATATTGAACAAATTGATGAATTTATGATGTACATGAGTCATTGCAAAAACTACGAAGGGAATTTGAAGAAAGGAAAGGTTAATTCTGATTCATATAGATTTTATGATGAAAGAGAGTGGAGATACATCGTTCCTGAAGAAGAATTGAAAAGTGCAGCCCCATTTATTACAATAGACGATTACAAGAAAGATAAAGACAGTTTTAATGAAAGACTAAAAGACTGCCGCTTAAATTTTCAAACCACTGACATATCCTATATTATTATTGACTCTGAAGATGAAATTCCTGACGTGCTAAAAGTTATAAATGACACTTTTGAGGACTCAATAACGGCCAAAGAATTAAAAATTCTCTCGACAAAGATTCTAACAAAGAATCAAATATGGAACGATATCTAAGAAACTGCAACTAACAGCGGTAGCTGTTGCACAACTCCATTTTAAAAAAATAAAGCAACCTTTTTAGTGCGTTAATAGCCTCGATATTTTTTTGAACTACATTTTTACTGTTGAAAAATTGGATGGCGTATAACTAATAAAAAATTGTTGAGTGAGGTGCATTTTAGTTCATAAAATTCCGTTATTTCTTCTGTAAAATTGAATAATTTATGCTGTATTTTTGAGAAAAATAAGCAATTATTTTAACCCCAAATCGCCTAACAATTAGATAAAATTTATGTTCAAGCAATCAGCCTTATTCATCAGTAGCATATTTGTTTTTTTGGTTGGTTGTAATCAAAAACAACCTGTAAATAGTGTGTCGTGGACAGGCTCCAGCCATACCATTGCAGATACTATTGTAACAGAAAATGACAGTATCATCATTAAAGAAAGTATCTACCTAGCGCATCAAATCACCATAACAGATACAGGAAGTACCATCATCACCAGATTGGGGAATGATGCACCACGAGAAGTTTATCAACTCATCATACCGGACAGCATACAATCTAAAATTTTCAGCTTATTGGCAGATAGTGCTGTCAAATCATTTAAACCAAATGGGCCTAAACAAGAAGAGGGAAGAATGTATTGCGGATTTAATTATTTGTTGGAGGTAAATACAACAAACATGCAGTACCACTTTAACTATTTGCCATCAAACACTAACCCATCATTAACTCAATTACAAGAGATATTTGAAGGTATACTCAAAACACCAACGTTAGGTAACATCATCACAAAAGATACGGTAACATTAGATAAGCTGATTTTTGAAAAAATAAAAGGCTTCAACCCTAGCCCACCGTTAAGGTCTACCATTAAGTTTCGGCCTCCGGATATCCTTGCTCTACCCTGACTCTGATTAATGGGTACTAATGATTTAGTTGCGACAAATTAATCCCCAACAAAAAATCCCGTTAGCATTACACCAACGGGATTTGTATTTTATTTCTTACGTGATTTAATTACACACCAAACTGACTTAAATGGTGGTTCAGGTGTTTGTACATCATGTTGTTCCATTCTGTTTTGTTTAACACGCCAAATGAATGCGATTCTTTGCCATCAAAAGCATTTTCGCCCATTTGTTGCACACGGTTTATGTAATCGATTAAACGTGTTTTTTCTTTTTCAAAATCACGCTCATCAGTAACAACAAACTCCTGTGCTGTTGGCCCACCTTGCTGATAAGGTGCCTCGTTTACTACTTTACTTTTAACAAATGCTTTTAAGATAAAACGCATCATAAAATTAGGTTTAGCGTGTTTATCTTCAAAAATCAATTCGTAAGTAACGTTGCAATGAGCCAACATTTGGCTTACACTCATTTTACCCCAAAGGGCCTGTGTTGCAGGTGTAAGTTTATTGATACGGTTAATAATATCAGCACTTACTTGCGCGGTAAATATATTGGGTAATGCCATATAAATTATGCTAATGATGAAACAACAGCTTCCTTATGAATTTTATTTACCAAACCTTGTAATACTTTACCCGGTCCGCACTCAATAAATTCTGTTGCACCATCGGCTACCATAGCTTGTACGCTTTGTGTCCATTTAACAGGTGCGGTTAATTGAGCAATTAAGTTGGCTTTAATAGCAGCCACATCGCGCACAGCGCTTGCAGTTACATTTTGGTATACTGCACAAATTGGCTCACTAAAATGTGTGGCATTAATTGCAGCTTCCAACTCAACCCTTGCAGGCTCCATTAATGGTGAGTGAAAAGCACCACCAACAGGTAAAACCAATGCACGTTTTGCTCCGGCTGCCTTTAACAATTCGCAAGCTTTGTTTACACCTTCAACACTGCCCGAAATAACCAATTGACCGGGGCAATTATAATTGGCAGCAACTACCACATCATCGTTAATACTTGCACAAATTTCTTCTACTTTGGCATCATCTAAACCCAACACTGCGGCCATGGTACTTGGTTGAATTTCGCAAGCTTTTTGCATGGCCATAGCACGTTTGTAAACCAAAGTTAAACCATCTTCAAAACTCAAGGTTTTGTTGGCAACCAATGCACTAAATTCTCCCAAAGAGTGCCCGGCAACCATATCCGGTTTAAAAGAATCACCGGCAACCATTGCTTTAATTACCGAATGCAAAAATATTGCAGGTTGTGTAACGCGGGTTTGTTTTAATTCTTCATCAGTACCGCTAAACATAATGTCGGTAATGCGGAACCCTAATATTTCATTCGCCTTTTCGAACAAAGCTTTAGCTTGTTCGTTACTGTCGTATAAATCTTTACCCATGCCCACAAACTGTGAACCTTGTCCGGGAAATACATATGCTTTCATAAATAAAATAATTAAAGGCGCAAGTAATAAAAGAAATAGCAAAAAAATAACCTGAGTTGTTCACCAATATTTATTGATAACATTTTACCGCAGAGTAGCGCAGAGGTTTTCGCAGAGTGATTTGAGGTAAAGTCGCGAACTAATTCGAGTAAAGGAGTTTGCTTCGCAAATTATTTTATGGAGGTTAATAATAATAAAAAAGTAAACCCTCCTCAATACCGAAGGTGTTGCTCTGCGTTACTCAAAATCTGAAATTGACTACGCTCAAATCTTCGCAAGACTATTTGCAAAATCTCTGCGTAAAATTTAAAGAAGGCCATTAAACAGAGTTAACAAAAATTCCAAAGAAGATTACTCTTGAGAATTTACCCTGTATATGTTAAAAACAAAATGATACCTAACTGCAAAAAAATAACCTGAGTTGTTCACCTCAGGTTATTGATAATTATGAAAAATAAGGTTTAGTTAAATGCTTTAAGTGCAGTAAGTGCCTTGGTAAGTTCTTCAATGGTAATGGTATGTTTGCGTTTACCAATCCAAATGTTACAGTTTCTAACTTGTTGTGTAGCACTTGTTTTTTCCATGCTCAACACCACATCACTGGCCAGAGCATAATCTAAATAGGCCACTTCACCTTCGCCAGGTTTTAAAGCGTTGTAGCTGGTTTTTAAACCCGGTAAAGCAGTTAACAATGCCTCAGCATTGGCTGCTGGTATGTGTGTAAAAAACACCGTTAAATCACCCATTTGACGGATAAAATCATCACCGCGAACACGGCTGTACAAATCGGCTACATCAAAATGATATAAACTATCGTGTATATAAAACGCTTTAGCCACTTTGTGTGAGCCTAAAACGAGGTACTTTACCGAGTCAGTTTTAAAAGCAATCAACTCAACCTGTGCTTTATTGGTACCCTCATAACCGCGCAACAACAATTTACTTTTTGAAGTGGCCGATTTTCCTGTTTGATGTGTTTCTACTACATTTTTTAAGTAGTAATCATATACATTGGTTGTGCTTGAGCAAGCTGTTAATAACGCAGCAGAAGCAATGATTCCAAACTTTAAAAAGGCTTTCATATCAGGTTGATGATTTTAGTTTATAATCAAATATACAAGTTTTGTGTGCAAGTGCAAGTGCTGCAATTAAAATTATTACTCACCATAATATTCTACAAACTGTCGTTCGGTTTCGTATAATTTTATGCAATGCAATTGTCCATCGGTTATATGTGGTTCTAATTGCTCCCAAATGGCAACAACCATATTTTCTATGGAGGCCATCTGACCTTCCATAAAGTCCACATCGTGATTGATGTTACGATGATCTAATTTATCAACAACATATGTATTAATCACATCACGCAATTTTTTAAGGTCCATTACCATTCCTGTTTCAGGATTGGCGATACCTTTAATGGTTACGTACATGTCAAAGTTATGTCCATGGTAGTATTTGTTGGCACATTTACCAAAATATGCCTCATTTTCTGCCTCTGTCCAATTTGGATTATACAGCTTGTGAGCTGCGTTAAAATGCACTTTACGAGTGATATAAACAGTTTTACTTTTTTGCATGATGCTTTGAAGAGCCGCAAATATACAAACCGCTGTTAATGATTGAAAAACATTTAGGTTAAAACTGTAAAATACTTAGGTTTTAGGCGCATATTCTCTATTTTTGAGCACTATTCACAAAAATTTATGATAATAATCACAGGAGCAGAAGGATTTATTGGCAGCTGTTTGGTTGGCGCTTTAAATCAGGCCGGTTATAATGATTTAGTTTTAGTTGATGATTTTGGCATGCCGGTTAGAGAGGATAATCTTATTGGAAAAACCTATACAGCTAAAGTTAATCGTAAAGATTTAGCAACCTGGATTGACGAGCATCATCGCCTGGTACAATTTATATTTCACATTGGAGCACGTACCGATACCACAGAAACTGATGTTGCGATTTTAAATGAGTTAAACCTGGATTACACCAAAATGCTTTGGCAAAAATGTGTGGCTCATGGTTTGCCGTTGGTTTACGCATCATCTGCTGCCACATATGGTGGCGGAGAGCATGGTTATGATGATGATGAAACGAAACTTGACTTGCTTCAACCATTAAACCTATACGGACATTCAAAAAACGATTTTGATAAATGGGCCGTTGCACAAGATAAAAAACCATACTTCTGGGCCGGTTTAAAATTTTTTAATGTATACGGACCTAATGAATACCACAAAGGCAGAATGGCAAGTGTAGTACTTCATGCATTTAACCAAATACAACAAAACGGTGAGGTAAAACTATTTAAATCGCACAATCCAAACTACACGGATGGAGGGCAACTACGCGATTTTGTTTACGTGAAAGATGTTACTGATGTGTGTATGTTTTTGATGGGCCACAGAAAAAACAGTGGTATTTATAATTTAGGCAGCGGCAAGGCACGTACCTTTAAAAATTTGGTTGAAGCCATTTTTGTGGCGTTAGATAAAACTCCGACCATCACTTACATTGATACCCCGATTGATATACGTGATAAGTACCAATATTTTACGGAAGCCAATATGGACAAACTAAAATCGATAGGATACACACAAAGCTTTACAGGCATTGAAGACGGAGTAGCGGATTACGTAAAAAACTATTTGGTTCCTAACAAAAGGATATAATTTAAATTGAAAAAAGGCATTAAGTTATACTGGATGTTGTTTGTGGCAGGATGCTTAGCACTTGTTGGCTTAAGCATGTACGAACAACAACAAATTAACAATGCCAACAATCAATTACAACTTGGGTACGAAAAAACACAACGTATTATTCGTGCCAAAGAATTGGGCTTTGTTGAGTTGGTTCAGAACGAATTGGTAACTGATACAATTAATTTACATCGCAATTGGAACAGTTTAACTAAGTTGGTTAAGTCGGAAAACAGCAATTTGTTTATTACCCAAAACGACACATTAAAATACTGGAGTGATAATGAATTGAGTTTTAATGAAATTAAATTTAAAGAAAATAGTTATCACAACTTCATAAAAGGACCAAACGGTTGGTATCTGGTATACAAACAAAAGCGTGGAACCTATACATACGTGTTTACTTATTTAGTTAAGCACAATTTTGCCTACAAAAACCAACACCTGCAAAATAACTTCAACAAAGAGCTTAATTTTTTAGAGGATGCTATTGTTGTAAACACCAAGATTAACGAAAAGTATACGGATATTTTTGCCATAGATGGTAAATACCTGTTTTCGTTACAAATATTTGCACTAAAGGAAAGCACCGGAACATGGCTTTTTGTGATGATGCTCATGCTGCTGCTGTTTTGTGTATTACTTACCCACATTATTGTTCGCTACTATATCCGCATATACCCTGTACTTACCAGCGTTATATTTTTTGCAGTATTTATTTGGATAAGATCAGTAAGTACCTTGTATAATATCCCGCATTTTGTTTACGATATAAAACTTTTCAGTGCGGGTATTTATGCGTCCTCCACCTGGTTTCCGTCTTTGGGCGATTTACTGATTGATTCTATCATTGTACTATGGTATTTTATTTTGTTAGAAAACAGAAAAAACCATGTAAGGGTTAAACAAGCAAAGGGGAATATTTGGCCTATTATCGGGTATGGCGTATTGTGTATTTTTTCTGCCGATATGGTTTTTAGCGCCATAAAAAGTTTAACCATCGACTCTCAAATTTCATTCGACATCACCCAAATATATTCCATCAATATATTTACCTACTTTGCTATAGCAGTTTGTATTATTCAATTATTGGCAGTGTATTTTATCAGCAGAAATTTCACCCGCGCAATAAAAAAATTTAAAGGCAAGCCAATATGGATTTGGCTAGTTGCAGTAACCATATCACTCGTTTATTTACTGATTGCCAATAAAATTTTTGAGCACGACATATTCAGATATTGGTCAGTTGTATTGCTTACCGGAGCGTTTATCACCTTTAAACTGTTCACCCCAAAACTTAATCGATTCCAGCAATATTTTATTGTAATAGGAATTATTTCAAGCTACAGTGCATTTAGCATCTGGCATTGGCACAATGTGCGCGAGCGTGATAACCGAAAATTGTTTGCAGTAAAACAAATTTCGCAGAACGATATTACCAACGATTACTTTTTAAGAAGTATAGACAGAAAAATTAAACGTGATAATTTCATTAAAACCTATTTCGAAAGTCCGTTTATTATTAAATCTCAATTTGAAAAACGTATTCGTCAACTCTACTTTACAGGGTATTTAAGCAAATTTGATGTTCAATTGTTAGACTTCGACTCTTCGGGAAATCATTTTAAAGAACGTAACGATTTAAGCTATTATCAGGCCAACAAATTATACAACCAACAACGCCCAGAGTCGTTTGCAGAATCATTTAGGTACATGCAAAACATTGGCGATATAAAGGGCTATATTGGAAAATTTACGATAAAAGAAGGGCGCAAAAAAATTGGTTATCTGTTTATCATACTCAAACCAAAATTAATACAAAACGAAAATAGGTTTGATGAAATTTTAGTAGAGGGCAATACATCAAACCGAACCAAAAATAACGAATACTCATACGCAGTATATAAAGATAAGAAACTGGTTTACCAGAGCGGTGATTATGCCTACAGCATTATTAATACCTGGGGTGAAACAGACAACAACTTTAAGTTTTTTAATGAAAATAATTACAGCCACTTATTGTACACCGATACCCAACCATTAACTGTTGTAGTGAGTAAACCGGCAAACAACTTAAGTCAGGTTATTGGTTTATTTTCGTTTATCTTTACTTGTTGTACAGTAGTTCTAATATTGGTTTTAGTGCTGTTTATATTACTAAATGCTCAGGTTTTAAAACGTTCTAAGATAACCAACAACAAAGTGTTTCTATGGGTAAGAAATGGCCTGTTAAAATTAATGATGATGGATGCCAATCAGATAATTTTAATTAGGACTCGTATACAAACCTCAATTATATTTATTGTTTTCACCACCCTTATTTTCAGTTCGTATTTCACCATCAGGTTTACTATTGATAAGTATAACCTACGCCAAACAGACAGGTTGATGAAGAAGTTACGTAACATCGTAATCAACATTGAAAATGAAAAAATAACTAACCTAAACAGTAAAATTACTGAGGGTGAAACAGAGGCTTTTATTAATCAAATTGCTGATTTTTATGACACTGATATTTCATTATATGATACCAAAGGCGAAGTAATTGCATCTAGCATCATTAAACTGTATGACGAACAAATTATTGGGCCTAAGATGCATCCTTATGCATTTTTCCACTTAAACCATTTACGCGAATCGCAATATAGCCAGAATGAAAAAATAGGTGACTTAACTTTTCAAGCTGCGTATGCACCTATATTTAGTTCGCGCAACGAGGTTGTAGGTTATTTGCAACTCCCCTACTTTAGCAAACAAGTTGATTTGTTAAGTGAGATTTCATCAGTAGTTATTGGTTTTATTAACCTTTATGTATTGTTATTTATCATTATTGTGGTAATTGCTTATTGGGTTTCCAGAAACATTTCTTACCCACTAACGCTGATACAACAACGTTTATCAAGTACAACTTTAGGTAATAGTAACGAGCCCATATTGTGGCAACGAGATGATGAAATTGGTGAATTGGTGAAACAATACAACCGAATGATTAATGAGCTGGATGCCAGTGCGCGCAAACTTGCCGAAACAGAAAGACAAGGTGCTTGGCGCGATATCGCTCGACAAATTGCGCATGAAATAAAAAACCCATTAACACCAATGAAACTGAGTGTGCAACATTTGCAACGTGCTTATGCCAACAACGACAATAACATTGGTGATAAAATAAGCCGCACTACCAATTTATTAATTGCTCAAATCGATGTGTTATCGGAGTTGGCCAATGAGTTTTCTTCATACGCAAAAATGCCTGCGCCAAGTTATGAGCATATTAATGTAAAAGCAGCTTTATCGCAATTGGTAGATTTGTACTCTCAGGGTAACGAACATAGGATTATTTTGCATTGTGCCGATAGCCTGAGCATATCTTTTGATGCCGGCTACTTTAATCGCATTGTGTCAAACCTGATTAAAAACGCTATACAAGCGATGCCTGAAAATGAAATTGGCGAGATACAAATTGATGTGATTGACCACAATGAAAACATCAAAATTTTCGTTAAGGATAATGCATCAGGTATGACAGACGAACAGGCAAAAAATGTATTTACCCCTTATTACAGTACCAAAATTACCGGTATGGGATTAGGCTTGCCTATTGTTAAAAACATGATTGAAAGCGGTGGTGGCAGCATCACCTTTACCACGAAACTCGGAGTTGGAACCGAGTTTTGTATTACCCTACCCAAACAACAACATGAGGCATGATGAAGCACCTGTGTTTATGGGTAATTTTAGTGCTTTTTGTAAAAGTAAGTACAGCACAACACAGCGGTAGTTTCCGCAGTAAAAACATTACACTTAACTCAGATAGTTTATTACTTGATACTGCTGTAATTGTTAAGGGCAGCGTAATTATTTTTGATGGAGAAAAACTGTTACAAGAAAATACAGACTACACCATCAACTACTACAATGGTTACATTAAGGTAATTCCTGAACATAAAAACAAGTCTTTACAACTATCTTACAAAACACCTAACATAGATTTAAAGCAGGTTTACAGCAATAAACCAAGAAGCTTGCAAATACCCGAAATTAAAGGTAACCGATACGATTTAGGTTATGCACCAACAGCAGGTGATAGAATTGATTTATTTAAAAATGATGGTTTAAAGCTAAACGGTTCGATTAGCCGAGGCTTAGGCTTTGGCAACAATCAGGATATTGTTTTAAATGCCAACTTAAACCTTCAAATGGCCGGAAGGTTAAACAATGATATTGATGTATTGGCTGCCATCAGTGATGATAACAATCCTATACAGCCCGAAGGAAACACGCAGCAACTACAGGATTTTGACAGGGTGTTTGTGCAATTGGCAAAAGATAAAACCACATTAACAGTCGGAGATTTTGAAATGACAAGACCTAACGGTACCTACTTTATGAACTACTACAAAAAATCGAGAGGCGCACAGTTCAATACATCATTTAAAACAGGTAAAAAAGGAACATTAACTGTTGGTGGTGATGGCGCTTTAAGTAGAGGTAGATTTGCACGAAACATTATTAACGGTATTGAAGGGAATCAGGGACCTTACAGATTAAACGGAACCAATGGCGAATTGTTTATCATTATTATTTCGGGTACTGAGGCGGTTTATTTAGACGGACAAAAACTAACACGTGGCGAACAAAACGATTATGTAATTGATTACAACACAGGCGAAATTACATTTATGCCTCGCAGACCCATTACACAATACAGTCGCATTGTTGTAGAGTTTCAATTTGCTGATAGAAATTATGCTCGAACTGTATTTCATACACACACCGCATTTGAAATGCCTAAGTATAAAATACAGGTAAATTACTTTACAGAGCAAGACAATAAAGATCAACCATTTTTACAAACACTAACCGATAGCGGTAAAAAGATATTAGCTGATGTTGGCGACAATATTGAATCGGCTATTATTAACAGTGAGGTAAAAGTAAGCTTTGATAGCAAAAAAGTAATGTACCGCAAGATAGATACACTAGCTTACTCAGGTATTTATGTGTATGCACCAACCCAAGGCAACGACAGTGTTTTTTATGAAGTGCGTTTTAGTTTAGTGGGACAAGGGTTTGGTAATTACAGACAAATAAGCAGCAACGCTTACGGCCGTGTTTATGCTTGGGTTGAACCGGTAGGCGGCATTCCGCAAGGCGACTACGAGCCGGTGATTAAATTAATTAGCCCTAAACGCAGGCAAATGTTTACGGTAGGAACCGAAATTACCGCTATAAAAAATACCACAATCAAATTAGAAGCGGCTAATAGCAATAACGATGTCAATACGTTTTCTAACAAAGATAAAAGTAATGATGCCGGTTATGGTTTAAAAGCATCGATAGACAATAACATTAAACTAACCTCAACTCCCAATAATAAAAATTGGAGGTTAAACACACAGCTTAATTACGAGTATGTTGACCAAAATTTCAGGTTTGTTGAGCGTTACAGAAATGTAGAATTCGATCGCACATGGAATAGGCTATTAAGTAATCAAAACAACAACATTGATACCGGTTATGAAGAAAATATCATTTCCATGAAAACAGCTTTGAATTACAGCAATAATTTTCAGGTGTATTACCAACTTGGAAGTTACAACCGACAAAAACAATTTAATGGCATACAACACCAAGCAGGAACATTTTTGTTGTTAGGCAAAAACACCTTAACTGCCGAAGGTGAATTGGTAAACACAAGCAATAATACTCTGGGCAATCAAACAAGTGAAGTAAGAAGGTACAAAAGTGAATTAACACGAAGATTTTGGAAACTTACAGGTGGTGTGAATACAGAAGGCGAACAAAGTTTTTTTAAACGAAACAGCGATACCTTATTGGGCGGAAGTTACGGTTATCAGCAGGTTGGTGCGTTTGTACGAAATACAGACTCTACCAAAGTGCGCTATCACATGGGCTACAATAAACGTACAGATTTGTTGCCGCGTAATACAGAAATGGCACAATCTACAGTTGGGCATAATGTAAACTTAGGTGCTGATATCAGGCAAAATAATGGCAACCGTTTATCGGGTAATTTTACTTTCCGCGAGTTTTTAATAAAAGACACCAACATCACTAAACTAAAGCCTGAGCGTACTTTATTGGCACGAATTGAATACGATTACACATTCTTAAAACGTGTATTTGTAGCCAACACGTACTATCAAATTGGATCAGGACAAGAGTTGCGTAGAGATTTTCAATACGTGGAAGTTTTGGTGGGACAAGGTATTTATGTTTGGAAAGATTTTAATAACGATGGTGCACAACAATTAAATGAGTTTGTATTGGCCGGAGCAGCAGATAAACCAATGGCCAACTACATACGTGTATTTTTACCCACCAACTCCTACATCAGTACCAATGCCAATCAGTTTAACCAAACGTTAAACATTAACCCCGCAGCGGTTTGGATAAATAAAAAAGATTTCAGAAAAATCATCAGTAAATTCAGCAATCAATCCGCATTAAAAATTGATCGAAAAACCACACAAATTAATACCCGTGATTTTTTAAATCCATTCTTTTTAAATGTAAATGACACTTCACTTATTTCATTAAACTCTATTTTCAGAAACACATTTTTCTTTAACAGAAGCAACCCAACTTTCGGTGCAGAAATAACCTACTCTAACCAAAGAAGTAAATCGTTTTTAACCAATGGCTTTGAAGCCAGAAACAGAACTGAGCAAGGTTTAAATATAAGGTGGAATTTAAATGCATCATGGAGTATAACCAATACAGTGAACACCGGAGTAAGAATATATAGCAGCGATTTTTTCAGCAATAATAATTTCAACTATACCTTTATTGAATTTAAACCACGCTTAAGTTACCAGCTGAATACACGATTTCGTATAACAGCATTGTATGGTTATTTTGAAGGAAATAACTCAGCAGAATTGGGAAATCAAATAGGAAAAAACCAGGAACTTGGCGGTGAGTTAAGGTACAGTTTAGCCAAACAAGGTGTGCTGAATGCAAAGTTAAGTTCGTACCAAATACAGTTTAATGGCGATGCACAAAGTCAGCTAGGTTACGATATGTTGCAAGGTTTGGCTGTGGGGCAAAACACAGTTTGGAATATTAACTTTCAACAACGTTTGGGCAACAACCTACAAATAACCATTAACTACGATGGCAGAACAGCAGAAACACAGCGTACCATTCACATAGGTCGTATGGAGGCAAGGTACATTTTTTAAATACATACATCTTATGTAGGTATAGTAGCATAAATTCCCCAACAAAGCTGTGTTTTGGTATTGTTTTATATTTTTGTTGATGAAGTAAAATCAGAGCATGCTATTTAAGAACACACCTGTATTTGAAAGATTGTTGGTTTCCCTAAAAGGTAAAATTATACTCACTTTTGTAGTATCGGGTTTGGCTGTTTTAATTGCATGGATTTTAACAGGTACATTGTTTAACGACACCAGAAAAACAGTTGAAAATTTATCAATTCCAAACGAAAGATTAGTTGTAATTGATAGTTTGTACTACTCGATTAATGAACTCAACCGTTTACAGTACATTGGCAATACTTTAAGTAACACTGCAGCTAATAAACGCATGACGGGTATTGTAAAAAAAACAAACCAACAATTGCTCGAGCTCCGTGAAATGGAACAGACCAACTCACTTCAATTGGAGCGCATTGATACGTTGACGCAACTCATTCATCAATACAAAACACTTTACACCAACTATATCAAACTTAAATCTGAAATTTTAAGGAACTCGGCTCTAGGTAAAAATATTAAAGAGTTAGAAGGGCTGTTATCATTAAGCAAAGAAATGATAGACAGCAATGTGAGAACAACTAAAAAGAAAACCACCACTATTAGTGAGCCCGTTGATGAAGAAACCGAAAGAACACAATTAGGACAAATTATTGAAAAAATATTTGGTAAACGAAAAGAAAAAACACAACTCAAAAAAACGATAATAGAAGAAGAAAAAGTAAGAATAGACACTTTAACCATAGGCCAAAAAGATAGCATACAACGCGCCATTTTATCTCATATAGATAACATGACGATGAGTCAGCACCGAAAAACGACAAGGTTTATTGAAAAAGAAAAAGAATTGATTTTTTTAAGCAATCAACTTATCAGGCAAATGTATAATATGATTGCTTCTATTAAACACGAGGAGGCAGTAACCACCGGAATTGAAACCAAGGAAGCAGCTCGTATATTGAAACAAGGCTTGTTTAACATCAACGCTTTGTTGGTCATATTTTTAGTAACCATTGGCTTGTTGCTTTTACTTATTTTGTTTGATTTATCAAAAAGTAACCAATACCGAATTGCCCTACAACAAGCTAAACAAGAAGCAGAAAACGCAGCCATTGCTAAACAAAAATTTTTGGCAAACATGAGCCATGAAATACGGACCCCATTGCAATCCATATTAGGTTTTTCCGAGCAAGCTAAAAATACAGAAGTAGTCGATAAAGAAACCATCAACACCATTTTTAATGCTTCCTCTCATTTGTTACAAGTGGTAAACGAAGTATTAGACTATAGTAAAATTACTTCAGGAAAAATTACGTTAAACATTGCTCCGTTTAAACTTAATAATTTAATACAAGAAATTACTGATGTATTTGAAAAATCAGCCAAAGAAAAAGGCTTGTTATTTATAACACAAAACAATAACCAAACAAATTTAACGCTAAAGGGAGATGCATTTAGGATCAAACAAATTTTATTCAACTTATTAGGTAACGCATTAAAATTTACCGACCAAGGCAAAATAAAATTACACATTTTTACAGATAAAAAATTCACCGTTTTTGAAGTGACAGATACCGGTGTGGGTATGACTGAAGATCAACTGAAAAATATTTTTAATGAATTTGAGCAAGCCAACGAGCAAGTGGCTTCTACTTACGGTGGCTCAGGACTTGGGTTAACCATTGTGCAGCAGTTAGTACAGCAAATGCAAGGTGAGATAAAAGTTACATCAACACCTGAAAAAGGATCGACATTTACCATTAGTGTTCCACTTCAAATGGCAGAGAAAAGTATGGTTGTTGAATCAACATCAACCCCAATAGAATTAAATACACACAAACCCATTTGGTTAGTTGATGACGATTCGTTTATTAGACAGTTGTGTGAAACCATTTTTAAGAAGTATCAATTAAACCATCAAATTTTCAGCTCAGCAAACGAACTATTAAATGCTATCCAACCCAATACTAAACCGTTGGTGTTTGCTGATATTAGAATGCCCGAAATGGATGGTGTAACCTTGTGCAAAGCATTAAAAAACAAAGCACCAAATCTTCAAATTGTAGCCGTAACCGCCCAGGCTATGGCTTACGAAAAAGAACACATTTTAAGTCAAGGATTTAACGCTGTACTTACCAAACCATTTTTAGAAGGAGATTTATTGCGAATGATTGCACAATTCAATCAAGAAGAAATTGTGACGGAGTTTGATTTGAGCAATATCAGAATAATGAGTGGTGATGAAGATACCTTTAAACAACATATTGCAAATATGATAAGTGAAAGCCTTTTTGATTTGGAACAATTACAACAACACATTAATAACAATGACATAAAAAACACCTACGAAAGTGTGCATAAACTAGCAGGAAGGATTGGTATGACTGGTGCTAAAAAACTGCACCACAACATGCGATTACTTGAGCAAAAACTAGCAAAAGCAACTAACCTTATAAATTATAAAAATGATCTTGAATTAGTGCTTAACTCAACCCAAAATTTGATAGAGGCACTTAAAAAAGAAGTGTAGTTTTGTTACAAATTGTACTTCTGCATTTTATTATATAAGGTTTTCCTATCGATATTTAAAAGTTGTGCCGCCTTCGTTTTATTGTACTTTACATCCTTTAAAGTTCTTTCAATGAGCGTTTTTTCGGCTGATTTTAAATCTGTTTCAACCGGAGCATTGGACTCTACTTCTGATGAAAAATTATGGCTATTAATCTCACTAAACATTTCATCAGGTAATACATCAGGCATGATATAATCGGCTTTGGTTAGTAATACAGCACGTTTAACTACATTTTTAAGCTCGCGTAAATTACCCGGCCAATCATATGTTAAAAACAAATCAAAAACTGATTGATCAACTCCTTTAACTTGCTTGTTTAACTCTTGGTTGGCTTGTGTAATAAAATGATTAACGAACAGCGCTAAATCAACATTACGTTTACGAAGCGGTGGTGTTTTAATACTAAACTCATTTAACCTATGGTATAAATCCTCTCTAAACTTATTCGATTTTACACTGGCCAATAAATCATCGTTGGTAGCCACCAAAATTCTTACGTCAATATTAATGGTGTTATTGGCACCCATCGGTTGAATTACTTTTTCTTGCAAGGTGCGCAATAGTTTTACTTGCACATCATAATTTAAATTACCAATCTCATCTAAAAACAAAGTTCCACCGTTAGCAAATTCAAACTGACCTTTTTTGTTTTGAAGCGCTCCGGTAAAAGCACCTTTTACATAACCAAACAATTCGCTTGAAGCCAAATCATTGGTCAAAACACCACAATCAATGGCCACAAAAGGCTTATTGGCTCGCTCACTTTTTGCATGTATGGTACGAGCCACGTATTCTTTTCCGGTACCACTTTCACCTTGTATAATAACCGACATATTGGTGGGTGCTACCAACTCTATGTACTCGTAAAGTTGCTTTGATAAGTTGCTTTCTCCTTTTATAAAAGGTACGCTGTTTTTTGATTCTTTTTTAGCAGCACTTTTGTCATTTACTGTATGTTGCTCTTGTTGTTTAAAACCTGATTCAATTAGCATTAACAATTCATCAGGATTAACCGGTTTGGTGATGTAATCATATGCTCCACTTTTCATACTTCTGACCGCGGTCCTAATGTCGTGAAAAGCAGTCATAATAATAAATGGAACACGAGCACCCTTTGCTCTAATAAATTGCATAAACTCAAGTCCGGTTCCATCAGGCAACCTGTAATCAGAAATTACCATGTCAAAATCAAAGCTCAACCATAACTCCATTGCTTTCTTTTGGCTGTATGCTACCTCAACATTATATTGCTTTTTAGTTAAAAAGGCCTGCAACATATTTGCAAACGAAACATCATCCTCAACAACTAAGATATTTTTGTTCATGGGTATATATCCTACAAAAGTGTATTACAATTTTACTTGAATTGATTTGATAAAACTAAAAAGAGACTGATATTAAAAAGTGGTTATACTAAAAAACCGGAGCATTGAAACTCCGGTTTTAAACCCAACCTATGAAAACGAGAAGGCTTAATTAACCTTTTTACCTTCTTTATCTAATTTAATAACAACCGTTTTGTCGGCTTGTTTTAAAGATATGCCATAAAATTCACGAGCTTCAGCTTTTACAAGCTTTGCAGATACAAACTGCATACCTTTAAACTCATCTGTTGTTAACGTTTTACGAACTGCTTCAGGCAATTCTTCTAATTTTAATGAAGGCTCTTCTGCTTTAACAGGTGCCGGAGCAGCTGTTTCCTTAACTGCAGCCGGAGCTGGTGTTGCAGGAGCGGCAGTTTGTGCATTAGCAGCAATTGCGCCTAAAACTAAAATCGATGCTGATAAGATTACTTTTTTCATAACAATTATTTTTAGAGTGTTTTAGTACACTTTTTCAATAGGCTTGCCAAAAAGCTAACAAAAATGCAATAGTCAGATAATCAATGAAATTAAACACAAACATTTTTTTTGAGAATAAAAAACACGTGTATTAATACCACATATTGGGGAAGGGCATTATTAGAAACCTTGCCCACTTACCCCAAATTAGGTGCAGGCACAATAAAGCCGGTCGTACATAATCATGTATATTACTGTCAATCATTTGTTTATTTGAGTTTTATTTGCATCTTTACAAAAGGATTGGACTCCCCCCTAACTATGGCCACCCAAAACCAAACATACAGTAACGCCCTACATACAGAAATAATAGAGTCGTTGGGAAAAAATATTCCCAATATAGTATTGTATCAGTTTGTAAGATACCCTAACGGTATTAAAAAATTTACTTACATCAGCGATAATGTCTCACTCATCACAGGAAAAAGTGCACAAGAGGTGATGGAAAATCCTGATTTGCTATTTAAAACAGTATTAGACAAATATGTAGATGATTGGCTGCAAGCTCAAGAAGAATCTTATGAGCACATGAGCATGTTTAATTTTGAATTAGAATGTGAAAGTGTATACGGAGATATAAGATGGCTGAGAATTACCTCGAGTCCACAGAAATTGGATGATGGAACTGTGCTTTGGACAGGAATTCAAACAGACTTTACAGAAGAAAAAAACAGCGCACTAAAGCTCCAGAAAAACAACAGAGAACTTGCATTGTTAAACAGCGTAAATGATATAATTTCCAGCACAAAGAACGAATCGCAATTATTAAACGAAATTTGCAGGTGTTTGGTTGAAAAAGGCCATTATCAATTGGCTTGGATATGTAAATTACCCAATGAGCATGATCATGATAAAATCATAAAACCATTAACCAGTTTTGGCAATACAACATACCTTGAGAATCTAAAAATAGATTTAAAATCGGACGAGTTGAGAAAAGGCCCCACAGCAACAGTTTTATTAAATGGAGGTAACGTTATTACCAATAACCTAGAAACATCAAACAGGTTTAAACCTTGGTTAGATCAAGCACGAAAGGTTGGATTCTTGGCATCGGGGGTATTTGCCATTAAATTTGCTGATGGTATTAACGGAGCACTTAATGTATACTCTAAGGAGATTAATGCATTTGACGAACACGAGACAAACATATTAAATCGTATTGCAAAAAATATTACAAGTGCTATTGATAACCTGCATACAAAACAACAAAACGACCACGTACTTTTTTTAATTAAAGAACGTAACAAAGAGTTAAAAACCATTTACGAAATTTCGGAACTATTAAGTGATGAATTTGCCGATGAGGACCAAGTTTTTGAGCATTTAATCAACATATTACCTAAAGCATGGTTGCACGATGAAATTTGTGAGGCATCACTTTCAATTAAAAATAAAACATACAGCAGCAAAGGCTTTGTAGAGTCGACATTAAAACAACAAACAAACATTGTATTAAACAAACTAGTTATTGGGCAAATTACTGTTGTTTACACCACGCACAAACCATCAATTAACAAAAATTCCTTTTTAAAAGAAGAACAAGAATTGCTTGATACGGTGGCAGAAATGATTGCCAACTATTATAGCAAGAAAAACACAATTAAAGCGCTTACCCAATCTGAAGCCAACCTTACTTCCATTTTTAATAATACAGAAATAGGATATGTATTGATTGATTTGAATTTAAAGATATTGTCGTTTAACAAAATGATTAACAATATCATGTTTAAATTCATAAATAAAGAGTTTGTTGTTGGCGATAACGTGTTTGGTTTTGTATTAAACGAAAGGCAAAACTTATTAAAAAAAGCATTAGACAGGTCATTAAAAAACAAAACTCCATTTTCGTACGAAACATCAAACACAATTGAACAAAATAAGTACTACTTTATTGTAAGTGTAATTCCGGTAATTGACAACGATAACATTATAAGTATTTGTATTTCTGTTTACGATGTTACCCAACGCAAAAACATGGAGCTTGCCCAACAAAAAATCACAAGTGATTTGTTGCAACGTAACCGCGATTTGGAGCAGTTTGCCTTTATAGTATCGCACAATTTACGTGCACCCGTGGCCAATATTTTGGGGTTAAACTCTTTGCTTAAAGAGGAACTACCAGCTGATGAAAAACTAAGTATCCTCGAAAAAATTAGCTTATCAACCGAAAGGCTTGATAGTGTGGTGCAAGATTTAAACACCATTTTACAGGTAAGACGCGAAGTTTCTGAAATAAAAACCCAAGTTCAATTAAGCACACTTATTCATAACATTAAAGAAAGTATTGAACACATACTTCAAGATAGCCATGCCGTTATTGAAACGGACTTCTCGCAGGTAACTAGCGTTAATACCATTAGAACTTATCTTGGCAGTGTGTTTTTTAATTTAATTACCAATAGTGTAAAGTACGCACGTGAAGGCGTTGCACCCCATATTACCATAAGTGCCAAAAAAGAAGAAGATCACATCATTATTAAATACAAAGACAATGGCCGTGGTATTGATATGAAAAAATATGGCGATCAGGTTTTTGGGTTATACAAACGTTTTCATACACAAGCAGAAGGCAAAGGAATTGGTTTATTTATGACCAAAACACAAGTTGAAGTAATGGGCGGAAAAATTGCGATTAACAGTGTACTAAATGAAGGAACTGAATTCATTATTACTTTGCCTGAAGAAGTAGATTAACACAATTGTATATCACACAAAAAAAAGCCTTCACCATATAACTGATGAAGGCTTTTTTATTACTAACTAATTTATATGCTTACAAGTGTATACACTCGCCATAAGCTTGTGCTGCGGCTTCCATAATGGCTTCGCTCATGGTTGGATGCGGATGAACCGACTTGATAATTTCCATACCGGTAGTTTCTAATTTACGTGCAACTACAACCTCTGCAATCATCTCTGTTACATTTGCACCTACCATGTGGGCTCCTAAAAACTCGCCATACTTGGCATCAAAAATCACTTTAATAAATCCTTCTTTTGCACCTGCTGCACTTGCCTTACCACTTGCCGAGAATGGGAATTTACCTACTTTAATTTGGTAACCTGCTTCTTTAGCTGCTTTTTCGGTGTAACCAACTGAAGCAACTTCAGGTGAGCAATAAGTACAACCAGGGATATTGTTGTAGTTTAATGCCTCAGGGTGGTGACCTGCAATTTTCTCAACACAGATAATACCCTCTGCACTTGCAACGTGTGCCAATGCAGGACCTTTAACAATATCACCAATAGCATAAACACCTTTAATGTTGGTTGCATAAAAATCATCAACCAATACTTTTCCTTTATCGTGTTTAACACCTACGGTTTCTAAACCTAAGTTTTCTAAGTTGGTTTGAATACCTACTGCCGATAAAACTACATCAGCTTCTAACTCAACCACACCTGTTTTGGTTTTAACTTTTACTTTGCAACCGTTACCTTTTGTATCAACCGATTCAACAGCAGAATCTGTCATGATATCGATACCAGATTTTTTGAATGATTTAGCTACTTCTTTCGATACATCTTCATCTTCAATTGGAAGGATGTTTGGTAAAAACTCAACAATAGTAACTTTTGTTCCCATTGCGTTATAGAAATATGCAAACTCGCAGCCAATTGCACCGCTACCCATCACAATCATCGATTTTGGTTGCTTATCCATAGCCATGGCATCACGGTAACCTAAAATCTTTTTGTTATCTATTTTAACATTTGGTAACTCGCGGCTGCGCGCACCTGTTGCTAAAATAATCGATTTGGCTTCGTATGTTTTTTTAGCACCGGCAGCATCAGTAACTTCTACTTTGTTAGCAGCAGCTAATTTACCGGTACCCATAATTACATCAATTTTGTTTTTCTTCATTAGGAAGGCAATACCTTTACTCATGCCATCGGCAACACCGCGGCTACGTTTAATTACTGCATCAAAATCGTGAGCAGCATCTTTAACGCTAATACCGTAATCGCCTGCATGCTTAATGTATTCAAACACTTGTGCCGACTTTAATAAAGCCTTAGTAGGAATACAACCCCAGTTTAGGCAAATACCACCTAAATTTTCGCGTTCAACAATAGCCGTTTTTAAACCTAACTGACTTGCACGAATGGCAGCTACATACCCACCCGGGCCGCTACCTATAACTATTAAATCGTAATTCATTGCTTAAGTAATTTGGGTGCAAATTAAATGTTTATTTTTAATTAGGGGTGATTTTTTACCCTACAGCGGCAACCACACTTTTTATATTAATAATTGGCTGCAATACAATGCACTACACCACTAACTCCTTCACCAACTTCTTATCCCCCACAATCCATAGGGTATCATTTAATTCAAATTTCAGGTTTGAGTCAGGATTAAGTATACGTTCTCCGTTGCGCTCAATACCTACAATTAAACCTTTAACATGCACCCTAAAGTTTGACTCGCGGATGGTTTTACCCAAATACGGAAAACCGGGTTGAACCGACAGTTGCGTTAATGTTACATCTCCACTGTTATCTTCAAGCGATTGTGCGCTGTTGGCTTGCTCTACTGTGTGTTTAAAGTTAATAATTTGTTCATCGGTACCAATTATGGTAATTCTATCAAACGGATACAAACGTTCGTCTTTGTTCGGAATCATTATTTTACGATTTCCTCTTTCAATCATGGCCAAATTAACACCAAATTGCTCACGTAATTTTAGTTTTTCAAGCGGAATACCAATTAAAGTGCTATCCACCTCAATATCGAAGTACGCCATGTGAGCATCCCAAGGTAATAAGTGACCCAATGTTGTTTTCTCCTCCATCATTTCACGCATATTTAGGTTGGTCATAAATCTTTTTTCTATTCGGTTTGAGAAAGCACGTAATCTTCTTCTAAAAAAGAAAGTAACTACACCAATAACCAAAATACCAATTGAAAATGCAGTTATGGTAGAGAACAACTGATCTAACATAAAACCAATCATAGCAATACCAATGGCTACACGCGCAATTTCCATAGCTATAATTGGCCCTCGGTTGTACCTATTTAACCAAAGCTCGGTGTATGATTGGCGGTTAATTTTTCGCACCGATAGCATGTACAAAAACGGTCCCATGGCACTAATAGCCACAAATGCAGTTAAAATACTTCCCCAAATTCCCCAAAGGGTAAAAAACGGTTCAACAAAATTTACTACTACTAAAATTATAGCCAAACAAATTACACCATGAAATATAATAACTTGAAAAAACTCGTTTAATACTTTTTTCCAATTGCTTTCAGCATTAATATGTTGCGCACCGGTTGAATAATCGTTTAATGAATTAATCCATTTTTGAGGTAAAACACGTTCCAAAAATCTGTACAAAGGTTCGGCAAATTTTATCATATAAGGCGTTGCAAAAGTGGTAATCACAGATACACCAACAGCAATCGGATACAAGAAATCGCTGGTTACTCCAAGCGTTACTCCCAATGTAGCTATAATAAAACTAAACTCCCCAATTTGCGATAAGCTGGTACCTGTTTGCACACTTTGTTTTAATGGCAAACCACTAATTAACGAGCCAGTGGTAGCAAAAATGGTTTTACCTAACATTACCACCAATGTTAGCACTACCACAGGCACCGCATACTCTGCAAGAATAGCCGGGTTAATAAGCATACCCACCGAAACAAAAAACACGGCACCAAACAAATCTTTAACCGATTTTAACACATGCTCTATTCGCTCTGCTTTGGTTGTTTCGGCCAATATACTACCCATAATAAATGCGCCTAATGCAGCACTAAAACCAACATTGGCAGCAAACAATACCATACCTAAACACAGTGCAATTGATATAATTAAAAGGGTTTCGTCACTTATATGCTTACCTAATTTTTTAAGTAAACTTGGCAATAAATAAATGCCCATTAAAAACCATAACACCAAGAAAAAGCCAAGCTTTAAAACGGAGGTAAGCATTTCGCTTCCTTCAAAGTTTTGGCTAACAGCAACTGTTGATAGCAATACCATTAACAATACGGCAGCCAAATCTTCTATTACCAAAACACCAATTACTGTACCTGCAAACTTTTTGCTTTTTAAACCTAACTCATCAAAAGCTCTAAAAATAATGGTGGTGGATGATATGGCTATGATACCTCCAAGAAAAATACTGTCCATTTTACCCCAACCTAAAAGTCGGCCCACAAAAAATCCGGTTACCAACATGGCTGTAACTTCAAACAAACCAGTTATGGCAGCAGTACTACCAACTTTTACTAATTTTTTAAAACTAAATTCTAAACCTAAGCTAAACAATAAAAATATCACACCTATATCAGCCCATATTTTTATACTTTCAATTTCGGTAACAGTAGGAAACAATGCAAAATTAGGACTAACCAACAAACCTGCTATTATGTAACCCAACACCACCGGTTGATTTAATTTTCTGAACAATAAGGTTACAACACCGGCAGAAAAGAGTATTAATGCTAAATCTGTTATTAAATGTGGTACGTGCGACATTGGAATATTTTTGGGTAGAGGCTAAAAATAGTAATTAACTATCATTATGCCAAATTCCTATGTCTACCTACCCTCCCATTCACATACCAAAATCACTGTTCTAATTATCGTGTAAAAGTGTACTTTTGCACTCCCTAAAGTTATACAATTATGACAAAAACAGCTGAAATTCACACCGCTAAAGGTGTAATGAAGATTGAATTTTACGAGAATGATGCGCCTAATACGGTTGCCAATTTTATAAAACTTGCTAAAAGTGGTTTTTACAACGGCTTAACCTTCCACCGTGTAATTCCTGATTTCGTTATTCAAGGCGGATGCCCTAATGGAATTGGTAATGGCGGACCGGGTTACAAAATTGATTGTGAATTAACCGGTGGCAATCAATACCACGATAGAGGTGTTTTATCAATGGCTCATGCCGGACGTAATACAGGTGGTTCACAATTTTTTATCTGTCACAGCCGCAACAACACTGCTCACTTAGACAGAAACCATACTTGTTTTGGTAAAGTAGTAGAAGGTTTAGAAGTGATTGATGCCATTCGTCAAGGTGATGTAATGGAAAAAGTAATTATCAACGAATAATATTTTGCTATAATTCATATAGCACACCTACCAGCATTTTATATGTTACAACTAACGGTATTAAGAGAAAACACCCAAGAGGTTAAACAACGTTTAAATAAACGTAATCCGGCATTTGCTGCTGTGGTTGATGAAGTACTTGCACTTGACGAAAAAACACGTGCTGCCAAACAACAAATGGAAAACCACCAAGCAGAAGCAAACAAAATTGCCAAGCAAGTGGGCGAGTTGATGAAAAGTGGCAAACGTGATGAAGCCGAGGAAGTAAAAAAACAATCATCGAACCTAAAGGAGCAAGCCAAACAATTGGAAGAAACTGTAAAGCAATTAGAAGAAGAACTTTTTGCTAAATTGGTTACGCTTCCTAACACGCCAAACGAAATTGTACCTGAAGGAAAAACACCTGAAGAAAATTTAAACGTTTTTCAAAGTGGCGAAATACCAACACTTGCCGAAGGTGCTGTGCCTCACTGGGACTTAATTACCAAATACAACTTAATTGATTTTGAATTAGGAACTAAAATTGCCGGTGCAGGATTTCCGGTTTACCGCGGTAAAGGTGCACGCTTGCAACGCGGCTTGGTAAACTTCTTTTTAGATGAAGCCATGAAAGCCGGCTATGAAGAAATTGTTCCTCCATTTCTGGTAAACGCTGATAGTGGTTTTGGAACCGGTCAGTTACCCGATAAAGAAGGACAAATGTACCATGCACAAGTTGATGATTTGTATTTAATACCAACTGCTGAAGTACCGGTAACCAATATTTACCGTGATGTGATTTTAAAAGAAGAAGAGTTACCGATTAAAAACGTAGCCTACTCTCCTTGTTTTAGAAGGGAAGCCGGAAGCTGGGGTGCACACGTGCGTGGGTTAAACCGTTTACATCAATTTGAAAAAGTAGAAATTGTACAGATTGCAACACCTGAACAATCGTATGCTATTTTAGATGAAATGGTAAAACATGTGCAAGGCCTACTAGAGAAGCTTGAATTACCTTACCGCATACTTCGTTTGTGTGGTGGCGATATGGGCTTTACATCAGCACTTACTTACGATTTTGAAACATACAGTGCCGCACAACAACGTTGGTTAGAAGTAAGCTCTACTTCAAACTTCGAAAGTTTTCAGGCCAACCGTTTAAAATGCCGTTACAAAACCAAAGATGGTAAAAACCAATTGGTGCATACTTTAAATGGAAGTGCATTGGCTTTGCCACGTATTTTGGCCACTATTTTAGAGAACAACCAAACACCTGAAGGCATTAAAATACCAAAAGCATTGGTGCCTTATGTAGGGTTTGATGTGATTAATTAAAACATCATCATTACAAAAAGAGCCACACCTAAAAAAGTGTGGCTCTAACTTATAGCTTAATATAATTCGAAAATTATTGTTCGTATACGTAATCTTGACTTGTGTATGCCATTCCTGTAACTACTACAACTTTACCACTAGCATCTGTAACAGTTTTTTCAGTAGATCTACCAACATGAATAGTAATAATAGAACCAAATGGAATGCCTGTTAACATGGTAGAGGTAATGCTACACATTCCATTATCAGGCACATTTACAGGATCATTAAAAAATGAAGCACTACTAAAAGACGAATTTTTAAGGTTTGACCTAAATCCATTATATTCAATCATAACCTCAACCCCCTCTTGATTATTCGCATCTTTGTTCCAAAAAATTTGCTTAGGTAAAAGCGAACTTTTAATTACGGATGTAGCACAATTGTAATTTTCAGGAATTAAGTAAATTTCTTCTGGTACATACATGCTAATGTTAGTGTTTGAGAAACCTGAACCACCTGCTACAGCAAATGACGTTGTACCACCAAATTGACTAGTATTGGTTGAATCAATTGAATTTGCATGCGTAAAAGCGTAAGTCCATCTCCCGTACCTAACTGAATCAGGTTGTAGAACGATACTCCCCCAGCTTACATTTCCAACATTTAATCCTTGCGAAATTGGATTATCATAGAAATTTGCATTTCCTTGGTAATAAACCCGATGATGAATCGCATTGGATGTGTCCCTCCAACTCTCGCATTGTGCAGTATAAATTACGTAACCGTCATAAACGGAAGGTCCTGTATTAAATAATCCAATAGGACTCCTTTTGTTAGTCTTTGAGTTAGATTCAATACTTGGATCTTTTTTACATGATTGTAGAATAACAACCAAGCCCATTAAAATTATAATACTATTTTTTATTGCTTTCATATTACTTATAATTACTTATTTTTTACATGGACCATCTCCATTGTCCTCTCCAACGTTCAACGCTATAATCGGAATTCCGAAAATGCAATAACCTTTGGAGTTGATATCAACATATGAATTCCTGAAAGTCTCACCCCTAAAACGAGCCTTTTTCCAATAGACAACGCCATTGGTAGTGCATTCGCCATAGTTTTTACAACAATCCCCAACAATGCTAACCAAAACGTCAAACTCTTTATCTCCTGGAACTTGCGAAAAAATACAATCATTATATGTACCGACTTTTATCAAATCAGCTTTGGAATATGTAAAAGGATTCGGATAACCAGTTGGTGAAACCCATAATACAGGTTTACCAGTTCCGGGCTCTTTTACAAAGATCTGAATTTGAATGCGTAAAATGGATTGTTGTAGAAAAGTTTTGTTACACAAATCTGATATAGCAGATTCTAGCTGAAAATATCCTTTTTCTTGAGGTTTTGATGTCGCTGGCGGAGGTTGAGGTCTACATTTATTTGCAGACAAAATAACCGTTAATAAGTAAATTAAAATTGTTATTTTAAGTATTCGCATAAAACGAATATAGCATTTATTTTTACAAAACAAAAAAATGATAGTTTCCAAGCGAAGAATTTAATATGCCGTAATACGTCCAAAGATTGTAAAAACCAATTTGTGCATATCGAAAGTATCATTTAAATAATTTGATAAAGGCAGTAACCATTTTTATCTAATGCCTTTTTTATACAACAAAGGGAGCCACTGCTCCCAATTGTATGTATTTGTTTGATAGGTAGAATTTTAATTCGGATGTCCAAACACCCAAACTGCAAACTTTAAGTAGAGGTTTTTGTAGATAGGCTAATACCAAATAAAACCCAAATTCACCTTTTCTGTGGGTATGACACGTTCAAAACATTCTACCCCTATTTTATTATAAATATTTTTTTGAGCCAATTCAACCCACTGTGTAAAGTTGACTTCATTGGCTTTAACAACAAATCACTACCTTAGCGCTATGTTAGTTGAATTACATCCTAAAAACCCAAACCTGCGCGACTTGAAGAAGGTGATGGATATCTTGCAAAAAGATGGCGTAATTATTTTACCTACTGATACTATTTACGCCATGGCTTGTAGATTAGACAGTAAAAAAGCGATTGAACGTATGGCACGCATATCAGGTAAAAAACTCGAGAAAGTTAATTTTTCGCTGATTTGTTCTGATTTATCTAACATAGCAGATTACACCTCGCATATTGATAAAACAGTTTTTCGCTTGCTTAAAAATAATTTACCCGGACCATTTACCTTTATTTTAAAAGCGAACAATAATGTTACCAAGTACTTTAGTGGCACAAAAAAAACGATTGGTATTCGTGTGCCCGACAATATAATTGCCCAAACTATCATAAAAGAGTTGGGCATACCCCTTGTTGTTACTACCATTCATCACGATGATGAAATTTTGGAATACATGACCGACCCGGAAGAAATACACGAAAAGTTTGAGCACTTAGTTGATTGTGTAATTGATGGTGGTGCCGGAGGAAATATTCCTTCAACCATCGTTGATTGCAGTGAGGATGAAGTGGAAGTACTTCGTGAAGGTAAAGGACAGTTAAATTCGTAAACAATATTTACGTTGGTTAATCAGCGCAACATAGCCATTATTTGTAATCCTAAATCGGGTAAAGGAAAACCGTTACAACTTTTGCCTTTGTTCGAAAAGTTTTTAGGAAAACATCAACTCAACTTCCAATCGTTTACAGGCAATTTACCCAACAACTTAAACAACTTTACCGATTTGGTAATTATGGGTGGTGATGGCACCATCAACTACACCCTCAATCATTTTAAACACATTAACATACCTGTTGGAATGATTAGTTGTGGTACCGGTAATGATATTGCCACCTTGTTGCTTGGCAAAACATCAACCCAACAACAATTTGAAACCGCTTTGTTTGCCAATACACAAAAAGTAGATGCCGGCATGTGTAACCAAAAGTTATTTATTAATGGCGTGGGTATTGGGTTTGACGGCTGGGTAGTAAAACGATTATTAGCCAAAAATTTATTGCGCGGTAAGGCAGCCTATTACAGTACCGTAATTAGTTTATTATTGTTTTACAACGAAACCAAAGTAAGCATAAATATAGATGGAGAACAAAGCGAAACTAATTTATTTATGTTGAGTGCTGCCAACGGAAAAACATATGGAGGCGGTTTTAAAGTTGCACCTTTGGCTGAAGTAAATGACGGCTTGCTGGAAATAATTGTGGTAGACAAACTACCTGTTTTAAAACGGCTGAGATATTTACCGGTGATTGAAAACGGAAAACATTTAAATAAACCTCTTTCCTTTTTAACATATAAAACGGGTAAAAAAATAATGGTGCAATCAACCCAAAAATTAAAAGCACATTTAGATGGCGAGTACATGGAATCCAACCATTTTGAAATTGAAGTTTTACCGCAATTTTTAAGTGTAAGAATAGCTTAGTTTTGATGTAAGAATAACCCACTATAATTTTTACATTTGCCCAACATGAATCCAATTTTAGTAGAAGTATACAGAGGCGGTTTACTGGAAAGTTTTCACCGTGGTGTGGTGTGCGTGGTAAACCAACATAACGAAATTATATTTAGTGTAGGCGACACTGAGCAATTGTGTTATCCGCGCAGTGCCATGAAACTGCCTCAGGTAATCCCACTAATTGTAAATGGCGGAATAGAAAAGTTTAACTTTACCTTGGAAGAAATTGCCGTAATGTGTGGCTCGCACAATGCAGAAAATGAACACTTACGTGTGGTAAATTCCATCTTACAAAAAATTGGTTTAAGTCCTGATCATTTAAACTGCGGACCACAATATCCCAGCAGTAAAAAAGATGCCAATTCATTAATAAAAGCTGATGTAAAACCTCATCACATACACAATAACTGTAGCGGTAAACATGCAGGTATGCTGGCAACTTGTGTGTTGATGAATTGGCCTATTGAGGATTACATCAGCCCAAACCACTCGCTGCAAAAAGCCATTAAAGAAATTTGTGCCTTGATGTATGAATACCCCGAACAAAAAATGATTACTGCGTTGGATGGTTGTAGTGCGCCTATTTTTAGTGTGCCGGTAAAAAATCAAGCCATAGCTTATAAAAATTTAGTTAGCAACAACTATTTGCCTGATGCAATAAAAGCAGCATGCGAAATAGTTGTAAAAGCAGTAAGCGCATACCCATTTATGGTGGCCGGTAGCAAAAGGTATTGCACAGATATGATGCAGATTACCGCACCCCAAATTATTGGTAAAACAGGTGCTGAAGGTATTTTTTGCATGACTTTTACTGAACAAAAACTAGGAGTGTGCATTAAAATTGATGATGGAAAAATGTTGCCTCAATACAATGTGGCACAAGCATTGGTAAATGCCAGCGGACTGTTTAACGAAGATAAACTTGCACCATTACAACACCATTTGCAAGCCCCTATTATCAACTTCAATAAACTTACCACCGGAGAGATTAAGGTAAGTGAGCAGTTAACAGCTCAGCTAAAGCAATTTAAATTGGTTTAACAAAAAAGCTGTTATCAAAAATTGATAACAGCTTTATATTTAGTGATAATTTCAGTAATTAGTTAATCCCTCTAAAAATTCTATTCCAACGAATTTTCTTAAAAATATTTGTTTCATTTGGGTCTAAACTCATCCAAGTAAATAATGCCTTACCTACAATATGATCTTCGGGAACAAAACCCCAAAAGCGCGAATCGGCTGAGTTATGGCGGTTATCACCCATCATAAAATAATAGTTTTGCTTAAAGGTATATGAGGTGATTTCCTTACCATCTAAATACACCTTATTGTCTTTCATTTCTAATGTTGGATTATTTTCATACACCTTAATGGCACGCTCATAAATAAAATAAGTTATAGTATCTAACTTAATGTTATCTCCTGCTTTAGGTATGTAAATCGGGCCAAAATTATCTACGTTCCAACCCCACTCTTCTTTAAATGGGAAAATATAGGACGCACCGGCTCCTTTGGCTTGTAAAGTATTTTCTACTTTCTTCACCCAACTTTGTTGCAACAAATCATCTTTTGCATCTTTGGTTAATAACAATTCAAAATCACCTTGATCACTTACACGACCACCTTCGGTTATGTCGTTGCGTTTAGCTACTTTTTCATCAAACGTACCATCTGTTTGCACAAAATATTTAAACTGCATCTTAGGTGGATTTTCTGCAGCTACACCGTTTACAAAAACTTGTTGATTAACCACGGCTAGACTATCACCGGCTATACCCAAACAACGTTTAATGTAATTTTCTTTTTTATCTAATGGTCGTCCATCTTCTGCCGGATAATTAAACACCACCACATCGTTGTTTTTAATTTTTTGAAAACCCGGTAAACGCATATATGGCATGTTTGGCCACTCTATATAAGAGTTACCTCCAACTAAGGGCATGGTATTGTGTGCAAACGGAAAACTTACCGGAGTGATAGGTGCACGTGCACCGTAATTTACTTTGCTCACAAATAAAAAATCGCCCACTAATAACGATTTTTCCATAGATGAGGTAGGAATGGTATAAGCCTCAATAAAAAACGTACGTATTAAAGTAGCCGCTACCACCGCAAAAGCAATTGCATCAATCCACTCGCGGGTTTTGGTTTTACGTTGAAAACGATTGACAAAAATATAATAACCAATAATGGCTGCCTGTATTAGTATAAAAAACAGGATATTAGTTACAAACGATGAGCCGTTAACAAAGCTCATAATGATGAAGAAAAACAAGTTGATGCCACTCATTAACCAGAAACTGTAGCGCTCACGTTTGTTAAGCATGGCAAAAAATTTATTGTACATGTTTAATTAGTTTTATGTTAGTGATGATGAATAACACGGTTGTTTGACTTAACGTGCAATCATACATTGTATGTAAATATTTTGTTGAACGGATATATGCAAATTTAACCGGACGATTAGAGGTTTAAGATATCTTCCATAGTGTAAATACCCTTTTTACCAATTAACCACTCAGCAGCCAATACTGCACCTTTTGCAAAACCATAACGAGATTTAGCTACGTGGCGAATTTCTATCCCATCAATCATCGACTCGTATTTTACAAAATGGTCTCCGGTAACATCAGCCACTCGTTTTGATTCGATGAGTAACTCGTTTGGCTTTAAGCTTTGTGAAGGTGTGTTTTCATTGTAAATTAAACGCCCTTTATAACTGTCTTTAATTTTACTTTCAGCTAATATTTGGTTAACTAGCGTAAGAGCCGTTCCACTGGGATGATCCTTTTTTTCGGTGTGATGAATTTCTTCAATCATCACGTCATAATCCTCTTGGTCGGCCATCATTTTTGCTAAAATTTTATTTAGTTTAAAGAAGATGTTTACACCCACACTAAAATTGGTGCTATATACCATACTTTGGCCTTCAGTTAAACAACGGCTTTTAATTTCATCAAACTGATCGTACCAACCGGTAGTACCAATTACCAGAGGCACTTTGGCTTCAAAACATTTGTTGATGTTTTCAACTGCCGCATCAGGCATACTAAAATCTATGGCTACATCAACGTTTTGCAAACTAATGGGCATAAAGTCGAACGCATTTTCGAGGCTCACCTTATATACAATTTCGTGCCCCTTGGCAAGTGCAACCTTTTCTACTGCCTTGCCCATTTTACCGTAGCCTAATAATGCAATTTTCATCTGAATAATTATCGTTTTATGAGTTGAAGTTGGTTAAGGGATATTGTTTGCAGGCTTTTAAATTTGTAGTAAAAATACACATTATCTGCATTTTTTTAAAACTTAAACGTAAATAATAGTTGTGAGCTAGGCGTTGCACCCACAAATTGGTAAGTTGGTTGAACGTTTAAAGATAAGTCCTCTGTTATTTTAAAGTCGAAAAAATGTGCATCTACAGCAGCATCAACAATCTGTAAAATGTATACCGCACCTAAACCTATATAGGATAAATCGCGGTAGTAGCGGTAATAATCGCGGTAGCTTTTTAAGGTTGGGGTTTGAAACTGATTGTAGTATCCATCCTCATTGCTACCTGTTGTTAAACGCTCACTATATGCCGATTTAAAGTTGTTGTATTGTTTGGTGTAAAAAACAATGCCATAAACAGCAGTGCCTCCGGCTGCATATACAATAGGCATTTTCCAATACTTTTTGTTGTAGGCTTGTCCGGCACCCGGTAAACAAACCGACAACCAAGTTGCTTTTTTAGGTGAGTGCTTAACGAATGTGGAGGTATCTTTTTTTGCGGTTGAATTGCTTTTTATGCTACGAGACGTAGTATCGTTACTAAAACCAGCAGGAGTAGACGTTAAACTATCGTTTACAGGCCCCTGTGCTTGAACGGCCATGCTTACAAACAACAACAAAGCGGTAATAATGCCTAAAATATATTTATTATTCATTGTTAATAAGCGCAAATGTAAGCAAATTAGGCAGGATTATATAAAAGGGTGAACCACTGCGACCACAAAATGAGGGATAACCACAGTGAACACAACGAATTCACAACGTACACAGCGATGGGAGAATCGAACCACAGAGACGGAAGAGGTAACAACTTTTGTGCAATTCCGTGGCTTCTGTGAGCGCCCACTCATATCCGTGTTCGCTGTGAAAATCGCGGTTATCGCTGTGGTTTTATCTATAGTATAATCAAACAAAAACCGCCAAATGCACAACACATTTGACGGTTTCTTAAATACTTAAAATCTTATGCGATTAGTTTTCGTCTAACTGCATTAAATCTAAAATACGTTGCAATTCGGCTTGAGAACGGAATGGAATTTTAATGTTACCACGTCCTTTATCATCTGCCTTAATGCTAATTTTGGTATTAAATCTATCGCTTAAACTTTTTTGGTACTCCACCAATGTTTCTGATTTATTAGGTTTAGCGGTAGGCTTGTTTACTTTGGCTTCTGTTGTTTTGTTGTTTTCTTCACGCACCAAGTTCTCTACACTGCGCACGCTAAGCTCGTTGGCCAACATTTGCTCCAACATCCATTCTTGTTTCTTAGGGTCTTCAACGTTAATAATAGCACGTGCATGACCCATACTTATTTTACCTTCTTTTAAAGCCAACTGAACCGAATCAGGTAACTTTAACAAACGTAAATAATTGGTAACTGTACTTCTATTTTTACCTACCCTATCTCCTACTTCATCTTGTTTTAGGTTACACTCTTCCATCAAACGTTTGTAGCTTAAACCAATTTCAATCGGGTTTAATTCTTCACGTTGAATATTTTCAATCAATGCCATCTCCAACATTTCTTGGTCGTTGGCCACACGTATGTATGCAGGTATTTTGGTTAAACCGGCTAAAATACTTGCGCGTGTTCTGCGCTCACCTGAAATAATTTGGTAGCTATCGTAACCCATTTTACGAACGGTGATGGGTTGTATTACTCCATGTACTTTAATTGATTCGGCTAACTCTAATAAGGCTACCTCTTCAAATTCGGTGCGTGGTTGAAAAGGATTGGCTTCTATTTGGCTGATTAAAATTTCGCTGATAGAATTGGCCGGTTTGGCCTCTGCTGCTGTATTGGTAATATCGGTGCTGGCATCAGAAAGCAATGCACTTAAACCACGACCTAATCCACTTTTTTTCGGTTGACTCATAACTTTGGTGTTCTTAATTTTTGTGGGTTAACAATTAGTTGAGTGTTGTTGACTCGAACATGTTCATTTTGGTTAAGCCATTTTTTTGCAACAACTCTTTAGCTAAATTTAAGTAGTTGATGGTTCCTTTACACTCGGCATCGTAAGCAATTACCGCCTTACCAAAACTAGGTGCCTCACTTAAGCGGGTGTTACGTTGTATAATGGTATCAAACACCATTTGCTGGAAATGCATTTTTACCTCTTCAACCACCTGATTACTTAAGCGTAAACGCATATCGTACATAGTTAGCAACAAACCTTCAATTTGTAACTCGGGGTTGATGCTGCTTTGTACAATTTTAATGGTGTTTAATAATTTCCCTAAACCCTCTAACGCAAAGTATTCGCACTGCACCGGAATAATCACGCTATCACTTGCAGTAAGCGAGTTGGTAGTAATTAAACCTAGTGAAGGTGAACAATCAACAATAATAAAATCGTAATCTTTTTTAATTGGGTCTAATGCATGACGCAATACACGCTCACGATTAGGCACATTAATCAACTCAATTTCGGCACCCACCAAATCAATGTTTGATGGAAGTAAATCCAAGAAATCAACTTCTGTTTTAATGATGGCTTCGCGAGCTGATGTATCGTTAATCATCACCTCGTACAAACCTAATTCTACATTTTTAGGATCAAACCCTAAATGCGAAGTAGTGTTAGCCTGAGGATCAGCATCAACCACCAATGTTTTATATTCTAATACGGCCAAACTTGCAGCCAAATTAACAGCAGTTGTAGTTTTACCTACACCACCTTTTTGATTTACTACTGATATTATTTTTCCCATGATTATGATTGTCGTTTGTTAAAAAATTAAATGGTTATAGTACCTCCTATTTCAGGAATAATTAATGTTTTTTCGTGATGCTCAAAATAACTAATGGCTTTTTCGTGGTCAACCTTTATAAAACCAAAAGTATCAAAATGCATGGCCACTACTTTTTCGCAACCTACTAAATCAGCCGCACGACTTGCATCTATGTAACCCATAGTAAAGTTATCGCCAATTGGTAATACAGCTAAGTTAATTCTGTATTGTTCACCAATGTAACTCATATCACTGTACAACGAGGTATCTCCTGCGTAATAAATAGCTTCATTGTTTGTTTCGTTTGATAACACAAATCCAGCAGCTATTCCGCCATAAGTACCATCAGGCAACGAACTTGAGTGTGCTGCAAAAACCATTTGTGCTGTTCCAAAATCAAAACTCCATTTCCCACCAATATTCATGGGGTGGGTTTTGGTGATGCCTTGTTTTTGTAACCATGCGTGAATTTCCCAATTGACCACTACGGTTGCTCCTGTTTGTTTAGCTAAATCAACCAAATCAGCAGTATGATCCTCATGTGCGTGCGAAACAAAAATGTAATCCGCCTTTAATGATGAAAAATCAACGCTACGAGCTAATTCATTTCCCCTGATAAACGGATCAAATATGATAAGCTTACCGCTCATCTCTAACTGAAAACATGAATGACCTAAATACTTTAGCTGCATATTTTTTGTTTGATGATGTGTCAAATAAAATGTTTCACGACATCAACATATGTACAACCTTACTTTATTGTATCCACATGGGTGTGGATATTTTTCTTCTATTATTTATCAGCAACTTGAGTGTTTTTTAGGATGTGAAACAAGCTCCTTTTTTTTCCTATTATCAACATTAAAAATTGTATTTCACGGTATTTTTTGGAAGCAAAAATTCTCGCAGCGCACTTCACTCACCATTTTATTTCGTTTTTTCATTGGGTATTTCCCTCAACTAATTTTATGCTGCATTTTTATTTGTGCGTGAAACATAATCACTTACGCACAGACTAAATTATGAAACAAATTTGCTAATTTGCCCCTCAAGCAAAACACCTCAAACACTTGAAAATACTGCATCATACCGCACAATTTTTATCCGGCAAATCCATACTTTGGTTATTCGTAGTTACCATCAGTTTGTTTCTAACAATTACCAGCATTCGCTTTAACCGCAATACGGTAATCATTAACCGACCACTAAACGATGCACGTTATTTTGTTGCGTATGTAGAATATTTTAGAGGCGAAACGCCATCTGATGTCATTCGTCCTGCTTCGAATTGGCGCATGTTGGTGCCTTATTTAGCAGCTGCTTTACCACTTAAACCACTTACTGCTATTAATATCACCAATCAATTGCTGTTATTACTTAGTATGGTACTGCTTTATTACAGTATGCTACAGGTGGGTATTGGCAAAGGTTATGTTTGGTTAGGGTTGATGTTGTTTACCGTATCGTTTCCCGCTTTTTATTATACCGCCATTGGTTACGTGGATGCAGGTGTGATGTTTTTTGTAAGCGCAGGTATTTATGCTACCCTTAAAAGATGGTGGTGGTGGTTGTTGTTGACTTTTGCCACCGGATTTTTAGCCAAGGAAAGTATTGTGGTATTGATCCCTTTTGCCGCCATTTATGTATGGATGCAAGGATTCAAAAAGCACTCCATCTTAATTACACTAATATTAATCTTAATTTATGTTGCAGAAAGTTATTTGGTAAGGCAATACGCTTACATCACACCGGGAGAAAAAAACAATTTGTTTTGGGTGATTAATGCAGAAAATATTAGCCTAAACCTACATCGGATAAATTCATTGTTAGCCCCAATTTTAACGCTAGGTATAGTGGGGTTGATTTATGTGTTTAACTTCAATTCAACCCTAAAAATAAATAAGCCTCTTGCTTGGGCAAGTATAGCCCTGTTGGCTTGTTGTGCGGCCATGTATGCATTTGCTTTCATCACCACCTTTGCTGATGGTAGACCATTATGGTTAGCTTATTATATAATGATTATAGTTAGCATGTATGCCATGCATCATCAAACCAAAAACAGTTAAGCTTTTTTTCTGCGTGCTACTTCTCTGCTAATTAAAGTTAGCTCACGTCCGGCCTGACCTTTAACTGAAGTATTTTCTGCTGCACGTCTAAATAAATAAGGCATTACAGCTTTAACCGGACCATAAGGTAAGTACTTGGCCACATTATAACCGGCACTTGATAAATTAAAACTGATGTGATCACTCATGCCGTACAGTTGCGAAAAATAAACACGTTGGTCGTTATTGCTTAAACCCTTTTCGGCCATTAATTGCGTTAACAACATGCTGCTTTGCTCGTTGTGTGAACCTGCGCAAACACAAATCCTATCAATATGGTTAATGCAGAAACGTAAAGCCTCGTTGTAATCGTGATCGCTGCTTGCTTTATCGGGTTGAATTGGGCTTGGGTATCCCATTTTTAAAGCGCGGTCTCTTTCTTTCTCCATGTATGCACCACGCACCAACTTTACGCCAAGGTAATAATTGTATTTTACGGCATCATCAAAACTTGCCTTTAAAAACGCTAGCCTATCGTGGCGATACAATTGAATGGTGTTGTACACAATACATTTTTGGGTATTAAACTCAAGCATCATATCGTGCGCTAAATCATCAATGGCAGGCTGTATCCACGATTCTTCAGCATCAATAAAAATACGTACGTTGTTATCGTGTGCGGTTTTACAAATGTTATGAATGCGATTTTTTACTCGTCCCCATTCACTTTCTTCTGTACTGCTTAAACTTTCTTTAGCCGAAACTTTTGCCAATAAATCAAACCTACCTAAACCGGTAACTTTAAACACACAAAAGGGTATTTTGGGATTGTTTTTAGCTTTACTAATGGTTTCCAAAGTTTCGGTGGCCGTGGCGTTAAAACTTTCTTCTTTTTCTTCGCCTTCCACACTGTAATCTAAAATGGTACCCACACCATAGCTATGCAATTGGTCGATTGTTTTATTGCAATCGTCCATGCTCTCGCCACCACAAAATTGTTTAAATACCGTGTTTTTAATTAAGCCCTTAATTGGCAAACCTACGCTAAAAGCACCGTTTACCATTGGTGGCCCGAGCTTAACCAACCAATTGTATCCAATGGCCTTAAACAACAGATATGATTGCGTTAATTCGTTGTTGCTTTTTAACTTAAAGGCTATTTCTGTGTTGTCGAAATTTAGCGTTGCAGGCTTACTTTGTATATTGGTTTGCACAGTTTTTATTACTTAATTATTAATTTAACCGAAAATACCACAAATTTGTTCGCGCAAAAATAATCGCAGTTGGATATTTTTTGCCATAAACCAATTATTAATTTTTACCTGCTTGAAAGAGTACAACCTAAAGGATTACAGCATTTACATAGGCCCTGAAGTATTTGATTTACTGCTTGAACAGTTAATTGAACGCTCGTACTCGCAGGTTTTTGTGTTGGTTGATGAGAACACCGAAAAACACTGCTTACCCATTTTAACCCGCACACTTTTTGACGTAAAGGTGATTAAAATCAGTAGTGGTGAGGAACATAAAAGTGTTAACAACCTCCAAATTATTTGGAATGAGTTGGTTAAACACCAGGCCGATAAGCAAACCGCATTGATTAATTTAGGAGGTGGTGTTATTGGTGATATGGGCGGATTTGCTGCGGCCACTTTTAAACGCGGTATAGATTTTATAAATGTTCCTACTACCCTATTGGCAATGGTTGATAGCAGCATTGGTGGCAAATTAGGCATCGACTACCAAGGCATCAAAAATGCCGTAGGCATGATAAAAAACCCAAGTTCGGTATTTGTTTGTACCGAGTTTTTAAACACCCTACCCAAAAGAGAATTACTAAATGGTTTTTCTGAAATTATAAAACACGGTTTAATAGCTGACGAAGACTATTGGGAGAAAATTATTCGTGTTAAAAATATTGATGCAGAGAATATGAGCGCGCTTATCAACGGCTCTATTAAAATAAAATCACAAATTGTAAAAAAAGACCCCGTAGAGGATGGCTTAAGAAAAGTACTAAACTTTGGTCACACCGTTGGTCATGCCATTGAATCTTACTCTTTAATGAAAGATAAAAATCCCTTAAAACACGGTGAAGCCGTTGCAATTGGTATGATTTGCGAGGCATTTTTATCTAAAGAACACAACGGTTTAAGTGGGAGAGAACTAAGGTTAATTAGTGAAATAATCTTGCAACATTTTCCTAAATATTCGTTGCGTAATATTTTATCGCCCGAGTTAATTAAATTTATGCGTCAGGATAAAAAGAACAGCAACCAAAGCATTAACTTTAGTTTATTAAAACGCGTTGGTAAAGCCGGTTTCGATTACACCTGCACCGATGCACAAATAGCACTTGCCTTAAATTATTACGATGGGTTATGAGTAACCTTCGGATAAAACATCCAACCAAACATTTAACAGGTAACATTACACTTCCTGCATCAAAAAGTATTTGCAACCGTATACTTGTATTGCAAAAAGTGTTGGGATTAAACACCCAAATTCAAAATATTTCTACTGCAGATGATAGCGTAATTATGCAATACGCACTGCAACAAAACACAGGAACAGTTAATGTAAAAAATGCCGGAACTTGCATGCGTTTTTTAACAGCCTATTATGCCACAACACCAAATGTAGATGTAATTTTACATGGCAGCGAGCGCATGCACAACAGGCCAATTGGCGCTTTAGTTGATGCATTAATAACCCTTGGTGCCGACATTGATTATATTGATAAAACAGGCTATGCACCTTTGCGCATTAAAGGCAAAAAACTACATGGTGGTGTGGTAACTGTTGATGCATCTGTAAGCAGTCAGTTTGTAAGTGCATTGATGTTGGTAGCGCCCACTTTTAAAAATGGGTTATCTATTCGTTTAGGTAAAAACACAGTTTCAAAACCGTATATAACTTTAACAGCCGACTTGTTAAAACAATTTGGGGTTGAAGTTGCGGTGCAAGATGATGTGGTGATTAAACCTTATCAAACCAAAGCCATACCCGATACTTTTTTTATTGAACCCGATTGGAGTGCTGCTGCTTTTTGGTTTCAGTTGTTGGCCTTGGCAAAAGAAGGCCGCATCACCCTAAACAAACTTACACCCAACAGTGCGCAAGGCGATGCGGTTATTGCCAATTACATGGAACGTTTTGGCATCAGCACACAATACAACACACAAGGTGCGCTGCTTTCCAAAAACAATAACTATTTAGAAAAAGCCTATTACGATATGTTAAACTACCCCGACATGGTGCCTGCAATGGCCGTGTTGATGTGTGCGTTAAACATACCTTGTACATTTATAAACGTTGCACATCTAGAGGCTAAAGAAAGTAAACGCCTAACCGCATTGTGCACAGAATTGAGTAAATGTGGTTTTGATATTTCCCACAATGGCAGCGAACTGCAAATCAATTCCATTGGCGAAGAAAACTTAATAAAACCAACATCGTTTAATACATATCAAGATCACCGCATGGCTATGGCATTTGCACCATTGGCTCTATTGTTTGATGAAGTAGTGATAAACGATGGTGAAGTGGTAGAAAAATCGTACCCGCATTTTTGGGATGATTTACGAAAGGTTGGTTTTGAGGTTACGGTTGAAGATTAAATTCATTGTTTTGTTGGCAAAGTTCAATTCGAATTTTCTTTGTTATTGTTTTTTTGCCTCGTTGATTGCTGCACAGCTGTCTTGAAACATTATTTAACTTTTATTTCATGGGGTTGCACCCCAAACCCGCGATACTTTTTGTCTTGAAACAAAAAGTATCCAAAAAATTCAATCCCGAAGCTTCGGGATTATGATGCTTTTACTACAATCTACAGTGCCTGTTTTTGCAGCGCAATCCTAGCCATTACGCTACGCTTCATTTCGGGATTGCTTCCTTAGGCTCTTCCCGCAAACATTCACCTTGATTGTTATGTAAAATCATCATAGGCCGTATGTAGCCATTCATACAATATTCATCATTCATGCATGAACTAATTTAATATTGAATCAATGAAACCTAATTTAATAACTTATCAAAGCTTTACACTTTTAACACATGCGCTGTTTGCAGCAAACTGTAAGTTTGCGGGTATACATTAAAATCCAAATTCCATTTATATTTGAAAACCATCCACACAACTAATAAAATTTAACATGGCAGGAAATACTTACGGACAACTTTTTCGCATCACCACTTTTGGTGAAAGTCATGGACCTGCTTTGGGAGTTGTGATTGATGGCTGCCCAAGCAATTTAGTAGTGGATGTTGGTTTTATTCAAGCAGAATTAAATAGGCGTAAACCCGGACAAAGTGCTATAACCACAGCACGCAAAGAAGATGAATCGTTTGAGATCTTATCGGGTGTGTTTGAAGGTAAAACTACCGGTGCGCCAATTTGTATGATGGTGCGCAACAACGATCAACGCAGTCAGGATTATGCGCATTTAAAAGAGGTATTTCGTCCATCTCATGCCGACTATACTTATCAAACCAAATATGGTATACGCGATTACCGTGGCGGAGGAAGATCATCGGCTCGCGAAACAGTGGCACGTGTTTTAGCAGGAGCAATTGCCAAATTATATTTGGCACAACAAGGCATACAAATTCATGCTTATGTTAGTCAGGTTGGACCTGTTAAATTACAAACCAACCCTGATCAAATTGATGTTTCAACCATTGAAAAAAGTTTGGTGCGTTGCCCGGATGAAAAGACATCAAACCAAATGATAGAGTTGATTACCGAAACAGGCAAAAAAGGCGATAGTGTTGGTGGTGCAATTACATGCTTGATTAAAAATGTACCAACAGGATTGGGCGAACCGGTGTTTGATAAATTACATGCCGAATTGGGAAAGTCTATGTTAAGTATTAATGCTTGCAAAGGTTTTGAAATAGGTAGTGGCTTTGATGCGGCACAATCTTTTGGTAGCGCGCATAATGATGAGTTTTATGTAACAGACAATACCATTCATACCCGCACTAATAACAGTGGTGGTGTGCAAGGTGGTATAAGTAATGGTGAGTTGGTATATTTCCGTTGTGCTTTTAAACCTGTGGCTACCATAAGAAGCGAACAACAAACGGTATCAACACGAGGTGATAAAATAATATTGGCAGCAACCGGCCGCCACGACCCATGTGTGGTGCCACGTGCAGTGCCTATTGTAGAAGCTATGGCAGCATTGGTTTTAGCCGATTTTGTATTGCGTAATCAGGCGGTGAGATAGTTTTTGCTTATACCATTAGCTAATTGCTTTTTAACCTACTTTAAACCACTGATAGCCAAAGACTATACTGTAAAAATTTGGTAAGTATGTTTACTTAGTGCCACCATTTATTCAATAAATAGCTCTATCTTGCAGATTGAACTACACCAAAAAGTCGATTCTAATTATTAAATGAAAAAATTCTTTTTAGCAAGCATCCTATCCCTAGCCCTAATAAACACGCAAGCACAAGAGATTATTCCTTGTGGAACAGATCAAATTCATTACCAAATGAAACAAGCCAATCCAATGTTGGCCATCGAAGAAGAAAGAGGTAATGAAGAGGCGCGTAAAATTGCGGAAACGTTATTAACGCAAAAAAACTTTGCCAAACAAGGTAATGTAAAATACATCCCGGTTGTATTTCATGTGATTCATAATGGTGGTTCTGAGAATATCACCCAAGCGCAAATTATGGATCAAATGCGCATTTTAAATGAAGATTTCCGTAAAAAAGCAGGAACCAACGGAGATAAAAGCACCAATCCAAATGCAACTGATATGGAGTTTGAATTTAGGTTGGCTCAGATTGACCCAAATGGTAATCGCACCGATGGCATTAACCGCATACAAAGCACTGCTACCAATAATGCATACGACAATGTTAAATCATTAAGCAGATGGCCTAGTACAAAATACCTAAACATTTGGGTGGTTAAATCAATTACAATTCCTAATCAAGGTACAGGAGGAACCGTTTTAGGCTATGCGCAATTTCCTTCATATATGTCCTTTGCGGCAAGCCTTGATGGTATTGTAATCCGTGCAGATTATGTGGGCAATATACAATCAGGTAACTCAAGCCACATGGGCCGTACCTTAACCCACGAAGTTGGTCATTGGGTAGGCTTGTATCATCCGTTTCAAGGAGGATGTGCAGGACAGTCTGCCTCAAACTGTCTGTTTGGTGGAGATGAGGTGTGTGATACACCACCTGTATCCTCAGCTAATTATGGATCAGTGTGTGACGCAACCTTAAATTCATGTACTGGCGATAGTCCAGACTTACCGGATATGATTACCAACTACATGGATTACTTAGATGGCAAATGTGCAAACACTTTTACATTAGGACAAAAAGCCAGAGCTATTTCGCTAATGGATAGGTATAGAAGTACCATATACTCTGATGCTAATTTAGCTGCTGCAGGGATTCTACCAGATGGAAGCTACGCAACTGTCACACCATCAAACATTAAAGCACCATACAGCTATGGTTTTGAAGATGGCAACCCAACTGCTGCCGGATGGCGCATACAGAATTTACAAAACGGAGTAAACGGGTGGAAAGTGGATAACGTAGGCTATAACAGCAGTAAAAGCATGGCTTTCCGCAATTTTAACCTAACTGCTTTAACCCACTCTCGCGATGAGTTCAGCTCACCTTTTATTGATTTATCAACTTTAGCAAATCCTGTTTTAAAAGTGAATGTATCAAGAGCTCGTAAAAACTCAGGCGACTTTTTAGAGATTGGTATCAGTGGTGATTTTGGCAGAACAGAAAATATTATATACTCAGCAGCTGCATCAGTAAGTATGCCAACTACAGAGTTAGTACCAACAGAAACTTCGCAATGGACTACCTTAACTTTTGATTTAACACCTTACCGCAACTTTACCAATGCGCGTATTCGTTTTGAATTAAGAAATTTAAGAGGCAACAACACTTTTATTGATGATTTCAGCATCACAACATCAACCGGATTATTGGATAATTTAAAGCAAGAAATGGCATTTAATGTGTACCCAAATCCAACCGAAGGTAATGCTTTTGCACAATTTGAATTAAAACAAAGCCAACACATTGACATTAATATTTGCGATATAACAGGCAAAAAAATAAGTACCATACAACAAGGCGAGATGCCAGCGGGCATGCACAGTTTAACCATCAACCGTGGAGAGTTGAAGCCGGGTATTTATCTGATAAATGTTACCACACAAAATGGAACATTTGCACACAAACTTGTTGTAAACTAAAAAAAATTGTAACGTGCGAATCAAAACAGTGAGCTTTACCTCACTGTTTTTTGTTTTTATATAAGTTAGTAATATTGCCGTATGACAAAGAACCTTGTGATAGTTGAGTCGCCTGCAAAGGCAAAAACCATAGAGAAATTTTTAGGTAAAGATTTTACTGTAAAAAGCTGTTATGGACATATACGTGATTTAGCAAAAGGTGACGAAGCCATTAGAATTGATAAGAATTTCGAACCTCAATACGAAGTACCTGCCGAGAAAAAAGCAGTAGTAAGCGAACTAAAAAAGTTAGCCTCTCAAAGTGAAATGGTTTGGTTAGCATCCGATGAGGACCGTGAGGGTGAAGCGATCTCGTGGCACTTAAGCGAGGTACTAAAATTAACTCCGGAAAATACCAAGCGCATTGTTTTTCATGAAATTACCAAGCCTGCTATTTTAAAAGCTATCGAAAATCCGCGTGGTATAGATTACAACCTGGTAAACGCACAACAAGCCCGCAGGGTGTTGGATAGATTAGTAGGTTTTGAACTATCGCCTGTGTTATGGAAAAAAATTAAAGGTAACTTAAGTGCTGGTCGTGTACAATCGGTGGCTGTTAGGTTAATTGTTGAACGCGAGCGTGAAATTAGTAATTTCAATTTTACTTCAGCTTATAAAATTGTTGCCCGCTTTAATGTGGGAGGCAAACAAATGGATGCCGAGTTATCAAAACGTTTTGAGAAAGAGGCAGACGCTATGGCTTTTCTTCAAAAATGTGTTGATGCCAATTTTACCATTAACAATTTAGAGGTTAAACCTGCTGAAAAATCTCCTGCCCCGCCATTTACTACATCAACCTTACAACAAGAAGCCAGTAGAAAATTAGGTTTCGGGGTAAGTACCACCATGAGCATTGCACAAAAATTATATGAGCATGGATTGATTACTTATATGCGTACCGATAGTGTTAACTTAAGTGAGATGGCCATCGGTGCAGCTAAAGATTACATCACTAAAAACTTTGGTGCACAATACAGCAATCCTAAACGTTACACCACTAAAAATGATAGTGCGCAAGAAGCGCACGAGGCCATTCGTCCTACTTATTTTGAGAACGTAGATATTGATGGCACTCCACAAGAAAAAAGACTTTACGATTTAATTTATAAACGTGCCATTGCCTCACAAATGAGCAAAGCACAAATTGAAAGAACTGTTGCGCAAATTGGCATCAGCACATTACCTGATACCTTAACAGCGACAGGAGAAGTATTAAAGTTTGATGGTTTTTTAAAAGTGTATTTAGAAAGCACTGATGATGAAACCGAAAACGAAAACAGCAAAATGCTACCTCCGTTAAAAGTTGGTGAGAGACTTACTTTAATTAACATGGATGCCGCGGAGAAATTTACACGTCCTGCACCACGTTACACGGAAGCTTCATTGGTAAAAAAACTGGAAGAGTTAGGCATAGGTCGCCCATCTACTTACGCGCCAACCATAAGCACCATACAAAAACGTGGTTATGTGGTAAAGGAAGATCGCGATGGTAAAGACCGCAACTTCGTTACTTTAACACTAGAAAAAGGTGACATTAAACGTGAGGTAAAATCAGAAAAATACGGGAGCGAAAAAGCTAAATTATTCCCTAGTGATATTGGCATGATTGTAACAGACTTTTTATCGAAACACTTTGATAAAATTATGGACTACAACTTTACGGCTAACGTAGAAAAAGAGTTTGATGAAATTGCCCGAGGACAAATTCAATGGAATAAAATGATTGCCGATTTCTACAAACCTTTTCATAGCGATGTAGAAAAAACAACGGAAACGGCCGAGCGCCAGAGTGGAGAGCGCACCCTGGGTATTGATCCAACCACAGGTAAAAATGTATATGCAAAGGTTGGTAAATTTGGGCCTTATGTGCAGTTGGGTGAAGGAACTGAAGATGAAAAACCACAATATGGTAAGTTGTTACAAAGTCAGCGTATTGATTCTATAACATTAGATGAAGCACTCGAATTATTTAAGTTACCTCGTACCATTGGCGAGTATCAAGGCAAAGAAGTTTCTGTTAATGTAGGCCGCTTTGGGCCATACGTAAAGTGGGGTGATGAGTTTATTTCGTTACCAAAAGGTGAGGAACTTATGGAGGTTGATTTAACGCGGGCAGTTGAAGTAATTAATGCCAAACAAACAGCTGATGCACCGGTAGGAACTTATCAAAACAAACCAATTACCAAGGGGAAAGGCCGTTTTGGGCCATTTATTAAATGGAATGACTTGTTTATAAATGTGCCACGCAATTATAATTTCGATACACTTACCCAACAACAAATGGATGAGTTGATTGAAAAGAAAATGGACAAAGAAGCCAATCGTTTTATACAACAATGGGCTGATGAAAAAATTGCGATAGAAAACGGCAGGTGGGGACCATTTATTCGTTTTGGTAAAAAGATGATTAAGATAGCGCGCAAAAAAGATGGTGAAAAATACACTGCCGAAGATCTTGCATCTGTTACTTTAGATGAGGTAAAAAAACTAATTGAAGTTGAAGAACCGGATGCGTTTACCAAAAAGACAACTGCTAAAAAAGCTGCAACACCCAAAAAAGTAGCCGCCAAAAAAACAGCAGCGAAAAAAACAACAGCAAAGAAGACGGCAAAAAAATAGCACGTTATGAACGAAAGAGAGATACACTCTTTAATTGAGTTGCTTGATGATGATGACCAAGAAGTACTGGAACATGTGCAAGGGAAGTTATTGTCGTTAGGTAAAGATGCTATTCCCGTGCTGGAAAGCGAATGGAGCAAACTGCAAAACGTAATCCAACAAGACAGGCTTACACAAATTGTTCATCGCATACAATACAGTGAGTTATTGAAGGAATTCAAGGATTGGTATCGCTCACCCGAGCATGATTTGTTGACCGGTATTTGCTTAATTGCGCGTTACCGTTATCCTAATTTAAATCCGCAAGACATTATTAACCAAATTGATAAAATACGTTTAGACATTTGGTTGGATATGCACCATGATTTAAGTCCATACGAAAAGGTACGCATTATAAACAGTGTTGTATACCACGAGTTAGGATTTAAGGGCAATACAGAAAACTACCACGCACCTGATAATTCGTTAATCAATGTGGTGTTAGAAAGCCGCAGGGGCAACCCCATTATGATGGCAGTTATTTATATTTTGTTGGGTCAACGTTTACACTTACCGATTTTTGGTGTGAATTTACCGCAACATTTTGTTTGTGCTTATAAAGAAGAAAACAAACAACTGTTATTAAACGACCCTTTTAATTTAAAAACCCAACACGATTATCGTGAAGGAAGGGTATTGTTTTACATCAACGCATTTAACAATGGTGCAGTGTTTAGTAAAGCCAATCTAGAGCAGTTTTTACGTCAGATTAAAATTGAACCTCAACCCGACTATTTTGAGGCTTGTGGTAATTTATCTATTGTAAAACGCATACTCAGAAATCTGGTAGTTGCCTACGAAAAACAGCAAGACACTGAAAAAGCCGATGATGTAAAAGAGTTGTTGTTAGCAGTTGGCGAAACATACTTCAGTTACAACGAAGAAGCGCCACCAGAAGAAGATGATGAATAGATGTTCTATTCGGGGTAGAGGTTTGTCTTAAAGTTTTAGCCTTTCTTATCGCACAAAAATCACTGTTGCTCCCCACAGTGTTCGGGATAGTTCACTTTACTTAGTAATGATTATTTCTTATACCTCACGCAAATGTAGTGCCGGTATTTTAAGCAACATATGTGCGCCAAGTTCTTCAATGCTGATAGCAAAATACTGATTGCCATGCTGGGCCATAATCTTACCTTGATAGCCGCGTAATGGACCTGCAATTACCTCTACTTGTTGGTTTAATTTTAAATCGTGGTTGATGATTTCTATGTCTGAAAAACTTGCAAGACTTAATCTAATGGCATCAATAATACTTGTCCTAATTATAGGTACTTCACCACCAATTCTTACAAATTTTACCACACCCTGTGTTTCCAGTACAGAAAGTCGCTCGGCTTCAAAATTTACGCAAACAAACAAATACGATTTAAAAAGAGGCTCTTCCACTTTTTTCTTGCGGTCGCTCCACTGCTTAATGGTGGATTGAAGCGGTAAATAAACCTCAATACCCTTTTCAGAAAGTTTCTCTGCTGTTTTTTTCTCGGCTCTAGGATTGGTGTATATGGCGTACCATTTTTTATCGGGGGAGGTCATAGCAGCAAATTAAGAGGTTAAAATTTAAAAACTAAAATACGACAGGATAAAATTGTGAGGATGAGGATAAGAGAATAACCACTGCGCACACAAAGAAGACACTAAGAACACAGCGGTAGGAGAGTTGAGCCACAGGTGCACAGAGACACAAAGTATGGAATAACTTCGGTATGGTTATGTTCACCGCAATGACAGGAAGACTCAAAGTAGCGCAAAGGATGCTTTCGGCATGGAAATTTTAACCACTAAGAACACAAAGGTAACACAACGATCACAGCGGTAGGGAAAAAGCAACGACCACTACGGTTACCTTCGGCAATGGAAACCCAGCCCTGACAGCGGTTAAAAACTCAGGCAGTGGTTGAGTTAAAAATTTCTGTGAAATTCTGCGATTTTGTGAGCCTCTTTTCGCTGCTATCGTTGTGGTTATTTCCTCAGTTAGCAACTACACCTATAAACATGTGTTTAGTGTTTATTAACTCACTAATTTGTCCAACCTCTAATATCCAACAGCTAAAGCACTTCTTCCACAATATACGGAGGGCGTTTTCTTCCGGCCTCAAGGTTACGCCACAAATACTCACCAATAATACCCAAAGCAATCATCTGGAATGAGGAAACTAATAAAAATACCACCATCATTGTGCTCCATCCCTGCACATCAATCCAGCCGCTTAAACGTGCGGTTATTACATACAACGCGTATACAAAAGATGCACCTCCCAACAACAAACCTGTTGTGGTTATTAATCTTAATGGTGCATAAGAGAAGGACACAAACGAATCAATAAATAACTTAATTTTTTTATTTAGTGTCCACCTTGATTTACCAATTTTTCGTTCTTTACGTGTATAGGGTATAGCCACATAATCGTACTTCAACCACATTAACAAATACAACGAATTGGTATTGGTTTCATTCAGGTTAACAACTTGTTCACGCAATTGTTTATCAAACAAACAAAAATCAAAACCACCTTTGGGTAGGTTTGGTAAAGCATGTTTACGTATTAACTTCTGGTATTGCTCAGCAAACAATCTACTCGTCCATTTATCTTCACGTTCGTCACGATTAGCCACCACCAACCTCACTCCTTTTTTCCAATACTCATACATCTTCACCATCAACTCAGGTGGATCTTGTAAATCGGCTGCAATAACCACATTACAATCACCGGTAGCGTGTTTCATACCCGCTTGAATGGCATTGTACGAACCAAAGTTGCCACTTAGTTTCACCACCTTAACTTTATCCGGATAGGCTGCTTTAAACTTCTTCAACTCGTTTAAAGTACCATCTTTACTGCCATCATCCACCATTACGTATTCAAACGAAACCTCTGCAGGAAACATTGCTTCATTTGCAACCAACTCTTGAGCAGTAACAGGTATGTTTTGCTCGTTGTAGTAACATGGAATAATGACCGATAATTTAGGCATTGTAAAATTGTTTGATAGTATCGCACACTTGTTTCACTTGCTCATCGGTTAATCCCGGGAACATCGGTAAACTTAAACAGGTATCTGCAATGGTTTCTGCCAAAGGGAAATCGCCTTTTTTATAACCCAACTCTTGGTATGCTTCCTGCAAATGAGGTGGTAACGGATAATGAATTAAAGTACCCACACCGTTTTCAGTTAAATATTGTTGCAAAGCATCACGTTTATTGGTTCTTATCACATACAAATGATACACCGAAGTAGCACCATTAGCCAACACCGGAGTTACCACATCTCCTACTCCACTTAAATGCTGGTTGTAAAGTGAGGCAATATGGTTACGTTGTTCGCTCCAATTGGTTAGGTGTTTAAGTTTAATGGATAAAAAGCCCGCTTGCAATTCATCTAAACGGCTATTGATTCCCTTTATTTCGTTGTAGTATTTTTTTTGTGAACCGTAATTTCTAATCACATTAGAGCGCTTGTACAATTGCTCATCGTTGGTAGTAATGGCACCGGCATCACCATAAGCACCTAAATTTTTTCCGGGGTAAAAACTGGTTCCATTGATGTGACCAAAACTACCCGTTATTTTTCCATTGTATGTAGCTCCTTGCGACTGTGCATTATCTTCTACCACAAATAAATTGTGTTTTTTTGCAATGTTCATAATGGCATCCATCTCGCAACATTGTCCGTATAAATGCACCGGCATGATGGCTTTTGTTTTTGAGGTGATGGCAGCTTCAATCAAATCCGGATTGATGTTATATGTATCAAATCTTGGTTCAACCGGGACCGGAATAGCGCCCACATAACTTACCGCAAGCCAGCTGGCTATGTAAGTGTTTGAAGGCACAATCACTTCGTCTCCCACACTAATATTTAATGTTTTTAGCGCAATAATTAATGCATCTAAACCATTGGCTACACCTACTGCGTGTTTGGTAGTACAATAGTTCGCATAATCTAGTTCAAACTGTTTTACTTGGTCGCCCAAGATGTACCAACCTTTATCTACAAAATTTTCGAACGAAGGTAAAAGCTCTGCTTTAATCTCTTCATTCATTTGTTTAAAACTTAAAAATGGAATCATGATTAATATTTGTCTTGATGCTTGAACCATTCTTCAAACGATTTGCCCTGCCATGGCATACCTCTATCAAATCGATTTGGCCAGGGGTAGTGTGGTTCTCCTGTTTCGCGAGATTTAATTTCATTTACATTTTTTACCGCTTTTGCCGGACTTCCCAGTACCAATTGATTATCGTCAACATCTTTTCCAACAACACTTCCTGCTCCAATTAAACAATGTTTACCTATTTTTACTGCGGGAAGTATCACACTAAATACTGCTATTTGAGAAAAATCTCCTACTGTAGGTCCTTTACAAATATTGGATGGAGGAGTTGGATCATTGGTGAATACTACATAAGGATATATAAACACAAAATTGCCAATGGTAGACTGTTGACCAATGTGTACATTGGAATGCAGCCAACAATAGTCTCCAAATGTAACATAACCTTGTATATCGCACAAAGTGCCCAATCTGCAATAATCGCCAAATAAACTATTTTCTCTGATAGTAACCCTATGCCCACATGAGAAACCTTTTCCAAAAGTACTACCTGCATATATGATAGCATGGCTCCTGATTAGCGAATCATTACCTATGATGGTCTCGGGATTAATGTAGTTTTCTAAGTCAGAATAATATGAGTTAAGTGGTTCACCTATAACACAATTATTTGCTATAACAGTGTTGTCACCAATAAATACATTATCGTATATTATAGTGTTATCACCAATCTTGACATTTTTCCCAATTCGCGCCTTGTCGGAAACAAAAACATTAATGTTATTAAATTTCATATTTTTTAGCCCCAAACTTGTTTAAATTGTTCGTAATCGCGAATGTAATCTTCCCCATCATAGGCCATAGAAGCAAATACTACTTGTATGGCTGTGTGGCTGTATTGCATAGTGTGCCAAACATTAGGTGGTAGATATACACCCTTATTGGGTTCATCTAACACAAAGGTTTGTATGTTGCCTCTTCCATCATCAGTATTCACGATAATGCGACCGGTAACGGCTATTAAAATTTGCTCTGTTTTATAATGTGCGTGTCTTCCCCTTACAATACTCTCGGGTGTGTAGTATGTCCAAAATACTCGTTCTATTTTAAAAGGTAATTTGGCATTTTCAGCTATTGATAAGTAACCAATTCCTGCCTCACCCAATTTACCAAAATCAATAATATGCGGTGGTTTGTAGTCCATGTTTATAAAAAATATTCGGGATATTGCTTGTACCAATCCAATGCAAGTTTTAACCCGTGGGCTAAGGTAATGGTTGGTTGGTAATTAAGCAATTTTTTTGCCTTGCTGATATCAGCCAAGCTATCTCGAACATCTCCTAAACGACTTTCTCTGTGTATTGGTATTAAGTCTTTGTTTGGTGAATACGATTTTAACGTATCGAACAACTGGTTTACCGTATGTTGTTCACCACAAGCAATATTGTACACTTGGTTCCAGGCTTGTACATCAATACTAAACAAGGCTCTTAAGTTGGCTTGCACTGCATTGCTTACATAAGTAAAATCACGGCTTTGTTCTCCATCGCCATTAATAAATGGTGATTCATTATTTAATACCGCTCTTGCAAACAACGGTATAACAGCAGCATAAGCTCCGTTAGGGTTTTGTTTGGGACCAAAAATATTAAAATACCTCAACCCTATAAAGTTTGTACCATATGTTTTATGAAAAACATCTGCATACAATTCGTTTACCAATTTGGTTACTGCGTATGGAGATAAAGGTTTACCAATTACCTCCTCTTGCTTCGGTAAGATTTTACTATCGCCATAAGTTGAAGAGGAAGCCGCATATACAATTTTGGTAATTCCGGCTTGTTGAGCAGCCGTAAAAATATTCAATGCACCACTAATGTTTACTGCATTAGTAGTAACCGGATCGTTAATGGAGCGTGGCACTGAACCTAAAGCGGCTTGGTGAGATATTGCATCTATTCCTTTACAAACTTTTACACAAGTATCCCAATCGCGTATATCACCCAATACCCAATCTAATTTTGGATGAGTTAAAAATGGTTCGATATTTTTGAGCAAACCGGTTGAAAGGTTATCCAACACCCTTACCAAAGTAACGCGCTCATCTTGCAATAAAGCTTCTACCAAGTTACTTCCAATAAATCCGGCACCTCCGGTAACCAATATGCGCATAGTCAATTATTATAATCTTCCGTCTGTTGCTGTTTTAGGCAGTATGGATTTTACATCATACACCACTGCACTATTTTTACCTAATTGGTTGATGTTTAAATCCGCAAATTGTGCATGATTAACAGCCAAAATAATGGTATCGTACATGTTGTTTTTTAGTTCTGTAGAGAGCGTAATGTTGTACTCCTCCTCTACTTCATGAACGTCTGCCATGGGGTCATACACATCTACCTGCACACCAAAATCATGTAATTCGGTAATGATATCAATTACTTTAGAGTTACGTATATCCGGGCAGTTTTCTTTAAATGTGATACCCAACACCAATGCTTTTGCCGAATTTACATTGATGCCTTTTTTAATCATCAACTTCACCACTTTATTGGCTACAAAAGCACCCATGTTGTCGTTAATTTTTCTACCGGCCAAAATCACCTGACTGTGGTAACCAATTTCTTCAGCTTTGTGCGTTAAATAATATGGATCTACACCAATACAATGCCCGCCAACCAGACCCGGACGAAACGGTAAAAAATTCCATTTGGTTCCGGCTGCTTCCAATACCTCTAAAGTATCAATATTCATTTTATCGAATATTAACGCTAATTCATTCACGAATGCAATATTGATATCACGCTGGCAATTTTCTATTACTTTGGCGGCTTCAGCTACTTTAATGCTTGGTGCCTGATAAGTACCCGCTGTAATAATTGATGCATACACATCATTTACTACTTTGGCAATTTCGGGGGTTGAGCCTGCAGTAATCTTCCTGATTTTGGTTACGGTATGCACCTTATCTCCCGGATTAATTCGTTCCGGAGAATAACCACAATAAAAATCAATATTAAACTTTAAGCCACTGTGTTTTTCCAAAACCGGCACACAATCTTCCTCTGTGCATCCCGGATAAACTGTAGATTCGTATACCACAATATCACCCTTCTTCAGCACTTTACCAACCGTTTCACTGGCTTTAATTAAAGGGGTTAAATCAGGTCTGTTATTTTTATCAATAGGTGTTGGTACTGTAACAATAAAAAAGTTTGCTGCTTTTAACTCTTCTAATTTCGCAGAATAGGTTAACAAGGAAGCCGCTTTTAAATGTTCGGTTTCAACCTCTAAAGTACGGTCGAAACCACTTTTTAACTCATCTATTCTACCTTGGTTAATATCAAATCCAATGGTATTGATTTTTTTGCCGAACTCAACAGCCAAAGGTAATCCAACGTATCCAAGACCTATAATGGCAATGGTTTTATCTGTCATGGGGTTATGCTTTTTTCTTTTTTCGTTTGTTTATTCCAAATGCTTTTTGCCACCAGGCTCTTGGTGAACTTTCATCACTATAATAACCATTATAATATTGGCTATAGTATTTGCGATTGTAGTAACTATTATTGTTGTAGTATCCTCCGTAATAGTAGTAACCTCCGCCACCATAGTATCCTCCGTATGCCGATTTGTATATTGAACCATAAAATGCGGAGCTGTTATCATATGAGTTTAAGATGATATACATATTCGGAATTTGGTTGTCTTCTTTCAGCCTATCCGGAATCATGGCAAAATCACGTCTTGAGTATTGCGAGCGAATAATAAACAAGTTTATATCCGCCTTACTCATTAGTGCAAATGAGTCTGAAACTAACCCAACAGGCGCTGTATCAAAAAACACATAATCATACGTTGCTTTTAATTGTTCAACCAGATCATTCATTTTTTCCATATTCAATAATTCAGAAGGATTTGGAGGTGTAGGCCCTGCTGTAATTACATCTAAATTTTCAAATTCCGATTCCTGAATGATATCTTTCAACTCATGCTTGCCAATTAAATAGGTGGTTAAACCGATATCGTTGGTCATGTTGCGAAAGGTTAAGTGAATTTTAGGTCTACGCAAATCGCAACCCACAATTACCACTTTATGACCTAGTAAGGTTAATGAAGCCGCTAAATTTACAGTAGAGAACGTTTTGCCCTCACCACTTACTGATGAAGTTACACATACTACTTTATGATTTTCTCCCTTTAAAATGAAATTAATATTGGTACGAATCCCCCTTATTGATTCACTAAAAATAGATTTAGGACTTTTCATCACATACAACTCGTAGTTTTCGTCCATCTCTTCGTGATCAAGTTTTTTAATAACCCCTATTACAGGCGTTCTGCTTAGCGACTCTATTGTTTCTTTATCCGGAATGCGGTTATAGATAAATCGAAGTAGAAAAACTATTCCTATACCCGAGGCCAACCCAATCACAAAGGCTATGGCATAAACTCTGCCCGGTACCGGAAAAAAAGGAGAAGAAGGTGGAATAGCCTCATCAATAATACTTGCATTCGCAAGTATTGAAGATTTACTGATTCGAGTTTCTAACTTCTTTTCCATTAAGTAGCCGTAAATTTTTTCGTTTACTTTAAAATTTCTTTCAAGGTTTAATAACGCTTGCTGCTTTTGAGGCAATGCAGAAAGTTTAGAGGACGCCTGTTGCAAAAGTTTATTACTATAAGAAATGCGCTCATCAACTTTCTCTTGAGCCGATAACAGTGCACGATTTAACGCATGCTTAACCTCCCTTATTTTTTTCTCATTTTCAATCATTACCGGGCTGGTAGGTAATGTTTTTAAGCTTAATGACAAACGCTCTAAAATCAACCCATTCAACAACTCCAACATACGGGGTAAATCTTGTGCGTCCTCAGGATCTAACAATACCAACTCTAAGGTCTTATCTTTTGCTGTGTTAATTTGCTCACCCAACTTGCTCATGATTTTTTTCTTGAGCAATAACATGTTTTTCTCTGTTTCTAATGACGTCAACTTTTCAAATTCAGCTCTTCCAATCGCATCAAGCTCAACCCCTGAATTAGCAGACTGAAAATCTGTTAAATTTTGTTGAGCATTGTTTACCTGATTCGCTAAATCTGTAATTAAGCCATCAATAAACAAAATGGTTTGTTCAGCAGCTTGAGATCTTGTATTGATACTCTCCTGTATATACGTTTTAGCCGTTGCATTTACAAAATCAGCGGCTTTCTCAGGAATATCCGAAACGTATGAAACCTGGAGTATGCTTGTACCCTTTTCTACCTCAACTTCAACGTTACTACCGATTAACATGGCCTCTACAAATGGATCATTAATCCTGAATACAATCTCATTTCCCACCATATTGTGAATCCGTTTTGCATTTGATTCAACAACAAAAATACTGGACCCCAATACCAAACTATCTCCGGTACGCTGTACCTTTCCTAACTGCTGCTCTCCCTTCTTTAATATAAAGCTATGGTTATCAATAAATTTTATTGTATATGAAGCACCGTAATCACTTGAATCAAGGTAAAGTGGAGTAATTTTAAAATATGGAAAAGGATATAGCTCTGATGTTACAATTTGACCTTTTTGAAAATAGGAAATATTGTACTTGAGGTTTTTTAGTGTATTTAAAGCTAATGTTCGAGACTTAAATATTTGTGACTCCGTTTTAAGTTGATTTTCGATTCTCCCACTTATCCTTCCGTATCTAAATAAATCTCCAACTTGATTTCCTTTATCGTCTTCCACCTTCATTTGTAGAGAAGCTAAAAACAAAGGCTTGGTGTACCTTAAGTGCAAATAAGCAATTGCTAATGCAACTAAAATACATGTTAAAACAACATACCACCTTCTTAGTACAACTGAAAAAACACGGTTGATATCAATTGTTTTTTCAATTTGCTCTTTGTATAATCTAATCTGTTCTTGGTCTGTCATAAAGGGTTATAGGTTTCTTGCAAAATTGACAATCTGCAGTGTCAATAATGTTAATTGACTAATGGTTAGAATTATGAATGTACTTGACTGCACTGAACTTAAAGATTCTGTTTGAGCTTTGTATCCATAAGGCTCAACATATATAATATCACCATCCTGAATATTAATTTCAGGGTATTGCAAAGATTCAATTTTTCTCAGATTTACTATGGTTACTGTTTTGCCACGAATAATTTTGATTGTATTTTTTTTACCCGGATCTTTGAGACCTCCTGCTAAAGCTATAACATCAACAAGCGTTGTATTTTCTTTATCTATAAGTATCTTACCAGGCGTGTTTATCTCACCAAACATAGATACCGATAAACTTAGTATGTTAACTTCAATTATTGGATTGATTACATATTTACCGTATTCATTTTCTAATTTTTTAGCCGCATCCAGCCTGTTTAATCCCACCATTTTAATCCGTCCAATAAGTGGTAAGGTAACTGTACTGTCATAATTAACCAAATATCCCTCCTCACCTGTAGAACTGTTTGCAGTTGAGGTTGCACTTTGAACAGCAGCTTGGCCAATATCGTAATTGTTCAAGAAAGTAACCTTAAGCCGGTCACCTGTTTTTATTTTATGAAAGTAAACTTCGTTACTCCTTGGAATTGGCTCCCCTTGTGTATTAAAAGTTGCTACGGCTTCTTCTGTTTTTATCTTTTTGGGTGTTTTAAAAAGCACATTTTTGCGTTTGTAAGAGCAACTCACCAGAATCAGTATTGCCAACAAAAAAGCAAATTGGGGGAGATAGGTTTTAATCGGTTTTAACACAATTTTTCTAATTTGTGCAAGTATACGGTGTTTTTTTGTTAAAAATGGAAGAAAAATTAAGTGGTGTTAAAGCACAGAAACACGGTACACAAAAGTGGGTAATAGTAGAACCATAGCCGACCATAACAAGGACACGGTGAAGGGAAAGAACCAAAAGAACAAAGAGGTGGCGAATGCTTGAAAGATTACTTATTCTCACTCCGGGTGATACGTTGTGTTGGGCTATCATTTTTGTGGCCACAAATAAAGCACGCTTCAGTATTGGCCGAGCAAAGCCCTTGCATTACAGCTACTATCAAAACAATTTCTGTTTGCCGACACCTGACATTACGTAACGTTTACCAGCGTTGATTTTCATAACTAAACGAACATCGTATAACTAAAACTTAGTATGTGAACACGCACACTGCCGGGTAAATGCCACTATACTGAGTTCGGTATTTACAAGGTAGCTAAGGCCAAGGTATTATAAGCCAAAAGTCTCCCCTCTACTCCTTAAAAACTACCACTCATTATGAAATAGTAACATTCTTTACAATTTGCTTGCAATTATCATTAAGCCACTTTAATATTGAGTAGTTTTTTTACTCAACAAACAAACAGTCACCAAATCAAAATGTGACTGACGAGGCGAAGCTGTGCATAATCCTAAACGCTAAGAGTAGATTTTAAACACACATGTTAGACACACTCATTACATCCAAAACCAGAATTAAACTTTTGCTGAAGTTTTTCTTGAACAGTAAAACTTCGTCATACCTGCGTAATTTAGAAACTGAATTTGGGGAGAGCACCAACTCTATTCGTTTAGAGCTAAACAAATTTGAGGAAGCCGGACTTTTAAAAACAAGTACTAACGGTAATAAAAAAGTTTTTAAAGCCAATACCAAACACCCTATGTTTGGTGATATCCAAAACATATTGATGAAATATACAGGGTTGGATAAAATCGTTGAACAAGTTATTAAGCGACTTGGAAACCTAGAATTAGTTTATATTGTTGGAGATTTGGCAAAAGGAATGGATAGCCCCATCATTGATTTAATTTTGGTAGGCGATATAGACAAAAGCTATTTACTCAACCTAACAGAGAAGGCTGAAAAGCTGATTAATAAAAAAATACGTTTTGTCATCTTTAGTATTCAAGAGTTTGAAATAGAGCGTGACAAGTTATTGGCACAACCACATATCGAGGTTCTTCACTAATGAAATCAACAAGTTACATTATTGCAGAAATTGCACAAGCGCATGAAGGCAGTTTGGGTATTGCTCATAGTTATATTGATGCATTAGCAGACACCGGTGTTAACGCGGTTAAATTTCAGACCCACATTGCAGAGGCTGAGAGTAGTGCACAGGAACAATTTCGCGTAAACTTTAGTTATGAAGATGTAACTCGCTACGACTACTGGAAACGGATGGAATTTACACCTGAACAATGGGCGGGCTTAAAACTACATTGTGAAGACAAAGGAATGGAATTTATCTCCTCTCCTTTCTCCATTGCTGCTGTTCAACTGCTGGAGAAACTTAATGTTAACAGGTATAAAATTGGTTCAGGAGAGTTAACCAATTATCTAATGTTAGACGCAATTGCCAAAACAAAAAAACCTATCATTTTATCATCCGGCATGAGTGATTGGAAAGAATTGGATGACACCATCAACTTTTTAAAACCTTATGGTAATGAGTTGTCGCTTTTACAATGCACAACGGCTTATCCTACTCCACCTGAAAAATGGGGATTAACAGCCATTGAAGAAATGAGAAATCGTTATCAATTGCCGGTAGGGTACTCTGATCATTCTGCAGATATTTTTGCTTGTTTAGCGGCTGCATCTCAGGGTGCATCTATTCTTGAGTTCCACGTGGTGTTTGATCATAATATGTTCGGACCTGATGCAAAAGCTTCACTTACCATCAACCAGGTTAAACAACTGGTTAGAGGTGTTAGAGCAATTGAAATGGGAATGCAAAGCAAACATTTAAAAAATGACGCATCAAGTTTTAACACGCTTAAAACCATGTTTGGTAAAAGTTTAGCTATTAATAAAGATTTAACTGCCGGACATACCATTACCATAAACGACCTAGAATCTAAAAAACCTGGCGACCAAGGTATCCCCGCAAAAGAGTTTCAACGGGTTATTGGCAAACCATTGAAGCATGATTTAAAACAGTGGAGTTTCTTGAGGGATGAAGATTTGAGATAAACACGGAGTTTACGGATGGACATGTTTTATGGTGCATCACCGGAAATATTCTCAAAAGCCAAATCATTGAGAAATAACACTACTCAATCTGAAAGTCGAGTTTGGCTTCTGATAAAAGATCGATACAAAAATTTTAAATTTAGAAGACAACATCCAATGGGGCCATATATAGCTGATTTTTATTGTCACAAATTAAAGTTGGTAATAGAGTTGGATGGCAAACACCATTTTGAAGATACAAATCAAATTGCACACGATAAACAGAGAGACATTGATATGATGAAGTGGGGTATTAAAGTTTTGAGGTATAGCAATGACACTAATCCACAGAATATTCTTAAGGATATAGAAGACATTATTAATCAATACCGGCCCGCACCCTAGCCCTAAAGGGCACTGCCGCACGAAGATTAACCTTAAAACGATAATCCGCGCGCTGGATCGCCCCTTAAGGGGTTGGGGGTGAAAGTACCACAGATATAAAAAAAATGAGTAACAAAAGAAAAATAGCCGTAGTCATCACCGCTCGTCCTAGCTACAGCAGAATCAAAACAGCGCTAAAAGCCATTCAGGAACACCCTGATTTGGAGTTGCAATTAATTATTGCAGCTTCTGCTTTATTGGATCGTTATGGCTCTGCAGTGAATTACATTGAAAAAGATGGATTTGAAATTGCCGCAAAAGTATTTAATGTACTTGAGGGCGAAAATCTAACAGCAGCAGCCAAAACAACCGGTATTGGTATTCTTGAACTATCAACAGTATTTGACAACTTAAAACCGGATATTGTGGTGACGGTAGCCGATAGGTTTGAAACCATGGCTACGGCCATTTCGGCATCATACATGAATATACCATTAGCGCACGTGCAAGGTGGAGAGGTTACAGGCAACATTGACGAAAAAGTAAGACATGCGATTACCAAATTAAGTGATTATCATTTTGTGGCTTCGGAAGATGCAAGGCATCGTGTAATTAAGCTAGGAGAAAATGCTGATATGGTTTTTAATACGGGATGTCCTTCAATTGATTTAGCAAAAGAAATTTTAAATAGCCCGGAATCAATGTCTTTTAATCCTTTTCAACATTACAAAGGAGTGGGTAAAGAATTGGATTTAAGTAAAGGCTACTTGGTAGTGATGCAACATCCGGTAACAACGGAATACGACCAATCTCGCAAACATATTGAAGAAACACTACAAGCTGTAAAACAATTACATTTACCCACACTTTGGTTTTGGCCGAATGTAGATGCGGGTTCTGATGGCACATCAAAGGGTATAAGAGCTTTCAGGGAATTTGGCGATGCTTCCGATTTTCACTTTTTTAAAAATATGGAGCCCCATCACTTTTTAATGCTTTTAAATAATGCTAACTGCCTAATTGGTAACTCGAGTGTAGGAATTAGAGAATGCGCCTATATTGGCGTACCTGTAGTAAACATAGGCACACGTCAAGCAGGGCGTGAAAGAAGTAAAAATGTATTAGATTGTGATTACCAACAACAACATATCATAGCAGCCATTAAACAGCAAATAAAACATGGCAAATACCAACCCGATCATATTTACGGGAATGGAAACTCGGGAACTCAAATTGCCGAATTATTAGGAAAACTACCACTTCAATTTGATAAAAAAATTACTTACTAACATGAAAACATTTAAACAGGAAAACGAAATACAAGAACAGAACAGAAATGAGTTAATTGACTTATTTCAGAACTCACCCATTCCAACAAACGAACTGCTTTCAAATCTTGGCCTGTTTATTAATAGGCAAAAGCTTTCAAGAATTTTGTTCATGCATGAATTGTACAAAAAAATAATTAATATTAATGGGGTTATAATGGAGTTTGGGGTTAGATGGGGGAATAATTTGGCACTATACGAATCATTTAGAGGAATGTACGAACCATACAATCATGGACGAAAGATTATTGGGTTCGATACTTTTGAAGGATTTCCATCTACCCATACAAAAGATGGAAAACACAACATAGTAGAAAAAGGGGCTTACAGCACAACAAAAAACTATGAAGATTATCTTGACCAAATATTAACTTATCACGAAAGAGAAAGCCCACTTTCGCACATAAAAAAATATGAAATAGTAAAAGGAGATGCATCAAAAACAATACATAAATTTTTAGAGGAGAATCCGCACATTGTTATTGCATATGCATATTTTGACTTCGATATATATGAACCAACTTTTGAATGTCTTAAAGCTATTAAGAACAGGCTATGTAAAGGAGCCATTATTGGTTTTGATGAGTTAAACACAAAGCAATTTCCGGGTGAAACGGTAGCATTTGATGAAGTTTTTGGAATAGGTAATTACACCATACACAGGAGCCCTATAAGTTCAGCTCAGTCATACATCATCGTTTAATTCTATGCTTATTTTTGAAAGCAACTCTATCAAAGTAAACAGAGTTTTAGTAGACAATTTTATTGAATCGGATAATAATAACCATTCAACTTGTGATTATAGTTTTATCGTAAGTTATGGTGATTTCGTTTCTGAGCATTATGATGTGGTCAACAAAAACGCTGCGATAATTGAATTAAAAGAAGACATTGACAAGACAATATCAAAATTTGATGGCTCTGTCAGAAATCACATTAGAAGATTTGATAAGCTGCCTGAATTGTCATTTCATAATGAAATTAATGATAAAAAGGCGTTCTATGAGTTTTACAGTTTAGCAGAAAAATGCAGAGAGTGGTACCCTGTTCCTCAAGATGAATTGTTTGCATCAATTGTGTTTTATGTTTGTTATAATGATAAACCAATTTCAGGAATGACAGCGTACACACATAATAATTTTATGCGAATTGGTAGAATATTTTCAACGCGAAATATTTCTAGTTTAGATAATCGTAATTTAATTTTTGGTGTTGCAGCTAAAAAATTAATTTTTGAATTTTGCCAATATGCCATCAAAAATGGTTTTCATCAACTCGATTTAGGAGGTGTGGATCTCAAATCTGAACAAAAATCGGGTATCACAGAATTTAAGCTTTCTTTTACTGACAAAGTTGTTCCTGTTAAAATTGGAAGATGGAGTAAAATTGACTATAAAGTTCTGCAACAAGATTTTTTAAATAAAGGATTAGACTTAACTTAAACAATATGTTTATAATCTTTTTAGGTATCAATTCTATCGCTTTTCAAGTAGCAAAAAATTTAGCAGCATTAAATGTAAAAACACTTTTAATCGGAGATAAAAAACAAAAATTATCGCTGATGAATAAGTTAGAAAATGCTGATTATAATTTTTGTAATGAAATATGCCAAATCTTTGAAAATGAATCCGAACTTAGCACATTATCTAATCAGTCTTCTGTTGATATCTGCTTTTGTATAGGTGCCCCTTGGATACTAAAACCCAAAACTATTGAGCAAGTCTTTCAAAATAAAATATTGAATTTACATGGTACGCATTTACCGAAATATCGTGGAGGCACCTTGTTTAGTTGGCAAATATTAACCGGACAACGAACCGGAATTTGCTTGCTTCACCAGCTAACACCGGAAATTGATGCGGGACCGATTATTACTTATAAAGAATTTATATACCCGGCACAATGCCGTAAACCCATTAATTACATTGAGGTATATGAAGAAGAAAATATCAAGTTCTTGCTTCATTTTATTTCCAATTGGAAAGATTTCCCTAAAGGTCATTCGCCTCAACCCGAATATTTATCAAGCTACTTTCCGCGATTACTTGCACCGGTTCACGGTTGGATTAATTGGGATTGGGATAATGTAGAACTGGAGAGATTTATTCTGGCATTTGATGAGCCATATGGCGGTGCACGTTGTATGCTAAATGGTGAACCGGTTATTTTAAGAGATGTATATGCTCAGCAAACAGATGGATATTTTCATCCTTTTCAATATGGTACCATTTACCGTAACAATGGTGAGTGGATAACCGTAGCCACAAAAAATGGAGAACTATTGGTAAAGCAGGTATACAATGAAGAAGGTATAAATATTACCTCCAAAATAAAGCCGGGTGATAAGTTTTACACAACAAGCGAACTACTCTCCCAAACCAACCAACGGGTAGTAAAAACAAAAAACGGGTTAACCACTAAATCATAAATTGAAACTTCTGGTAGTAAATTTTCATTATTACAATGAAACCAAATTTGAATCAGGAATTTATCCTGTAAATCAAGAACAATTCACCAATCAATTGAATGAGCTTGCTTTAGGATATGACTTTATTTCACAATTTGATTTGGCCGATTGTTTCTCTAAAAACCAATATCCTGAAGGTAATTACTGCCTAATTACATTCGATGATGGCCTGAAGGAACAAATGCAAGCATTTGACTTGTTACTATCGCTAAAAATACCTGCAGCGTTTTATATACCCGTTCAACCATTGATTGAACATAACGTACTTGATGTACATAAACTGCAACTCATCAGAACTAAAATGAATGATGCAGAAATTTTAACACTACTCCATCAAATACCCGGCTATAATTATACGATTGAGGAAACGCAAAAAGCGGCAACACAATATAAGTATGATGATGAAACTGCCCGTGAAATAAAATTTCAATTAAACTTTAAACTGAGTACCCGGCAAAAAAAAGCTTTCCTTTCGGATACGTTTAATAAAGTTTTGGGCAATGAAAACGAATATGCAAAACAGTTTTACATGAACCAAAATGATTTGCAAAAGTTGGCATTACAGCAGCAAATTGGTGCACATGGATATGCACATGTACCTCTTGCATTAACAAATGATGCAAAAGGTGATATGAAAAAAAGTATCGAATTTTTGTTCGAAAAAACCCAACAACCCATTCGTTCTATTTCTTACCCTTACGGTTCAAAAGAAGCCGTTAATGAACAAGTTGCACAACAAGTAAAATCATTGGGATTGGATTTTGGATTAACCATGTGGAGAGGACTAAATACACTTAACTCAACAACTAACCCTTTTTTATTGCATCGGGTGGATACAAATGATGCTCCCGGTGGCAAGTTAAAATCAACAACCTACAACCTAAATGGTGAGAATTCTAATAGCTGAAACCGAAAATTTTAGTACTGAAGCAATACGCACCTTAGGCGAATTTGCTGAGGTTACTTGTGAGGACATTCAAGAACATCAAATTCTTGATGCTTTAAATAAGTATGATGTATTTTGGTTTCGTTTAAAGTTTCAATTAGATGAAGCCATCATTAACCAGAGTAACCAATGTAAAATTATTATATGCCCTGCTACAGGTTTGGATCATATCGATTTACAGGCCTGTGAAAAAAAGGGGATTACGGTTTTAAGTTTAAAAGGTAAGGTTGATTTTTTAAAAAACATTCGTGCTACTGCAGAGCATACGATTGCCCTTTCATTGGGTTTGCTCCGACATATTCCTGAGGCCGCAGAGAGTACAAAAAATTTACATTGGAACCGTAACCCTTATAAAGGCCATGAGCTATTTGAAAAAACAATTGGCATTTTAGGAGTAGGACGACTTGGAAGTATCACCGCGTCTTACTTTAAAGCATTTGGGGCAACCGTATTAGGATATGATATCAAACCCTTTGATGAAAATATTTGTCAACCGGTTCAACACATGAATGAACTTTTCTCTAAATGTGACTTAGTCAGTGTTCATGTCAATCTTAATCACGCCACAAGACACCTTGTTGGAAACGAACAATTCAACGCCATGAAAAAAGGCAGTTGGTTTATCAATACATCAAGAGGACAGATAGTGGATAGTAAAGCACTAATACATGCCTTACATAACAAACAATTAGCAGCAGCCGCAGTTGATGTAATAGAAAATGAATTTGACCCCAAAAAAGATATTTTACTTGAATACGCTGCCGAACACAACAACTTGCTTATTACACCGCACATTGGTGGAAACACCTATGAGTCGTTCGCAAAAACTGAGTTATTTATGGTTGAACAATTGAAAAAAACTATTCTCCAATCATGAACATTCTTGGAATTATTCCTGCCAGAGAAGGTTCTAAGAGAGTGCCTCAAAAAAACTTTAAGCCATTTGCAGGTACAACCTTAACTGATCTTGCTATCCAACAAGGCTTATCCAGCAAATACATTACGAGTTTGGCGGTTAGTTCTGATAGCGATGCAGTTCTTCAACTGGCATCAAACTATACAGGTGTAACATGTGTTAAGCGTCCTGAGGAACTTTCAAAAGACCAATCACCTGCTATAGATTATGTTAGGCATACTTTATCTGAGCTCGAAAACGAAATATCTTTCGATATGGTGGTGATTTTACAACCAAGTTCGCCTTTACGCAACTCTTCAGATATTGATGCTACCATTCAATTATTGCTCAAAAATCCCGGTGCAGATTCAGCAGTAAGCGTGGTAAAAGTTGATCACATGGTGCATCCCTATAAATTGAAGGTAATGGAACAACAGGTACTTTTACCTTTTATTGAAGATGAAGCCGGAAGATTTGCTGCCCATGAATTACCGGATATTTTCGTAAGAAATTGTGCTGTTTATGCAACTTGGAGAAAAGATTTAGAAACTCGTGCTGATGTGATAGGGAAAAAAAGTGTTGGTTACGTAATGCCGGCAGAAACATCAGTTGATATTAATGAGCCTCTTGATTTTGATTTTGCTGAGTTTCTTTATACCAAAATTAAACGAACCTAATGGGTGTTTTTAAAGAAGTTAGTGGAGCAACGCTAAATTATGGTATAGGTAAATTTTTGCCCCAAGTAATCGGATTTCTCCTTATCCCATTATATACCAGCTATCTTACTCCGGAGGACTATGGTTTAGTGGAACTAGCTGCAGCATTTGGTGCATTTGCAATGATTTTTATGCGTTTGGCTCTACCCGGATCGGTTGCGAGGTATTATTATGAACATCAAGAAGGACCTGAACTACGCAACTACATTACTACCATATACTGGTCACTTATTATGATTAGTATCGGGATGGGAGCTCTGATATATTTGTTGTCCTATCTTTTTTTGCATAACCTTGTTCCCGGTTTGCCGCTTTGGCCTTTTGTTGGTGTAATATTGATAACCGGAGTATTAAATACAAACTCTGAAATACAGAAAAGACTAATTCAAGCAAGAAAACAATCATTATATTCTGCCAAACTGAGTATTGCTACTTCTTTGGTTGGAATAACATCGGCAGTAATATTGGTTACAGTCTTTCATTTAGGTGCATTAGGCATTATACTGGCAGGTCTTATTGGTGCTATATTGTTTTTTATACAAGCTCAGTTTTATTTAAAGCAAGACATGGGGGGACAATTTTCGTTTAAATTATTGCTACCATCTTTCAGGTACTCTTTAAATATTTTGCCCTCACACCTGGTCACACCTTTTGGAAATATACTATCGCGTTCTTTATTAGCAGGTTATACATCTCTTGCAGTAGTAGGACATTATGCGCTTGCCATGAGGTTTATCACCCCTCTTTACCTAATTAGCGAAGCTTTTAACAGTGCATTTGCTCCACTATACTTTGAAGCCCGAAAAAAAGATGACCAAGTTGGATACAAGAAACTAGAGGACACTTGTAATAAAATTTGGTTCATTGCGCTCTTCATTTTTGTTGGCTCGGCTACTATTATCCCACCACTAATATACCTTGTTACCCCTGTTAAATACCATCCTGCAGCTGAAATTATTCCTTTGCTAGCAGCTACTTTTTTACCCTCTATTTTAATTGTAATGTACTCTCCTGAAATGTATTACAGCAAAAAAACATTTTGGGTAAGTATAATTGCCGTAGCACGATTTTTATCTAATTTAGTAATTGCAGTAGGCCTGATAAAATACTGGGGATATTACGCGCTCATTTTTGCAAAGTTTGCCGAAGGGTTAATCATCTTGTCTCTGTCTGTTTATGTATCTCAAAAAATGTTTAATTTCAAACCAAATGTTTCAATCATTATAAAGAGTAGTTTAATTGGAATTGCCTGGGTTATACTAACAACTTTAATAACTCAGAATTTAACCAATAGTATTTTTCAGTTGTTCATAGGGTTAATCGTAGTTATATTATTTGGGTTAACACTAATAACAACCGGAATGGTAAACAAAACAACTTTGATGAGTTACTTAAAAACCAAACGATTATAATATCACTTAAATGAATCTTGACAACAAATCAATACTAATTACGGGCGGAACCGGATCATTAGGCAAAGCGTTAACTAGTCATATCGTAAAAAAGTATCCGCAAGTAAAAAAGGTTATTATTTTTTCTCGTGATGAGCAAAAACAATTTCAAATGGCTCAGGAATACCCTGCGTCACAATTTCCGCAACTGCGCTTTTTCATAGGTGATGTGAGAGATTATGAAAGAGTAAAAATGGCACTTAAAGGAGTGGATTATGTGATACATGCTGCTGCCATGAAACATGTACCCATTGCCGAGTATAACCCAATGGAATGTATCAAAACCAATATTAATGGTGCTGAAAATATTATTAATGCATGTTTAGAGACAAGTGTTGAGCGAGTGGTTGCCTTATCAACCGATAAAGCAGCAGCACCTGTAAACCTTTATGGTGCAACTAAACTGGCCTCTGATAAATTATTTGTTGCTGCAAACAACATTAAAGGATGGAATCCAATTAAATTTTCGGTAGTTAGGTATGGTAATGTAATGGGTTCAAACGGCTCTGTTATCCCTTTCTTTTTAAATAAAAAGAAAGACGGTATTCTTCCCATAACCGATGATACCATGACCCGATTTAACATTACCCTGCAAGGAGGAGTTGATATGGTGATGCATGCGCTGGAGCATGCGTGGGGAGGTGAAATTTTTGTTCCGAAAATACCTTCATATAAAATCACTGATGTGGCCGATGCAATAGGGCCGGAATGTGATAAACCTATTGTTGGCATCAGGCCGGGAGAAAAAATACACGAAGAAATGATTACCTCTTCTGACTCTTTCTACACTTGGGACCTTGGTAAATACTACACCATTTTACCTGCAACTCATACATGGAAATTAGAGGACTTTATAAAGCACTTTAATGCTGTAAAAGTTCCTATGGGCTTTAAGTACAACTCCGGAGAAAATACAGAATGGGTAACTGTTGAAGAGTTAAGAAAACTAATTACAGAACATGTTGATGCTAATTTTACTGTATAATGAATAAAATAATACCTTACGGCAAACAAGATATTACCCAGGCAGATATAGATGCTGTTATCGTAACATTGAAGTCTGATTATTTAACGCAAGGACCAAAGATTACAGAATTTGAAAACGCGTTTGCTGAATATATTGGTTGCAAATATGCAGTAGCTGTTGCCAACGGAACGGCAGCATTGCATCTTTGTGCAATGGCTTTAAATGTTGGTGTAGGTCAGAAGGTAATTACAACCCCAATTACATTTGCTGCATCTGCAAATTGCATTCGCTATTGCGGTGGCGAGGTAGTGTTTGGCGATATAAATCCTGAAACCTATTTGTTAGATATTAACTCCGTAAAGAAATTATTAGAGGCATCACCTAAAGGAACTTATCAAGGGATTATTCCCGTTGATTTTGCAGGGCGTGCAGTAAATTTAGAAGAGTTTAAAAAGTTGGCCAAAGAATATAATCTATGGATAATAGAAGATGCTTGTCATGCTCCGGGTGGATTCTTTACAGATTCAACCGGTAAGCAACAAAATTGTGGCAACGGTAACTTTGCCGACTTAGCTATTTTTTCATTCCACCCTGTTAAGCACATAGCTTGTGGCGAAGGCGGAATGATTACAACAAATGATGATAGGTTATACCAACGATTGTTGATGCTACGTACACACGGAATCACCAAAGATGAAAAACAATATACCAACTCAATAGAGTTTGCTGGTGGAAAAGACAACTATCCAATTTGGTACATGGAAATGCAGGAGTTAGGTTACAACTATCGCCTAACAGATTTTCAGGCAGCTTTAGGCACTTCACAACTTAAACGCGCCAATAGCGGATTAAGAAGAAGAAAAGAAATTGCATCGAAATATCAGAGCGCATTTGCTGGTGAAAATTATATCCAAGGACAGTCAGGCGTTGTAGAAGGACACGCATATCATCTATACATAATAGAAGTAAATGACAGATTGGGGTTGTATACTCACTTACGCAGCAAAAATATTTTTGCTCAGATCCATTACATTCCTTGTCATTTAATGCCATACTACCGCGAACAAGGATGGAAAGAAAAAGATAGACCTCATGCAGAAAATTATTATAAACATTGCATCAGCTTACCAATGTATCCTACATTGAGTGATGAGGAACAAGCATATGTAATCACCTCTATTCAAAATTATTTTCATGACTAATTTGTGTATAATACCTGCCCGAGGAGGTAGTAAGCGTATACCCCGTAAAAACATCAAATCATTTTGCGGCAAACCTATTATCGCTTATTCTATCGAAGCTGCATTAAAAAGTAACTTGTTTGATGAGGTAATGGTTTCTACCGATGATGAAGAAATTGCCGCTATCGCAATACAATATGGAGCTAAAGTTCCATTTATGAGAAGTGCAAAAAATGCGGATGATTTTACGGGAACAGGTGATGTTGTTTATGAAGTACTGAATGTTTACAAAACTTATGGCAAAGTGTATGATGTGGCTTGTTGTATATATGCAACAGCTCCATTTGTAAATGAAACTAGACTTATTGAAGGCTTTAATCTGCTAAGAAATCGTGAGTTTGATGTTGTATTTCCACTAGCAAAATACAACAGCCCTATCTGGAGGTCGTATTGTATGACAGAAAACAAAAGTGTAAAAATGAACTTCCCTGAAAATGATGCAAAAAGATCACAAGACTTGCCTGATGCGTACTATGATGCCGGGCAATTTTATTGGATAAAAACAGCGAACATGCACTTACTAGAAAATAAAAACACATTCGGCATAGAAAAAGGTGCGATTGTATTAGATGATATGGAAGTACAGGATATTGATAATATAGAAGATTGGGAAATAGCGGAAATGAAGTTTGAATATTTAAAAAATCAGAAAAAAACGAATTAACATGTCGAACCATAACTTACTTGATTACGCCATTGCAGTTGGGAATAAAATGTCCACTGAGTATATAAGTAAAGGTGATTATTATCCAGAAGAAGCCTGGGGATGTGAAGGTCAAATTTACCCCTCATTGATGGGTCTAATGCTATTAGAATTGTACAAGGTAGAACCTAATGAACAATATATAAACGCAGTTAAATCAATTATTGAGAAAAACATTGAAAAACAAATGCCAAGTGGCGGATGGGCGTTGTCTTTAGGTGCAGTGGCTAATGGAATAAAATTTGAAGTATCGGCACACATCAAAGAAATTACAGCTAATTGCGAAGATTTGCCGCCAACAGCAACGGCTATTCGACTACTAGCAGAGTATCAACTTTTAACTAACGATGGTAAATACGTATCAAGTTTGGAAAAAGCGTTTAACTATCTACTGAAATTTTGGAATACAGATAATTTGTATTTTGATGAAATGCTAGTTGGTGAGGCTCTTAAATTAAGAGCCAATCCCAAAAATTACCAGATTTATGCGTATCAATGTATTGAGTCGATAGCTAACATTTATCCAGAAGCAAATAGCTACAAGAAGCCCTTATATAATAGCGTAAAAACCATTTTCGAAGATATGGATGCAGATACCTATCCATTGTTATATGCGCTTTATGCTTGCCTCATTATTGAAAAGGAAAGAACGAGCAATTATGTTACAGAGGTAATAAAAGAGAAGATTATTAAAGAAATTGCACTGGAATCTATATTTAGTATACCCAATGTACCCGGTGCAATGGGCCATAGAGATGGATTACGCGGAATATGCTTAGACGAAGGTCATTTACGCAATTCTGTTGGGGCTGCTTTAGTAATGAAGTTTTACGACACATACGTAGAAAAAGATACTTTTACTACACTCCCCTTTTATGAAAACACTCAAAAATGGATTTTACAGATGTTCGAAAATGGAAGATTTTATGAATTTATAGATTTTAAAACAAATTCTAAAATGGGGGTTGGAACACCCGGACAATACATCCCGCTTATGTGGATACTTAACAAAATTTAATTATGAAAATCCAAATCTTAATTGACAATAAAAACTCTTGGATTGTTCCATTTGCAACTCAGTGGGTTCACCAATTGAAAAATGATGGTGTAACATGTTTGCTTATACATCAACATAATGAGGTTACAAGTGGTGATATACTTTGTTTGCTGAGTTGTGAGAAAAAATTCACAAGCTTACACCTAAACCAATACAACTTAGTTGTGCATGAAAGTGCCTTACCATTGGGGAGGGGAATGTCACCCTTAACTTGGCAAGTGATAGAAGGCAAAAATGAGATTCCAGTTACACTGATTGAAGCAAATGAAAAAATTGATGCCGGTGTAATTTATGGGCAAACAATACTAAAATTAGATGGAACGGAATTAGTTGATGAACTAAGGATATTGCAGGCAAAAGCAACTTTTGAGTTAATCAACGATTTTATAAATAAATATCCAAACGTTCAAGGTGTTGAACAAGTAGGTGAGCCTACCTTTTATCCACGAAGAACACAAGCGCACAGCCAATTGGATATTAACGATACTATAGCCAATCAATTTAACTTATTGCGGGTGGTTGATAATGAACGTTACCCAGCATGGTTTGAGATTAACGGTACTCAGTATGAACTTAAAATATCCAAAAAGTCAACATGAGCATCAATTTTGAATTATTAAAACCTTCTGCATCTATGGAGGTTACCCGCATAGCGGGTGAGCTGAAAAAACAAGGTCGTAAAGTATACCCGTTAAGTGCGGGCGATACCCATTTCCCACCTCCAAAAAGTATCATTAACCGACTCAACCAACTTCCTGCTGCTTATTCTCACTATACCAATGCCGAAGGTATAGATGAACTACGTACACAAATTGCTCATTCACATGAAAGATATGTTGCAGCAGATGTTGTTTTGGTACCTGGACTTAAACAAGGTTTGTACTACGCCTTAGCAGCACTTCAACAAAAAACGCTGTGTGTGTTAGAGCCGGCATGGTTAGGATATGAAGCTACAGCCGTACTGGTCAATTACCAAACGGTTAGTGTAAATATGTACGATGCTGACTGGAAAACGAAATTACAATCGACAGCGTTCGATGTCATCATTATTTGCTCTCCCAATAATCCAGACGGTAATGTATTAACGTATGATACTATAGATGCAATCATAAATGCAAGTACCAAAAATCAAGCTTGGATTATTACGGACTTCATATACGATAAATACCTGTACAAAGGCAATATAGAATCGCATAAACAGCTATTGAACTATCCGCGTTTAATAATAGGAAACGGCTATTCAAAATCGCATGCAGTAACCGGTTTTAGAGCCGGATATCTACTTTGTAAAGACGCTAATGTGATTAAACGCATCATCACCATGCAACAAAACCTGGCAACTTGTGTACCGGCAATAAGCCAATATACCTTATTAAATGCAGATGATGCAAACGAAGAAATAAATCATAACGTTGCGTACTACAAAGCAAATAAAGAACTGATTTTAGAAATTTTTCCCGAGTGGAAACCGTTTGAACCACAAGGTGGATTTTATTTTTTTATCGACTTATCAATATACGGTATACAAGATGGAAAAACATTTTGCGAAAAACTGTTATCACATACAGGTGTAGCACTTGTACCCGGTGCAGCTTACGGTAAAGGTTTTGACAGTTATGCCCGATTATCGTTTTCCATTGATAAAGACTTGTTGAAAGAAGGATTATTAGCAATGAAAAAGTATTTGAATGAAAACTATTAATGTAAATGGATTTGAGATAGGTGGCAATAAAGCCTACATCATAGCCGATATTGGTTCTAATCACAAACAAGATCTGGTATTGGCCAAAGAATCGATTGATGCGGCAGCCGAGGCAGGCGCTGATGCCATTAAGTTTCAATCCATTCAATTAAACGAATTATACCTGAATCCCGATGTACAAACAGCTGCTTTTATAAAACAGCTTGAGTTTCCGGAAGCGTGGCACGGTATACTCAATGAGTATTGTAAACAAAAAGGCATTGTTTTCTTCTCCTCACCTACCTATTTAAAAGCTGTAGACTTATTAGAAGAAATTGATGTGCCACTATACAAATTGGCATCGGCACAGGTAGGCACCTTTCCGCAGATAGTTGAGAAAGTGGCTCAACTGAATAAACCCACCATTTTTTCAACGGGCATTGCAGCACTAGATGAAGTAGGCGAAGCCGTTGCACTATTTGAAAAAAACGGAAATAACCAATACATCATTTTACATTGCAATAGTATTTATCCAACACCTGCAAATCGGGTGAATATGCAATTGATGAATACATACCGACAACTGTATGGTAATCCTGTGGGATTTTCAGATCATACCATAGGTACACATATTGCCTGCGCTGCTGTAAGCCTGGGAGCCAATGTAATTGAAAAACATTTTACACTAGATCGTAATTTGAATACACCTGACAGCAATGCATTTGCCTGCGACCCTCAAGAGTTAAGGCTATTGGTGCATCAGATAAGGGAAACCGAAGCTGCACTATCTATACAAAAAGAGCGCTTAACAATAGAAGCTGAAGAACAGGCATTTAAGGATTCAATAACTTACAGACTGGTGGCATCTAAGGATATTGAAGAGGGTGAAACTATTGAACAACATTGTTTGAACTATTTAAGAACGGATACAGGTATAAACTGCAAAAATGCACTTAACGTAGTTGGGAAAAAAGCGAATAGATTCATATCCAAAAATCAACCTATTAAAGAAGATTACATACAATGAACAAAAAAATATTAATCATTGGTGCCGGTTGGGAACAGGTTTCATTGATTGAAACTGCAAAAAAAATGGGCCACTTTGTTATCGCCACTCATCCACATATCAGTGCTGATGGGTTTAAACTGGCTGATCAATATTATGTAAAAGACAGCCGCGATATTAAAGGTCACATAGCTATTGCTGAATCGCATAAAATTGATGCTGTGCTTACTGATAATTGTGATTATTCACTTTATACCGCATCTATCGTTGCTTCCAAACTCAGTTTACCTTTTACATCTATACAATCGGCATTGTACAGCAATGATAAATTCGCACAACGTGACTGTGTTAGACATACAAAAGTTAAACAACCCATATTTGTTAAAATACAAACACCTGATCAGTTGTTTGATGCTATTCCTAAAATCGGGTTTCCTTCTATTTTAAAACCAATTGACAGCAGAGGTACGTTTGGTGTAACTATCATTGAAAATGAAACCCAATTGAAACAAGCCTTTTTTGATGCGATCAACAATTCACCCTCACGAACACTCATCTATGAACAATTCATAAAAGGAACCTTGGTAACCGTTGATGGCTTCTGTTTTAAAAACGGACATCAATCCTTAACAGTAGCTTCACGTAAATTTGAAGATGGTCCAAAGCCGGTTACGAAAGAAATTATTTATCCCGCAGTTTTTGAAAACAACATCAACATAGCATTAATGAATGCCCACCATGATGTTGTGAATGCGCTTGGGTACAATGTTGGTCATACTCACGGAGAATACATACTTACTGAAAACAATGAAATATTCTTAGTAGAGTGTACGAATAGAGGTGGGGGGGTATTTACATCATCAGTTATTGTTCCGTTACTTACCTCCTACCCTATTAACGCATGTTTGATAAATCAGATGCTAGGATGTGATACGTTCGAACCTGAAAACAATGGTTTGGCTTCCATGAAATGCAGTGTGATGCTAACCTTTATTGATTACGAAGTAGGAGGGGTTATAGATGAGATCAATATTGAAGAGGTGCAAAAGCTTTCGTTTACGGTAAGATTTCGATCAAAATATGGAGTTAACGATATGATTGAATCCATTGAAAATGGTGCCGGACGTCACTCTATGCTGGTAATCACTGCCAGCAACCACAATGAACTTCTAAATAATTTGAATGCTTTTAAGCAAACATTAAAAGTTAAATATCACTAAACATGATAAATATAGTTGAAAATACCCTACGAGACGGTTCGTATGTTATCGATTTTCAGTTTGATAAACATCAAACATCAAACATTACAAAAGGACTAAGTGAGCTTGGATTTAATTTGATTGAAGTTGGCCATGGACTTGGTCTTGGTGCGTGGAATAATCCCAAAGCCGGCCTATCAAAAGAAAATGATGCCACATATATAAGCGCTGCTGTAGAATCTGCTCCAACTGCAAAAGTTGGTGTATTTTTTATACCTGGTATCGGCACCTTAGACGATATGGATAAAGCAATTGATTTAGGCATAAAATTTATCCGTATTGGAAGTAATGTAGATACATACAACAACACCTTAAAATTTGTGGAACATGCAAAAAAAAGAGGACTGTTTGTAGCCGTTAACCTCATGAAAAGTTACGGAGTAAAATCGTATGAATTTACCAAAATTGTAAAGGATATAGATACCTGGAGCATAGCTGATGTGGTTTACTTAGTTGATTCTGCCGGCTGTATGTTGCCAGACGAGGTGTATGAGTATATTGATCGCACACGCGAAAAGGTTGCTACGCCAATTGGGTTTCACGGTCATAATAATATGTCGCTCGCTATTGCCAATACCCTTAAGGCGGTTGAAGCAGGTGCTACCTTTATAGACACTTGCATACGTGGCATGGGGCGTAGCGCAGGAAATGCGCAAACTGAGATCATGATATACATCTTGCAAAAAATGGGATTAACATCAATTGATACAGAAGTATATAAGTTTTATGATTTTGCCAATAAATATATTGTGCCCATCATGCCACATACACAAGGCCTATCTGATGAAGAGATTCATATCGGTATCAGTAAATTTCATTCCAGCTACACCCCAACCTTGGAGAAAATAAGCAAACAAACCGGTGTTAATGAATTGCGGTTGATGAAACTGGTATCAGACATCAATTGCATTAACCCGACAGAAGAATTGTTTTTAAAAACTGCTAATAAATTTAAAGGTAATGACTAATCCTATTGAAGAAATATCCAAATCAATGATTGAACGATATTCGAATCGTTACAATCAAATGGGCTATGATGTAAAAACATTGGGTTGGGGTTCTAAAGAACAACAAGAGTATAGATTCAGGCAAGCTATAAACTCGATTAATTTCGACCAGCCGAAATCCATTTTAGATATCGGCTGTGGTTTTGGCGATTTGTTCGCATTACTACTGGCAGATAAAAAACCAATAAATAAATTCATTGGGTGGGATATTAACCCAGATTTGATAGGAGAGGCTAATAAAATTTGGAAATCAATAGAGGTTACAAATGAATTTAGTGTTGTAAACCTGGCTAACCATGTTTGCGAAAAACCATTAGCAGACATAGGCTTTATGTTTGGTGTGCTTAATCTAAATCTTAAAGATAACTTTGATAATTATGCCTATTCAAAACTATTTATTGAGAATGCATTCTCGGCTGTAAAAGAAGTGTTGGTTGTTGATTTTTTAAGTACGCATCTAACGCCTGATTATCCAAAAGAAGATTTTGTCTTTTACCACGATCCGATTAAAATGTTGGAGTTTGCTTTCACACTAACTCCTAATGTTGTACTAAAGCATAATTACGCTCCTATACCGCAAAAAGAATTTACACTGTTTTTATACAAATGATGAAGATTTTTGATTTTAATATACACCTCCCATATATCAAACATGAAGATGTAAATGTTGTAATCGCTCAAGATATGTCGTTAGGTGCTGATGGGATACAATTGGGCTTTGATACACACAAACACATTTTGAAAGATTGTGTAGGGGGTAACTTTCTGTTGTTTAATACAAAATTGTTCGATACCGATGTATCAGCATTTTTTCAACAAGTGAGCAGCAGTCTTGAAGTAAAAAAATACACAGCACTCATTGATTTCAGAAGAACAGATATCAATGATTACATTGATAATTTGGTGAAAAGTGGTGTGAATGCAGTGATGGTTAATTCGTATTTACAACAAATCGAAGACCATGATTTTAATACCGTTTTGAAAGCATTCCAATATGCTGAACAGAAAGGCTTAATCATCTGTATTGATGGTAGCTATGGTACATCAAAAATGTATACATACGACAATATGAAATTAGCTTGTTTCATAGCCGATTACATTTCGAAAACACCTATAGTAATTGTGCATGCGGGTGGATATCGTATTATTGAGGCCATGTTATTGGCAGCAGACAAAAAAAATGTATGGCTCGACACGTCATTTTCATTACCATACTATGAAAACTCTTCAATTGAGATAGACTTTGCTTATGCACTAAAGAAAATGAATAGTGAACGAATTGTGTTTGGTACGGATCATCCTTATATTGAATTTAACGAAGGTTTACAGAAACACATCAATTTCTTCAATAAGTACAAATTTAATGAGGCTGACGTTGAAAAAATACTCTACAGCAACGCGATAAAACTATTTAATGAATAACATCACTATACTTACAGAGGCAGGCAAAACAATAGGCTTTGGTCATTATACTAGGTGTTCGTCATTGTACCAAGCGCTATCCAAAGCTGGCCATCAAGTTCGTTTTATTGTATACGAAAATGAATACGCAATTAATGACCCAAACATTCAATCGCTGAATTGGTTGAAATCGATTGATTCACTTTATCCGAATTCAACAAATGAAATCGCTATAGTTGATTCGTACTTGGCTGATGAAAATACATATATACAACTAGCTGAACGTTTCCATAAAGTTGTAGCCATTGACGATTACAACCGCATAAGTTATCCTGTTGATTTGGTGATTAACCCCAATGTGTTTTTTGAAGACATTGATTACTCCAACCAAATCGCTGTATGTGTAGGTGGTAAGGATTATGTGATACTTAGACCGGAATTTACACAAGTTGAACCACCGGCTACCGACAACAAAACCATACAAAATATACTCATCACCATTGGCGGATCTGATTTCAGGAATTTGTTACCTAAACTTATTTCCATTTGTGAGCAGCAAAAATGCCCAAACATCACAGTGATTGATCCAGAAAACAAATTAAGCAATCTAAAACATGTTAAGGTATTACCTGCACAATCAGCAACACAAATGGTGCACGAAATGCAACGAGCGGACGTAGTTATATCTGCTTGCGGACAAACCTTACACGAGTTGGTAGCCTTACAAAAACCTACTATAGGTATCTGTTTAGATATCGATCAGATTCCCAATCAAAATTTCTATGTCAAACATGGTTTCTTGTTGGCAGCTATTCAATGGAACGATAAAGACATAGAAAATAAAATCGCGGATCAACTTGGTTATTATAGTCTATATGATAATCGAAAAAGCGTAAGCGAAGTGTGTAAATCCCTTATCAGCAAGCACGGGGCTGTGCAAATTGCAACCTATATCAATACCATACAATGAATTTAACTTCAAAAAACATCATGCTCGTAGTAGCTCACCCCGATGACGAGTTATTAGGACTTGGCGCTACCATGCATAAATTAATTCACGAACAACAATGCCACATACATGTGGTAATATTGGGCGAAGGAATTACCTCACGTGCCGATAGCAGAGATACCAAACTATGGGAAAAAGAATTGGCCACACATCGCGAAAACATCAAAAATGCGCAAGCTGCCATTGGTTACCAATCAGTAAGTATTTATGATTTTCCGGATAACCGTTTTGATACAGTAGCTTTATTAGATATTATTAAAGTTATCGAAAAAGAAAAAGCCAACTTTAAACCGGAAGTCATTTTTACTCACCACGGTGGTGATGTAAATGTTGACCACCAGCGCACGTTTGAAGCTGTTATTACAGCTTGCCGGCCTATGGCTCATGAGCAAGTAAAAACCATCATCACATTTGAAACACCATCGGGAACAGAATGGAGAGCCTCAACCGACCCCAGACACTTTGTACCCAATTTATTTTTTAGCGTATCGAAAGAAAATGTGGAAGCGAAAATAAAAGGTATGGAAAGTTACGAATTTGAAAAAAGGGCATACCCACACCCTCGTTCGCCACAAGCATTAACCATACAAGCGCAACGCTGGGGTGTAGCTGTAGGTTGCGAATATGCCGAAGCATTTAACATTGTAAGAAGCATAAACTAAAATGAACGTAGTATTTATCAAGTTCTCTTTACCGTACAATAAACCTTTACTTATCAATATGGTTAAAGAGATGGGAATAAAAAACCTGTACTTTATTGGAAGCAAAACCGGCTGCCCGGATGAAGAAGTTTTAAACCAGTTAGGTTGCAAGCTCATTCGGTTTGATGAACCTGATTTATTTAATGCGCTTTTTAACCATGTTGACTGGAACTCGATGCCGCCAATTGACAAGCCCCTTTTAGAAAGTATGGCATTATGGGAAAGTGAAATATTAAGACTACTTGAACGTGATTATCAAACCGTAAATGAAGACGATAGAGGCTGGTTTGAAGATGACTACCACAATACTAAAATATTAATGCGTGCCCAAAATTATAGTTCATTCATCAATCATGTTGAATACAGTGGTGAAGAAAAAAGGCGCAAGTACTACCGCTATTTAAGGTTTTGGAATCACTTTTTAAATACAAACCAAATAGACTTTACCATAAATGCATTTTACCCTCATTTTCCCTACGAATACATTTTGTACAGATTGTGCAAGCTAAGAAACATTCCAACCATACTCACCTGCCACACCCCAATCCCGGGCAAATGGCTGGTATATGATGATTTGGAAAAGCCTGCAAAAGATTTAATGAACTTGCCGGCAACAACAATGAATGAGGAAGAACTACTAAACTCATTAACCAATTACGCTCGCAACGAGATAAAAAGAATACAAGAGGGAGTATTACCATACTACATGGATAGGTCTTATATTAAACAATTATTAAATGATGACCCGGTAGATAGAATAATCAAAAAAAATGAAAAACAACGAAAATTAAGACCTGAAGGAGACTCACCTAAAAAAAGAATCAATCTATTTGATAAAGTGCAAAGGGCCTTATTACTAGATAAAATACACTTTAGACTAAGACACAAAAACAGAACATCGATCGGAAAATACCTCCATGATTTTTATGAAAGCAAGTGTGAACCAAAACCAGATCTAAACAAAAATTTTATATACCTGGCATTACACTATCAACCTGAAGCATCAAATGCTCCAATTGGGGGTTGTTATGCAAATCAATTCCTAATAGCTCAGATGATTGCAACCTACCTTCCTGATAATTGGTATTTGTATATCAAAGAAAATCCCGTTCAGCAATACATAAATAGAAATATTGATTTTTATAATGATTTGTCACATAACCCAAAGGTTAAATTAATTAGTAAAGCTTTTAATACATTTGAACTTATAAAAAACTGTCGAGCTGTTGCCACTATTGCCGGAACTGCAGCATGGGAAGGTTTATTTATTCAAAAGCCGGTTCTTATGTTTGGTGCAAGCTCAATCATGTATGCCCCCGGTGTATATCACATTAACAGTAATTCGGATGTACAAGATGCCATCGCAGCAATAGAAAAAGGAAGCAAGCCTACAACACTTGATGTGCTGAATTATGTTAAACATCTGGATGAGCGAACTGTTTTGGCAGTAAACGACTACATACAAAAAAAGCAGTTTGGGTATACCGATGAAGAATATGTTGAACGTATGACCACTTACTATATTAACTTCATAAAACATAAACTGAATAAATGAGGTTTTTACCTGATTCACTGATATCAACACCAAAACATAGTATTTAAATATAAACGCATGAGTCTCTCCGACAAGGGAACATTTTTTGATGATCTTAAAACCCTTAGTTTAAAACTACCACAAGAAACAAGCACCCTTTTCAATTGTCTGTTTTTACCATTATACCTTAACCTCATAAATAGTGAACAGCTTAATAAATCAGTTAATACAGGAATTAAGTACAGACTGATAAAACTTTTACATTATTTTCTGTTTAAGAAAGAGCTTAACAAAAAACATTTTGAAAATGGCATCTTGGTATTCGTAACCGAAACCAACCATTTGCAACAAATAGTACCCACCACAAAATTACTAAGAGAAAAGTATGCTATCACCTACATTTCGAATAAGAAATATGTGCTGGAAAATCCATTACTAAATGGCTACGATAAATTACAACTTTATTTGCCATCAACACAAAACTCAAACATTAAACAAAGGAAAATATTTGAAAAAATATTAGAGGAAATATTTGCAAACACCCCACTTAAAAAGTTGAATAATAAAAGTATTCCAGTTATAGCTGATGTGTTTTGTAATAACTTACTGTACATACGCAAACTGAAAAAAAACTGGTACAACATCATAAACAAACTCAAACCAAAGGCTGTTATCATCGGCTATGATATCCCACCTGAGGCAAGAACGTTGGTAGAACTATCAAACGAGAAAAAAATACCTACAATTATGATTCAGCATGGGGCAATTGCTAAAGTAGATGGCATCTTTGGAGCTCACGTATGTAAAACAATACTTGTATACGGAGATATTGCCAAACAGGTTCTTGATGAGTCTGGTTGTAAATCGGATGTAAAAATTACGGGAGCAACCTATTTAGATAATATTTTAAACAGGCAACAATCAAAACAAAAGTTGAATGATAATAAGTTAAAAGTTTTGGTAGCATTTTCAGGACCAGGACACCTCACATCTTTATCACACCACCAAGAAAGTATCTCCGTATTAATGGAAATAGCCAACAAGTACGTTAACAATGTTGAGTTCTTTTGTAAGTTACATCCAAAAGACAACTTATCATATTATTCATCTATTGTTAACAACAAACAATCGAATAACATATTTTTCTCTTTGCCTCATGATGCACACAACAATAATATATTCGATTGGATAGATTTCTGTGATATGGTTTTAACCGGTGCATCAACAGTTGCTGTGGAAGCAATGTTGTTTGATAAACCGACTATAAGTATTGATTTAACAGGTGAATACAAAGATGTAACTTTTAATAAAGAAGGAGCTGTCAAATATGTTACATCAAAAAAGGAATTAGACGAAATCATTAAAACAGCAACAGAAGGAAATTTTGAGTTGTTTTCTTCAATAAAACCTAAAGCCAACGAGTATAAAAAACGCTTATTTGGCCCTACGGATGGGAAATCTGCACAAAGATGCTCAATAATAATTGAAGAGTTGATTTCTGCTCGAAACAACTAATCATATCACAAATTGATAAGGTAAAAATGCTAAAAAAAATCTTGAGTTACTTAAAGGCAATTCGATTGCACATTTTTAGGTATTACCTCATATTAAAATATTATCCCAAAATAGAAATTAAGGGGAAAGTTGTTGTATCAAAGCGTTACGAAATCAAACTAGCAAAAGGGAGCAAGCTATTCATAAACGGAAACCTAATTCTGATGAATGATGTGCTCATTCAAGCTAATGAAAATGCAGTAATAACAATTGGAAAAAACTGTTTTATGAATCGCACATGCTCAATTGTATCTCACAGCTCTGTAACTCTAGGTGAGAATGTAATGCTTGGTGAGCATGTAAAAATTTATGATAACGATCACGCCATTGAGGGTGCCACCATCATGCGAAAAAAATTTGTAACTCAAGATATTCGTGTAGGAGACAATTGTTGGTTAGCCAATAATGTGGTTGTACTCAAAGGAAGTACAATAGGAGATAATGTGGTTGTTGGTGCCCAAAGTTTAGTACGAGGGGTATTAGACAGTAATTCAATTTATGCAGGTATACCATGTCGCAAAGTCAAAGATTTAAAAGAAAATGAAATACCATCATAGGATATGTGCGGAATAGCAGGAGTTTTAGGAATAAATAATGCTTCAACGCATGTAAAAAAAATGTTAGAGGCCATGCACCACAGGGGGCCTGATGATTGGGGTGTGCATGAAGATGATGGTGTTGCACTCGGACATAAGCGGTTATCCATCATCGACCTCTCTCCTGCCGGCCACCAACCGATGACGAACAGTAAAGGAGATACAACCATTGTATTTAATGGTGAAATTTATAATTACCAAGAATTAAAAAGTTTACTACCCGAACATACACACTTAAAATCTACCACAGATACAGAGGTTATACTTGAATTATGGGCCACTTTAGGCAAAGATGTATTACCTAAATTAAGGGGAATGTTTGCCTTGGCTGTTTGGAATACCCAAACGCAAGAGTTGGTATTGGCCAGAGACCACATGGGCATCAAACCACTCTATTACCAAATTAACAATAACCAATTGGTGTTTGCCAGTGAAATGAAGGGCATGCTGGCCAGTGGTTTAATTGAAAAAAATATAAACAATAACTCTGTTTATCAATATCTGGCCAATGGTTACATCATGCAACCCGATACCATTATTGAAGATGTTAACATGCTGGAACCTGCTTCCTATTTAGTTTGGAAGAATGGTCAATACACTACAAAGCATTTTTGGCAAATTACTGACAAACCCAATAGTTTACCTGCAACTGAAGAAGAGGCCATAAACAAAGTACATCAATTGGTTACAGATGCAGTGCATGAGGAGGCTATTGCCGACAGACCACTGGGTGTATTTTTGAGTGGAGGTTTAGATTCAACAGTTCTTGTGGCAGCACTAAAAAAAAGTGGGGCTAACCAAATAAAAACATTTTCGGTAGGTTTTGATGGCGATGATTTAAGTGAAGAGGATGATGCCAGAGAAGCGGCAGCATTTTACGGAACCACACATACACAATTACAGGTAAGCGACAAAGACGTGGTACCACATATTGAACAGTACATCAAAGCCTTAGATCAACCTTCCGTTGATGGACTCAATACATGGTTGGTGAGTAAAGTTACTGCTAAACATGTTACAGTAGCTTTATCCGGTTTGGGAGGCGATGAGTTATTCTCAGGCTATAGCATTGATCGTGCTTTACTTCATAAACAAAAGTATGTACGGATAAGTCAATTTATTCATGCCTTTAAACCTATTTGGAAGAATACTCCCCCAAAAATTAGCCATAGATTAGAGGCATACAGCAATTGGAGAAACCTGCCTGAGTTTTATAAAACATGGGGACGCTTGTTTAGTGATGAAGAAATAAAAGAACTGACCAAAATAAAATCATCTTCCAAAAATCAGTTTTCAAAATTAGATCTTGGCGCACCATACAGCTTGCTACAACGCATCTCATATATTCATCAACGTGGATTTATGATGAGCAGGTTGTTGCGAGATGCTGATGCGGTAAGTATGGATCATTCCATTGAAGTACGCTTTCCGGTGATTGATTGTAGGTTGGTAAATTTAGCATTTAACCTGCCGGATAATTGGAAAGTAAAAAATGTTAAGGCAACTGTAAAACTAGCCAACTATGAAAAAGAAAATAGTTATGAAGTAAACGGAGTAAAACATCTGTTATATCAAGCTTATAAAAACGATTTACCACCACAGTTTGGTACAAGACCTAAACGTGGTTTCAAAATGCCCATCGAAAAATGGATGAGAATCGGTTTAAAAAATGACATTGATAAAACCTTGAGCAACCAAAATTCTTTTTTACACCCTACACTTTTAAATAAATTACATAAAAGCTGGGAAGCAGGGGAATTAAATTGGAGTAAAATTTGGGCCATATACACACTTGAAAAATGGGTGCAACAAAATATAAGATAGCCTATTTTCAGCAAGACGGATTGGTAACAGGATCAGCAATTAGTTTGCGCCACTTTTTAAGCGCAATGAATCGAGATTTGTTTGAACCCATTGTGATACTGGCCAAAGAAGGCCCTGCAAGAAATTTATATGAATCACTTAACATACAAGTGTTGGTGCATAACTACCCTACTTTTTGGACATTTCCGGGACCAAGTTGTTTTTCAAGAAGTATGATTAAACAATTAAGTGCGCTTGCTCCTGATTATAAACTTAGAAAATTTATTGTAGAAGAAGTTAAACCGGACATTATTCACATTAATGATAAAGCTTCACTAAATGTGGGAGTTTCCACCAAAAACTCAGGAATACCCATTGTATTACACAGTAGAAGCTCCTATTTTATTACTGCATGTAACATAGTAAAATACCTAAGTGCAAAAACAATTAAAAGTTTTGCCAATCATATTATCTGCATTTCGGAAGATGAAGAAGATGGTTTCGAGCACTTCAGCAATAAGTCAACCATATACAATACGGTTGACTTTAAACTAATTGATAGCGCAAAAGAAAAAAGAAACCAAACAAGGCAAGAACTTGGCATAAACCAAGAGGATGTTTTAATTGGATTTGCCGCACATGTTTCCGAAAAAAAAGGAGCATGGGATTTTCTTGAAATGTGTAAGCGATTGAAGCAAAACACGAACTTTAAATTTTTACTGGCAGGCCAGCTGGATGAACAAGGTAGTACATACCTAGGCAAAGGAGAGGTATTACCAATGAGTCCCAGAGCCTATTTGGAATCCTTTATCGAAGAAAACAAGCTGGAGAATCAACTGATAATAACCGGATTTAGAAAAGATATATTAGAACTAATGGCTGCAATGGACATATTAGTTGTACCTAATAAAAATGGTGTATTAGGCCGACAACCTATAGAAGCGCAAGCCTTGGGTGTAACCGTTATTGCCCAAACCGGTCATAGTAAAAAAAGTAAAGTAGTAAAACACGGTGTAACCGGTTATTTGATAGAAAATATTGAACAAAGTATTGAGCAACTAAAGCAATGGGTGCAGAACAAAGAAGCTGGTAAAATGGCACAGTCGGCACAAACTTATGCCATACAAAACTTTAGTCCCGTTACAAACATGAAAAAAATAGAAACCATTTATTTGAACTTAATAAATCATTGAAAACCTTAATACTCACTGCAGGAAAAATAGACTATACACGTTTGCCGTTTGGTATGCACCAAAGTAATGCTACCATACCTGTAAATGGCAAACCGGTAATCAGTTGGATATTAGACGACCTTATTCAAAAAGACTATACAGATATTAGTATAGTGGTTCGTTCAGAGAACGCAAGATTAAAGCAATTGCTACAAAAGCATTACAGCAAACGTATTCAGTTGGATGTAATCAGTTTGGATAACCCACTTTCCATTCTGGACTCTTTGTTTGCCGGCTTAACCCATAAACCAATAACTGATGAACCTATACAGGTTATTTTAGGTGATACATTGATTTATGATTCATTTGAACAAATGAAGGATTCGTTGTTTGTGGCATCTGTTAAAACCAGCGAAAATTGGTGTGTAGTAAAAACAAATGAGCAGGGGCTTCTAATCGATTTGATTGATAAAAAAGAAATACCTGGCGACAATCATACCGCACTTTGCGGGTACTACCAATTTAATAATGCCAATACCCTTTTGAGTTGTGTACAAAACTGCATAAATGTAGGCTCAAAAGAGCTAAGTGCTGTGCTTTTACAGTACCATAACACACATCCACTAACTTTAAAAAAGGCTAACACCTGGTTTGATTTCGGACATTTGGAAAGTTTTATTCAATCAAAAAAATCATTACTCAGACCCAGACATTTCAACCAATTAACCATAGACCCGCTTATTAATACCATTACCAAAGTAAGCGAGAAAAACGAGAAACTGGCCGATGAGCTAAACTGGTATTTATTATTACCAGAAAAACTAAAAACACTTACTCCACGTATTATTACCAAGGAACAAGAAGGCAACAAAGTAACAATTACCCAAGAGTTTTATGGTTATCCAAGTTTATCAGAATTGTTTGTGTATGGCGATTTGAGTACTTCGGTCTGGGAATCAATTATTGATTATCTGTTTCAAATTCATGGCTTGTTTAGGCAGTATGAAAAACCAGCACAAAAGACGTATTTGACAGATATATATGAAAACAAAACCCAAGAACGCATTCAACAAATGCTCAATCAAGATGAGTTTTGGAAAGAAATTTGGGATAAAGATGTTATCAGTATCAATGGTAATCAATACTTAAATATACCTGCCTGTTTAAATAAATTAAGCAGTGAAATCAAACAACTGACAAATAACACCAAATTCCATATTATTCATGGTGATTATTGTTTGTCAAACATACTGTACGACCTCAACAACCAAATTGTTCGTTTAATTGATCCAAGAGGAAGTTTTGGGGAGAAAGGAATTTATGGGGATGCGCGTTATGATATTGCTAAATTGCGCCACAGCTTAGTGGGGTTATATGATTATGTGGTAGGTGATTTGTTTCAAATAAACAGAACTGAAAACGGGTTTGATTATGAATTATTTGAAGATGATAAAAACAAACACCTGGCATTATATACAGATAAGTGTATCGAGGCGAGTGGATATAACCTTCGGGAAATAAAACTAATTGAAGGATTATTGTTTCTGAGCATGATACCTTATCATGCTGATTATAACGATAGGCAACGTATGATGTATGTGAGAAGCGTAGAAATTTTGAATGAATTGATAAGATAAAAATTATAAAATGAGAATAGTTATTGACTTAGACGGAACCATATGTACCCTTAAACAGAAACATGAAACCTATGCCGATGTATTGGTGAAACCCGGTGCGGTTGAATTCATAAAAAAACTAAGGACCGAAGGTCACTACATCATTATTCAAACTGCCAGAAATATGGCTACTTGTGAGAGTAACATTGGCAAAGTAATGAAAAACGTAGGGAAGGTAACCTTAGAATGGTTGGAAAAAAATGGTGTGGAGTATGATGAAATTTACTTCGGAAAACCAAACGCCAATTTATACATAGATGATCGTGCGTTTCGATTTGAAGATTGGAAAAACATGTCGACCGAACAATTGGAAACATTAGCGAGGGAAAAGTAAGATGTTGTTGATTATACCCATGGCCGGTAGGGGCAGTCGCTATGCCAATGTAGGTTACACCATTCCCAAACCATTAATTGAAATAAATGGTAAGCCTATGCTTTACCATGCGTTTCAATCGGTGAAAGATGTACCCTATGAAAAGGTAATATTCATTGCACTAAAAGAGCATGAGCAAACTTATGGGGTCAGCAAGCTTATCAAGGAGCAAATTGTAAACAATTTTGAATTGATTTTATTGGATGATGTAACGGAAGGGCAATTGTGCACGGTGCTAACCGCATCGCACTATTTCCAGCCTAACCAATCCATACTCATTGCCGCATCCGATTCATACATCGAAAGTAGCATTGCAGAAGAACTGAAAAAAACACAAGCAGACGGTATCATATCGGTAATTAATTTACCCGGTGAACAATGGAGTTTTGCTAAAACGGATGAAACCGGACGTGTAATTGAAGTGGCGGAAAAGACGCGTATATCAGATTACGCAAGCACAGGCATTTATTATTTTAAAGATGCTAAACGTTTTGAACAACATGCCCAACAATTGATTCAACAAAAAGAAACCACCAAAGGTGAGTACTACATTATGCCTTTATACAACAAGCTTATAGCCGAAGGTGCCCAAATCGGATTATCACATGCAAAAGCCATGTGGGATATGGGCACACCTGAAGCGAAACAAAAATTTGAAACATATTTAAATGGAACCATTATTTAGCATTTGTATACCCAACTTCAACTATGCCTCATACATGGATATCACGCTAACTAGCCTGAAAGAACAGACAGTTGATAATTTTGAGATACTTATTTCTGACAATGCAAGCACAGACAACAGTGTAGGAGTAATTAAAAAACATAAGGAAAACGGTTTGCCTATTCAATATGTAATCAACACTAGCAACATTGGTTTTGCAGGTAATTTAGATAAAGTAGGCGCATTGGCTAAGGCACCATGGATGATTATGTTATCATCAGATGATGTGGTAAATAAAAGTGCATTAGAGGTATATAATAAGTTTATCTCCATAAAAGGGAATGATAAAAACTATGCATTTTGCTCTACGTTTGAAAAAATTGACAGCGAAGGCAAATTCCTGGAATTCATCTCCCCTGTCCAATCAAGTGTGTGGTATAAATTTGATATTGATGCTGAGCTGACAAAGCAAATGGGATTTGATGTATACAAAGTAAGCGCTGCCGAAATGCTCAAACGTTGTTTAACTCGTTTTTTAAATCCATTTAATTTTGCATCAACTTGTTATCCGCGTGAAGTATATGAAAAAGTGGGAGGTTATGGCGGAGGAAGGTTATATAATCCGGACAAATGGTTCCATTGGAAAATTATGACTGAATTGGAAGATGTATATTACTTGGACAACCCGTTGTTTCAATACAGATGGCATAACAATAATCAAGCTAATCAGCAACAACAAAATCAAGTGTTAAAATATTGGATAGATGAGTATAGAAATAGCTTTGAAATAACACCTAAGATGTTGCAACAGGCTAATCTATCTAAAAAAAATATTGAAGAAAACTTCATAAGAAAATGCATCATATCTCACGTTTTTAAAAATATAAAAGAAGGCAATCGTTTGATGGCACTGAGATTAATGACCTTTGGAATTGGTTGTTATCCGACTATCATCCTAAAAATGAGGTATACTTATTTGCTCTTTAGCTTATTGCTTACAGGTCCATTCGGTAAAACATTATTAAGGCTAGTTAAATGATCAATTCAACCCTTTACCGTTCAGAGAATAAAGAGAGACTTCTTTTTTTGTACACCCTTACCGTAGTTTTTCCTGTTTTTTACATTGGAACAAATTTGTCTTTACTGTTTTTTCTGTTGTTATGGGCAAAGTTATATGGTATGACAGGACAATCATTTAGTACTTCCAAAACAGAGTCAAAGTTACTTATCATCTTCGGTTTAGGTGTAATAATTTCCATTTTTGATGTTTGGACACTATCACAAGGGCCAAGCAGGATAATAAATGCGCTATCTGTTGTACCAAACTACCTGTATTGGACACTTACCATCATGATATTTGTAACAAATTTCAAACTCATCAACTTTGAAACAGTATACAGGGCAACAACCATTGCACTTATACTTTGTATAGCATACTTCTTTATTCCAATCTTTAAACCTCTCGAAAAAACTTTTCTGTTTAAAGGAATCCCGGACAACATATTCGCATTTATCTTAATTGCGTTTACCCCGATTTCGCTATCGTTCATTAAACACAGATTCGGGTTATTAATTTTTATAATTAGTGGAATTAGCTTTGTGAGTGCGGCATTTTTGAGCGGCTCCCGTTCGGGTTCAATTTTGGTATTCGCTAATTTTTCAATTTTGCTTATTTACTACCTCAGGAATAGTTTACTTATTTATTTCTCCGTTGGATTACTTATAATAGTATACCTACTTTATTTTAACTACGAAAGCTATGTGAAAAAAATTGTTTACGATTTAAACCCAAGAACCTATGAATTATTGTATGAAGAAAATACCCTAGAGCAGGACCATTCTTACCTAACAAGACTTGCTTTGAGGGAAAAAGGAATCTATCTATTCAACAAAAGTCCAATAACCGGAGTTGGGGTAAACAACTTTGGTTCTGTTGAAGGGGAGATAGAGTACAACTTTATAGGTGGCGACATTGTTGAACGTGATGATGAACATATTAAAAGAGCAAGTGCGCACAACTCATACATATCAATATTAACAGAGACAGGGTTATTGGGAAGTATTCCATTGGCCTTATTTGTAATTTATATTTTAACAAGAAGCCTATACATAGGCATATTTAAAAAGGATGAGCAATCATTTGTTCTAGTGGTTGGATTAATAGGCATGCTTATTCACTTCAATTTTATATCCGCCATCCTTAACATTTACACCTGGTTCTATTTTGGACTGGTAGCCGCGAGCAACCAAAGATTTAGTAAAAATGAAATTAGGAATACACTATCACATACCAATTTTACAACACTCCGATAACCAACTGTATACCATTGGCTTTTTTGGTGTATTTCTTGAAAGTTTAGCCAAAGAAGTTGATCATCTGGTTTGTTTTATGCACAGCCCTCTCGAAAGAGAGAAAGCCTCAATGGACTATTGTATAAAGTCAGATAACATAACTCTGGTTGATATCGGACCACATGATGCACTATACTATAGATTAATCAGATCGTCAATCATTAAAAAAAAATGCATCAATCACATGCGTGATATTGACGCTTTGTTGATTAGAACTCCAACACCACTTGTTCAAACTCTTGCAAATTCAGCAGGCCTTAACAAGGTAACACTGCTTCTGGTGGGAGATTATGAAGAAGGGAGTAAAACATTAGGTTTTGGAATGATAAAAAACTTTATACTAAAAAAATGGGGACAATACTATAATTGGCGTTTAAAGAAACTAATTTCAAAAGTTAATGTAGTTGCAAATAGTAATCATCTAAAAGACAAATTTTTTGAGGAAAATAACCGGATTAGGGTCATTACAACTACTACTCTATCTGAACAATCCTTTTTTTCAAAAGAAATATCTGAGCTAAAAAATGCGATACAATTATTGTATACCGGAAGAATTGACACAGGAAAAGGTATTCTGGAGATGGGAGAAGCAGTGTATGAACTTAAAAAACAAGGGTATAATGTTCATCTGAATATAGCTGGTTGGGATGACGATCGTGGATTAAAATCTACCAATATGTTAATAGAGTTGGGGAAAAAATATAACATCGAACATAATATTCACTTTTTAGGAAGAAAACAGATTGGTAGCGAATTAGATCTTGTATATCGAAATGCAGATATATACCTCATGTGCTCACAGGTAATAGAAGGGTTTCCTCGCACTATTTGGGAAGCAATGGCAAATTCATTACCGGTTATCGCCACAAAAGTCGGTTCTATGCCACACTTTCTGTCGAACAAAAAAACAGCACTATTAATAGACCCTATGAATGTAGCGCAGCTCGTTAGTGCAATTGAAGAACTCATAAATGATATAGAATTAAGAAAGACACTCATTCAAAACGGCTTTCAACTTGCAAAACAAAACACCTTGGAAAGCCAAGCAAAAAAACTAATTGAAGCCATCAATAATCCAAATAATTAGCATGCTATATAACTTATTACATAATGTTGGATTCTTCAGTTTGTGCAGAAAGATGTTCAAAGACAAAAAAAGCATATCTATACTTCTTCATGGAACTTACGGTAAAAATTTTGAAGGTGTGCCAGACAAGCTACACTTTGGAATGCATGTAAACGAACTTGAAAAAATTATTGTGTGGCTGAAAAAAGAAGGTATTCCAATTATATCTACTAAGGAGCTACTAGAGGGTAAATCAGGACTTAACATAAGTTTGGATGACGGATATGCCAATAATTTTGAACATGGATTAAAAGTCTTCGAAAAAACAGAAAGTCCGTTTACTATCTATGTTACCACCAAACATATTATCCAGCATAATCAATGTCAAATACTTGATTATTTTGAAGAAATAATAAGTAAAGAAAAAGTAGTTGTACCGGATGAAGTTGGTTATGAATTATTTTGGGGGCTCACACCAGACCAGCTCAGGCAATTAGGACAACACCCTTTGGTGGAATTAGGTTGTCACACCCACAGTCATCCACATTTAAATATGTGTACAAATGAACAAATTGAGCAGGAGTTAGTTAAATCAACATCGATTATAGAAGGTTATATTGGCTATAAACCTGATATATTCTCTTATCCATTCGGTGACTATGACCGCAGAGCCATAGATGTTTTAATCAAGAATAAGTATCGAGCTGCGTTTGCCGTTAATCCCATATTAAACCAAAATAAACAGTACGAAATTCCACGTATAGGTATTTATAGTTCTTCACCGACATACTTATCGGCTAAACTTAACTTTATTTACAGAACGATTTGATGCGTATTACAATACTCACTTCACTACAAACCGATTGGTTTACATCACACCAGATAAATACTGTTATTAATAACTTTGATCATGTTAGAATAGTGGCAGTAGACCGTTCTGAAAAAGCTTTTTTTCACGAACGTATACAAGCACAAAAAAAACTAATACAAAAGCGTGGTTTATCTTGGTTTATAAAAAAAAGAGTAGACAGCATATTCTTACGCTCATGCGCAAGAGATTGGAACAATCAACTTCATGAAGAGCTGAGTAAAAAAAGTCACCTGATAAATATTAAAGAAGTTAACCATGACATGATTGTTTCTTCGGTAAATGGAAAGAGTACGGAAGATGCAATTTTTAGTACCGAACCGGAAATACTTATACAAGCCGGAGCCGGAATACTCAAATCTAATATTTTTAATATTCCTTCAATATGCACACTAAATGTGCACGGGGCAATTGCACCAAAACTTAGGGGCGGAAATTCTGTATTCTGGTCATATTATTATGGCCGCCCTGATTGGTTGGGTGTAACTGTTCATCAAATAGACGCAGGTATTGATACCGGATCTGTTTTTAAAAGACAAAACATTGAATACACACCGGGAGTGCATCCGGCAGGCAAAATTATCGATACCGCAATCATTGGTACAGATTTATTATGTGACGTAATTAGCTTAATTGATAAAAGAGATATTATTGCAAATAAGATGGAAGAAGAAAGTGTATACCTTGGATTTTATAATTCAACCCAATACAAACAATTGAAAAATAACAACTGGAACCCGATTAAAACAAAAATATAATGTCAATCATTTTAGGAATTAACTTTAGCCACGATTGCTCTGTTTCACTTATAAAAAACGGAAAAATACTTGCATCAATCGAAGAGGAAAAAACAAGCCGAATTAAACAAGATTTTGGATGGCCTAAAACCGCCACAGATAGGTTACTTAAAGAGCATAACATCAAACCAAATGAGGTAAATGTAATTGCTTTTGGAAGTATGTTTTTTTCGAGCATTAGCAAAAATGAAATCAAATACCGTTTCAATAAAACCCAATTAAATAAAAACGGAGAAATTATAAACCGTATTACTTCGTTTCTTGGATTTACGGACTCCAATTTTACAGATAAAAATATAGATACTTTTGAGGAAGAGTTGAAAAAACAAGGTTTTGTTAACGCGAAAATAAAATTTTTCAATCACCACTTATCACATGCAGCAAGTGCTTGGTACAACTCGCCATTTGAATGTGATTTAGTATATACTGCCGATGGACATGGTGATGGTGAATCAATAACTTTTTATAAACCGGATTCTGAAGTAGGTTTAAAATTGTTAAAGTCTTTTGGGCATGAAGTTTCGATTGGCCAATTCTACAGTGGAATTACTAAGCTACTCGGATTTAGACCAACCAGGCATGAAGGAAAGATAACAGGCCTGGCTGCTTATGGCAAACCTGGAATCTTATTGGATAAGTTTAGAAACATTTTTCGTTTTGAAAATGGCACATTAACTCGTTTCCCATTTGATGAGGCTGAAACTTTATGGAAAAAATACGATTTAGACAGTAATCTTGACTTAAAAACAAAAGTGAACTTTCAATCTGAGTCAAGTATTGGCCAACATTACGCTAAAAATGCTTGGATATTAGATGCATGGCTAAAAGAAGAAACCAAAGGACATAGTAAAGAAGACATTGCGTACGCTTGTCAGAAAGTTACTGAAGAAGTAATGGTTCAACTACTTGATTATGCAATTAAAGTATTTTGCAATGGCAAGAAGGTAAAGCTAGGACTTGCGGGTGGCGTTTTTGCAAATGTTCGTGTTAACCAGCTTTTATTTGAACATCCACTTGTAGAAAATATCTTTGTTCAACCCGCAATGGGCGACTCCGGATTAGCTTTGGGAGCAGCATTACTAGCTGATGTGGAGGATCACAAAAATGTATTAACCAACCAATACCGCTTTACCGATACTTATCTTGGGCCTAACTACACCAACGACTTACAACTGTTTATTGACAATATTGATTTAACAAAATACAAGGTAACAGATATGGGGACTAACGGCCCTAAAACAATTGCAAAGTTACTTCAAGATAATACAATAGTAGGCTTCTGGCATGGTAGCATGGAATGGGGGCCAAGGGCATTGGGCAAACGCTCCATGATTTTAAACACATTTGTTAGAAGTGTAAATGATACATTAAACCAACGTTTAAATCGCACCGAATTCATGCCGTTTGCACCGTCTGTGATTGATTATATGGTCAAAACATACATGCCTAAATATGAAGAGAAAGATGTTGCGGCAGACTACATGACTGTAACTTATGATGTCGATCCGCAATTTCATGATCAATTACAAGCCGTTGTGCATGTTGATGGCACAGCTCGCCCACAGGTTGTAAAAAAAGAAACCAACCCTTACTATTATGCAATAATAGATGAGTTTTATAAGCTTACAGGATGTGGTGCAATTGTTAACACTAGTTTTAACGTTCACGAAGAACCTATTGTTTCAACACCTGAATCAGCATTTAAAGCACTGGTTGATCAACGTATTGATGCACTTGTTTTAGATAGCTACTTAATTACGTTAAAATAAATGACGCCAAAAATACTTTTCGTTGGAACTTATCTTTCCTCCTCATCAGGCAGTAAAGGTCCTTCGGAAAGTATTTCAGAGGAACTCAAGAAAAATGAGTCATACATTATTCAAATCGTCTCTACTAAAAAAACACCTCTACTTAGATTTCTTGATACTTGCTTTTTGATACTTAACAAGAGGTTTGATGTTGCGTTTGTAGATATATACAGCAGCCGAACCATCTATCTTACTTATTGGTACTGTCTTCTACTAAGAATAAAGAAAACCCCGTATGTCTGCGTACTGCATGGAGGAGGATTGATAGACAATTATCCTAAAATTAAAGAAGTGCTGACTCCGATTATACGTAAAAGTAGCTACAACATTACTCCATCACTTTACCTCAAAGCGTTTTTTATACAACAGAAGATTAACGTAAATTATATCCCAAATCCTGTTAGCAAAAGCTTATTTCCTTATCAATCCAGAAGCGAAATAAACAACAACCAAATTAAATTGCTTTGGGTAAGGGCATTTAGTGAAATTTATCAGCCCAAAATTGCTATACAAGCTTTGTTGGAGTTGCATCAAAAAGGAATAAACGCTTCCTTAACAATGATTGGACCCGATAAAGGCATGTTACAAGAATGTATTCAGTTCGCTCAAAAACATAATCTTTTACCCTACATTAACTTTGTTGGTCATGTTCCAAACAACGAACTACATCAATACTACCATACTCATCATGTATTTTTAAATACTACCAGGTACGAAAGTTTCGGAATGGCTGTAGCTGAATCAGCCTCATGTGGGACACCAATTGTTAGCAACGCGGTGGGCGAAATAGCATTTGCATGGATGGATAATGAAGACATTGTTTTAGCAAATAATGATAATTTCGGCAGTAAAGTGTTTTCACTTATCACTGATAAAGAAAAATACCTGAAGTTATCTATCAATGGTTTTAAACATGCACAAAAATTTTACTCAGAAAATATACTTCACCAATGGGTGGATATTATTGAGCACATAAACACAAAAAAAGACCCAAATTCAAATCAATACATTTGAAACTCGCTTTCTACTACCACATACCGGCCTCAATAAAACCTGATGGGATTTATTTTCCTGCATATTACGGTGTATTTATCGATTCAATAGCAAGTCAATCAGAACAATTTATCTTGGTTGTACACGAAGCAAACGAATACGAAAACGAACATAACAACTACAAGCTTCAATCAAAAAATGTAAATGTTGTTAATTTAGGTATTACCACTCCGGCCTGGCATAGAGCAATATTTCATAAGAATATCATGTCTGATATAAAAGAAACATTAAACAGATGTGACGCCATGATTGTACGTTGTCCCTGTGCACTAGCACCGTTTATGCACAACTACATTTCAAAAGAGAAAATATGGTTTTTAGCAATTGGTAATTATCGTGAAGCAGCAAAACATTGGAAAATTAAATCGATAAGAGACGGTGCAATTAAAATTTACCTCTTGATAAACGACTTTCTATTTAGAAGACAACTTCGCGGGGGAAATTTATTGGTAAATTCCAAAAGACTTTTGGAAGAATATTCAGGCATTGCACAGAGAACATTTCAAGTGAGCACATCAACCATCTCTGAAACAGATTTTTATTACAGAGAGGATACCTGCTTGCAAAAAGAAGTCAATTTACTGTATGCAGGGAGAATTGATCGAGCAAAGGGATTATTTGAACTTGTAGAGGCAGTAGCAACTCTTGTAGAAATGGGAAGAAATATCCAACTTCATTTGGCTGGCTGGGAACTAAATGAGGGAAATCATATAGAAATAGAACTAAAGTTACTAGCTAAAAGGTTAGGAATCATTAACAACATAAAGTTCTTAGGGATGCTTTCATCAGGCAACGCACTAAACAATGCATATCGTAGTGCTGATATTTTTGTTCTTCCTTCATATCATGAAGGCTTTCCCAGGGTTATTTGGGAAGCCTTTGCAAACTCTTTACCCGTTGTTGCAACCAAAGTAGGTGGTATTCCGGATGTACTTATTCATTTAAAAAATGGGTTGCTTATACCTCCCAAAAAATCCTCAGCAATTGCCGAGGCAATAAACCAACTTATAGAAAACCCTAAACTAAGAAAAAATTTGATTTCGGAAGGAAGGGTTCTAGCAAAAGAAAATATGGTGCAAAATCAAACATCACTTCTAATGAATTATATAAAAAACAATACCCCTTAGCTTGAAACTACACTTAACCTATAACCATGAAAACTCCGAAAATAAAAAAACTAAATCCTAACATAAAGATATTATACCTACTCCCCTCTCCCTCTATGGAAGGAGGCATGACGGCTACTACTCAAATGTTTTATAATGCAGGACTTTTTGACCAGCCTAATGTTTATCATTTCGACACTAAGTTCAAATGGCATAAAAACACATTCATTCGTTTGTTTGAATCACCCGTATTGAAGGTTAAATTTATTATGGCATTGTTAAAGTACAAGCCCGATGTAATTTTTGTAATCATGTCACCCTATTGGGGGTTTTACGATAAAATATCTTATTGCTTAATCGCCAAATTTTTTGGTGTAAAATCAATTTTTAACAGTGTCAGTGCAAGGTTTACACAGTTTTACGAATCCAATCGTTTTAATCAATTTCTAGTCAAATTTTTCATCAAGATACCGGATGTTGTTGTATTGGGATCGCCATTTTGGTTTAATTATTTCAAAATAAAATTTCCCGGTATTAATCTGTCTGAAATACCTAATCCAGTGATAAGTGAAGAATTTGACTCTACCCCTAAAATCAAATCAAAAAAAATAAGAGTCGTATCCGCTTTTAGAATCACCAAAGAAAAAGGAATAAAAGAATTAGTCGCTGTTATCAAGGAAGTTAATTTAAAATCAGACCATTTTATTTTCACCATTTTAGGTGATGGACCTGAGCTTAATTGGGTAAAAACAGAGTTATCTGAACTAATTAAAAAGGGAAGTGTAGAAGTTAAGGGATTTATAATTGGTTCAGAAAAAAATAATGCAATTATCAATGCTGACGCTTATATGATGCTTACCCATTTTGATATGATGCCAATAGCAATATTAGAGGCAATGGCTGCATCATTACCTATTTTCTCTACAAAAACCGGTGGAATAATAGACATGGTAACAGAGGATATTAATGGGCATTTGTTTGAAGTAGGCGAAGTCGATGACGTAGTTAAAAAACTTCTTAAGTATGAAAACAATCCTGATAAACTGCAGTTAATGGGGCAAAACAGCTATCAGTTAGTAAAAAAACGCTATGATATTGGGGTAATCATTGAAAAACAATTTAAATTGGTCGAGGAAATTTCCACCCCAAAATTGACGTTGATAGACCGATTATACAAACACATGCCCGTATTTATTCAAAATATAGGGATTTCTCTTTACGGATTTAAATGGAAAAAGAGACGATTTGGTGGTATGTTTAAAAGTGAGTATAAAGAATATGTGAACCGAGAAAAATATACACCTGTTGAGTGGAACAAATACCAAGAGGAGCAACTAAGAAGTATATTAAATCATGCCGTATCAACTGTTCCATACTATAAACGAGAGTTTAAATCATTTTCCGAAAAAGTAAATTACATCAAGCTCGATGAACTAAATCAATTACCCATACTTGAGAAAAATACCTTAAGAGTTTTAGGTCAAACAGATTTGATTTCATCAAAGCTAGAGTCTAATGGTGAATATTACGCGAGTAGTGGCAGTAGTGGTACACCAACTAAAATTCTTTTCTCATCAACCATGCACCAAAAATGGAGTGCCGCTTTCGAGGCGAGAATCAGAAATTGGGCCGGACTAAGTATAAAAGACGGACGAGGTATGATTGGAGGTAGAAGAATCATCAGTGAAGCGAATGCATCAGCTCCGTTTTACAGATACAACTTCTTTGAAAAACAGGTTTATTTTTCAGCCTATCATATTTCGCCAATGAGTGCCAAGAATTATGTAGATGGTATGATTAAGCATAACATCAAGTATATGACAGGCTACGCAATGTCTAACTACATCCTTGCACGTTTCATCGAAAAACAAAACATAAAAGCACCCCAACTTAAAGCTGTAATAACATCAAGCGAAAAGTTAACCACCGAAATGAGAAGTACGCTAGAGCGTGTATATCAATGTAAAGTTTACGACTCTTACAGTGGTGTGGAAGCATGTGGTTTAATTTCCGAATGCGAGTATGGAACACTGCATATAAGCCCTGATGTAGGAATAATTGAAATTGTAAAAGAAGATGGAACATATGCAAAACCCGGAGAAACAGGCGAAGCCATATGTACCGGCTTTTTAAATTATGACCAACCCCTCATAAGATATCGTATTGGTGACTTGATAAAATTGAGTGCAAATCAATCATGCAAATGTGGAAGACAAATGCCATGTATTGACGAAATAGTAGGCCGACTAGAGGATGTGGTTGTAGGAAAAGATGGCCGAGAAATGGTCAGATTCCATGGTATATTCATCAATATTCCTTCAATAATTGAAGCACAAGTTATCCAACACACACTAACTGATTTTGAGATAAAAATAGTAAGTAATGGTCATCTATCAGATGTTGAAATTGATACCATTAAAACTAGAATGAAATCGCAACTTGGGGATATTGCAATAAATGTAAACCACGTTGATTCACTACCAAGAGAGACGAATGGCAAACTTAAAGCAGTTATATCTCACGTAAAAAAACAATGAAACTCTTAACCATAATAGGCGCAAGGCCACAATTTGTAAAAGCAGCAGCACTTTCCAGAGCAATTAAAAATCACCCACAACTCCAAGAGATTATCGTTCATACCGGTCAGCATTTTGATGCCAACATGAGTGATATATTTTTTGAAGAAATGGAAATACCCAAACCACATTATAACCTAAACATTAACGGACTTTCGCATGGTGCAATGACAGGGCAAATGCTTGAAAAGCTGGAAGAGGTTATGATAGCAGAAAAACCCGATGTGGTATTGGTTTACGGAGACACCAACAGTACCATTGCAGGTGCTTTGGCAGCAAAAAAATTACACATAAAAGTAGCACATGTTGAAGCCGGTTTGCGTAGTTTTAACATGCAGATGCCTGAGGAAATAAACCGAATTTTAACGGATAGAATTAGCGATTGGTTATTTTGTCCTACCGATACAGCCATTAGTAATTTAAACAAGGAAGGTTACCAAAATATAAACTGTACTATCGTTAAAACTGGTGATGTAATGGAAGATGCAGCTTTGTTTTATGCACAAAAGGCGGCAGAAAAATCAACTATCATCAACCAGCTCAATTTAGCAGGAAAATCGTTTGTGTTGGCAACCATACATCGTGCTGAGAACACCGACAACTCAGGTAATCTAAAAGGGATTATTGATGCGTTAAACAAACTCCATGAATCAACACCTGTTGTTGTTCCCTTGCATCCTCGCACCAAAAAACTAATCGAACAACACCAACTCAAACCAACCTTTACCATTATTGACCCATTAGGTTATTTTGACATGATAAGTTTGTTACAAAATTGTGCTTTGGTAATTACCGATAGTGGAGGATTACAGAAAGAAGCCTTTTTCTTTGGTAAGTTTTGTGTAACCACGCGTGAGCAAACCGAATGGGTTGAGTTGGTTGAACATGGATACAATACTATTGCAGGAACTGAAACAACTAAAATTATACAACTGGCTGAAGCTGCTTTAAAATCATCGTTTCCTGAAAAGATTAATTTATACGGAAACGGAAACGCTTGCGAAAATATTTGCAAAGCACTTTTAGCAGGCCAATAGTTGTTTTAATAGATTTTGTTGTATTCATCTTGCATATTCATAAATATTTCTCATTGAGATATGAAGCCAAAGGCTTCATTAATCTGAGCAATCTGTGGCTAACCACGCATAAACTATATAACAACTAAAAAATTGAAGGTATTATTTCTTACACAATATTTTCCTCCCGAAACAGGGGCACCACAAAATAGATTACACTCGCTAGCTAATTACCTATCCGATTTTGGAGCAGAAGTAAGTGTGCTAACTGCTATGCCTAATTATCCTAAAACAGAAGTATATGAAGGCTACCAAGGCAAAACTTACCTAAAAGAACATGATGGTAAACTTACCATACACCGCAGTTGGATTTATGTGAGTAAAAGTAAAGGAGTTGTACCTAGATTATTAAACTATTTCTCATTCGTATTCACTGCACTTTGGGTGGGGTTGATTAAAATCAAAAAACATGATGTGATTATTTGTGAGTCGCCTCCCCTATTTTTAGGTATTACTGCTATGTTACTCAAATTATTTAAGGGCAGTAAGTTGGTATTTAACGTGAGCGACTTATGGCCAGAAAGCGCAGAAAAACTGAATATCATCAACAATAAATTTTTGTTAGGTATATCTTATAAACTAGAGTCGCTTATCTACAAAAAATCGAATTTAGTAAGTGGACAAACGCAAGGAATTATTTCAAATATTAACCAACGTTTTCCGAATGTTCCAACCCATTTAATCAGAAATGGCATAGATACCAAACAGTTTAATGTGCGTGGAAATGGAAAATCATTTAGAGCTAAACATCTAATTTCGGAAGATGCGTTTGTGGTGGCATACGCTGGAATTATCGGTCATGCGCAAGGATTAGAGATTATAACGGAAGCTGCAAAACAATTGCTTCAGGAAACAAACATTGTGTTTATGATGGTGGGTGATGGTCCGGTAAAAAATGAACTACTGGAAATTGCGGAAAAATTCAACCTTAGTAACATTAAGTTTATTAATAGTGTCCCTAGAAAAGAAATGCCTGATGTAATTGATGCATGTGATTGTTACGTAACGCCATTGAGGAAAAATGATTTATTCTTAGGAGCTATTCCATCTAAAATATTCGAACCTTTGTATTTTAGTAAACCGGTATTATTAGGCGTAGATGGAGAAGCCAAACAATTGTTTGTTGATGAAGGTAATTGCGCTTTACACTTTGAACCTGAAAATGCTGAAGCTTTGGTGAAGGCTGTTAAAAAATTGTTCCAGGACAAAGCATTGTATAAACAATTGGGAGAAAACGGCCATCGCTATGTAGCCACGTATTTCGATAGAAGAAAATTAGCTGAACAGTTTTGGAACAGAATAACACAATTATGATAACCTACGCAACACAAAACGACTTATATAAAATAGCAAAGTGTCACATTGCTGCATTTCCAAAATCGGTAACTTCTTTGCTTGGCGAAAAGGTGGTAGCCTCTATGTTACAATGGTATTTAAGTGCGCCCAATAAATTTTTGTTTTATGTAGAAGAAAACGGAAAGGTAACCGGTTATTGCGGTGGATTTGTAATGGATGGTTCTGATGCTTACGGTTCAGGCAGTGGCATGACCCAATTTGGATTTAACCAAGCTGCGGGAGCTTTCGCACTTAGGCCATGGTTATTGTTACACCCGGAAGTACGCAATAAATACAAATTTATTTTAACCAACATAGCTAGGAAATTAGGTTTAAAAAAGGAACAACCCATGGCTGTTGCTCAGCCCAAACCAAAGAACGAACCTTTAACAGCCGGACTAGTAGTAATTGGTGTAGCTCCTAAGCTGCAACAAAAAGGCTTAGGCACTTTGTTGCAGCAAGAGTTTGAGCGTAAAGCCATTGAAATGGGTGCAAAAAGATTATCCTTATCCGTACGTAAACAAAACGAAAAAGCCATTAGATCATATACCAGAAATGGTTATGTAAAACATGATGAGAATGAAACGTCTTTCATCATGGTGAAGGAGTTGAAGTAAGGGCTCTCACAGAAACCACGGAATAGCACAGATGTTTTACCACAAAGTGCAATTTGTGGACGCTGTGGTTCAAATCACCAACTTAATAACCAAATAAATAAAATACCCTGAACCAGTGGTAAAATTAACCACATAAATATATACTTGAACATGAATTCATCTCCGATAAAATTTGCAGTAACCGGTTGCGGACATATAGGTAAACGTCATGCCGAAATGGTTAAACGTAATCCCGAAGCCGAGTTAGTTGCCTTAATTGATACCGATACCAGCAAACAAAAAGAGCTAGCCGAATTATATCCGGGTGTTGCTTTTTTTAATAGCGTAGAAAGTTTTTTACAATCGAATATAAAAGCAGATGTGGTTAACATTGCTACACCAAATGGTTTACATGCAGACCAAGCCAAAATGTGTTTAACTGCCGGTATGCATGTGGTGATTGAAAAACCAATGGGCCTGAGTAAACAAGCTTGTGAGGAGGTTATTTATAAAGCTTTACATCATTCTAAACATGTGTTTTGTGTGATGCAAAACAGGTACTCGCCACCAAGTGAGTGGTTAAAGGAAGTGGTTACATCAGGCTTATTGGGCAAGACATTTATGGTGCAGGTAAATTGCTATTGGAACCGTGATGAACGTTACTATAAAAAAGAAGGTTGGCACGGTAAAAAAGATTTGGATGGTGGAACTTTGTTTACGCAATTCAGTCATTTTATTGATTTAATGTATTGGGTGTTTGGCGACATTACCGACATTAAAGCCAACTTTGCTGATTTTAACCATGCACACCTAACCGACTTTGAAGACTCGGGTTTCGTAACATTTAAATTTATAAATGGTGGTATGGGTGCTTTAAATTATTCTACTTCGGTTTGGGATAAAAACCTAGAAAGCAGCATGACCATAATTGGTGAAAATGGGACTATAAAAGTAGGTGGGCAATACATGGATAAAGTAGAATACTGCCACATAAAAGACTACTCCATGCCGGACTTACGTCCTACCAACCCACCAAACGATTACGGGCCATACAAAGGAAGCGCAGCCAATCACCATTACATCATCGAAAATGTGGTGAATGTATTAAAAGGCCGAAGTGCCATTACCACCAATGCCTTAGAAGGGCTGAAAGTGGTTGATATTATCGAGCGTATCTATCAGTTGAAGATGACTTAATTGATTTGTTGGTTCTTTCTAGAGACAAAAAGAGTTAACTATTAGGATTAAGAAAATTTTGTTTACGGTATACTGATTGATAAGATGAAACTCTGCAAAGTTTATCCCCAATCATACCCGTATATTAGAAGATGTAACTAATGTGTTAGTTGATGTACATCGAATCGCAATAAACCACACCATATAATACTACAATATTCGCGAAGCTCTGGTCCGTTACTTTACTTTGTCGTCAAGTCATTTAAAATATGCTATCAAAGTTGCTCATTATAAATAACCAAGCTTTTGTATATTGCAGTATATAATCTAATTGAATGAAAAAAGTTATTTTAAGTACCGTTGCGTTGTTATATTTGGTTGCAACCAACGCACAAGAACTTACTTATAAAACAATTAATCACAACTCTGATCCGGCTGTAGTGGTTAATATGAGTGATGGTGTTGCTGACTATGACCCCAAATTAGTATTGATTAAAAGTGCCGCACCTGTTCCTCTATCATCAACAAAACACCAAAAACTTTTGTTGGACGAACAGCGCAAATCTTTTGTGCCAACATCAAGCAAAAACTTGTACAAGGCTGCTGCGCCCGCACCCACTATGTTAAGAGGTTTTATAGGCAATGGTACAAACGGTACGCCTAACGATAATGATGTTTGTATTGGAAATAACGGATTCATTATAAGCGTAGTAAATACCAATTTTGTGATGTACAATGATACTGGTAGGTTTTTATTGAGTAAGTCGTTATCAAATTTTGGTAAAGATTTAGGCACATTAAACAGGACCTACGATCCACGTGCCATATACGACCCCGTTGCAGACAGATTTATCGTTGTATTTTTACAAGGAACAACATCAGCCGATACAAGAATTATAACCGGTTTTAGTAAGACAAACGACCCAACTAAAGAATGGAATTTTTATGCCATTCCAGGTAATACATTTGGCGATAGCTCATGGAGTGATTATCCAATTATATCTTTATCAAACAACGAACTTTTTATTACGGTAAATCGTTTGCGCGATAACTCATCTTGGCAAGAAGGTTTTATTGAATCGTTGATTTGGCAAGTGAACAAAAACGATGGTTACAATGGCGACAGTTTACGTAAAAAATTATACTACGATATTAAATACAACAATAAACCAATTTGGAGTATTTGCCCTGTTAAAGGTAGCAATGAGTTTTACGGACCAGGTCATTATTTTGTTTCGGTACGCCCAAGTGCATTGCAAAACGACACGGTGTTTTTACATGAAATTACCGATAACTTATATGGCAATCCTACATTAACACTTAAAGTTTTAAAAACAGATGTAGCTTACGGTTTGCAACCAAATGCACCACAACCAAGTGGGCAATATTTACAAACTAACGATGCGCGTGTTTTAAGTGCAACACATCATGGCGGCATTATTCATTATGTGGGTAACACTATCAACCCTACCCTTTTTGCCCCATCTGTTTACTATGGGAAAATTGACGTACAAAATAAAAATAACCCAACAGTTAAAGGCAGAATAATTAGCTACGACAGCATGGATATTGCTTACCCAAGTATTGCTTATGCCGGAGGTGGTTTTGGTGCTGATCAAAGTATGATGATTACTTTCTCGCACGTATCGCGCACAAAGTTCCCTGGCAATAGTGTGGTGTATGCCGATTGGAATGGAGAGTTATCTGCACCGATACATTTACGCGAAGGCAATGGAAGTATTAACGTTTTACTTGATACCATTGAGCGCTGGGGCGATTACACCGGTATTCAACCCATATACAACAAACTTGGAGAGTGTGTTATTACCAACTCTTATGGTGTGCCATCGGGTGGACACAATACTTGGGTGTCTCGCGTAAAAAGTAATGATATAAGATTAGGCGTAAAACAAAATACCAAGGAAACTGCGCAACAAGTCTCAGTATATCCCGTACCAACTAGAGATTATGCGCAACTAGAATTTGAATTAAACCAAAGCATGATTTTAACTTTTAGTTTGGTTGATGTACAAGGAAAATCGACCATTGAATTGTTAAGAGATAAAGGCAAACCGGGCATTAATAAATTTACTTTTAGCACCAGCGATTTACCAAATGGCGTATATATTTTAAACGTAAACAACCATGAAAAAAACATCATCAGTAAACGTATTGTGGTTGCTCATTAGTTTGGTATTGATTGGTGGAGTTGCTTGCAAATCGAGCAATAAAAAAGGCAGTAAACCGAAAAGTACATTACAAGAAATGCCTTCGCCAGTTACCGACAACAATATAGATTCACTAAAAAAAGTACAACAACTTAAAAGAGATAGCATACAAAGGAACCGATAAGGTTCCTTTTTTTATGGGTTGACATTAGAACATCATACCGGCAATGGTAGCCGATAAATATGATGCCAACGTACCACACATTAAAGCACGGAAACCTAACTTGGCTAAATCGCTTCTGCGGCTTGGAGCCAACTCGCCAATACCGCCAACCTGAATGGCGATAGAACTAAAGTTTGCAAAACCACACAAAGCAAAACTTGCTATTACAACCGATTTGGGATTTAATGTTCCGCCACCAATCATGGGTGTAAGTTGAGAGTAAGCAACAAATTCGTTAATTACCATTTTTGTTCCCATTAAAGAACCCACTACTTGTGTATCTTGAGCCGGTACACCCATTACCCATGCAAACACAGAGAAAACTGCACCAAAAATTTTATTCATGCTTAACACTTCGCTACCTACAATCATGGCTTCGCCTTGGCCTTTAAACAAGTTTGGTATTTCGGCCACTTTTGCTAAAATTACATCACCCAAAGCTATTAAGGCTATGAAACCTATGAGCATGGCCATTACATTTAACGATACTTTTAGTCCATCGCTTGCACCATGAGAAATAGCATCAAGCAAATTAGCATGCGATTTTTTCACTTCTAATTTAACAGAACCTTTGGTTGGCGATTCTTCTGTTTCGGGCCACACAATTTTTGATATAACCAATGCGGCTGGTGCTGCCATAATACTTGCTGCCAACAAATAAGGTGCAGGTACACCCATTGAAATGTAAACCGCCATAACGCCACCTGCAATACAAGCCATACTACCACTCATACTTGCCAGAAGTTCACTCATGGTCATGGTAGCTAAATATGGTTTAATCATGATTTGTGCTTCAACCTGACCCACAAATGCACTAGAAATATTACTCAGTGCCTCGCTGCCACTTACGCGCATTAAAGCATGCACAATACGAGCAAAAAACGAAACCACAATTTGCATCAACCCAACATGGTACGCGATGTTAACCAATACCGCCACAAAAATAATAGCAGGCATAATTTTTAGGATGAACACATAACTGTATGCATCACCCAAAAGTGGCTTCAGTAAATCAGGACGAACCAAACCACCAAACACAAACTCACCACCTTTATCGGCCATCTCTAATAACTTTTTGATGTAGTTACCCAACGAGGCAAATATGTTTTGACCGATATTGGTTTTAAGAATAAACAATGCCAATGCAAGTTGTATTCCTAATCCACTAAATACCAATCTGTAGTTTATTGCTTTACGGTTGTTTGAAACCAAAAAGGCGAGACCTAATATAACCACAATACCTATTAATCCGGTAAATCTTTCCATGCGTTGTTAGGGGGATTATTTTCTTTTGTTCAATTCATCGCGCAACATTGCTGCACGCTGATAGTCCTCTATTTGAAGGGCTTCTTGCAATTTTTGCTCAAGCTCTTCAGTGCTCATTTTTGCAATTTCAGCTCCTTTAGATTCAGTTTTGAAAGCCTCTTCAGTTTCCATCATATCATCCTCGGTCATGTCCTCAGTAAAAATCATAGCCGCCTCGACCATTATGTGCTCATGAGTGTATATCGGGCATTTGAACCTAACTGCCAAAGCAATAGAGTCACTTGTTCTGGCATCAATTTCCCTGATATCGCCATCTACCTCACAAATTAGTTTGGCATGAAAAACACCATCAACCAAATTGTATATTTCTACTTCTATTATGTTTACTCCAAACGTACGAGCGAAGTTTACAAACAGATCGTGCGTCATTGGTCTGAAAGGAACAATTTTCTCAATCTCAATGGCAATTGCTTGAGCTTCAAAACTTCCTATGATGATTGGCAGTTTCCTTCTTCCGCGCTCTTCACCTAAAATTAATGTATAGGACCCATTGCTCTGTCCCGAACTTAAACCTACAATATTCAATCTTACTTTACTCATGTAACCTAAAATGGGTTCTTTTTAACCAAGATTTCAAACCTAATGTAAAATCCCTATTTTTCAAATATTTTGAGTTGTATATTGATAATTTAAAGGCACTATACCACACATAATTATAAGAGTGGAACTATTTATCTCAACCCATTGAACCATAACCCGAATATTTGTTGATACAAATTTACAGGGCTCTATTGGCGGGTGCATTCAATTTATTTTGTGTAATAGTTTGGATTTTACTTTTGTTAAGATAAATTGTAGCTACAAACTAAGAACACTAATATGAAAATGAACTATTTAAAATTAAGTTTCGCAATAGCACTTACATCAATAATTGTAACGGGTTGCGATGATGCCAAAACTGAAGAGGCAAAACCAAACAACACTACAACTGAAGAACCCTTTATGGCCAGTACAAGTGCCACAATGCGTGTTGCCGTTTTAGAGGATTTTACCGGTGTGCGATGTGGTTATTGCCCTGATGGACACGTGAGAGCTGCTGCTGCGCAACAGGAATTAGGAGCAGACAAATTTATTATCATGGCGGTTCATGGCGGTTCATATGCAACACCTGCTACAGGATGGGCTAACTTTACCACTTCATTTGGTGCTGCTCTGATTGCACAATCATCTGTTTCTGGTTATCCAGCAGGTACTATTAACCGCATAAAAGCTGCTGACTTAGGCGTTACACCTCAAATCTCTGGTGGTATAGCTATGAGCCGTGGTTCTTGGAAAACTGCCGCACAAGCTGTACTTGCAATGCCTTCTCCTGTAAATTTGGGTGCAAAGGCAGAATTTAACTCAGCAACAAGAGAATTAACTGTTAAGGTTGATGCATATTACACAGCAGAAGAAAGCGCTCAAAACAATCTTAACGTTGCTTTGCTACAAAACAAATTGATGTCTAAACAATCAGGAGATCCTACGCCTACTGATATGTATGAACAAAATCATGTACTGCGTCATTTAATTACAGGTCAATGGGGTGAGGTGATTACGGATGCAAAAGCCGTAGGTACAAAAATTCGTAAAACATACACCTACACTGTACCAGAAGATTATAATGGAACGGCCACTGAAGGTGGGGGGGCTGTTTTAATTGAAAATTGTAAAGTTGTTGTTTTTGTATCTAGAGACAAAACAAATATTTTAACTGCTATTGAAATTCCAATTACAGTAAAATAAATCAACAAAAAATATCAATTACAAAAAAGGAAAGACATATTTGTCTTTCCTTTTTTATTTAACAAAAATGGCCGAACCTTTAAAAAACTTATTTAGCAAAGAGTTAGTAATTTCTCTGGCATCACTCATCAAAAAAAACTACCCAAAGTTTAACAGCAATAGCTTTATTGGTGATGTGTTTGATACTTCATGGGATAATAAAGAGTTGAAACAACGCATGCGACACATCACGGTTTGTTTGCATAAACATATTACACTACCCTATCCCGAGCAGGTGAAAATATTAACTGCTGCCGCACCAAATTTTAAAGGGTTTATTGCCATGTTTTTCCCTGATTTTATTGAAGTGTATGGTTTAAATGATTTCGATATATCAGTTAAAGCATTGGAACATTTTACACAATACAGCAGCAGTGAATTTGCAGTAAGACCTTTTATTGTAAAATACCCAAAACAAATGTTGGCACAACATAAAAAGTGGGCGCAGCACAAAAATCACCATGTACGCAGGTTGGCAAGTGAAGGCATAAGGCCGCGTTTGCCTTGGGCCATGGCTTTACCCGAATTTAAGAAAGATCCACAACCTATCTTACCCATCTTAGAATTACTTAAAAATGATGAAAGCGAATACGTGAGAAAAAGTGTAGCCAACTGTTTAAACGACATCTCAAAAGACCATCCTGATGTGTTGTTACAAACAGTAAAAAAATGGAAAGGCAAAAGCAAAGAAACCGATTGGATTGTTAAACATGCAAGTCGTGGGTTGTTAAAACAAGGTAATGTTGATGCATTAAAAACGTTTGGGTTAAACGATCAGGTTCATGCTAAAGTTACACAATTAAGATTGTCGAAAAATATACTAAAAATAGGTGATGAGTTTTCCTTTGAAACCAGCATTCAATTGTTAGATAAAATCGCGCATGATGTTAGAGTTGAATACAATATCTATTTCATGAAATCGAATGGTAAACACTCGCCAAAAATATTTCAGATTGGTACTTACTTACTCAATCCTAAACAAGAGATTACAATAATACGTAAACATAAGTTTGCTGATTTAACCACTCGAAAACACTACACGGGAGAGCATATCTTAGCAATTGTTGTTAATGGAAAAGAATTGGCTAAACAGAAATTTGTGCTCGAGTAACTACTCATAAAAATAAACCCTTTTTACCCGTTGCGATACACCGGTTAAAACTTCGTAAGGAATGGTTCCAATCTTAGATGCCACTTCATTAATATCAACCTCTTTACCTAAAACAATCACCTCATCCCCTTCTCTGCAATTTATTCCGGTTACATCAATCATGGTCATATCCATACATATGCTGCCAACAATTGGAGCCTTTTGTCCATTTACAACCATATAACCTTTTCCGTTACCCAATTTCCTGTTTAATCCATCGGCATAACCAATGGCAACTACAGCAATTTGCGAATCGCGTTGAACAGTTCCTCTTCTACTGTAACCAACCGTTTCGTGAGATTTTACCTCACGTATTTGTGATATGACAGTTTTTAAAGTTCCTACTACCTGTAACTGTTTTTGTAATTTTTCTGCAGGATCAATTCCATACAAACCTATTCCCAAACGAACCATATCAAATTGTGCATCGGGGAATCTTGCAATACCACCACTATTTAAAATATGCCTGATGATTGGATAGCTGAAAGACAAAATAAGTCTATCACTGATGCGTTCAAATTTCTGAATTTGTTCATGCGTAAATAAATCGTGTTTCTTTTCATCGCTTGCAGCCAAATGTGAGAAAACGGACTTAATACGTAAGTTGGGATTTTGCTGAATCAACGCAATTAATTCATCTACTTCAAACTCATCAAACCCTAACCTTTTCATACCTGTATCCACCTCAATGTGTATGCTCATTTCTTGTCCGTTGCAAGCTTTAATTAACTGCTCCAACATAAAAAAATTATACACCTCCGGTTCTAGGTTGTGTTGTATGATGCTATCAAATGCAACAGGCTCGGGGTTCATTACCATAATAGGTGTTTTAATACCCGCTTTACGCAAAGTTACACCCTCATCCGCATACGCTACCGTTAGGTAATCAATGCGATTGTATTCCATAATTTTGGCAATTTCATAACTACCTGCACCATAACTAAAGGCCTTTACCATACCCATCAACTTCACGCCTTTTTTAAGTTTATTTCTGTACACATTTAGGTTATGTACCATGGCGTTTAGGTTAATTTCAAATACTGTTTCGTGTACCTTTTTCTCCAACAAAGCAGTAATGCGCTCAAATGTAAATTTACGTGCGCCTTTAACCAATATAATTTGGTGGTTAAAATCTAAACTCCGGAAATTACTGATGAAAGATGAGGTATCTGCAAAAAACAAACTACCAACCGGAAACAATGGCTTATACTTTAGCATGCAAGTACCAATACCTATAAACCTGTTTACATTACGCTGTTTGATTAAGGATGCAATATTGGTATACAATTGATGCTCTGCTATACCACTTTGCAACATATCGCTAAGTATTACTGTTTTGGTGTAACCTGCGCTTTGTTGCTCCATAAAATCTAATGCAATTTGTAGTGCGTTGATGTCGGCATTGTAACTATCGTTAATAATAACACAGTTGTTAAACCCTTCTTTTAGCTGCATGCGCATTTCTACCGGTTGCAACTCTTCAAAGCGTTTTAACACATCAGTACTTACCCTATTAATGGCCATTAAAAATGCAAAGCAAGAACATGCATTCATAATACTTGCTTCATCAACAAAAGGTATATTTACACTTAATGTTTGTGAACCTTTACGTGTAGTAATTACAGTATATTGATAACGATGCTCTACCTCAAATTTATAAGTTGCGTGCTGCGTTCCTCTACTCCAACTTACTACATTTAACGATGGATTATGATTGAGTAACAAACGCGTTACACCTTGTGTAACCTCACTTTGATCGGCACAAAACACCAACATTTGCGCATTGTAAAATAGCTTTAGTTTTTCGTCAAGCTTTTCAGTTTCGTTTGCAAATCCTTCGGCATGCGCTGCACCTAAATAAGTAAAAATGCCGATATCAGGTTTCACAATTTTTTGTAGGTAATTCATTTCATCAACCTTTGAAATACCTGCTTCAAACAAACCTAATTGATGTTGGTCATTCATGCCCCAAACGCTAAGTGGTACACCTACCTGAGAGTTAAAACTTTTTGGGTTACGAATAATGGACACATCATCTTTTAACAAATGATACAACCATTCTTTTACAATGGTTTTTCCGTTGCTACCTGTTATGCCCACTACCGGGCATTTAAACTGTGTGCGATGAAATGCTGCTAAAGCCTGAAGCGCCTGAACACTGTTATTAACCTGAACCACGCTGCAATCTTCCGGCAACAGTTGTGCAGGCAATTCTTCTACAATAAAATTTTTAACACCGGCATCGTAGGCATCTTTAAGGTAATGATGACCGTTGTTTCGCTCGCCACTAATAGCAATAAAAACAGAAGATTCCGGATAAATCACCTTTCTTGAATCTATCAATAAATGTGCAATAGCAATAGGATTAACCTCCTCGTTATACTGCACCAAATTACCCGAAACTATTTGTGCGATGTCTTTTATAAAATATTGCATCATTATTCAGTTGATTGTGTTTTATTAAACATCATTACCAAAGCAGAAATGGCCAAAAACACGGCCATAATTAAAAACGCCCAAATAATGTTGTTATCAAAATTAAAGAATGGAATAGAAAACAAGAAAATAAATAATGTACGTACCAAAATGTTCAGCATGTTAAAAATACTGTTTACTCTACCCATTAATTCGTTTGGTATTTGCTTAAACAAATAAGTTAAACGCAACACCCTTATTCCGGCATTGGTAAAACCCAATATTAAACTTACTACATAAATTACTAATACACTTTGTGCAGCAAACGCCCAAATAAAAATAGCAGCAGTAATTGCAGTAAGCACAATTACGGCCTTTTGTATTGGAGTTGAGCTAAATACTTTATTTACAAACAACCCTGCACCTAAAGCACCCGCGGCATATATACCATCAGCAATAGCAAATACACTTCCTTCTTTATGTAAATGCTTGTCTACGTATGCAGGCAAAACTGCATGTATTTCAACTAATAACATGGCAAATACACTGTAACTAAACACGCCAAAAATTAATAGTTCAGGGTGTTGTTTTAGGTAAGAAAAACCAACCTTTATGCGCTCTATTATTGGTGGATGATGGGCTGTATGTTGTTTGGGTTGATACCTAATAAAAGAAATTAACACAGCCGCAACAAAATAAGTTACAGCATTTAATAAGAATATCTCCCAAATGTACCATGGCTGTATTACAAATACTCGATCAACCATGGGCAATTTAAGCGAAAATCCTTCCAACATTACTGCTGCAATACCACCCGATAAAATACTGGTGCTTTGCCCAACTATTTCTATGTTGGAGTTTACTTTGGCATAATCTTCTGCAGTGCTAATCTCCTGGCCAAATGCATACAACGTTGGATAGTGTATGTTATAGTTTAACATGGTAATTCCAAATACCGCAATCACCAGTGAGTCGTGCAGCGCATTGTTTGCATAACCGATAATGGCAATCAATAAAAGTAAGGTACCACATATTAAACTATTGCCTAAAAAGTTAGCCTTACGGCTGTATTTATCAACCAAAGTACCGGCATATAAACCAAAAAATAATACTGCAAGAGTTATTAATCCATAAGCCGTATTAAAGTAGGTTGTATTGTTTGCGAAATACCAAGGTATGGCAAGCATGCTTATTCCTTGCGCGAAACCGCTGATACCATTGGCGGTAAATAATAAATTTAGTGCTAATTTGTTTTTCACGTGTTGCAGCAAATGTAAAGGCAAGTATGTTGTTTAAATATGTTTAATTTTGAACATTAATTGGAAAAACAAAAACACATAAAGCTAACCCCAAATCAGGCATTACTTAAAGCGGCCAATTATTGTGCCTACCAGGAAAGGTGTCATAAAGAAGTGCTTGAAAAACTTGGTGAATGGGGAATTTGGGGGATTGATGCCCAAGAGATTTTATTACAACTCATTGAACAAAATTATTTAAACGAAGAACGTTTTGCCGTTGCTTTTGCAGGTGGTAAGTTTAGGGTTAAACGTTGGGGGCGAGTAAAAATTAAACTCGAACTCAAACAAAAAGATATTTCTGAGTACTGCATTAAAAAAGCACTGGATGAAATTAGTAATGATGATTACTTACAAACGTTGAATGACCAAATAGATAAAAAGTGGGAGGAAACCAAAGATAAAAACCTCATGAGCAAACGTGCAAAAGTAGCAAGATATGCTATTAGTAAAGGGTTTGAACAAGACTTGGTTTGGAATATGTTGAGGAGTAAAAATGCCTAACTAACTCCATAACCAAAAGTAATAGCCACATTTAAAAACTTGGTTACCTTTGCAGTTGTAAATAAAAACTTATGACTGATTTAAAAGACTTTTTAGACGTATACAGTGAGGCAACGCCTAATCCGGAAACCATGAAGTTTGTTTTCAACCGCATGATTTTCCCCGACCAAACAGCAGATTTCCCATCGGTTGAATCAACCACTTACTCTCCTTTAGCCAAAAATTTATTTGAATTTAGTTTTGTGCAAGGTGTGTTTATCATGAATAATTTTGTAACCATTACACGCGTTCCGGGGGTTGAGTGGGAAGAAATTATTCCGATTATGAAAGAGTTTTTAAAATCTTACGTTGCAGCCGGTGAACCAATTGTTTTAGATGCGCCAAAAGAAACTATTAAAGACTACGGAAACGACAACGTAACAGTTGCACAGATAAAAGAAATTCTAGACATGTATATCAAACCGGCAGTAGAGGTTGATGGTGGTCAGATATCATTCAGAGACTTTGAAAACGGAATTGTTACTGTAGAGCTAAGAGGTTCTTGCAGTGGCTGCCCTTCATCTACTGTTACCTTAAAACGCGGTATTGAAGGTATGCTTACCAGAATGGTACCTGAAGTAAAAGAAGTAGTAGCACATTCACTTTAATTTTTTGAGTTGATTGCATAAAAAAACGCCTCACTAATGTGAGGCGTTTTTGTTTATAACTATTGCCGAATTAATTATTTAGCAATAACTAATTTTTGAGTTGAAGTTTGACCATTGTTAGTGATTTCAACATAGTAAACACCATTGTTTAAGAAAGAACATTCAACAACTGACTCCATACCGCTGATAGCTTGAGTGTGAACCACACGGCCATCAATACCATAAATTTTAACTTCTGCACCATTCATTGCTTTATCAGCTTTTACGGTAAAGTTAGTTACAGCAGGATTTGGATATACGGTTAACCCTAAATCAGACATTTTAACTTCGTTAGTTGAAGCAACCCAATATGGTGTTGTCCAAGCCGATTGAATAACTGTTTTATCTGATTCGTTTTGAATAAATACCACACCCATTAAATCGTTGAATTCTTCAACAGTGTGCTCAGTTGCAAGATTAATACCATTATATGCACCATTTGAAGTTACAGCACTTGAAGGCAAACGATAAGAACCAGGAAATGTATAGCTTTGGGTAATCTCTTGCTCTGATGTACTTGTTAAAGTAATAGGAGTACCGTTTGCGTTTGGTAACATTTTCTTCATTACCCAGTAAAAATCATTTTCACCATTAGATTTTTTATTTTTTGCAGTATAACGCTCTAAAACAGCAAAGTGAATTTTGTAGTTACCACCTATTGCACCGGTTGGAGTTACTTTAGCAGTTAAAGTGATTTTTTGTGCTGCAGCATCAATTGATTGGGAAGCTTTAATGTCAACAAAACCTTCTTCTACAAAACCATCATAAATTGAAGGCGTATAGCTATTCGGATTATCGTTCCATTGACCGTTAACCATCAATCTTGGAACACTGCTAATACCGCCATAATATGTGCCACGTGATTGAGCCTCTAATGTATAATAAGGATCACCTGTACCAGGGAAATTATATTGGTACTTAACTACAGTATAGCCATGTCTTTGTTGAAATACTTCTTGTAAAGTTTCGTTACCAGGTTTACATGGAGGACAAGTAGAAGATGTGAACACCTCATGCAGAATGTTTTTAGGTACAGAATTAGCCATGACATTTGTTGATGCTGTTAGTGTATCATTGCTGTTTAACTGGTCGCTGTTAGAACCGTTTAACTGATCCGCCCATACCTTAACAACTTTAGCACCGGTTGCAGAGAAAGATAACCCCTCACTATGGATGGCGTTATAGAGACCTCCACTATTTTCAACATTAACACCTGTAACATTTTGGCTTTTAACAGTACCATCGGTAGCTAAAAAATTAACCCTAAAAGAAGTAATATTTTCAGAACCATTATTTTTAAGTGTGTAATCTAAGTTATATACCGTATTAGACTTAACAAAAGTCGGAATTTTAACTCTTGAACCTTGCATATCATATGAAAGTTGTGTACCAAATTTAAATGGATAAACATCACTTAATTTGGCATCATAGCTTCCTTGTCCACCACCAAAATTACGATTTGGACTACCACTCACTTGTTTACCGATTGTTCCATCTGCATTTTGGCAGCCTACAGTTGCCGTGAATGTACCGAAACCATAATCATGAATAACTTCAAACTCGTTTGAACCTTCCAATAAACGTAACGAGAAATAAGTTACATTAGTCGTTCCAACGGTTCCACCTTGGGCTAAACGCCAAGATATCACAAATTTTCTATTTGGTGCTGTTCCAACTGTGTATGTGCGTATGTCAGATGCAAAACTTTGTACATTTCTAAAGTTATGATTATCCCAAAAAGCAAAAATTGCAGCCTTTGGAGCACTTGCACTAGGAATAGCGATATTAGAATTTTGATTTACGCTTTGAGCAGTATCAAAAGTGATGTAACCACTGCTACTTACCTTAAAGTGGGTATACGAAACACCGTAAAAAGTGAAATTAAAGGGTAGTGCCAATGCCCTTGATAATGAGTCGCTAACTGTGGCCGTTGAACCCGGAGCCATAATTGAAGTTACCCCGGTTGAATAGTTCAAACTGTAGTCAGCAGGGGCACCTACTTGCCTAACAGCATAATAGTTTTGAGCCATTGCACCAATACCAGTTAAGGCTAATGATGCGAAGGTTAGTAATTGTTTTTTCATAATATATTGTGGTTGTGTTTTTTTACTAATGCAGATTTAAACAATAATTTAACAAAAGGCAATATTTATTTTACATAACTTTAAAAGTAAATTTTAACAACTATTAACTTGAATTAATGGCATTATAATTGTTACTTCGTAAAATAAAACTTCTTGTATGAAAAAACTTATTTACTTAATAGTTACACTTTTAATTGTTGGAAATGTTTCCGCTCAATTTTCTTTTAACAACAAAATTGTGAGTGTCAGTGGGTGGGGTAGCGATACCGAGCCTAAAGATGCGCAATGTGTAATGACCAATAATTCGACTGATGCTGCCGACTCAATGGTTAGCTGGTCTATTGTATCTTTTGATATGCCAAGCGGGTGGCAGTTTGACTTTTGTGATCCTTATGATTGCATTGTTAATTTAAGTCTAGGATTTTCTAACACTTTTAAATTAAAAGCAGGTATGTCAGGCCCTTTGAAAGGTCAATTTTATTCCAAAGGAAATTCGGGCAATGCAACAGTTAAAATTCGTTTAGCCTATGCCAACGGATCTCATGATGCTGACACCATTACATTAATGGCTAAGGGTTGGGCAACCGGATTAAACAACGTAAAAAAACAAGGCGAGGTTACCTTCTATCCAAATCCTGCTAAAGATGTTATTACACTAAGATATCCTACCACAAAAGCAATTGATGTTACTATCTACAATGTATTAGGTGCTAAAGTTAAATCATTTACCCACAGCACTAACGAAACCTCATTAAATATAAGCGATTTAGAAAAAGGAATGTATTTTATCCGATTTAACGACAATGGTAGTATTGTTTCTAAGTCGTTTACCAAATCAGAATAAATTTGTTTGCAAAAAAATAAAGGCCGCCTTGCGCGGCTTTTTTTATGGACTAATTTGTTGTACTACAGCAAAAAAGCCCTTCTTTTTCAAGAGGGGCTTTTGGAGGTATTGAGCGGATTCGAACCGCTGTAGCAGCTTTTGCAGAGCTGAGCCTAGCCTCTCGGCCACAATACCATTTATGGGCAGCAAATATACACAATATTACGACTACACAAATTTTAAGTTTAAAGTTTTTATTGCTTTTAAGTTTAATTTATGAGTACAAACGAATTACTTTGCATAAAATAAAATCATTCAATCATGAAAAAAGTACTTTATCTGACCTTAGCCTCTTTCGCTATAGCATGCGGACAAAACAACACTCAAACCACAACAAATGCAGACAGCACAGCTACAGAGCAAACTACTGCAAAAGTTGAAACTTTTGGCGACCCTATTACTGCCGACAGTGCAATAACTATCGAAGAAATGAAAACGTTGATGGGTGATAAAAAAGAGCTTAATGTTAAGGTTACTGCACCTGTTGATGCTGTTTGCCAGAAAAAAGGATGCTGGATGGAATTAAAAGCTGATGATGGCACCACGATGCGTGTAACCTTTAAAGACTATGGATTTTTTGTTCCTAAAGATTGTTCGGGTAAAACTGCAATTGTTTCAGGATTAGCCAAAGTTGAAGAAACCTCAGTTGCAGATTTGAAAGAATATGCAAAAGATGATGGACAGAGTGAGACTGAAATCGCAGCTATAACTTCACCCAAAAAAGAGTTGGTATTTGAAGCCAATGGCGTGATTCTTCAATAATTTAAACGAATGAAACACAAAATTGTAATAACTTTATTGCTGGCAATTTTCGTTGCGGTTTTCGCTTGCAGGCCGAATACAGATTCTGAGAAAAAATCAAACGTTGATACTTTAAACGCTCAAATTGAATCTGAAAAGTATCGCAACTTAGATACGGCAGAGGATTGTGCAAAACCAACGAAGTATCCAAACCAAGATAAACCGATGGCATTGATGATGCGCCAGATGGCGGATAATGCTCAGAAGATAAAAAACAAACTTGAAGCGGGTGAAAAAATTAGTGCAACGGAGTTTCCATTTATTAGATTCCATCTGGTAGAGCCAACAGACCCAAATGTGTTACAACCACAGTTTTATGAGAATGCACGAACTTTCCAGGAAGCACATAAGGCGCTTGTTGGTGCACCTCAAGAAAAACAAAAAGAAATGTATACTGCATACATTAACCAATGCATTAACTGCCATCAAACCTATTGTAGCGGACCGTTAAAACGAATCAGAAAATTAGTTTTGAATTAATTGCTAAAATTAAACACAATAAAAATCCCCATTAGCAGCTAATGGGGATTTTTTTATCTTTGTTTCGTTTCGTTATCTGTACATTACCGATTTAACAGCTTTCACTATTTTATCTACACTTGGCAAAAACGCTTGCACAAACGTTGGGGCATAACCTAACGGAGTATCTTCAGTAGTTACACGTCTAATTGGGGCATCTAAATAATCGAATGCGTTTTTTTGTACCATGTATGTAATCTCACTACTGATGCTTGCCAGTGGCCAGGCCTCTTCTACAATTACTAATCTGTTGGTTTTCTTTACAGAGTTAATTACCGTATCGTAATCAATAGGACGAACAGTGCGTAAATCAATCACCTCTAAACTAATGCCTTCTTTAGCCAACTCTTCAGCCGCTTGGTATACAACTTTAATAATTTTCCCGAAACTAACTACAGTTACATCAGTACCTTCACGTTTTATATCAGCTTTTCCAATTGGCAAATAATATTCCTCTTCAGGCACCTCACCTTTATCGGCATACATTTGCTCGCTTTCCATAAAAATAACAGGATCGTTATCCAAAATGGCAGATTTTAATAAGCCTTTTGCATCGTAAGGATTTGACGGAACAACTACTTTTAATCCGGGACAGTTTGCATACCAATTTTCAAAGGCTTGTGAATGTTGCGCTCCCAATTGTCCTGCAGAACCAGTTGGACCACGGAATACCATTGGAATATTAAACTGGCCTCCGCTCATTTGATACATTTTAGCGGCAGCATTAATCACTTGATCTATTGCAACCAAACTAAAGTTAAAGGTCATAAACTCAACTATAGGACGCAAGCCATTCATAGCAGCACCAACGCCAATACCCGCAAAACCAAGCTCTGCAATTGGTGTATCAATTATGCGTTTTGCACCAAACTCATCAAGCATACCCTGACTAACTTTATATGCACCATTGTACTCGGCTACTTCTTCACCCAATAAAAAAATATTAGGGTCTTTGCGCATTTCTTCACTCATAGCTTCGCGCAAAGCTTCTCTAAATTGAATTGATCTCATTGCGTTTTATTTCCTGCAAAAATAGAAGGTTTATTAAGCTTTCAAAACGATAAAATTTATTATCAGTGCTAGTTTTAACAACACCTACAGCAAACCACAATACATTGATTTAAAGCACAATATTTGGCTATGCCATGGGTAAAGATGATGTTTCTAACAAGGTATTTGCAATTTTACCTCAAACTGATTGCTTGCGAAAGTAGCCGAAAGAGGAATTTCAAGAAATGCACAAAGCATTTTTATGGTCCATAATCCGGGTTGGTTGGGCATGTTACTGATATCAGGAATTTCGCTACCATTTAAAAACGCTACAACATCATCCACTGGCGTTTCATTACAAACGTTTTGCATCATCAATTGAATAAATCCATCATTAATTCTCGTCAGATTAATTAGAACGTACTCACCTACCGGTGTAAATTCAATAACGTTAAGCAGCAAGTTTTTGATAATGCTTTGTAACATTACTTTGTCTACCTTAATAATCGCACTATCATTTAATTCGAGTGCTAAATCCAAATGTTGCTTTTCTATTTCGTTGGTAAAGTAGTTTAGCTCATCCTTTATTAGGTCTGATAAGTCTACATTTTGAGGGACAGGGGTAATATTTTCAGTAAAAAACTTCAACCACCATGCTAAATTTTCGCTGCGTAGTAGTGCCTTTTTAGAGAGTTGATGTACTATCTGAATGTAATTTTTTTTGTCTTCATCATCTAGTTTATCAAAATGATTGGCCAGTAAATCAGAAAAACCGATAATACCATTAAAGGGATTACGCACATGGTGTGTTAAACGAGATAATAGTTGTTTATCTACTGTGGCCATTGATTTCATTTAAAGAGTAGAGGTAAGCTTAAATTTGTTTTTTATAATAGAGAAATAATTTCGGCTAACCTCAAATGGCTGATCAACGCCCTTTAGGTATAATATCCCGGTATCGTAAGTGCCACGTTCTATCTTTAAAACATTATGTAAGTTAACAATTGTTGAACGATGAACACGGAAAAAGTCATCCTGTGGAAGTTTGTCTTCCCATAGCTTAATTAAACCATAAGTGGTAAATGATGTACCATCGTTAAGTGCTACATAAGTGTAGTTACCTTTTGCTTCAATAAAGTTTATATCTCTTATTTTTATAAACTTCATTTCGTTATCAATGTTCATCAAAACCATATTATCTATACCAAATTTTGATGAATGTTTAGCAGGCTTATCTTCATAGTCGTTTTCATCAGCATCCTCAAATACGTCCAATCGACTTAATGCCTTTTTCAGCCTATCAAAACTAATTGGCTTAACTATATAATCAATAGTGTTGTACTCAAATGCCTTTACAGCAAAATCAGGAAAAGCTGTTATAAACAACACCTTCGTTTTAGGACCAACATGTTTGATTAAATCCAAGGCATTCGCACCTTTTAAATCAATGTCCATGAATACCAAATCAACCTTGGGGTTATTTTTTATTAGTAATTCAGCATCCTTAATGTTGGATGCCTCACCAAGCAGCTCTATATAGGAAAAGTCCTTTAAAAACTCTTTCAGCAGAGTGACAGATGACGCGTCATCCTCAATGATTAATGCATTAATAGTGGTTACCATATGCTATAATGTTATTATTTCGTGAAGAAAATGATATTATTTGTACAATCAAAACAAAATAATTAAAAATATTAAAATAAACACACATGTATTCCAAATAAATAACATTTTAATAGCTTAAGTTTGCCGGATATTTTTGTACATTAATGAATTTGTTTACAGCAGAAAACTGGAAGGATTACGAGTTGCTGGATTGTGGCGACTTAGAGAAATTGGAACGTTTTGGAAACATTGTTTTACGCAGACCGGAGCCGCAAGCACTCTGGCAAAAGCAACTTAGCGAACAGGAATGGAATAAACTTGCTGATGTAAAATTTGTACAAAAAGGAAGCCATGCCGGTGAATGGAAAAAAAACAAACCGGTAAATGATAAATGGCAAATAGCATACAAGCATGATGACTTGTTCATTAAATTCAATTTATCGTTAACCTCGTTTAAACATGTTGGCATTTTTCCGGAGCAGGCGCTTAACTGGGATTTTATATTCAAAACCATCAAAAATATTAGTGCTGCTCAACCCAAAGTGCTTAATTTATTTGCCTATACCGGTGGTGCATCATTAGCTGCGAAAGCTGCAGGCGCTGATGTTACCCATGTTGATAGTATTAAACAAGTGATTAATTGGAGCAGAGAAAACATGGAATCGTCCAACCTTAGTGACATACGTTGGGTGGTTGAAGACGCTTTAAAGTTTGTAAAGCGTGAGGTTAAACGCGGTAAAAAATACAATGGTATCATTTTGGATCCCCCTGCCTACGGTATTGGGGCTAATGGAGAACGCTGGAAGTTGGAAGATTCTATTAACGAAATTTTATCGGACATATCGCATCTACTAGACGAGCAACACTTTCTGGTATTGAACGTGTATTCCTTAGGATTAAGCCCATTGATTCTGGAAAACCTGATAAAAACAAACTTTAAAAACCCACAAAATTTAGACTTGGGTGAAGTGTATTTAAATGCCAAAAGTGGCATTAAACTTCCATTAGGTATATTGGCTCGATTTAACAACATTAACACATAAAAAAATCCTGCATTCGCAGGATTTTTTTACATTTTATATTTTTTCTTAATCTGAAAGAAGTAGTTTCTACTTATTTCAAACGGCTTTTCAATACCTTTTAAATACAAGCGTCCGGTGTCGTTTGCCCATTTCTCAATTTTGGTAACGTTATGTAGGTTAACAATGGTTGATCGGTGAATTTGTATGAATAAATCTTCGGGTAATTTTGTGTCCCAATTTTTTATAGAATTATAGGTTACACTTAACTTGCCATCTACCAAATTAACTTTGGTGTAATTGCCATATGCTTCGATGTAATTAATATCTTTAATGCGCACAAAACTCATTTTATTATCAAAGCTTAAAAGTATAATATGATCAGCTGTAAATTTTGTATTGTAATCATCAACAAATGAGGTGTCTTCCCATTTATTGGTTACTTTTTCAATGGCCTTGGTTAATCGCTCTAAACTTATTGGCTTAAGTAAATAATCAACAGCGTTTAACTCAAAGGCTTTAATAGCAAAATCCGTGTGCGATGTAATAAAAATTACCATGGGCTGATAACCTATGGTTTTTAATAAATCTAACGATGTTAACCCATTTAAATCAATATCGAGGAACAACAAATCAGGTCGCTCTTCGCTAACAATATTTCTGGCCTCTTCAAAATCAGCAGCCTCTCCAATAATTTGGATTTTATCAAAAGTGCCCAATAGTTTTTTCAAGACAATACGCATACTGTCTACATCATCAACTATTACTGCTTTAATTATATCTTTCATTTAACGTGTTTATTGGTTAGGGGTGGATAAACATCGGTCATCATTAAAAAGTAAACATTGTTTTTATTTCAATGCTTTACTTGTTGAGCGCAATATATAATTATTTACAAATAAAAAAACCTGCATATTTTAACATGCAGGCTCAATTATAAAGTGCTAGTGAATAGTTTTTTGTTCAGTTCAGTTTTTTGTGATAGGAATACCTATGCATTAGTTTTCCGGTTCTTGAGCAGTATCCTGTCTCTCGGGGCGCATTTGAGGAAAAAACAGTACATCTTGTATGGAAGGGTTATTGGTCATGATCATTACTAAACGATCTATCCCAATACCAATACCCGCAGTTGGAGGCATACCATATTCAAGCGCACGTAAAAAGTCATGGTCAATAAACATGGCCTCATCATCTCCCCTTTCCATCAATGCAACTTGCTCTTCAAAACGCTCACGTTGGTCGATTGGATCGTTTAACTCTGAGTAAGCATTAGCCAATTCTTTACCATTTACCATCAACTCAAAACGCTCTACCAAGCCGGGTTCACTTCTATGTTTTTTGGTAAGCGGACTCATTTCAACAGGATAATCTGTTATAAAGGTTGGTTGAATGTAATTGCCTTCACATTTGGCACCAAAAATCTCATCAATTAATTTACCTTTACCCACATTAGGGTCTACCTCAATGTTTAGCTGCTTGCACACGTCTCTTAATTGAGCCTCATCCATGCCGCTGATATCAATTCCGGTAAATTCTTTGATAGAATCAAACATGGTTACACGCTTAAACGGACGTTTAAAGTCAATTACTTTATCACCCACCTGAACCTCTGTTTTACCATGAAGTTTTAGCGCAATTTTTTCAATTAACTCCTCGGTTAAATCCATCATCCAGTTGTAGTCTTTGTAAGCTACATAAAGTTCCATTACGGTAAACTCAGGGTTATGGGTTCTGTCCATGCCCTCGTTACGGAAATTACGTGAGAATTCATAAACGCCATCAAAACCACCAACAATTAAACGCTTTAAGTACAACTCGTTTGCAATACGCAAATACATGGGTATATCTAAAGTGTTGTGATGTGTGACAAACGGACGAGCAGCTGCACCGCCAGGAATGGCTTGCAACACAGGAGTATCAACTTCTAAATAACCTTTTTCGTTATAAAAATCGCGAATGGTATTTACCAATTGTGTGCGCTTAACAAAAGTATCTTTTACAGTTGGGTTGATGATTAAATCAACATAACGTTGGCGATAACGAAACTCCGGATCTGTAACGGCATCAAATACTTCACCATCTTTTTCTTTTACAATTGGAAGTGGTTTTAATGCTTTGGCCAATAACTTAAACTCTTGGGCATGAATGGTAGTTTCACCGGTTTTGGTAGTGAACACATAACCTTTAATACCAATGATATCACCAATATCAACCAACTTTTTAAATACAACTGTGTAAAGCGATTTGTCTTCGCCAGGACAAATATCATCACCCCTCAGGTAAACCTGAATTTTAGTGGTAGCATCTTGTATCACCAAAAAGCAAGCTTTACCCATATCTCTTACACTCATTAAGCGACCTGCAATGCTTACGTTTTTGTATTCAATCTTCTGATTTTCGTAGTTTTCTAATATTTCTTTGGCAGAAACATTCACTTCAAAAAGTTCGGCCGGATAAGGGTTAATGCCCATTTTTTCTAACTCGGCTAATTTGTTTCTACGTAAAATCTCTTGTTCGCTTAAGTGCTGTGTATTACTCATATGATATGGAGTGATGTATTTTTATTGAGGCGCAAAAATAATAAAACATACGGCATTAGTGCATGCCCCTTTTAATAATCTTAATTTAAGGCTTATCTTTGCCATAATGATGCAAATACCTCAAGCTAAAATAGATATACGCGCACTAGATTTAGCCGAACTAAAAAACACTTTTACCCAAATGGGCGAAAAACCATTTAGGGGCGGACAAGTATACGAGTGGCTATGGAAAAAAAGTGCGCATAGCTTTGATGAAATGAGCAACTTAAGTAAAGAATTGCGTGAAAAACTTAAGGAACATTTTATAATTAACGCAATTACAGTTGTTGATAAACAAGTAAGTAACGACCGCACCATTAAAAGCAGTTTCAGGTTACACGATGGGCATTTAATTGAAGGCGTATTAATTCCAACCGAAGATAGGATGACGGCTTGTGTATCAAGCCAAGTTGGATGTAGCTTAACCTGTAAATTTTGCGCTACCGGCAAGATGGAAAGAATACGTAACCTTACCCCGGCAGAGATTTACGATCAAGTTGTACATATCAGAAATTGGGCGTTGAAACACTACAATATTCCACTAACCAATATTGTGTTTATGGGTATGGGTGAACCTTTGTTAAATTATAATAATGTTTTAGCTGCCATCGAGAAAATTACTGGTGAGGATGGGTTGAATATGGCCAGCGATCGCATTACTGTGAGTACAGCAGGTATTGCAAAAATGATTAAAAAATTAGCTGATGACAAGGTGAAGTTTAACTTAGCCTTATCACTGCATGCAGCTAATGACCAAAAGCGTAATGTAATTATGCCCATTAACGAAAGCAATAGTTTAGAAAGTGTGATTGAAGCATTAGCTTATTATAGAGCCAATACTAAAGGTAAACTCACTTATGAATACATAGCATTTAAAGATTTTAACGAAAGTATTCAAGACGCCAAAGAGTTAATTGCTATTTGTAAAAAAGTACCCGCCAAGGTTAATATTATTGAGTATAATCCTATTGGTGATGGCGTATTTAGCAAAGCTGATTCCGCCAAGATAGACCAATTTCAGCGCTACTTGGAAAGAAACGGAGTTATTGCAACTGTGAGGCGCAGTAGAGGTAAAGATATTGATGCAGCATGTGGTCAACTAGCCAACAAAAAACACGAGAAGGCGTTAATGAAAGTTTGATTTTCTGATTATTCTCAGTTTAACAATTTTTAAACATAAGAACCTTAGATTTGATATTACTAATTATACAACTATGATAAACGCTATCTTACTACCAACCGATTTTTCTGATGTAGCGAATAACGCCTTGGGGTATGCTGTTAAGCTTGCCGAAAAATGTGGTGCCGAATTGCACATATTGCATATTAAACAAATACCCATTGCCGATCCATCTTTCCCTGCCGAAACTTATCAGATATACCTTGATGAAATTGAAAAAGTAGAACAACATGGTATCGAGAAACTTAAGTCCAGTTTCATAAAAGATAGCAGTATTGTTTGTCACTTTCATTCAGCAACCGGGTTTGTGGCAGATGAAATTATGACATTTTGTAAAGCCCATCCTATTGATTTAGTGGTAATGGGAACAACAGGCGCAAGTGGCTTAGCCGAGTTGTTGATAGGAAGTAATGCAGCGTCTGTTATTGGTAAATCAGAAGTGCCAGTGTTGGTTATCCCACCAAACCATACCTATAAACCATTAAAGCATGTTATGTACTCTACAGATTTTAATGAACCTGAAGTACCTGCTGCAACACGTGTATTATATTTTGCAGAATTGTATGATGCTAAGGTTACGGTATTGCATGTGAAAAATGATTACGACAGATATTTCAATTCAGACAATAACTACTTCTTAAAAAATAAAGATAGCCTGTCCAAACATGACATTACCTTGATTAATGAAGAGAGCGATGACGTAATGAGCACCATTGATAAACACATTGATGAACAACACGTAGATTTATTGGTGATGGCCAAACACAAAAGAGGTTTTTTCGATAGGTTATTTCACCGAAGTTTAAGTAAACGAATGGCATATCACACTAAAACACCTTTGTTGGTATTAAATAAAGATTAAAATTTGTACCCTTTGATGAAAGCAGCTCTCCAAAATGAGCTGCTTTTTACTTAAAAAAAACTAAAAATATCTAATTCTATTGATTTGTTTAGCAAAGGCGTTTGAAATGGTACTCAAGTAATCTATTTTGCAGAAATTTCTTGCAAATTATCAAACACTTATGAAGAATACTAAACGCACACTACAATATGTAGTTGCTGCATTAATCTTGTTTCTACAAACAAGTCTGGCCTCAGCCCAAGTTAATATTAACATGGGCTCTGTATCCTCTACCACCTCTCCTTCTGGTAACTTTTACGATCCGGGAGGGCCATCAGGAAACTATTCCAACAATCAATATTTCACTCTTCTCATTCAGCCCGCAGGTGCCACAAGTGTAACTCTCACCATTAACAGCTACAGTGGTGAAAATTGCTGTGATTACTTAACTGTTTATGATGGCACATCAACATCGGGAACAATGTTAGTGCAAATTGTAGGTTCATTAACTACAATTCCAACCGTAGTTACTGCAAATTCAGGAAGCATGTTTATTACATGGTCAAGTGATGTTTCTGCGGTTGGTGCCGGTTGGGTGTCATCATGGACAAGTAATGCTCTTCCTCCGCCCACACTTGGGCCTTTACCAACAATTACTTCATTCTCTCCAACTATAGGTAATATTGGTATAACCGATACCATTGTTGGTACAAACTTTAGTACAACACCAGCCGATAACGTAGTTTACTTCGGAGCCAGCAGAGCACAAGTACTATCGGCTACCGCCACACAATTACTTGTTAATGTGCCACTAGGTCTTACCCACAAACCTATTTCGGTTACAAGAAATGGATTAACCGCATTCACTTCAAAACCTTACTCAACAACTTACAACAATTCAAGCGCGATTGGAGCAAACTCTTTTTCGAGCAATGGAACAATTTCAGCTTTTGCGACTGTTCAAGCAACTTATCTTGCTGATTTGAACAATGACGGAAAGCCCGACTTCATAGAAGCGTCTTCAAGTACGATTGCCATCAGGAGAAATATTTCTCAGCAAGGAACCTTATCTCCTACTTCTTTCGATAATCCAGTTTTTATCACAGGTAACTCAGCCATAACAGATGTTAAAGTAGCAGATATTGACGGAGATGGTAGATTAGATATTATAACTGCAAACAGTTCAAACTCGACCATATGCATATTTAGAAATTTGATTCCTGCAGATGGTAGCAGCTTTACATCTGCAAACTTTAGTAGCAGAGCACAATACTATGTTAACGGAGGTTACAATTACAGAGTTGATTTGGCAGACATGGATAATGATGGGAAAGTGGATATAGTTACTCCTAATTATTATTCAAATACAGTTAGTGTTCTTAAAAACAACTCTTATCCGGGAGTAACATCATTCGGAAGTCCAACAAACTTCGCTACAGGTTCTTACCCTTGGGATTTAGGTCTTGCTGATTTGGACAATGATGGGAAAATTGACATAGTTATTGGAAACGCTGGAAGTAACACCATCTCTATAATAAAAAACACAACTGCATCAGGCAACCTAAGTTTTAACACCAAGGTTGATTACAGTGCATTTACTAGCCCATTCAATATAGAATTAAAGGATATAGACAACGACAACAAAATTGATGTAAGCTATATTTCTCAATCGTCTACAAACGTTTTCATTAGAAGAAACAATAGCATTCAAGGCATAATAAATGCTACCTCTTTAAACAATGTTGTTACGATAGCAGCAAATACATCTTCTGTATTGACTGATTTTGAGTATGTGGAAATGAATGGTGATGGTAAGTTAGATTTAGTGGCTTGTTACAGCAACGGACAAAACTTTTCTTTGTGGCAAAACAACTCCATTTCAGGAACAATTGCAGCTAGTTCATTCAGTACAAGAATTGATTTCTCTGGCTCAAATACAGGTCAATACTTAACCGCTTATGATGTTGACGGTGACAAAAGAAATGATTTATTGTTTAGTAATAACAACAACATTTCTTTGAATTTATTTAAGAACCAGAATTCAATTTTTGCTGTCAATAATATATCACCGGCATTGTATGCTACCGGAGCAAGTATTCAAATACCATTTACATTTACGATGCAAGCCAACCCAGGTAACTTTTTTACTGCCCAGTTGTCTGACTCGAGTGGAAGTTTTGCTAATCCGGTTAACTTAGGAACCATTATCTCATCAACATCAGGTATTATCACAGGTACCATACCGATTAATACTATTCCGGGTAATAACTATAAACTTAGGGTTATATCTACTTCTCCTTCCCTCACTTCTGAAGAGTCAATCAATGCAATTCGTATCTTGGTGCCTCCACAAATAACCTCTTTTACACCAAGCGTGGCAAATGTGGGTCAAACACTTGTTATCAGTGGTTCTAACTTTAGTTCAGTTCCCTCTGAGAATATTGTTCAATTTGGATCGGTAAGAGGTACAATTGTATCAGCCACAAATACACAATTAAATGTTGTTGTTCCTGCAGGTGCAGTTAATGCGCCAATAAGTCTTACTGTATTAACCCATACCGCTATTTCACCACAAGTTTTAAAAATAAGCTATAACGGAATTGGTGGAATTACAGCATCAACATTCGGTAGTCCAAGCTCCTTTTCAACAGGAGGTACTACAACTAACCCAATGAATGTTGAGATGTATGATGTTGACCAGGATAGAAAACCAGATATTGTTATACCAAACAATGGCCCTTCTGCTCCAACCTCAAATTCAGTATTTAAAAACCAATCAACAGGTGGAGTTATAAATACTTCTACTTTTAATTCTTTGGTTAGTTTCGGTGCGGCATCAACAGCATGGAGTACACAAATGGTAGATATTGATGGCGATGGATTGAAAGATATGGTTACCGTTAATAATGGTGCAGCAACTTTATCCGTTCAAAGAAACGCACAAATAAACAACTTGATTAATACAAGCTCTTTTGAACTTAGAGTTGATTTAGCTACAGCAAGTAATCCAAATGGATTAGGTTATGGTGATTTGGACAGAGATGGTAAAATTGATTTAGTAACTGCCAACTTTTCATCAAATAATGTTTCTATTTTCAAAAATATTAGCACTGCCGGCATCATCAATAACGCATCATTTGCAACGAGATTAGATGTTAGTACCGGTACTAACACCGGACCCGTTTCTGTTTTATTGCATGATGTAAATGCAGATGGATGGGTTGATATGATTGTGGCCAATAGTTTGAATAATACAATAGCGATTTATAAAAACACAAGCACTGTTGGGGCAATAAGTTTTGCAACACCGGTTAATTATACATCAAACAGCTCACCAAGAAGTATGGTAGTTGATGACATCAATGAAGATAACAAGCCAGATTTATTGGTTACCAATCAAGGCAGTTCAAACTTCTCTATTTTCCAAAACAACTCTACATCAACAACCATCAACTTCCTTTCAAAAGTTGATTTTGCTGCAGGTAATGGCCCTTGGGGAATAGCAACTGGAGATATTAACGGTGACGGTAAAGTTGATATTGCTGTATGTAATTTAAGCAGTAACACTGTATCAGTATATGGCAATACCCACACAACTGGTATCATCAGTGCATCATCTCTTGCTGCACCAATTGCAGTTAATACATCATCACAACCTAATGGAATTGCGATTTGTGATATCAATGATGATTTACGACCTGAGTTAGTTGTTAGCACTTATGGAAATGGTTTTGTAAATGTTTATCCAAACAACACTTCTTTCTTTAGTACTAATCAGATTACCGGACAAATTTGTGCCGGATCAACTATTGGTGTTGGATTTACAACTACAACCACCTTTAGTTTAGGTAATGTTTTTACTGCTCAGCTATCAGATGCAAATGGTAGTTTTAATAGCCCCACAACCATAGGTTCAATTATTGGAACTACATCGGGTACAATTAATGCTACTATTCCATCAAATACAGTTGTTGGTAACAACTATCGTATTCGTGTAATATCAACAAATCCAAGTTTAATAAGTAACGATAGCCGTTCTAACCTTGCGGTTGTAAATTGTCCTCAAATTACCTCAATCTCCCCTCTAAGCGGACCATTAGGTACAACAATTACTATTTCAGGAAATAACTTCTCGACAACGCCTTCTCAAAATATCATTAATGTTGGCGGTATAATTGTTCCTGCTCAAACAGCAACCACTACAAGTGTAACTGCTACGATTCCGGCAGGTACAAGCTATAAGCCAATATCGTTAACAGTTTTAGCAAACGGCATTACCGCTGCATCAAAAGATGCTTTTAATCCAACTTATATGGGTAGCAACGCTACATTTGGAGTGAATACGTATAACACAGGAGTTGCATTCTCTACTAACTATTATCCACGACATGCAATTAGTGGTGATTTGGATGGTGACGGTGAACAAGATTTAGTTGTATCAAGTGAGGGAACTTCTGCAATACAGATATACAGAAATAACCATGTAAGCGGTCAAGTTTTTACAGGTACTTCATTAACTTTAGCTCAATCATACACACTACCCAATATATCTTCTCAATCAACATTAGGTGATCTTGATGGTGATGGTAAATTAGATATTGTGGTTTTTGTTTGGAGTTCAAATCAGATTTGTATTTTTAAGAACACGAGTACTAACGGTAATATTTCGTTTGCTCCTCGTGTTGATTTATCAGGAACTGCGTCTATAAGATATGGCACTTTAGCTGACGTTGACAATGATGGTAAACTAGATATTATTGCAACGCACTCTGGCTTCAGCTACATTTCTATTTATAAGAATAATTCTTCGAATGGAAGTATTAATGCTAGCGACTTTGCCAATAGAACATCTGTTAATAGTCCATCAAATTTGGTGTTTATCAAACCTTGCGACTTAGATAATGATGGAAGAATCGACTTTGTGGCGGGTAATTCCAGTTCATCAAACTTCACCGTGATGCGCAATGCAACAGGTGTAATAGGTAGTACAATGTTCAGTAACTTCAATATCTTCACCGGAAGTACGGTATCATCTTTTGTTAATGTTGCAGATATGGATAATGACGGAAAACAAGACATTATCGTGACCTGCAATTCTTTATCTCGTTTGTCTGTATACAGGAATATCTACACTAGTGGAAACTTGTCTGCATCAAGTTTTGCTTCTGCTGTAAATATTACTACCAATACTTCTGCTTTTAGTACCTCTATTGCAGATATTAATGGCGACAACAAACTTGATATTGTGTCAGGTAATACCTCTTCATCAGGATTTGTTGCAATCATTAAAAATAACTCTACAATAGGCTCACTCTCATTTGATCTAAGTTATGGATATTCGGGATTTTCTGATGTTGGATGCGTTGAAACCGCTGATTTGAACATGGATGGCAAACAAGATATTATTGCTGTAAACTCAGGATTTAACAACATACGCATAATGATTAACAACGTTGAAACATTTGCTACCGGAAGTGTTTCAGTGGGTCCATACTGCGGTGGAGCAGCTATAAGTGTTCCGTTCAGCGCACCTTCGGGTCAATTTATGTTGGGCAATATGTTTACTGCACAATTATCAGATTCAAGTGGAAGTTTTACTAACCCAAGTGTAATAGGATCGACTATCGGAACTAACTCGGGAACTATTAACGGTAATGTTCCCCAAGGTTAGTGCCGGGTTCAAACTACCGAATACGTATTATCAGCACAAGTCCTGCCTATACCTCAACCATGAGCAATACAATTAGCTTATTGTCGTGCCCTTCTATTACTAACTTTACACCAATTGCTGCTGCTCCTAATAGTATCATTACCATTAATGGTTTTAATTTCAGCAGCTCTTTATCAGGAAATACTATTTGGTTTGGTTCAGCCAAAGCAACAGTAATTACAGCCTCTTCTACAACGCTAACTGTTAGAGTACCGCATGGAGCAATTGTTGCTCCAATTACTTTAACTTACGGAGGCTACACTACAACAAGTCAACAACAGTTTGTTCCAACATTTTCGGGCAATCCGGGAATTACGGCTACTTCTTTTACATCAAGAATTGATATAGTGAGTGGTGTAATCGGATCAAGAAGTATTGAACTAGCCGATTTCGATGAAGATGGTAAAGTTGATTTAAGTGTTATTGCAGCTTCTTCAGATCGTCTAAATCAATACAGAAATACAAGTACGCTAACTAATTTCACCTCCGTTAATTTCTTAAATACAACAAATAATATTACTGGAGCGCAACCATGGCAACATGTTGTGGCTGATTTCGACAATGATGGTAAACTTGACATGGCAGTTACCAACGCCAACTCTAATACCGTTTCTGTTTTCAGAAATACCAGCTCATTAAACAATATTAGCAATGCAGTTAAAGTAGATTTTACAACAGGTACTTTGCCTTATGGAATAAGTGCAGGCGATATTGACGGAGACGGTTTTATTGATTTAGTTATAACCAATCTAAGTAGCAACTCGATTTCTGTTTTGAAAAACTCATCAACCGAGGGCACAATAAACTTTGCTGCTAAAGTTGACTTTACAACTTTAGTTCAACCAATTTCTGCGGTCGTTACCGAATTAGATGGCGATGGAAAAGCAGATATCATTGTAAGTTGTTTTGGTTCTAACCAATTATCTATCTTCAGAAACGTGAGCAGTACCGGGGTTATTAACACTAACTCGCTATCAACACGTAGTGATATTAGCAGCGGTATATCTCCATTCTCAATCACATCTGCGGATATTGATGGCGATGGTAAAAATGATATTGTAGTGCCAAATTACAGTGGTAATAACATTTCTGTTTTAAGAAATACCAGCACAAGCGGGACAATTTTATTTGCTACAGCATTAACATTCACTACACAAAGTGCGCCTTCTAATGTGGGTTTTGGTGATGTAGATGGAGATGGTAAAGCTGATTTATTAGTAACCAATCAAAGTTCAAATAGTATCTCTGTATTTCCAAACAATAGTACCTCAGGTACAATTGCACTCGGTACCCCCGTTAATATTGCGCATACTGGCGGACCAATTAGTTTAGTGCTTGGAGACATGAATAATGATGCAAGACCGGATCTTGTAGTTGCAAATAACACCGGTAACTCTGTCTCTGTGTTATTAAACAATACAGTTGCTCCTTCGCCAACAACTGCATCAACAAACTTGATTTTATCTGCTATTACAGCGAACTCTATCACACTAAATTGGAATAACGGTAACGGTAGCAGACGTATAGTAGTTGCCAGAGCGAGTTCTTCAACAAACACTCAACCTACTGACGGTGCTGAATACACAGCAAGTTCTGTTTTTGGTTCGGGCAGTATGATTGGCACAAACAACTTTATAGTTTATAATGGTAACGGAAATAGTGTTACTGTTACCGGATTAAGTGCTAACACTAATTACATATTTACTGTATACGAATACAATGGAACAGGTGGAGCAATTAACTATTTAACTACACCAAACTTATCGAACAATGTTACCACTGTACCTGTTCAGTTGGTTTCTTTCTGTGCTAAATATGTTGCAGGTGAAGTTGTGTTGAGTTGGTCTACTGCAAGTGAAGTAAATAACAGAGGGTTTAGTGTAGAGAGAAGTATTGACAACAAAACTTGGGAACCAATAAACTTTGTAAAAGGAAAAGGAACAAGTAACGAACTTAATAAATACACGCACCATGATGTTGATGTTACTCAGCTTGGTGTGGGGGAAATTTATTATCGTTTAATTCAAGAAGATTTTGACGGTAAACAAGAGACTCTTCCTACTAGAGTGGTTAGTTTAAATGGTATTGACGCACCTGTTAACATAAGTGTTATGCCAAATCCTGCTCAAACAAACATCACTATAACTACAGGTCTTCATACTGAAACGCTATCATCATTTACTATTACCAACATGCTTGGAAATGCAGTACTTGAAGGCTCCTTAAATGATGCCGAATCAGCTTGTTTAGATATCAGCACAATTGCTGCAGGTAGTTACTATTTAAAAGTAACAACCAATGTTGGTGTTAAAGTGATTAAGCTTGTTAAGCAATAAGATTATCCAGAACAGATAAAAAATACCCCTTAAGCGAAAACTTAAGGGGTATTTTTATAATAAATGATTATTGATTAGAAATTAACATTTCACAAACTAACTTATCTATAGGAAATGTGAGCTTATCAGCAGTTAGCTTTTCTATATCAACCCACTCAAATCTTAAAAACTCAGAACGATTGCCATTGTTAACCTCATGATCATCTAACTTTACCTTTCGCCAATCGTTATTTGTATATACTTTGTAATAAATAGATATAATTTGGTCAAAGGGTTTAAACGCACTGGTTTGAAAAAAATCAGTAGTATAAAAATGCGTCAAACCATGTATATCCAAGTTGGTCTCTTCTTTAAACTCTCTGATTAGACAATCAGCAATACCTTCTCCAAATTCCAATCCTCCACCCGGAAATTTACTAAATTTAAAATTGTTTATTCGTTCATGTACCAATAATACTTGGTTATGCTCATTTAAAAGTAAGCCATAAACCCTAATATTAAATTTAGTAATTTTTTGAGACACTAGTCCTTTTTTAATTTATTTAAATCAATAACTAAACCGGCATGTAGCATAATACTGTAAGGGGTAACAGATAAATTACTGTTGGTCACACTTATAGGGTGCATGCTATATATGGGTTGAACAATGATAGTAGTTTCTTTATCGAGTTTATGCGTTACCTTTAACCCTGCATTTAATTGCATATTAAATGCTCGTGCATCTATACCGGTGTTACTAACTTGAAACTTATCTTTACCATCAATGGTAAAATTATCTAAACGTGCAGTTAACTGATGTTTCACCAAAATGTTGGCCGCTACACCGGCAGTTAATTGGTAAGTGGTTTTATAATCCCTACTTTTAAACAACTGATAGTTAAACCAAGCAGGAATATCCACATAATGAAACCTATAATCATAATTTAGATTTTTCTCTACATTAGATTTATCCAATACCCTACCTTCACCTATACCTTTGTTTATGTAATCACCATCTTGAAGTTTATTTTGCTCGTGCCTAAAACCCATATCAACATAACCAATACCGACTTGTAACGTCCAATTAATCCCTAATGACTTATTATACCAGGCATGCGCGCTAAAGTTTAACCGTGTGGTCTGATTTTTTTTTACCGCATCAGCAAATTCTTTGTAGGTTTGATAGTTTCCCGGTCTATCATCATATACAGCTTGAGCATTTGAGCTAATATAAGCTCCGGTTAAACCACCTCCAATAGTGATACTATAGTATGATTCATCCAAACTTTGGGCTATAGATAAAAACGGAAAAGAGATAAGGACACCAAGTAAAAATTTGCGCATAAAAGTTTATTTGGTAGCGAAAATAATAATTTAGGTTAGTCTATGGAACTAATTTTGGCGGTTTATACTTAACCTTAAAGAAATGATATTAGAAAAAGGCAGTGTACCAGACCCTTCGCCAACATCAGCTAAGGCATAATCAACACTTAAATTACTTAATTTAATACCTATCCCTATGGTTGGAACCACACTGTAGCTTTCACTACCATCAATATTTTTACGTGATTGAAACTGACTTATACCACCACGTAAAAATACAAAGTCTTTATAACCGGTTTCAACACCCATTTTTGTATCAATACTAGCAAAATTAGAACCAACAAGTGTGTTTCTTTTTCCATCAAAAGTAAAGTCTGCATTTAATTCCGGTTGAACAGAAAACATGTTTTTGTAAACATTAAATTTCCTTGATAAACCCAATGCTAATCTAGGTACCGTCAGTTCGAGGTTATTTGATGGTAATTGATTATTGGTAGCCACAAAAACCTGCTTATCCTGCTCACTAAAAGTATATTGCCAAGCATTAAAGGTTGATGTTGCATCACGCAAAACAGCGCCCATATTCCATTTTTTGTATTTATACTTCACCCCCAAATCAAAGCCAAAGCCCCAAGCATTAGCGAAATCACCTACTACCCTTCTCACTACTTTTACAGTTCCACCTGCAGTTAAACCTTCTATTGGCAAAACTCTCGCGTACGAACCCATGAAAGCATAATCAACAGCCGAAAAATTCACAATGCGCGAGTAATCTGCCACACCATTCTGAAATAAATTTAATGTATTCGGTATGTCATCGATACCATAACGAATAATACTAAATGCCATTACACTTTTATCATTTAATCTAAACGAGCCCGCACCATAATCATGCTTTGCAATTCCTGCAAATTGCTCATTATGCATAAACGTAAGTTGTATATTGTCTTTTATCTCAACTAATCCGGCAGGATTCCAATAGCCTGCAGTAACATCACTCACCGATGAAACTACCGAACCACCCATACCATAAGCCCTTGCACCCACACCAAGCGACAAAAACTCGTTACTGTATTTATATACTTGTGCTTGCAGAAAAGGTGCACTACCTGTAAATATTAAAAATGCTGCAACAATTTTACACAGCTTTATCATGTTGTACTTTGTTTTAATTGTTTAATTAAACCATCGGTATCTGTTGTTAGTTTTTCCTCTAAACGTAAAATTACCTCTTGCAAAACCAACTGGTCAGAATCACTAATAGCCGATACCCCTGCTCTAATCATAATTCTGTTTAACGAATACACGAACTTATTATTATCCGTATAATAGTGTATGTATTGAACTTTGCGAAAATGATTAAAAAACTCGAAAAAAGAATCAATCTCACTCATGCCATACTGCTTTAGGAAGTCGGCCAGATTGTTATCATCAACTGCTTCAAGCGAATAATAAAATCTATCTAACTCCTGAGGATAGTTTTTTACTAGAATTCTATCAAGCATTAACTCAGCTAAAATGTGCGCCAAAAACCATTTTCGGCTTAGTGCATTCGAAAACAAAGCAGTATTTATAATATTAGATGAGTCGTTAAGTATTTTATTAAAAAAACTAGAAGCATGAAATTTTTTATCCGCATGGTAATGTGCGGCACAACCCCTAAAAAATTGTTCACTTTGGGTTGACTCAAAAACAAGTTTGTGTCTGAATGACCTCACTTTGCCACGTGTTATATCAGGCAGCAGCAAGCCGGTGTTGTATTCATGTTGGTTTGGAATACCATCAACAAAAAAGTGAGAAAAGTAATTCAATGTTTAGTTGCGTTTTCTTACCAAACCATTCTTTTTGTATTCAACGCGTTTACCACCATTAGCACCATCAAAGGTTGGGCATTTTTTGGCTTTACATGCCACCAATGGTAATACCACTAATAAACATAAAAATATAACAAGGCGCTTGATTTGCATACTGTATTATTTATGATGCATGCAATATAAATAAAAAATCCCGTGCTGTAAGCAACGGGATTTTTGAAAAGAGTTTTTCCTAAGATTATTTTTTAGGAGCAGCTTTCTTAGCAGCAGCTTTTTTAGGAGCGGCTTTCTTAGCAGCAGCTTTTTTAGGAGCAGCTTTCTTAGCAGCAGCCTTTTTAGGAGCAGCTTTCTTAGCAGCAGCTTTTTTAGGAGCAGCTTTCTTAGCAGCAGCTTTTTTAGGAGCGGCTTTCTTAGCAGCAGCTTTCTTAGGAGCAGCTTTTTTTGCAGCGGCTTTTTTAGGAGCGGCTTTCTTAGCAGCAGGTTTAGCAGATGCTGCTTTTTTAGTTTTTTTAGTTGCCATGTTTTAAAATATTTATTTGATTGATTACATGAACAAATTTATACGAGTGTTTATATATTTCAAATACCTGCTCACAATCAGTTACTAAAAATAGCCACGTTGTTTTGTTGATAACCATAATAATATTGATGAAAGTATTGATTTATCAGGCACTTTAGCATTAGCATAGATGTTTTATTCATACATAAAATTGTTAGTCACAACATATTCACACACTCATTCAATCATCGTAACAACAAATAAAAAAATGAAATACTTTTATCTATCAATCGTTGTAAACACCTGATAATACAAGCATCTTCACTTGTTGTTTAAAACACATATTATAATATCTTACAAACAACATTGCATGCAACACAACACCAATCTCATCATCATAAAAACACTTTTCGTGTATAATTTTTTTTACACTTAATTAAGATTGTTTATATATCGACTATAAAAACACAACGTTTAGAAGACATAGATTTTTCAATACATACAATCCTTTTGATAATTTCATCTTTATCGAAAAAAGATGAAAGATATTTAATACGGTTATTCACATCACTTTTTTTCAATAATTAAAAAAATAAAGTGCCAATCAACCAAAAAACATAAACAGTAACTATTATTGAAAGACTAATTGAAGAATATTATGCATGCAGAAATCATCACAATTGGAGATGAAATTTTAATAGGACAAATTATAGATACCAATTCTAGCTGGTTAGGACAAGAGCTAGGTAAATTAGGTATACAAGTTATACATCGCACATCTGTTTCTGATAATGCACAAGCGATTGTTAATGCATTAAACAGCGCCAAACAAAGAGCTGACATTATTATAACTACCGGTGGCTTAGGACCAACTAAGGATGATATTACTAAACATACTTTTGCCAATTATTTTAATACCGAACTTATTTTAAACCACGAAGTATTAACATGGGTAAGGGATATTTTTAAGCGTAGAAATTTACCTATGGTTGATAGTAATAATGCACAGGCAATGGTACCTGCAAATTGTGAAGTATTATTTAATAGAAGTGGAACTGCACCTGGAATGTGGTTTGACGAGGATGGTAAAGTTTTTATAAGTATGCCCGGTGTACCTTTTGAAATGAAAGTGATTTTTGAAGAGCAATGCATACCACGTATACAAAAACGTTTTAGTTTACCTGTTATCATTCACCGAACTATTTTGACCTGTAATATAGGTGAGAGTTTTTTAGCCCTAAAACTAGAAAACATAGAAAACAATTTACCTCCACATATAAAACTTGCCTACTTACCAGCTGTTGGTATGGTAAGATTACGTTTTAGTGGATCTCATACCCATTATGCAACATTAAAAGACGAGATGGATGAAATAGTAACAAAGGTATACGATACCATAGGAGAACATATTTACGGTGAAGAAAACGACACATTAGAACAAGTGGTGGGTGTACTCTTAAAATCTGTAAACAAAACTTTAGCAACCGCAGAAAGTTGCACAGGTGGTTATGTGTCACATTTAATTACATCAGTTCCGGGTAGCTCATTATATTATAAAGGTAGTATTATAAGTTACGCCAACGAGGTTAAAGAAAACGAACTTGGTGTATCAACCCAAATATTAAAAACAAAAGGAGCAGTTAGCGAAGCGTGCGTTATACAAATGGCAGAAGGTGTAAGAAAAAAACTAAATACCGATTATGCCATTGCAACAAGTGGAATTGCCGGACCTGATGGAGGCACTGCAGAAAAACCAGTTGGTACAGTTTGGATAGCTGTAAGCGGACCACATGGAACAACTGCCAAACAATTTAACATGGGAGATAACCGCGAACGAACCATACAAAGAACCGCCATACAAGGTTTGGATATGCTTCGCAAAATGTTACTTGAAGCTATTTAATGCCTCAAGCCCTAAACCATACGACAGAATATAACAAGGTATTACGCTAATTAGCCTTACCTTTGTATTAAGTACCCTTATACATTTACAGTACTTTATACAACATGACATTTGACGAATTAAATTTAATTGATCCAATTTTAAAAGCACTTAAAGAAGAAGGTTACACCAATCCAACTCCTATACAAGCGCAGGCTATTCCATCCTTATTACAAGGAAAAGACTTATTAGGATGTGCGCAAACAGGCACGGGTAAAACAGCAGCATTTGCCATCCCTATTATACAATTATTATATAACCAACGTGAACAAGAACGTAAACGTAAACTTACCTCAACCTTAATACTTACACCAACACGCGAGTTGGCCATACAAATTGGTGATAGCTTTGAAGCATACGGCAGATACACCGGATTAAAACATACTGTAATTTTTGGTGGTGTTTCGCAACATGGCCAAACTAATGCCTTAAAATATGGTATTGATATTTTGATTGCAACACCGGGAAGGTTATTGGATTTAATGCAACAGGGTTTTGTTGATTTAAACCACATTAAACTTTTTGTTTTAGACGAAGCAGATCGAATGCTTGATATGGGTTTTGTGCATGATGTAAAAAAAGTATTGGCTAAACTACCTAAACAAAAACAATCGTTGTTTTTCTCGGCAACCATGCCACCTGAAATTGTAAAATTGGCCAATACCATTTTGCACAATCCTGTTAAAGTAGAAGTTACACCGGTTTCATCAACAGCTGAAAAAGTTGAACAGCAGTTATACTATGTAGATAAGACAAACAAAAAAGCTTTGCTTGTTGATTTACTCAAGAAAAAAAACATGCACAGTGTTTTGATTTTTGCACGTACTAAACATGGTGCTGATAGAATTGCAAAAGATTTAACCAAACAAGGTTTTAAAACAGCAGCTATTCATGGCGATAAATCACAAAACGCAAGACAAAATGCATTGAACGATTTTAAGAATGGTGTAATTAGAACTTTAGTGGCAACAGATATTGCAGCACGTGGTATCGACATTGATAATTTAAGTCACGTAATTAATTACGAGATACCTAACCAGCCCGAAACCTATGTGCATCGAATCGGAAGAACAGGACGTGCAGCGGCAAGTGGAATTGCGATTAGTTTTTGCGATGCAGAAGAGCGTGAGTACATACGTGATATTGAAAAATTGATTGGACAAAAAATTCCGGTGATAGAAAATCATGCTTATCCGATGCAAGATTTTAATCCCGCACCAAAAAGCCCAAAAGATAGAAGACACCAGAAAAAAGGAGAGCATCGTACGCCTCCTAAAAATAGTAATAGCACCCAAAAGTTTAAAGGTGGCTCAACTCAAAACTCAAGTAAACCCCATACTCATCAGAAGCCTTCAGGAAAACCTCAATTTAATAGCAACAAAAAATAATCATACATTTACAGGTCTGAATATAGCGGCATTACTGTTACAATAATTGAACAGGTAAAATAAATGAGGTAAGTAGAATAATCGTTGGCATAAGTCGGGCAAAAAATTAAATTTGCCCAAACATTTAACAGTGTAAAATCGACAAGCAACACATTTCCAACGAAATACAACTTAGCGATTTTCCTCTAATGCATAAATTGACTAAATAATATGTCTGAATTTCAACTGGTGATGCCCAAAATGGGCGAAAGTATTGCGGAAGCAACTATTATCCGCTGGGTTAAAAACGAAGGCGATATAATCGCTGCAGATGAAACCGTATTAGAAATCGCTACCGATAAAGTAGATTCTGAGGTTCCTTCGCCAAAAGGAGGGAAACTTATAAAGCGTTTATTTAACGAGGGTGATGTGGTGCCTGTTGGTGCCGCTATTGCCATTATAGCGCTTGAAGGCGGTGCTGCTGCAACTCCTGCTTCTCCGGTAGCAGAGGTAAAAACTGCTGTTGCCGAAGTTGAAAAAACGGTTGCTGCTGCGGTTAATACTACTGCTGCGCCAAAAGCTGGCAATGCCGGTGGAGCGCGTTTTTACAGTCCTTTGGTTTTAAATATTGCCAAAGAAGAAAACGTAAGCATGGCCGAGCTTGAAAGTATTGAAGGAACGGGCAGTGAAGGACGTGTTACCAAACGCGATATTTTAGCTTACGTACAAAATAGAACAAGTGCACCTGCTGCTCCTGCAGTTACTGCTCCGGTAACAGCCGCACCGGTAGCTCAACCAAGTGCGCCTGCACCTGCAGTTAAAGCACCTAAAGTTACTTTAATGCCGGGTGATGAAATTATAGAGATGGATCGCATGCGTAAAATCATTGCCGAAAACATGGTGATGAGTAAGCAAGTATCTCCACACGTAACTTCATTTGTTGAGGCAGATGTAACCAACATGGTTAAGTGGAGAGACAAGGCTAAAAAAGTATACGAAAAACGCGAAGGCGAAAAAATTACTTTCACTCCAATGTTTATTGAGTGTGTAGTAAAGGCCATAAAAGATTACCCAATGATTAACATTGCGGTTGACGGTACAAGCATTGTTAAACGCAAATCAATTAATGTGGGTATGGCAGCGGCATTACCAAGCGGTAACCTCATAGTTCCTGTGCTTAAAAATGCAGATAACATGAACTTAATTGGTTTAACCAAAATGGTAAACGATCTGGCTAACCGTGCTCGTGCAAATAAATTATCTCCTGATGAAATCTCAGGTGGAACATTTACATTAACCAATGTAGGTGGATTTGGTAATGTTATGGGAACTCCTATCATTAGTCAACCTCAAGTAGCCATTATGGCAACTGGTACCATTAAGAAAAAACCGGCAGTAATTGAAACTGAAATGGGTGATGTTATTGCAATACGCCACATCATGTTTTTATCGTTAAGCTACGATCACCGCGTGGTTGATGGATCTTTGGGCGGTTCTTTCTTACGCAGAGTAGCCGATTACATGGAACAGTGGGATGTAAACAGAGAAGTTTAAACATTAACAAAGTAAAGTATACCAAAGCCATCTGATTTTATCAGGTGGCTTTTTTATTGATAATGATTGGTTTGAAAACCAACATTACTCACCAATTTGATGTAGTATTTATTTTATATTGCACTTTATACTCTTGTCGTTTAAAATGAACAATAACCCAACTAAGTTTTATAATTTTCTGAAAAAGAATGAAGCAATTTTGCATTTTTTTGAGCAACACGTTATTGATGGATTAATTATTCAAGACCTATCGGTAAAAGAAAATTCATGGATAAATGATCGATTATGTGCATTATTGGGTTATGATGAATTTAACGAGCATGTTTTTGAATGCATTGTAGATTCGCCAGAACTGATGGCCAATACAATTCTTGCCAGAAAAGAGCCTGTAGTAAACAAGCAAATTAAACTTAACCACAAAAGTGGCCGAGAAATTTGGATGCAGGTTACAAGCATTTATGTTGAGCAAGACAATTTGATTTTAACAACTTTAAAAGACATTACCGGAAGTAAAGAGCAAGAATTGATTTTAGATAGTTGCAACCAACAAGCCAGAATTGGTTATTGGGAAATTGATTTACTTAACGGTAATCAACTACTTTGGAGCAAAGTAACCAAAGAGATTCATGAGGTTGCACCAGACTATACCCCTCAATTGGAAAGTGCCATATTGTTTTATAAAGAAGGAGCTAGTAGAGATACCATACTTAAACTATACGAAAAAGCCATTAAAGTTGGTGAGTCCTACACCATAGAACTTGAAATTATTTCGGCAAAAGGCAATTCGAAATGGGTTAAAACAACATGTATACCACAATTTATTGATGGGCTATGCATCAGAACCTACGGTACTTTTCAAGATATAACCGAACAAAAACAACTTCACCTGCAATTAGAACAAGAACGGTTAAAACTAAACAATGCAATAGACGGAGCAAGAATAGCAACCTGGGAATGGAATATACAAACAGGTAAGACTGTTTTTAATGAGAGATGGGCCGAAATGATTGGCTACACAATTGAAGAATTAAGCCCTACAGATATTACTACTTGGTCGCGTTTTGTACACCCCGATGATTTGGTAAAAGCCCAAAACGCACTTGATGCTTGCTTTAAAAAAATTACTCCTTATTATGAAGTAGAGTTTCGAATGAAACACAAAAACGGTAATTGGATTTGGATATACGATAAGGGAAATGTATTTAGTTGGACTGATGATAAACAACCTTTGATGATGTATGGAATACACATCGATATTACTGAAAAGATAAATGAAATAACACGATATGCAGAATTTATAAAACATGCCCCCACAGCAACAGCCATGTTAGATTCTGACATGAATTACATAGCACTATCAGAAAAATGGGTAAAAGATTATGGATTGAGCAGTATTGAAGAAATAATTGGGAAATCACATTATGAATTATTCCCGGAAATTGGCGATGATTGGAAAGCTATACACCGCAAATGTTTACAAGGAGAGAAAGCCGAACACGAGGCAGATAAATTTGTAAGAGCAGATGGAAGTGTGCAATGGTTAAAATGGGCAGTAAATCCGTGGTATACCACAAATGGTAGTATTGGTGGTTTGGTTATGATGACCGAGGACATCACAGAAGGTGTTAAAAACAAAGAATTACTTCACATAAGTGAAGAAACCTTTAGGGGTAATTTTGAGCATGCATCAATTGGCATGGCCATATCAGATCACACAGGTAAGGGTTTAAGAGTGAATCAAACACTTTGCAACATGCTAGGTTATTCTAATGATGAATTATTAAATACATCATTTATGGATATTACCCACCCGGATGATTTAGAGAAAGACCTGTTGCTATTTAAAAGTGTTACCATGGGACAAACAGACAGCTATCAGATTGAAAAAAGATGCATACATAAGAATGGAGAAATTGTATATATAATCCTTGCACTCTCCGTTGTTAAAGATGATAGCAATAATATTGTTTACTACATCACCCAAATGGTTGACATAAGCCGATTAAAAGATACTGAACAAAAACTCGCTGATGCATTGTTGTACAACCAATCGATTTTAGAGGCTAGTACACAAATTGCTATTATCAGAACAGATGATAACGGGATTATTACAACATTTAACATAGGTGCCGAAAATTTATTGGGCTACAAAGCCGATGAGGTGCTGAATCAAAAAACACCTTTATTGTTTCACGAAAAAACAGAGTTAGAAGTGCAAGCACAAAAAATCTTTGAAAAAACGGGAGATAAAGTAGAAGGGTTTGATGTGTTTAAGCATATCATTGACAACAAAAGTGAACCTGTAAGTGAATGGACATACATTACAAAATCAAACGAAAAAATACCTGTTTTACTTACGTTAAATGATATCAAACAAAATAATAAAACAGTTGGATACTTAGGTATAGGAGTTGATATTACAGAAATAAAAAAAGCAGAGAAAGATATTGAGAACCTACTTAATGTTACGCAAGAGCAGAATTTGCGTTTAAGAAATTTCGCCCACATTGTTTCTCACAATTTACGCTCACATTCCAGTAATATTGGGGCACTGATAGATATTTTACAAGTTGAACAAGAGTCCCTATTAGATAATGTGGTGTTCACTTATTTAAAATCGGCAGCTGAAAACTTAAAAGAAACCATAGAGCACTTGAACACCGTAGCTGCACTTAATGCATCAAACATCCAAAAGTCAGATAAAATTAACATAAAACCCCTGATAGAATCAGCCATAAGTAATGTTACCGGTCTAGCCTATGATGCGGGTGTTAGTATACAAAATCTTGTTAATGAAGATATCTACATTTTAGGAGATGTTGCCTATTTGGACAGTATATTTTTAAATCTGTTTACTAATGCGATTAAATACCGCTCAACTGATAGAAACAGCTATGCAATCGTATCGGCTAAAGTAACCAACGATTATGTTGCTGTGAGTTTTAAAGACAACGGTATAGGCATTGATTTGCAAAAAAATGGTAGCAAATTATTCGGCATGTACAAAACTTTTCACAATAATCCTGATGCTAGAGGAGTAGGATTGTTTATCACTAAAAACCAAATTGAATCAATGGGTGGAAAAATTGAGGCAGAAAGTACCCCAAATATTGGCACTACTTTTACTGTGTATTTTAAACCTGCTTGATAAAACCACCTAATTAAATTATTATCAGGGCTGTACAAAGCATTTGAGTCTAAAATTATTTTTCTTTTACAAAACTTTAACGTAAAAGTATTCTTTAATATACATTTAATGATAGTTTTGCGCCACAATTAAAAGAAAAATTGGCTTCAATATTTAAACATATCAATACGGTATTTTTGGTGGTTTTGGCCTTGGTTTATTTGATGCCTAACTTCACCACTGTAACGTTGGCTATTGCTGATTGCGTTGAGCAAACCTGCAATAATAGCTTTGCAAAAGAAATTGAAGAAAAAGATTGTAAAGATACTGAGATTGGTATTAAACCGGAACATTCAATTGATGAGTTACTTTCTCAATATGTTACCTTGGATTACTTACTTAATCAAGTACCAATAAAGCCTGTTATAAAACAGCTTACACCGCCTCCACAAGCATAGTTAGAAAGCAACCCTAATTCCCCTCATGCATGATATTGATGCATGGTTTTATTTCATTCTAAAAAATCATAAATTGATGATTGATAAACTTATTGCGTATAGCACACGTAGTCCTTGGACTATTGGTTTTTTGATACTAATTCTTACCGTTTGGGGTGGATACTCCTTGAAAAATTTACCTATTGATGCCGTGCCTGATGTAACAACAAATCAGGTTGATGTAATTACAAATTCCCCCAACCTTTCATCTTTAGAAATTGAACGATTTATTACTACCCCAATAGAAATGGCCATGGCTAACATTCCGGGTTTAATTGAAGTTCGTTCAAACTCTAAATTCGGAAGCAGTGTAGTGAAACTTATTTTTAAAGATGAGGTTGATATTTATTGGGCCCGTCAACAGGTTTTTGAACGCTTGGAGTATGTTAGAAGCGAAATACCGGAAGGTGCAGGTACACCAATTCTTGGACCTGCCTCAACAGGTTTGGGCGAAATTTACCAATATGTTATTCGTCCAACCGATATAAAAAACAGTAAATACACTACAACAGAAATTCGTACCATACAAGACTGGGTGGTACGCAGAAAATTATTGGGTTTAATCGGTGTTGCGGATGTAAGTGGTTATGGTGGATTTACAAAAGAATATCAGGCTAAAATAAAACCCGAAAGGCTCAAATCGTTTGGTATTACAGTTGATGAATTGTATGATGCTTTAGCCAAAGGTAATAGCAACACCGGTGGGGCTTACATTGAAAAAGACAACAAGGCGTATACCATTAGAGGTATTGGTTTAGCCAAAAACTTAGACGACATAGCAAATACGGTAATAGAAACCCGTAACGGTGTACCTATTTTAGTTAAAGAAGTTGCTGATGTTGAGTTTGGTCATGCGTTAAGATACGGTGCATTAACCATGAATGGAGAGGGTGATGTAGTTGGTGGATCGATATTGATGATGAAAGGTGCGAATGGTAATCAAGTTATTGAGGATGTAAAAAAACGTATGGCTGAAATCCAGGATATACTGCCTGAAGGTTTGGTTATTGAACCATTCATCGACCGTTCTAAACTGGTAAATGCTGCAATCAAAACAGTAGCCACCAATTTGATAGAAGGTGCAATTATCGTGTTTGTGGTTATCCTTTTGTTATTAGGAAATTTACGTGCAGGCTTGTTAGCTGCATCTGTTATTCCTTTATCCATGTTATTTGCATTTATTGTAATGAACTATACCGGTGTAGTAGGCAACATTATGAGTTTAGGTGCAATTGATTTTGGTTTATTGGTTGACCCTGCCATTATCGTAGTAGAAAGTGTGGTGTTGTTTTTAGCTGTGGCCATGAGTAAACGACTACGCGAAAATCCGAACGTAAAAATGACCTACAAAGACAGGCAAGATATTGTCATAGAATCAACCATTACCATAAAAAAATCCTTAGTATTTGGTGGATTGATAATTTTGATTGTGTACTTCCCTATCTTAACACTTCAAGGTGTAGAAGGTAAAATGTTTAGCCCAATGGCCAAAACAGTTGGATACGCTATTATAGGTGCTTTAATCTTGGCATTAACTTATGTACCCATGATGAGCGCGCTGATATTGCGTCCGTCAAAATCATTACACCACGATGATATAGGTGCTAAAATTGTAAGCTTCTTTTTAAAAGGAATTAATCCACTTTTTAACACTTGTTTAAAATACAAAAAAGCAGTTGTAGCATTTGCCGGTGTAGTAATATTTGGCGGTTATATTGGTTTCTCAAATATTGGAGGCGAGTTTATACCTAAACTACAAGAAGGTGATATTTTGATTGATATGAACTTACCAATCGGAACGCCCCTCACCGAGTCGATATCGCAAAGTAATAACATCCAAAAATTCTTGATGAAAGAATACCCCGATGAAATAGATAGAATAGTTTCTAAAATTGGTACATCAGAGGTTAAAGTTGATCCTTTGCCGCTTGAATCTCAGGAAATATCTGTTGTATTAAAAGACAAAAAGTATTGGACTAAAGCAAAACAGCAAGAAGAATTAGCTGCTATGTTTAATGAATCAATGAAACAATTTCCCGGTATTATTTTGTCCATTCAACAACCCATTGAGAGTCGTGTAAACGATATGATGAGCGGAGCAAGAACAGACGTTGTTGTGCAACTTTACGGACCAGATTTGGATACACTGGTAAAAAAAGGAAACGAGATTATTCAATTGGTAAAAACCGTACCCGGTGCTGTTGATGTACAAGAGAATAAAGTTTTCGGTTTACCACAAATTAATATCGAATACGATAGAAAAGCCATGGCTTTATACGGTGTGAAAGTAGAGCAAGTGAATCGTGCTATTCAAACTGCATTCGGTGGAGCCACAGCAGGTGTAATTTACGAGAATGACAAACGCTTTGATTTAACATTAAGGTTAGTTGGCGAAGAACGTGTTAAACGTGAAAATATAGACAATCTTATGATTGAAGCCGACAACGGACAACCTGTTCCATTAAAAGAATTAGCCACTATACAAGAAGATGTTGGGCCATCAGAAATTGGCCACGAAGGTTTGCAACGCAGGGTTAACCTTGGATTTAACGTGCGTGAACGCGATTTGGAAAGTGTGGTAAATGATGTAATTAAATTAGTTGACAGCAAAGTGGAATTACCGGAAAACTACCGTGTAACTTACGGTGGAGAGTTTGAAAACTTTAGCCGGGCCAAAGGAACATTGGCTGTAGTTGTACCTATTTCATTGCTTATTATTTTAGGGTTATTATACTTAACATTTGGTAACTTTAAAGACAGTTTACTTATTTATTCTGTGGTTCCTTTATCGGCAGTTGGTGGTGTACTTTCTTTACTATTACGTGATATGAATTTCAGCATATCTGCAGGTGTTGGGTTTATTGCCTTGTTTGGTGTTGCGGTGTTAAACGGTATTTTATTGGTGAGTCATTTTAACTATTTAGGCACGCTTGGAGTTGATGATTTAGACCAACGTGTAAAACGAGGATTACAAGAACGCATAAGACCCGTATTGATGACATCTTTAGTGGCCGCTTTAGGCTTTATGCCGATGGCATTATCAAGCAGTGTAGGTGCTGAAGTTCAAAAGCCCTTAGCCACAGTAGTAATAGGTGGATTAATTATTTCAACCGCCCTTACACTGTTTGTACTGCCGGTACTCTACACTTTATTTACTAAAAAAGTTACTAAACCAAATACTAATAATTAATTAATATGAAACTTATATTATTAATTCTATTTTCTTTAATTGGTATATACACTCACGGACAACAAAGTCTGAAAGATTTGAGTAGACAACAGGCCTTACAACTTGCACAAGAAAAAAACCCACAAATAAGGTTAGCTGATTTAAAGAAGGAAAAACAACAGGCACTAAAAGTATCTGCTTTAGGCATTTCATCCCCTGAAATAATATTTGAAGCACCTACCTCAAACGAATTAAGACCGGGTGTTCTTCAGTCATTCGATTTCCCAACAACTTATGTAAGAAAATACCAATCTCAAAACCAACAAATAGCTCTGGCCGAAACCGAAAAACAAATCACCTTAAATCAATTGCGTTATCAAGTAAATAGTACCTATAATGAAATGCAATATTTACGAGAAGTGTTCTTATCATACCAACAACAAGATTCTTTGTTAGAAGATGTAGTAGAAGTTACCAATGTAAGACTTGAGGTTGGACAAATCTCAAACCTTGAAAAATTGAATGCCGAATCGCAATACCGTGAAGTTAAATATCAATTAGACCAGATAAAATCAAAATTAAGAACTGCACGTGTACACATGAGTTTGTTAACCGGCAATCCGAATGACACAACCATTACAGCTGGTGATGAATTCACAAAAATTAATTTAAGCGGTAACATTTTAAATAGCGAAGATGCTTATGCAGGTAATCCACTAACCAAGTATTACGTTCAAAACAAACGTTTACATGATTTGCAACTTAAACAAAACCAAAGCTATTGGTTCCCAAGTTTAATTGTTGGTTACTTAAACCAAGGTGCATCAAACTCACCTTTACAATACCGTATGCGTTACGGTTTTACTTTTCCTTTATGGTTTTGGACCAATACTTCTCAAGTTAAGGCAGCACGTAAAAATGTAAATATTGCCGAACAACAGGCCGTACTAAATCAATATGAATTAAAAGGCAATTATGCACAAGCATTATCAGAACTGAGGCAATACACCGAAGCATTAAATTATTTTGAACAAACTGCGTTGCCACAGGCACAAGAAATATCAAAAACTGCCAAAGAAGGTTATCGCCTAGGTAGTATAGGTTACTACAACTACTTGTTAAATTTACAGCAAGTAATCAAAATCAGGTTAGGTTATTTAGAGGCTTTAAAAAACTATAATCAGGCAATTTTTACCATTCAATATTTAAGAGGAGAATAACAATAATGAAAAATATATATTTAGCATTAGGTTTAATTACCATACTAACCGCTTGTGGCGAGGATAAAAAATCAGGAGAAATAACAAATGCTTATTTAAAAGACAAGGACTCAATAACACTAACGCAACAACAACTAAATGGCGTTAATGTTAAGTTTACACAATTTACACCACGAATTATTACACCTATTATACATGCCAACGGTGTAATAAAATTGATGCCTGAGAGTAAGGCAGAAGTCAGTTCGCATATCAGCGGAAAAGTAGAGCGCATTTTTGTACGTGAAGGCATGTATGTACAAAAAAATCAGATACTGTTTAGCATTAGTAGTTTTGATGTATTGGAGTTACAAAACGAATATGTTTCAGCAAAAAACGAAACAGAATTTCAGTTGGTAGAGTTTGAAAGACAAGCAGCATTAAAAAAACGTAATATGGGTGTGTTGGCCGACTATCAGGCTACCAAATCAAAATACCAATCAGCGGTAATCAAAGAAAAAACATTAAAACAAAAGCTAGAAATTATTGGTATTGACACCAAACTATTTAGTGATTTAACAAACCCTGATATTCAGAAAACGTTGGATATAAGAGCTCCATTTAGTGGTTACATCAACAAACTAAATGTCCATGCCGGATCGTTGGTGCAAAAAGAAACTATTTTAGCAGAAATTATTGATCCAACTCAACTGCAAGCCGAAGTTTATGTGTACGAAAAAGATGCTGAATACTTGCAAGAAGGCTTACCAGTGACTTTAAATTTTGTACAAAACGGTATATCTCCTATTACTGGTAAAGTGCTTTTTGTTTCAAGAGCATTAGATCCGATGAATAAAACCATCACACTACACGTACAATTTAATTTACCCAAAAACGAAAATATACATGCAGACATGAACCTTAAAGCAGTTATTACTGGGTTATCAAACAACAAACCTTCCATGGCTATTCCATCAACTACCATTTATGATGATGGTGATGATAAATACATTTTCGTAGCTATGAATCCAAAGGCCAACCAAGTAGGCATGAAGAAATTCAGGATTGAAATATTAAATGAAGATGAAGGTTATACTGTGATTAAATCAATACAAAAATTACCCGAAAACTGCTGGATTGCCGATAATAATGTATTAGCAATTGAAGCAGAAAGAAAAAAATACGAATAGTTTATTTAGCAGCCGGATATTTTCTATGTTTGGTGATATTATTAAAAAACATTGCAACCAAAAATAAAATCAATACGCCAACTAAAACCGGATTGATGATGTAGAAGTAACCTAGTGCTCTTATTTTTTCGCTGCCAATAACCGCTATTAGTGCAGTAGCTCCACCGGGAGGATGAAGTGTTTTGGTAATTTGCATAGCTACAATACTTAATGAAACCGAAAGAGCTGCTGCTAACCATATTTCGTTAGGCAAAAACATACAAACTGTAACACCAATAAATGCACTAATAATATGCCCACCAATAAGGTTGCGCGGTTGCGCCAACGGACTATTTATAACTCCGTACACCAAAACAGAGGAAGCACCAAATGAACCAATAAGAAAAAGATTATCATTTAGTATGAAATATTTACTATTAATAAAACCAATAATTCCAATTCCGAAAAAAGCACCTAAAAAAGTAAGTAGGTGTTCCTTGGTATCAATTAAAGTCTCTTTATATAAAACGTACCTTGCTTTACGATAATTTCTCCTGATTTTTTTGATTGCCATATTTGTTTAACTTTGTAAAGACTTTAACATGCAACAACCTAGGTACATATTAAAACATAAAACCCAGTGCACAAATATAATATTTAGTGCTAACGCATTGTTGTGCCATGTACATTTAAAACTTTGCGGCCTTAATTTTTACCCGGCCAATAAAGACTTTCATTTATAACCCGAAACAACAAACAAGCTATTTATTAATAGTTATTTCGGGACATCTTTAAAACTAATTTCTTAAAAAACATAATTATGAAGTGGCTTTTTAGTGTTAGAACCATTATTGGTATGGTTTTACTTTTCTGTTACACCATTGCGGCTGACATGCTTGAAAAGCATATGTACAGCGGTATTGTATTTAGTTTGGTACTGGCATTTTTTACCGGACTTTATTTGTACAATGTTTTGCAAGCAAAACATTCTATTTTACGTAACTATCCCGTAGTAGGTTACATGCGTTATTTTTTCGAAAGTTTTAGACCTGAATTGCGTCAGTACTTTTTTGAAAGTGATTTAGATGGTAAACCATTTAATAGAAGACAACGCTCTATTGTTTACCAGCGCGCAAAAAACGTACGTCAAACCGTACCTTTTGGTATGCAAGTAAACAGTTTAGATGAAGGATATGAGTGGCTTGCCCATACCATGTTTCCGGTACACATTAGCAGCAGTGATTTACGAGTAACTGTTGGTGGTAAAAATTGCAAACAACCTTACTCGGCAAGTATTTTAAATATATCGGCCATGAGTTATGGTTCTTTAAGTAAAACCGCAATTCAATCGCTTAACGAAGGTGCTAAGTTAGGTAAGTTTGCCCACAACACAGGCGAGGGTGGAATCAGTCCATACCATTTAGCCGGGGGTGGCGATTTAATTTGGCAAATTGGTACAGGTTATTTTGGTTGCCGTAACCAAGATGGAACTTTTAGTGGTGAGTTGTTTAAAGAACAAGTTGCACATCCACACATTAAAATGGTGGAAATAAAACTATCGCAAGGTGCAAAACCCGGTCATGGAGGTATTTTACCGGCCGCTAAAAACACACCCGAAATTGCAGCCATACGTAAAGTTGAACCATATACTACTGTAGCTTCTCCTCCGGGACATAGTGCATTTAGCAACATGCATGGGCTTACTAAGTTTATTAAACAACTGCGCGAGCTAAGCAATGGAAAACCTATTGGTATAAAACTTTGTGTGGGTAGCAAAGCAGAATTTATTGAAATGGTTGAAACCATGAAAGCAGAACAAACATTCCCCGACTTTATTACCATTGATGGTGCTGAAGGCGGAACAGGTGCTGCACCATTAGAGTTTTCAGATAGTTTGGGCATGCCTTTGTATGATGCACTTTCTTTCGTGCACGATACTTTACAGAAATTAGGCATACGTGACGAAGTGCAACTATTTGCTGCCGGAAAAATCATTACCGGGGTTGATATTATTAAAGCATTAGCATTGGGTGCAAACGCATGTTACAGTGCACGTGGTATGATGTTCTCTTTAGGTTGTATACAAGCTCTTAAATGCGACTCGGGTAAATGCCCGGTAGGTATTGCAACACAAGAAAAACAATTGTATCAGGGTATTGACGTTACCGATAAACGTATACGTGTAAAAAACTTCCATAATAACACTTTAAAATCTACTGTTGAAGTAATGGAAGCGTGTGGTTTTACAGATGTAAGTGATATTAAACCGGAGAAAATATTCAGAAGAATTGGCGATGGACATGTAGCCACATTTAAAGAAATTTATTTCGACAAAATTGTACCTGCTCAAAGCAAAATTAAACAAGTATCAACCCTTAATTAATATTTAAATGATGACATTGAATGAAAAAGATTACAACCGCTTAATAGCGGCAATTAAACAACTACGCATGAGTGCTGTTGGTAATACCAACATAAAAAGTTTGGCAGAAAGTTTAAAAGACGCACAAGTTATTCCTTCAGAAAAAACACCTGAGGATTTAATTACCATGAACTCTAAAGTATTATTAAAACGCATGGATAACAACCAAGATGTAGAAGTTTCTGTTGTTTACCACGATGATGCAGACATTAAATCGAAAAAGGTTTCTGTATTTGCCCCAATGGGTATGGCCATATTAGGCAAACGCGAGCAGCAGGTAATTAACTGCCACTTACCAAACGGAAATATCTCTTACATGGTAAGTAAACTAATCTATCAACCGGAAGCAGCGGGTGATGTGAATTTGTAATGTTAAAACCATTCCATAAAAAAAGTCTCGCCATTTGCGAGACTTTTTTGTTTATAGCCTAATTTACCAACTATGCGTTTTGAGTTGCTTTAGGTGCTGCATTTAAAATTTCTGCATCAACACCGGCAGCATATTGTTCGAAATTTTTAACAAACATATTTGCTAATTTATTTGCTTGTGCATCGTACGCTGCTTTATCGGCCCAAGTATTGCGAGGGTTTAATAACTCAGCAGGTACATTAGGGCAAGCAGTTGGCATGGCATAACCAAATACTGAGTGGTTCTCGTATGCTACATTGTTTAACTCACCGTTTAAAGCAGCAGTAATCATAGCACGGGTGTATGATAATTTCATACGCGAACCAACACCATAAGGACCACCTGTCCAACCGGTGTTAATTAACCATACGTTGATGTTTGGATTAGCTTTTAATTTCTCGCCCAACATTTTTGCATATTTACCGGGATGTAACGGTAAAAACACACGACCAAAGCAAGCAGAGAAAGTTGCCTGAGGCTCGGTCACACCGGCTTCGGTTCCTGCAACTTTAGCAGTGTAACCACTAATAAAACTGTACATAGCCTGACCAACATTTAATTTAGATATTGGAGGTAATACACCAAAAGCATCAGCAGTTAAGAAGAAAATGTTTTCAGGAGTTTTACCAACTGAAGGAACTGCAATATTATCAATTAAATTAATTGGATATGCTGCGCGGGTATTTTCTGTAACTGAAATATTGGTATAATCAACTGTTGTTGTACCGGGATAAAAACGGGTGTTTTCCAACAATGAACCAAATTGAATAGCATCAAAAATTTGAGGCTCTTTTTCTTTGGTTAGGTCAACGCATTTAGCGTAGCAACCACCTTCAAAGTTAAACACGCTGTCATCAGCCCAACCGTGCTCATCGTCACCAATTAACTTACGATCAGGATCAGCTGATAAAGTTGTTTTACCTGTACCTGATAAACCAAAGAATACCGCAGTATCACCATTTTTACCAATGTTAGCAGAACAGTGCATTGATAACACGCCTTTTTCTTCGGGTAAAATATAGTTCAACACGGTAAAGATACCTTTCTTCATTTCGCCTGTGTAAGCACTACCACCAATCAAAATGATTTTACGGGTAAAATCAATCATGGTAAAGTTGTGTTGACGTGTTCCGTCTTCGGCAGCTACAGCTTTAAAACTAGGTGCGTTAATAATTAACCACTCTGGTGCAAAGTCTTTTAGCTCCTCAGTTGTAGGGCGTAAAAACAAGTTGTTACAAAACAAGTTGTGGTAGGCAGTTTCGTTAAACACACGTATGTTCAAACGATACCTAGGGTCTGCACAAGCATATGCATCACGGGTGTAAATGTTTTTACCTTCAAAGTGTTTGATTACTTTATTTAACAAAGCTTCAAATTTTGCCGGTTCAAACTTTTGGTTTACCTCTCCCCACCAAACTGTATTTTCTGTTTTTGCATCAGCAACACAAAATTTGTCTTTTGGAGAGCGACCTGTAAACTCACCGGTGTCGGCCATTAAAGCACCAGTATCAGTTAATACGCCTTCGCCATTTTTAATGGCGTGTTGCACCAATTGTGCTGGTGTTAAATTCTGGAAAGTTTGGCCAGCATTGGCCATAATCTTTTCAACTATTGAATTGGTTGTCATATTTAAGGTTGTTCAATTGCGAAGTGGGGGCAAAAATAATCATTCCGTTAACAGGAAAAAATATAAATTTAATCAACTGTTAATCAGTTGAAAATTTTACACTAATGGCTGTAAATGTTGATTAAAATCATGTGGCAAAGTTGCGCCAAATCTCAATACCAATGTTTGTAAATACAATTATTTAAATAGAAAAGTTAAAATCTAAATGTTGGTTTAGTTATTTAAACAATTTCAAGCACCTTTTTAATAGCATTTTCAACAATTACAGCCGGATTTTGACTAAAAGTATGATTGACTCTATTGGCTAAAATTGCGTTAACAGACACAGCCTCATGCCCTAATAAAGTTGCCATTCCGTATATGGCTGCAGTTTCCATCTCAAAATTGGTAACACGCAAACCACTTACCTCAATTCCTGACAATCTTTTGATTAAATCTTCGTACTTAGCCTGAGCCCTGAGCATACGGCCTTGCGGAGCATAAAAACCACAACACGTGGCCGTAATACCATAATTAAAATGATTACTGAATTGCGTGAACAAATCTCCGGGCGCTTTAAACAAATAAGGATTTACGAATAACAACTCCAACTGCTCATCAATGGCGTTAAGCATGTTTGATATTTCATCGTTTTCTTCGTAATCGTAAAATTGCATCAAGCTATCTAGGCCCAATCCGTATGATGAAACCAAAATATCATTCACTTGCAAATCATCCTGCAATGAACCACTGGTACCAATACGTACAAACTTCAGTTTAGTTGGGTTTGATTTAACCTCCCGTGTTTCTAGGTCAATATTGGCAAGTGCATCCAACTCATTCATCACAATGTCAATATTATCGGTACCAATACCCGTTGACACCACAGAAATGCGTTTTTTCCCAACATACCCTGTATGTGTGATAAATTCACGCTTACTTTTTTGCACTTCTACTTTATCAAAGTGTTTGGATACCTCTGCAACGCGGTTTTGATCGCCTACTAATATGATTGTATCGGCTAAATCCTCAGGCCTAATATGCAAGTGATAAATGCTTCCATCATTATTTAAAACTAATTCGCTTTCGGGTATTACGGTACTCATGTATTAAGTCATTAATTGTATTGACGATTGTCATTATGTAAATTCAAATACTCATATATATTTGTAGGGCAATTTACACTTTAAACATTATGCAAACAACTCAGAAAAACACCATCCTTATTCCGGTTGACTTTAGTGACATAGCCATGCATGCTTTAGATCATGCAATTAATGTGGCTAAACATTTTAATAATAATTTGGCTCTGTTATATGTGATTGAGGAGGGATTATTCAGCGGATTGTTAGGCAAAAACGAAAAGCAAGAACAGCTGGTAAAAGAAGCCGCCACCAACAGAATGGAAAAGTTGTCAATTGATATTAAAACCCAACATGGTATTGATTGTAATATATATGTGCGCTCGGGTAAAATATATAAACTGATTACCGAAGTGGTTAACGAGTTGAAATGTGATAGTGTGATTATGGGCTCAAATGGCGCATCGGGTCTTGGCCAATTAATTGGCAGTAACTCATCACGCACCATCATGCACAGCAAAGTACCGGTAATTGTTGTAAAATCAGCTCAAACATCAAACATTTATAAAAATATTGTTTTCCCGGTTGATTTAACCATTGAATCACGCCAAAAAGTTAAATGGGCTATCCACCTAGGTAAATCTTATGGTTCAACCATACGTTTGTTTAGTTTTAAAACCAATGATGAATTATTGGATGCCAAAATTGAAGGAGCTTTGCATCAGGTAGAAAATATGTTAAAAGAAAATGGTGTAAACTACACTACATTTATCAAAGAAAAATTAGACGGGAATTTTGCTGACGAAACTATTAAGTATGCAGAAAGCATAGATGCAGACTTATTAATGATTATGACTCAAACAGAAGATAAAGACTTTAAAGAGTTGGTGTTTGGAACATATGCGCAACAAATTGTAAATACCTCACAACGTATTCCGGTAATGTGTATCAACCCTACTAAAACAGGTGTGATATCCGGATGGGGGTATTAATCTTAATAAACTTAATTTAAAAAGAGGCTTGTTTAAGTCTCTTTTTTTATGCTATTTTCTTTTTCTCGAGCTTTAACAACTCATCTATTTTAGTGTGTAATTCTCTTATCTCCTGCTCGGCCTTTAAATTAATATTGTAATCATTTTTTGCCCTTAATCGGTCTTTGGCTTCTTGTCTGTTTTGACTCATCATAATAATTGGAGCCTGCACTGCAGCAATACAACTCAATATCAAGTTTAAAAGAATAAACGGATAGGCATCAAAACCAGACATTGTATAGGCAACCGTATTTAATACCACCCAAGCTAAAATAAAGACAAAGAAGGAAATAATAAATGTCCAACTTCCACCAAATTCAGCTATTCTGTCTGCAATACGCTCTCCAAAGGTTAAACTGTTTTGATAGTTATCTTCCAGCTCATCAGCAGATAGTTCAACCAACATTTCTGATTCTTGAGGAGGTTCTAATTGTAACAAATGGTTAATGGCCTCCGCATCAACAAAACCTTTTTTGTCCCATTTATGACCATGCTTTTTTATAATTTTTACCACCTGAGCACTAATAGCCTTTGCCGGAAGCATATTTTGAGCATTACCTAAACGGCCACTAATTTGGCAGACATATTCGTGATTCGTTTTCATATTAACCGCTAATTATCATTCTAAAATAAACTTTATTTCAACTTAATACATCATTAGTTTTAAATTCGCGCACTTAACAAGGATTATGACAGATCACAAAATTATATTTTCGATGGCCGGGGTAAGTAAAACCTTTCCGCCTCAAAAACAAGTATTAAAAAACATTTACCTATCCTTTTTTTATGGAGCTAAAATTGGTGTTTTAGGTTTAAACGGCTCCGGAAAATCAAGCCTATTAAAAATTATTGCAGGTATTGATAAAAACTTTCAGGGTGAAGTAGTATTTGACAGCAAGAATTACAAAATTGGATACTTAGAGCAAGAACCAACCTTAGATGAAAGTAAAACTGTTATAGAAGTGGTAAAAGAAGGCGTTGCCGAAACCATGGCATTGCTTGATGAGTACAACGCGGTTAACGAAGCTATGGGATTACCGGAGAATTACGAAGACGGTGATAAAATGGAAAAATTAATGAACCGCTCTGCTGAATTGCAAGATAAAATTGATGCAGCTAACGCTTGGGAAATTGATACCACTTTAGAAAAAGCTATGGATGCCTTGCGTTGCCCTGATCCTGAAACTCCAATTAATGTTTTGAGTGGAGGTGAGCGCAGACGTGTGGCTTTATGCCGTTTAATTTTAAGCAACCCTGACATTTTATTGTTAGATGAGCCTACCAATCACTTGGATGCTGAATCGGTAGATTGGTTAGAGCAGTTCCTAAAAAATTTCCCGGGTACTGTTATTGCAGTAACCCACGATCGTTATTTCTTAGATAACGTTGCCGGTTGGATTCTTGAGCTTGACCGTGGTGAAGGAATTCCATGGAAAGGAAATTACAGCAGCTGGTTAGAGCAAAAAGCAAACAGATTAAAAGCAGAAGAAAAAGCAGAAGGCAAACGTGCGAAAGCATTAGAGCGGGAGTTAGATTGGGTTCGCCAAGGAGCAAAAGGTCGTCAAGCTAAACAAAAAGCCAGGTTAGGTGCTTACGATAAATTATTGAACGAGGAAACAAAAGAAAAAGAACAACAATTGGAGTTGTTTATTCCGGCCGGACCTCGTTTGGGTGATGTGGTAATTGAAGCCAAAAATGTAAGCAAGGCTTATGGTGATAAATTGTTATACGAAAACCTAAACTTTAATTTACCACGTGGCGGTATTGTTGGAGTGATAGGCCCGAATGGTGCGGGTAAAACCACATTATTCAAATTAATGATGGGGCTTGAAGAACCAACCAGTGGCGATTTTAAAGTAGGTGAAACAGTAAAGGTAGCCTATGTAGATCAAAGTCATAAAGATTTATTACCCGAAAAAAGTGTATTTGAAGTAATAAGTGGTGGTACAGAAACCATGATTGTTGGAGGCAAGCAAGTAAATGCCAGAGCTTACATTAGTAAATTTAATTTTGGTGGAAACGACCAGAGTAAAAAAGTGGGTGTGTTAAGTGGTGGTGAACGTAACCGTGTACATTTAGCCATGACTTTAAAAGAAGGTGGAAATGTATTGTTACTGGATGAGCCCACCAATGATATAGACGTAAACACTTTACGTGCTTTGGAAGAAGCCATTGAAAACTTTGCAGGTTGTGTGGTGGTAATCTCCCACGATAGGTGGTTTATCGATAGGATTGCAACACACATTATTGCGTTTGAAGGCGACTCTCAAGTTGTGTTCTTTGAAGGTGCCTACAGCGATTACGAAGAAAACAAACGCCAACGAATGGGTAATGTTCAACCAACACGTGTTCGTTATAAAAAAATTATCTAACTAAGAGAAGTATATCTTTAAGTTATGCCGCTTGACAAAACAGTTGGGCGGCATTTTTTATGCAATTTTTTTATTTCAAAACAATATCTATATTGGTGTACAAATCGTCCAAACTTATGTTAAGTTTTTGGGAATCAAACTCGCTGGTTAATTACCAATACATCATTATAGGAGCTGGTATTACCGGTTTAAGTACAGCATGCGCCATTAAAGAAAAAAATCCAAGAGCCACTGTTTTAGTTATTGAGAAAGGAATTTTACCTACAGGCGCAAGCACAAAAAATGCAGGCTTTGCATGTATTGGCTCATATACAGAAAAATGGGCCGATTATGAACGATTAGGCGAAGATCAGTTTTTACAATTAATAGAAGACCGCTGGGTTGGATTATATCTAATGCGTAAAAGATTAGGTGACGATCATATTAATTATATTAACCATGGTGGGTTTGAATTGATGATTAACGAGAGTGGTGCTGATGCTGATAAGGTTGCTAAACTAAACGCCCTGCTTACACCCCTGTTTAAGAAACAAGTGTTTTATATTGTTCCACAATTTATTAAGCAATTCGAATTTAATGCCGATATCGTAAGCGATATGGTATTTAATCCATTTGAAGGCCAAATAGATACCGGCAAAATGATGAATACCCTAATGAATTACGCAGGTATTCTACAAATAAGGGTTATTACCGGAACTGATGTAAAACACATTGAAGATACACCCACTGGGGCAAAAGTATATTGCGAAAACAATGGTCAACAAATTACTTTTAATGCCGAACAAGTAGCCATTTGTACCAACGCATTTACCAAGCAGTTTTTGCCGGATGAAGAAATTACTCCCGGACGCGGCCAAATTCTTTGTACATCGCCCATAAATGATTTGAAGTTTACCGGAATTTTCCACTTCGATGAAGGTTATTACTATTTTAGAAATTACGGTAAACGTGTAATTTTTGGTGGTGGGCGTAATATTGATTTTGAAACTGAAGCAACCACCGTTTTTGAGTTAAATGAACGTATACAAAATCAATTAAATTATTTTTTAGATGAAGTAATTTTACCCAATACAACTTACACCATTGAACAACGATGGAGTGGGATAATGGCCTTTAACCAACAAAAAACACCATTGGTAAAACGTGTTAACCAACATGTTGTTGTTGGTGCCCGATTAAATGGAATGGGAATTGCCCTTGCCAGTAAGGTTGCAGATACTTTAGCTGACTTAATGATAAAACCGTAGACCGACTATGATAAAAAAAACAATGACATTATTTGCCCTGCATTTTTTTTTCAGCTTGCCCTTGTTGGCGCAAACTATTGTTTACAAATGCGATTTAAAAGTACATCCCGACAGTAAAAACAGGAGCGGGTGCGTTTTAAACATTGATGATATATTTCAAGAGTTTGATTTAGCTAATAATATTAAATACAACTTTAACATACAATCATTTTTGCCTACTTTAGAAGCTGAGTATTATTTTGAAACAGTAAGACAAAAAGATTGGTCGATTACGTTTTTGCACAAACAAGTGAACGATAGATTACAAGCCGAAAGTTTATCAAAAGAAGAATCATTGATTAATGCGGAGTGCGTATTTAATGGTTTGATTATTCCGGTTGATATCACCATCAATAAAAAGAAAAATAAAGACAAAACATTTTACAACGAACTTTCATTCTCACTTACCGGACATCAAATTGGAGCCAACTCTGACGAGCTGTTTTTATTTACCATGAAACTTACACCACAGTAATAAATACAATATTATCAACAAAAAAAGCCACCAAGTTTATTTCTTGATGGCTTTTTGTATTATTAAGAATTTACTTTTCAGTATTGTGTTTATGAAGTTTACTATGCCTTTTACCGTATCCAAAGTAAACCAACAAACCAAACACCATCCATACAATTGCCACCTTTAAAGTTTGTGCATCAAGTGCCACAATCATACCTGCACAAACCAAAATACCCAAAATAGGAATTAGAGGAACTAAAGGTGTTTTAAACGGACGTTCAATTTCAGGTGATTTAACACGCATAATCCAAACACCGGCACTCACCAATACAAACGCAAACAAAGTTCCAAAACTGGTCAAATCGCCTGCCACACTGCCCGGCACAAATGCAGCAAACAATCCTACAAACACAAATAATATTACATTGGCTTTATAAGGTGTTTTAAATTTAGGATGTAATTCACTGAATGCTTTTGGCATCAATCCATCATTGCTCATGCTAAAAAACACACGGCTTTGGCCCATTAACATCACTAAAATAACAGAACTAAATCCGGCCAATATTGCTACCGTTACACTTGTACCTAACCACTCATAACCTGCCATATAATTTTGGATAGCATAAGCAACAGATGCTTCTTTTCCTGTTGTTTTAAACTCTTGCCAATTGGCCACACCGGTTAATACATGTCCGAATAAAATGTATAAAATAGTGCAGATAATCAATGATCCTAAAATACCAATAGGCATATCGCGTTTTGGATTTTTTGCTTCTTGTGCTGCAGTACTTACCGCATCAAAACCAATAAAAGCAAAGAATACAATAGCAGCACCGCCTAATACGCCACCCCAGCCCCATTTAAAGAAACCTTCGTGACCCGGAGTGCCTTCCGGTATCATAAACGGAACATGATTCTCGGGTTTTATATACTGCCAACCTATGGCAATAAACAACAACACAATAGCTACTTTAATAAACACAATAACAGCATTTACAATAGCACTTTCTTGAGTTCCTTTTATTAAAACTGCGGTTATAACCAATAAAATTAACAGAGCCGGTAAGTTTACAAATCCGCCAGTAATGCTCACCAAGCCAACCAAATTTTCCGGTAGCAGTGCAAACTGTTCTTCGCTTAAAATAAGTTCACCATTTTTTACCATGGTAGCCCACTCTGGTTTGTAAGCAATTATTTGTGCAATGTTATCGAAAGTTACTTTATGTAAGCTCTCGAAAGGACTATGGCACCATTCGTATGGTATTGCCCCTCCAACCAAGTTATTAAGGTACTCACTCCAAGCAATACTAACAGTGGCTGCCCCCAATGCGTATTCCATCATCAAAGCCCAACCAATTATCCAAGCTACCAATTCGCCCATGGTTACATAACTGTAAGCATAAGCACTACCTGCAATTGGAATCATAGCAGCAAACTCGGCATAACATATACCTGCAAAGGCACAACCAATTGCTGCAACTATAAATGAAAGTGTAACTGCCGGACCCGATGCTTCTGCTGCTGCTGCTGCTGTGCGCACAAATAAGCCTGCGCCAATAATTGCTCCAACACCCAAACCAATTAAGTTACCTGCACCTAATGTGCGTTTTAACTGGTGGCCTTCCGACTCTTTCAATAAATGGTCAATATTTTTTCGAGAAAATGATCCCATACTGTTATTTTTACTTTATTAAGAGGTGGCTAATATAGCTATGTTTTGCGCATTGCAAAACACATTTTATACCTCTTGACGGTAAAACAGAAATGTTGGATATTTAGGGTCAATGGTTTAGAGAATACGTAGCAAAATCTCCTTCAATAATTCATCATGTGAGGTAGATGCGTTGTTTACACCCTTACTCTTCAAATCGTATTCATGAATAATTCTAATGCAACGCTCCAGTTCATCGGCACTGTATCTACTTGCTGCATTCATATAATCTTTTGCTTGATAATAATTTAAACCAAACTTACGCTGCAACTGTCCTTGATCTTTAATGTTACTTTGTTTAACCATGTAGGTTTTACTAAAGAAGTTATTCATATTAATTAACGCAGCAATAATGCTAAAGTCTTTATTTTTACCCATGTGATGAGCAATGTGCATAGCCCTTCCACTATTTTTAAGTGCTACTGCACCCATCAACTCAAAAATGTTAAACTCTTTGCTAATGCCTATTTTCAGTTCTACATCTGTATCTGTAATTTGGGTATCACCATCTTTGTTAATCATTAACTTCTCTAACTCGTTGGCAATTTTCCCTAAATCACTACCCAAGCTATCGGCAATTAGACCAGCACTTCTAGGGCTGATACTAAATCCTTTAGATTTTAAATAATGTTCAATCCAAGCAGGTAATTCGTTGTCGTATAATTTTTTAGATTCGAAAACAACATGTTTACTCAGCGTTTTGTATACACGTGTACGTTTATCCAGCTTATCTTTTTTGTAGCAAACAAATAAAATGGTGCTCGGTACGGGCTTTTCAAAATACGCCTCAAACTCCTCTAAACTTTTTAAATTTTGCGCTTCTTTTACAATGATTACCTGGTATTCGGCCATCATTGGAAAACGTTTAGCGTGATTAATAATGGTGGCTGCATCCGTGTCTTTACCGTAAAGTACCACTTGGTTAAATCCTTTTTCACCCTCGTTAAGTATGTGCTGCTCTGCGTATTGACTCAGTTCATCAATGTAATAGTGCTCGGCACCAAACAAAAAATACACAGGCGCAAATTTTCTTGCTTTAAGTGCTGATAGTATTTTATTAAAATCTGAGCTATTTTCGGCAGCCATTTACTTAGTTTTGATTGATTAATGCAGCTAAACTTTCCTACATACAATTTTAAGGTTAAAAAGGTTGAAAACAGAAATTATATTTTCGACATTATCCGAAAAAAATTTGTGGTTTTAACCCCCGAAGAATGGGTTAGGCAACATTTGGTGCATTATTTAATAGATGATTGTGGCTGTACACCCGCGCTAATTGCTGTGGAAAAAGGCTTAACCGTTAATGGTCTTCAAAAAAGATTTGATGTATTGGTGTTTGATGATAGTGGCAAACCCATTTTGTTGTGCGAATGTAAAGCACCTGACATTCAACTATCTGACAGCACATTTTTACAAGCGGCTGTTTACAATAAAAACTTAGGCGTGCATTATTTGGTGATTACCAATGGGATTGAACTTAAATTTTGCAGTTACCAGAGCGATTTTAGTACCTATCAAATTACCAACGATATTCCTAAATACCCTTTTACGTAAAAGTAAAAAACAACTACCGCAAGCCATACTATATTTGAAAACTTAAAACTACATGTACCATGATTAGCAATCACGAAATTGACTACCGCATTCTAGGAAACGAAATGCAATGTGTTGAAATTGAACTTGACCCACAAGAGAGTGTTGTTGCCGAACCGGGCAGCTTTATGATGATGGATAACGGCATTGAAATGCAGACCATTTTTGGTGATGGTGCTCAGCAACAAGGTGGTCTTTTAGGTAAATTATTCTCGGCAGGGAAACGTTTACTTACCGGTGAAAATTTATTTATGACGGCCTACACCAATATTGGCCAAGGTAAAAAACAAGTAACTTTTGCATCACCTTATCCGGGCCGAATTATTCCGTTAGATTTATACCATTTGGGAGGTAAAATTATTTGCCAGAAAGATTCATTTTTATGCGCTGCCAAAGGTGTAAGTGTTGGCATTGAGTTTCAGCGTAAATTAGGAACAGGTTTGTTTGGTGGCGAAGGTTTTATTATGCAAAAACTAGAAGGTGATGGTATGGCCTTTGTGCACAGTGGCGGACACGTTATTGAGCGTACCTTGCAACCGGGCGAAATGCTTAAAGTGGATACCGGATGTATAGTAGCTTTTACGCATGATATTAACTACGATATTCAGTTTGTAGGTGGAATTAAAAACACTTTGTTTGGAGGTGAAGGTGTGTTTTTTGCAACCTTATCAGGACCCGGAAAAGTTTGGATTCAAACCTTACCAATAAGCCGTTTGGCAGGCAGACTAATGTCGTACGCATCATTTAACAGAAGAGAAGAAGGCAGCGTACTTGGCGGATTAGGCAACATATTGGATGGCGATGGTCGTTGGTAATTACCCTTAATTCATAACATTAAAAAGAGGCTGTTTCAATTTATAAATCAGCCTCTTTTTGTTTAGTATGATTTTCTATTTCACCGAGAAATTTCTTCCTATACTCACGCCAAACCAGTTTTCGTATTTACCATCACGAATAAAAGGCGTATAACTCATCCTAAAACAAACCTTGTTGGTTTCTATCACTCTAAAGCCAATGGCTGCTGTGGGTACAACTTCTCTTTCGGTAGCACTTTTGTTTACTAGTGTAAAACCAACGCCTAATTCAATTTTTTCCTTGCGTTCTCGGCTACCTAATAAAACCGAAGTTGTAAACGGGGCCAAAACTGCGCCTTTGTCCATTTCAATTTTGTTGAGCAACCAACCATCTGTAAAACTATAAGCCACACCTACCCTGCCTACCCAACCTAATTTGGTGCTGCGGTATAATACTTTTTCATAGTTTAACGAGTACAAAAATGCAGCTCCACCAAGCTCTACATACCAATTGTTTAATCCATCGGGTTCGCGGTATGGTTTCTCTTGTGCCAAAAGATTTAACGGAATTATGAATATACTTAACCATAAACAAATGGTAACTTTGGTGATGTATTTGCGCATGAAATTCATTCTTAATAAGATTCTGCAATATTATCAAATATTTTGCAACCTAAGCCTAGATGTGGTGGGTGGTGTTATTTGTAACATGTTGGCCATAACCTATGGCTTTAACATTAACGCACCTAAAGCTTGGTATATTGTTTTGCCATTGGGAACTTGGCTTATATACTTGGCCGATCATTTGGTAGATGTGATGCGTACGGATAAAATTTATCCAACTCCACGACATCAGTTCATTAAAAAATACTTGAAACTAATTTTTGCTTTATGTGTAGTGATTATATTGGTAATGATAGCCACCACATTTTTTTATTTTGATGAGCAATTGATAACCGTTGGCTTTATTATGTCGGGGGTAATTATTTTACATTTAATGTTGGCAAGGCTTAATCCGCAATCAAAGAGTGTTATTAACAATAAAGAATTTGGCGTGGCTTTTATTTACGCTACTTCTATATTTATTTACCCTTTATTCTATAGCTTTTTATCAGTTGGGTTTGATGCACTATTTTACCTCTTTATTCTTTTCCTGCTCATCACTTACCAAAGTTTATTGTTGTGTTCTATCATCGAATATCCAATTGATATGCTGATGAATAACACCAGCTTTATCAGAACAATGGGCTTGCAAAAAGGTATAGTCATTTTTCAGGGCATTACTTTATCGGCCTTTATTCTATTGGTATGTATAACCCTTTGGTTAAACTATTACAAACCTGCCCTAACTGCATTTTATTTTTTGATATTGGCCGGTAACTACCTCATTTACCTGAACAGAGATAAGCTTCAACAACGCTTTATATACCGTAAAATTGCAGAACTACTATTCTGGTTACCAGCTTTGGGTTTGTTGTATTGATAAGTTATTTCGCGAATTATCGCCTCTCACAGAAAACGCAGAATTGCACAGAAGGAATAACCACAAAGATCAAAGCGTTTACACGGAGAGCACAATGCATCGTATCCACCGATTTTAAGCAATACCGAAGACATCTCCACAGTGCTCTTTGTGTTTTCTTTGTGGTCGTTGTGATTCTGCCCCACAAAAAAACCGCTCCAAAATTTCTTCTGGAGCGGTTTGTTTTATCTTTAATTTAAAGCCTATTTCTTTTTAACGGGTTGTTTCATATCAACACCACGCGCCTTAGCCATATCTTCCAACTTTTGCTGGAATTTACTTTTGGTTACTGGCTTCTTTTTATTCTCTTGTATTTGTGCATGCATCTTGGCATCATCAACAAAACTGCGTATTAACAACTGCTGACCAATGGTGAATAAGTTACTTACAAAGTAGTAGTAATTTAAACCTGCTGCAAAACTGTTTAACATAAACAAGAAAATTACCGGCATAAAGTAACTCATCCATTTCATCTGACCTGTCATACCACTTTGCTCGTTGTTATACACTGCATATACAACAGATGAAATAGTCATTAACAAAGCAAATAAACTCACGTGGCTACCATACCCTGGAATGTGGAATCCGAATTCCAACACGCTATCATATGTACTTAAATCCGGTGCCCATAAAAATGCTTGTTGGCGTAATTCAAATGCACTTGGAAAAAACTGGAACATAGCCACCAATATTGGCATTTGTAATAAAACCGGAATGCAACCACCTAAAGGATTTACACCTGCTTGGCGATAAATCTTCATGTTCTCTTGTTGTATTTTGGTCATGTCATCACCAAATTTTTCTTTTATTTCATCCAACTCTGGTTTTAACACACGCATTTTTGCGGTTGATAAATACGATTTGTACACCAACGGGAACAATATGGTTTTAACAATTAAAGTCAATAAGAAAATAATTAAACCAAAACTACTAACGTATTGGCTTAAGAAATAAAACACGTTTACAGTTAAATATTTATTTACCCAACGAAAAATACCCCAACCCATTGGCACAATACGCTCCAATTGGCTTTCGTCAAGTTTCGCTAGTGTTTTGTAATGGTTCTCTCCAAAATAAAACTTCATACCAAACGATTCGCTTGGGGTGTGGTTGTATGGTATTACTAAATTTGCACCTAGTTGTTTAATGTATTGTTGGGTAGCATCGTTTTTAGTTTCAACTTTTGCACTTGCAAATTCTTTCTCGGCAATTAAACTGGCGTTGAAATATTGTTGCTTAAACGAAATCCATTTTACCGGAGTTGTTAAATCAACGGCCTCTTCTTTGGTTTCTGAAATGTAATCAGGTTCTTCGGCAGTTGTTTTGTAATAGATAGTTGTGGTGCGATGTTCGGCATCAAACGTTTTTTCTTGCTGACGAATTTTTGCCGACCAGTTCATGTCAATAAAGTTAGCACCGGCAGCAATGTTTTTATCCACACCCACCAAGTTTAACTTATAGCTTACCATGTTGGTTTTATCGCTAAAAGCATAGTGTTGCTCAATGTATTGGTTAGGTCCAACTTCCACTTTCATGCTTAAACCTTTGCCATCTGCATCGAGCTGAGGAGTAAAGTATAAATCGGCAGTATTTATTTGTTTGCCATCGTTAGTTTTAAAGGTATAATTCAACTCTTCGTTGGTACCATCAAACAAAATAAGTTCGGTGCCATCGTATTTTTTATGTTTTTTTAATTGAACCCTTTTTAACGCGCCACCTTTGTTGCTGAAAGTTAACAACAACTCGTTATTTTCTATGGTAGTAAAAGATTCTTTACCAATGGCAGCAGTAGCAAACGTACCGTATGATGCTTTCATAGCAGTGGTATCGGTGGTTAATGTGGCACTATCTGCTTTGGCTTTTAATGCCAACAAGGCTTTTGCGGCACTATCTTTTTGCGATTGAACAAGTAAAATCGAATCTTTTTGTTGTTGCAACGTTTTTAGTTCGGCATCACTAGGTTGATTAATCCAGGCAAAAGCTACCAAGATTGCAAAAATCAACCCAAGGCCAATCATTGAATTTCTATCCATTATATTTAATTATGCTTCTTTAAACAGCGTGCAAAAGTACTATTTTTTAGGTAGCTACCACACAAATAGCCCATGTTTGGCCGTTTTTTAGGTGAAACCCTATTTTACAACGACTTAAGTACTTTATTTACGCGGCTTTAGCACATACTGTTTACATTTTTTTAGCTTTGCCCCATGTTAGGATTAAAATTAGCTACCGACCCACGTTGGGCCAATGCAGTAGAAAAATCGTTAGAAGAAGTTTTGATTGACCACGCTTACTGCGAGCAAAAAGCAGCCACAACCGGCATATCCTTAATTGTACAATACCCCGAGTTTGAAAAAATGGTAAAAACCTGCACGGCTATTGTTGCCGAAGAATGGGGGCATTTTAGAAAAGTACTAAAAGAGTTGGATAAACGCGGGTTTAAGTTTGGACCGCAGCGTAAAGATGTATATGTAAACGAATTGATGAAATTAATAACCCGAGGTGGCGATAGAAACGAACAGGTAGCAGAGCGTTTGTTGTTATTGGCCATGATTGAAGCACGCAGTTGCGAACGTTTTAGGGTATTATCGTTAAACATGAGCGACCCTGATTTACGTGAATTTTACCACGAGTTTATGGTAAGTGAAGCCGGACATTACGTAACTTTTATTGATTTGGCCAAAGAGTACAAAGGCGAAGAATACGTAAAAAAACGTTGGCAAGAAATTTTAGATGGCGAAGCCGAAATCATGAAAAACATGACTCCGACAGGGGAAAGGATACATTAGTTTGGGTTAGTAGAGATTTTGCATTATCATCTTAGCCATATTTAAGTATTTCTGTTTTATATAACTCCTTGAAACGTTTTTGTAATTCATTTAATATCTCTACCTGCTCACGGGTTAGTTTTTCGAAATAATCCTTGTCGATTTTCTCCGATTGAATCGAAAGTCCTTTACCCCTTTTTGAAGTAACCTTAATTCGAAAGATGTCCGTATCATCATTTCTCAATCCATATGCACTATTAATCACCAAGTTTCTTTTTACCTCGGTCTGATTCATCCCCTTTACAAGAATTAAGAGTTCCTGAATACTATCTTGTGTTTCATCCTTATGCCTGACTAATGATTCAAATGCTTTTATTAAGTTTTGAAATGACATTTCCGATGTTACAATCGCGCCTATTTTGGAATCATCGGAAACAAGTCTTGCAGTAAATACTGACAGCATGAGTTCAATTGTCGAAAAATTCAGACAAACTTGTCCAATTCTTTTGTTTAAATCCTTCATTTAATATAGTTGTTCTTGGTTCAACGTATCAATATTAACAACTTCTACTATCCTCCCCAAAAAAAACTCTGCCATCTAAAACCGACTCTTCATTAAAACTCTCCATGGCTTCCAACAATGCATCAAGCACCCTCAGAATAATTTCATCCAACAACGAAAAGCCCCGTTACGAAATATCGCAACGGGGCTTTTCAAACTACATTAGTACTGGTACTTATTTGTACTTTACAATTCGTTGCATGGTAGTTTTATCGCCAATGGTTATGCCCAATAGGTAAATACCGGTGGCCATACCTTTCATTTCATCAAGTGTAATGTTGTTATTACCTTTATTAAGTGTAACCTCTCGCACACTTTCTACCCTTCCGTTAACCGAGTATACCGTTATAACAGCATTGGCATCAGTTTCAATACCTGCAACTAAAAGCATCGGAACGTCTATGAAAGGATTTGGTGCAATAGCCAATGTAGAAAATTGCTTATCGGCATGTATACTCACTACATTACTCCATTCAAATGCCCCACTGTAATCAACTTGTTTTAATCTATAGTATAAAGTGCCTTGGTATTTTGCAAATGCATCTACATCATTAAACACATATTGATTTACCGTACTGCTGTTACCATTACCTTTTACCGTGCCAATTGGTTCAAAATTGCGGTTATCGGTTGAACGTTGAACCTCAAAATAATGGTTATTTTTTTCGCTGGCAGTAGTCCATTGTAACACTACATTTTTACCCGACTTAACTCCGGTAAACTTGCTTAAAACAACAGGTATAGGCACCGTGTTTTCATCAGCACCTTTGTATGGATAGGTTGCACTACGAATTGCATTGTCGTAATCTCTGTTAACATGAGGAAGCGGAATACCTGCAAGTAAAGTTTGTCCGATACTTGCTCCTGCTAAATGCAAATCAGAGAATGAAACAAAATTTACAGCTAAACTTACTGTGTTTGCATCTAATCCTGATAACGATTTCCAATCGTTAAGTGTAGCTTGATTAATACTGTTGAAAACAGCTAATGGAGCACTTGATGTGTAATACAGATTGTAATCACAAACAAGATTTGTAGCATTGGCTAAACTTGCAGCGTAGTGTGTACCTCCACCGGAAGTATTGGCACGTATATTAACAAACAAATTATTGATGGTTGAATCGCCTGCCGCATTTAAAACACTACGATAAGCAAATGAGTTGTTGATGGTATTATCAACACCGGTTCCTCCGGTATAAACTGAGTTATGTAAAATTGAGGCAACGCCTGCTTGCTTAATGATACCGGTAATTTGTTGGCCGGCAGTTAAAGATGCGCCATTTGTATCTAAACCAAGACTTATCATATTATTGGCAATGGTATATTTACCTGTAGTAATTAAAGTGCCCATGTTAACACCCGAAATACTCGTGGCACCATTTGTTGAATTTCCCGTTAATCCATATATCCTATTGCGTTCAATAACATTATTAGTTGACGTGGTGGTTCCATTTGCTAATATTCCAATTACATGAACCGCAGCAGAAGCAGCATCAGCGTGTAAACCATAAATTAAATTATTACTAATTAAATGCGACCCTGAAGAGTTTGTATTATTAATACCTAACACGGCTGCACTTTGGTCGGCTGATATATTGTTTGATAACGAGTACAACCTGGTAATAATATTATCACTCACAACAGAACCGCCTGTTGCAGCCCCAGTAAGATAAATACCCTTTACACCATTTGTTGTAGCTGCACCAGCGTTTAAGTTTGATAAGTTTCTCACCACATTATTGTTTATGGTAACAAGGTTGGCGTTTGCTCCACTTAACACAATTCCCATAACATTACAATTTCCTACAGAAGCTGGTGTGCTTTGCAAACTATGTTGCGTTGTGCCACCAACTGTGTTTTGAGAAATAATTAATGCGCCCGGCAAAGTTCCGGTTCCATATATGGCTAATAATTGTTGTGATCCCGTGCTTCGCGTTTCGGCACTCATCGAGCCAATCACGTTGTTACTTACTTGGCCCGATGCTGCTTCAATTCTAATTGCGTATAAATTAATATTAGAAGCAGTGCCATTGTAATAAACCATAATTGAACCTGTGCCTGTTTGCGAACCAATTATATTCCCGGAAACATTACCGATATCAACAATTCCTTGGCGACCATGTATGGCCATAAATGAGTTGGTAACCGTAGAGCTAAGAGTAATATTAGCAATGGTATTGCCTTGAATTGAATTGGCAACAGTAGGGCTAGAAACATTGTTATCAATTAAACGAGCAGTAATTCCGTTTGCGGTTGTTGCATCACCCAATACAAAAACTGAAGAAGGTATTCCCGATATATTACCACCAATTATATTATTGGTAATAGAACATCCGCCTATAGCAGTATTGTTTATAAATACTGCTTTAAAGTTTACGGCATTGGTTAATGCAGGTGTGCTGGCACTGTTACGCACAGCAGTCTGGTAAAAGCGGTTTCCGTTAATGTTCCAGTTACTGCTGCCTGCTGCCAACGTAATACCCGAAACATTAGTTGAGGCAACGTTAGAAAAGAAGTCGAAAATATTGCAGTTTACAATGCTGATATTTTGATTATCGGCAGGGGCTAAACTTCCTGACGAATAAATACAATTTACTGTTGCACTGTTGCCGTTTATAGCACAATCGCTAATTTGATTATTGTTATTTCCAATATTTCCGGTGCTTACATTACTAAAAAATACAGCACCATTTGCTGCGTTAGCACTGTTGCCTGTGATATTAAGATACCTTAAGCGGTTATTGCTGGCACTATTAATAAAACGAATGGTGGCACCACTTGTTGAGTTGTTTACAATACTCAATTCTGACACTGTTCCTAAACCACCCGGCCTACCATCTATGGTAACATAATCAGCTCCATTTAAATCCAATATTGCTGTTGCGTTGTTACCCGAGATGACCAAACCGCTTGACCCTGTTTGCGGTCTTATGATAATACTGTCACTAGGGGTTGCACTTTGAGGAATGGTAAGTGGGAATGTTTCTCCTGTTGAAACATAATTGCTTTGTAATTCAAAAATTACCGAACCACAAATTTGAGTTGACAACGCAGCAAATGCATCAGTAAGTGTGGTAAACGAACCTCCTGCTCCAATTGTATAAGCACCCGAAAGACCTGTTCTAACAACAGTTTGTGCGCTATCATTAGTGGTAAATGTATCAGTTGTGTTATTTGGAAAAGTAGTAAATACTAAAATAGTGGTTGGTGTGTTTGAAAAAGAAAACTGGCCAAGTGTAATTAACGTATCATTTGAGGCAACACCCCCGAAAGTATCAATTGGATTGGTCCATGTTACCGGAGTTTGTGCAACACCATTTATAGACCAATTTACCGTAACCGAATTTATTACATTAAGTCCGGCATTTACTATACGTGCCTTAACCGGATGCAAACCGGTACAGAATGATGCAGGCATTACAATCTCTTTAACACCTGCATTATCAAATGATGGCGGGTAACTCTCGAAGGCACCAATATCTGGTTTTGTTGTAGAACGTGGTAAGCCTAAAATGTCTGTTGATATGCCTAACGCTGCGCCAATGTTATCAACCCCAAGTGCAGAAATTCTCAAATTTCCGGCCGGTAAATCCACAAACTGAGGGTCTGTTACCACCGAGTTTAAATCTTGTGAAGATGCTGTTTGCCACGCACCAAGCGTTGCTTGCACTGCCGCCCAATAACCCACATTAAGTGTACCACCTCCGTTTAAATATATCGCATTATTGTTAGATGAAAAAGTAGCAGAAGCAGTAGTTACATAAATCCCGGTTTTTACTCCGGTTCCTGCTCCGGTTAAACTAATAATGTTGTTTCTGAACTGGACATTGGTCAATGCTACGGCAAAAAATGCACCCCTTACAGCTCCGGTTCCACTGGCTGCATTCAGCTGAATGGTATTGTGAAATATTTTTACGTTAGTTAGCGCAGTCGTTAATGAGTAAATACCATAAAGTGTGCTTGTACTATTGGTGTTGTATATTGCGTTGTTAATTATTTCTGTTTCGTACCCAACTGAGTTCACGTTGTTGGTCAAGTAAATCGGGTAAACCGCAGAAGCACTATTCATATCGTGAATTCTGTTTTGAAGTATTTTAACATTTCTACTAACATCAACTCGAATTCCATAACCAGTTGTCCAACTCGCACGTCCTAATCTGCTGATATCGTTACCAGAAATTATCATGGTATCGGCATCAGAAACATAAACAGCAGCCATGTATGCTGCAAAAAATTTGTTATTGGTAATTCTGCTACCATAGTTATTCGTATAACCAGCACTTCCGAACATGGTTAAATTAGCATATCCCCCGGTTATCACGTTACTATCAATGGTAATATATGTTGAGTTACCATCTGCTGTGTAAGTGCCATTTGTTACAACAATACCGGCTACAGTAGTAGCGGTAGATGTAGTACCTACTGTAACACTACATTTTTTTATTGTAATATGGTGTGATGCATTGCTGATTTGAATACCAAAACCTGTTGTACCCGATTGAACGATATTGAGGCTATCTAAAGTAATCCAAGATGCACCATTGAACCTAATTGTGGGATTGGTATTGGTTGTACTAATCGTTCTGCCATTACCCCTAAATGTAATGGTATTGACAGATGATGTACCTACAATGTTATTAATAGTAACCTCGTTTGCATTAGCAGGGGTACTAGGATCGATGGTAAATTCAACCGGACCGCACACGCCAGCTTGATTTAATGCTGCCACAGCATCTGAAATGTTAGTAAAATCCGGAGTCGTACCACCAATGGTATAGGCTCCGTTCAAACCGGCCCTGAGGTTTGTATACAACGTATCATCCAAATTAACGGTGTCTGCCACAGAATTAGGATATGATGTCCAAACCTTAAGCGTTTTTAATGATGAGCCAAATGAAACATTGCCAAGGGTAACTATTGTATCATTCGGATATAGTGTTCCTCCTAACGTATCAAGTGGCGATGTCCAATTAATTGGTGTTTGAGGAATATTATCCAATTCCCAATTTAAAGTTAAATTATTTATTACATTACTCCCTTTATTTTGTATACGCACCTTTATATCTTGATTCCCCTGACAGAAATTAACCGGAGAAACCAACCCTGAAACGGATGCATTATTAGTTGCAGATATCCTTTCTTTATAAATAACTCCTCCCATCAACTGCCTTAAAGGACCAAACCAAGTTGTTGCGTTACGCGTAAATGCACAAGAAGAATCTGCAATTATGGTAACCGTTCCATTGCTGTAAGTTGGAATGTAAGGACTAGCAGAAGAGTTTGAAAACACATTACCACCTGAAAACTGAAGAAAAAAACCAAAAGTGTCGCCTGGATTCATATCAAGATTTAATGAAACAGGTATCGTTGCCAATGCTGCATTACCTGCACCACTATGAGGTGCACTTCCCAATTGAATCCATCCATTTGCAGGAGTCATATTCGCAATAATGGGTTGCCCATTAATTTTTGTTGCATTGTACCATACAGATGCAGTGTAAACTGTGGTAGCTGTTGTTGAGGCTCTAAAATTTAAAATTGTAATCGGTTTGTTTGTTGTGAAGTTAAACACAATTCCACCGCTTGCTCCAACTGCAGAACTGCCCGTGCCAAAAGGAGGAGCATTATCGTAAGTAATATTTTGAGCATAAATGCTGCCAAAACTATGCAGGCACACCAGTGCAAGCATAAAAGTAATTTTGATGATTGTTTTTTGTAGTGTCATGTTATTGATAGTAATTATTTTTCCATATTCAGATAAAGTGTAATTTATTTTGATGTAATTCATTGAGAATTAATAATTCAATTTAGGTTTATTTTACTGAACAAAAAATAATTACAACAATATATTTAACTGATTACAAATAATTAACAAAAAATTTAGCGGTAAAATAGTTGTAAGAAAAGAAGGTAATAACAAATACCTGACTTTAGTTTTAATTTACCTCAACTCATACAAAAAAACCGAACATTGCTGCTCGGCTTTCTTAAACTTTTTATGAGTTGCTGTAATCCATCGCGGCTTTTACAAACCTTACAAACAATGGATGTGGCGTGAGTACCGTACTCTTATATTCCGGATGAAACTGTACACCCACAAAATACGGATGGTCTTTTATTTCTACAATTTCAGCCAATTTGGTATCAGGGTTAATACCTGTAATGCTCATGCCGGCTTTTTCAAACTCTTTAGCAAACTTGTTGTTAAATTCATAACGGTGACGGTGTCGTTCTGTTATTTTTATTTTTTCGTATGCTTTGTAAGCTTTACTGTCTTTACTTACCTCGCACGTGTAAGCGCCTAAACGCATGGTGCCACCTTTAGCAGTAATTTTCTTCTGCTCCGGCATCATATCAATTACCGGATGTTTGGTTTTTGCATTCATCTCGGTACTGTGTGCATCTTTATAACCCAACACATGGCGGGCAAATTCAATTACACAAGTTTGCATGCCTAAACAAATACCAAAGAATGGAATCTTATTTACGCGCACATATTTAACAGCAGCAATTTTTCCATCAATACCTCTATCGCCAAAACCCGGTGCAACCAAAACACCATCTAAATGACCTAATTTGTGTTGGGCATTTTCATCGGTTATTAATTCGCTGTGTATATATTCTAATTTTACTTTGCACTCTTTGCTGGCACCCGCATGTATAAATGCTTCGGCAATACTTTTATAAGCATCTGGTAACTCTACATATTTACCTACTAAACCAATTTTTACTTCGTGTTTAGGGTTTTTATGACGGGTTAAAAAGTTTAACCAACTATCCATGTCAGGCTCGTTTTTAGCCGAAAGTTTTAATTTAGTTAAAACCGTTTTATCCAATTTCTCTTTCAACATGGCCATTGGAACATCATAAATGGTTTGCATATCCAATGCTTCAATAACGGAATTTGGCGTTACGTTACAGAATAATGCAATTTTCTTTTTAATATCCTTATTAATTGGATGCTCTGAGCGGCAAACCAATACATCAGGCTGTATACCCGACTCTAACAACAATTTAACGGAGTGTTGTGTAGGTTTGGTTTTTAACTCATGTGCTGCACTTAAATAAGGCAATAAGGTTAAATGCACCACCATGCAATCTTCGGGTTTTAGTTCCCATTTTAACTGACGTACAGCTTCTATGTATGGCAGCGACTCAATATCACCAACAGTTCCACCAAGCTCCGTGATAATAATTTCGTATTTACCACTATCGCCAATCAGTTTCATTCTGCGTTTAATCTCATCTGTAATATGCGGAATTACCTGAACGGTTTTACCTAAATAAGCACCTTCACGTTCTTTTTCAATCACATATTGGTAAATACGCCCGGTGGTCACGTTGTTTTCTTGTGAGGTAGGTACGTTTAAAAACCGTTCGTAATGACCTAAGTCTAAATCGGTTTCAGCACCATCATCGGTTACAAAACACTCACCATGCTCGTATGGATTTAATGTTCCCGGATCTACGTTAATGTATGGATCAAACTTTTGTATGGTAACTGTGTAACCACGTGCCTGAAGTAATTTGGCCAACGAAGCGGCAATAATTCCTTTCCCTAAAGAAGAAGTTACACCACCGGTAACGAAAATGTATTTTGGATTGTGCGTCATGTTTTACTGCGAGTTAATAGCAAAAGCCGGTTTAGAGTTAATGAGCGCGAAGCACTTAACTCGCAAACCATATAGCATTTTTAACTATATGGGATACAAAAGTAATAAATAATCAATTGCCAAAAAGCATTTAAGTCATAACGCTACCAAGTATTTTTCAACAGCCGTGTTAGTTAGTTGATGCGTACGAGTTTTTGTCTGAAAATTCCTTGTTCGCTGTTAATAATCATAAAATAAATGCCATTTTCTATACTGCTCAAATCAACTGTGGCATTTTCATTTAAATCTTGTTGCGTTTCATACATCAACTTTCCTTGTAAGTTAACTACAGCAAGTTTTACTTTACCGCTAACCTTGCCATCAATTTTTACTAAACCTGTGGTTGGGTTTGGACTGATGTGGGCAATTCCTATATCGTCAACATTAGACATACCCGTACCTAAACCGGATTTGTAGGTATATGAAAAAAGGCCGGTAGTGGTTCCAATCCACAACTGAAAAGAATCTTGCGAAATTTTTGCTACACTCAACTCGTTCATAAAACCATCTAAAGGGGTGTTAATTACAGTATAGTTTTTATAGTTGGAAGTATCTTTAAAGTGCATTAAACCCCGTTCGGTTAAAATCCAAACCTTTGATGGGTCGGCCGGGTCAAGGCGGGTTTCTGTAACCCAAGTAATTTTGGGTGAGTTTAATGTTTGACTGTAGGTACCATCATAATTCATTATACGCATACTGCTAAAATTGGCAGTACCCACAAATAAATGAGTTGGAGTGGGTTCAACGGCATGCACACAATTGTATTTGCCTTCAGGCTTGTGTTGTGTAAGCGTATTATTATCTATACTGTAAGCGTAAACTCCGGCATCAGCTCCAAAACAATTGGCTGCAATCCACAAGGTATTGGTTGTGCTGTTATATTTCATATCGGTTAGTCCAATATCTTGCTTAAAGTTTGGATGCGAATTACCATCAATATAGGTCCAACCTTGTTGCAAATGTAATCTTGTAATACCACGCCCACCATGTCCACCAATAAACCAAATTTCATCATCACTCATTACCACCAAGCCGTTTGTCCCGCTGCTTACACCATTTTCGTAGGGTATAATTCCAAAAAACTCATCATTCAAAATGGCTATCCCTTTTGATGTTTGCATCCACAATTTTTCACCTACATATTTAGTATCATAAATAGCATTAATGGTACCTAAAATTGAATCTAACTGAGGATGTGACTCCCAACCACTTTCTTTGCTGCAGTAGTATAGGTGATAAGAAGTATCGCGTGTAACTACGTAAACATCATTGCTGTTTACATCGGCTGCAACATGCGGTACATTAATGCCTTCTTTTAGGGGCGAATTGGTTTGGGAATAAGTTTGCCATTGGGCAAATACGTTGGTTTGAGTAAAAGTGGCAATAGCCAATGCCGCTAGAAAAATTTTCATAGATAGTCAGTTTAACAATATTGTTACGTTCGACCACTATGACAATAAAAAAGATGCCTGCCCCTATTTTATATTTTTTAAAACACGCTCCAAATCATCAGGTGTATCTATGGCAATAGTTTCCAAATCGGTTTCTTTTAATACAATACTGTATCCGTTTTCAACCCAACGTAATTGCTCTAAACTTTCGGCTTGTTCTAATTTACCCATGGGTAATTGGGTAATTTCGGCTAAAACCTGTTTGCGGTAGCCATAAATGCCAACGTGTTTAAAATAAGTAATATCCACACCCGGATTTCTGCGGTATGGAATGGGCGAACGAGAAAAATAAATAGCCTGATTGTTTTTATTAGCAATAGCCTTAACCACATTAGGATTTCTTACTTCCTCCTCACTGCTTATTTTTTTGATTAAAGTGGCAATTTGGGTTGATTCATTTTGGAAAGCCGAAGCCAATAATTCTATTTGTCTGGGATCAATAAAAGGTTCATCACCTTGTATATTAATTACTGCATCACATTTTCCTTGGTAGTTTGATACCACTTCGGCACAGCGATCTGTTCCACTTTGGTGCGTATCTGCAGTCATTACCACTTTTCCTCCAAATGCCAGAACATGGTCTACTATCCGCTGATCATCTGTTGCTACAATCACATCATTTAACACATTAGTTTTTTTACACTGCTCATACACCCTTTGTATCATGCTTTTACCACCAATATCAATAAGTGGTTTGCCTGGAAAACGAGTTGATGCATAACGCGCAGGTATTACTCCAATAATGTGTATCATAAATGTTTGATGCTAAAATTGCGTTTCAAAAATAGCCGAAAAAAACAGAAGTCAGTTATATTCGCACATGCATGTTTTTTATCAAACCGATTTAAGCCAAAACCAGATAGTATTAAGCGAGGACGAATCAAAACACTGTGTGCGTGTTTTACGCTTAAAAAAAGGTGACGAAGTGGATTTAGCTGATGGAAAAGGCACACATGCAAAAGCAGTTATTGTTGATGATCACCCTAAAAAATGCGTTTTGCAAATAACGCAAAGCACCTTACATACTCAAGCTGAATCGAGTGGTAGAAATTATTACCTACACATTGTGGTTGCACCTACCAAAAATTTTGATCGCATGGAATGGTTTATTGAAAAAGCCACAGAAGCCGGAATTGATGAAATTACTTTTATAGAAACTGAAAATAGTGAGCGGGCAAAAGTGAATCTAGAACGCTGCGAAAAAATTGCCGTAAGTGCAATGAAACAAAGTAAACAATGGTATCTACCCAAAATAAATGCGCTACAAAAATTTACCGATGTAATTAAACAAGATTTACAAGGCGATAAATTTATGGCCTGGTGCGAAACGGATGAAACTGCACTCATCAACCAAAAAATAAACCAACTGACCAATAACCGCATTACCATTTTAATAGGTCCCGAAGGTGATTTTACCGAAGATGAAGTAAAGCTTGCACAACAGCATCATTTTATTCCGGTATCTTTAGGTAAAACCATACTACGCACTGAAACGGCCGCGTTATATGCTTGTTTTACTGTTAAGGCAATACTAACAAAGTAATTATATTTGAACCATGTTAAAAAAGCTAACACTGTTTCTTTTGGTTGTACTCTTGTTTGCATTTGCTCCGCCAACTATAAAAATGGCTAAGTTAAAATACAATGGTGGGGGTGATTGGTATGCAAACAAAACCTCGTTGCCTAACTTAATTAGGTTTTGTAACCAAAACGTAGGAACCAACTTTGCTCCAGAAGAAGATGTGGTAGAAGTAGGTAGCCCTGATATTTTAAATTATCCTTTTGTTCACCTTACCGGTCATGGTAATGTTGTATTGAGTAATGCGGAAGCCGAAAACCTGCGAAACTATTTAATGGCAGGCGGTTTTTTACATGCAGATGATAACTACGGCATGGATAAATTTTTTAGGCGTGAAATGAAAAAAGTTTTTCCCGAATTGGAATTTGTAGAGTTGCCATACAGCCACCCGATATACCACCAGAAATTTAACTTTAACTATGGCTTGCCCAAAGTACACGAGCATGATGGTAAACCAGCACAAGGTTTTGGGTTAATTTATAAAGGCAGATTGGTTTGCTTTTACAGCTATGAGTGCGATTTAGGCAATGGCTGGGAAGATGCAGACGTGCACAACGACCCTGAAGCAGTTAGACAAAAAGCACTACAAATGGGCGCAAACATTGTGCAGTATGTTTTTGCAGAAGGCAATTAACGTTATTAATTTTTCAGCCACAGATTACCTCTTCATAAAACGCTTGCGGCTTATTCCTTTTTCTTGAGTTGATATCTCTAAAATATAAATACCACTTTTAAGTTCTTGAACTGAAATCGGTGCTTTGGTATTGGTTTGGAATGATGAAACCAAATTGCCGTACATGTTGTAAATACTAACTTGCATGTTGATGGCTTCATCATTATCAATAAGCAATACATCTTCTACCGGGTTTGGATATATCGCAAAATTATCATTGATAGATTGATGCATCAATCCCACTAAATTTAAGCTATCCATGGCTTCGTGCAATAATGTGGTTAAACCTAATTTGGCAACCGACAAAAAATAAGGAATATTCATAGTAGCAAGCGAGTCGCTGGGGCGATGCCAATGTGGATTCATTAACGGACCATCATAAATTTCATTGATACCAACAGCAGTCAAATTATTTTGCCAAAACGCTCCATGGTCTGTATTAGGGTTGCCCGGATTCATTAACTTGGGTTTAAGCGGAACATTGTACAATGAAATAATGTTAACTACACGTTGCGCAAATTCAATTGAATGACCGGATGTGGCCGTATGAATTTCCACAACACTATCGTTGTTCAAACTCCAACCAATCATATCGTGGTTAATGTATCCCACCAATTTATTCATGTAATCGGGTGCAGTGTATTTGCTGCCCACTAAATTTTGTTCCTCTTCATCCCAAAAAGCCAAATGTAACGTAATGGGAAACTGGTATTGTGCACAAACCCTTGCAGCCTCCAATAACGCGGCTGTACCGCTGGCATTATCATCAGCACCCGGATAAAAAACTGCAATATCAGGATTTGAAGTTCCAACAGCATCAAAATGTGCTCCCATCATCATTACACGGTCAGTTCTTCGGCCTGGAATTTTTGCGATAATATTTTTACCTGTTGAGCTAAAATTAACCTCATCAAAAGCTACGCCCCAACTTGTTAATTTTTGTTTAATAAAAGCCTCGGTTAACTCATTGCCCGGTGTACCTCTGTATCTTGTCTTTATAACATCATTACCTACAGGTAACAAACCCGTAAGCTGTTTCACGTAAGTAACTAATGAATCCTGACTAACTTGTTGCACCAATTGTTGAACAATAACATGTTGAGCAAAAGCATTACTCGTAACAAAATAGATGACTACAAAAACCAGATTTCTCATGATGCTAAGATACATTTATGATTATTAAAGATGCATGCATAACTATTTAAGTTTTTGCAACTCTTTATTTGATTTTACTTTTATGCTCTCGTGATACTCTGCTTTTGAGTAGGCACCAACCTTACTAAAATGTGATTTTGCAATTTGTGGGAAGCCCATTTTTTGATATATATAACCCATGTGTAAACAAGCATAAGGTGCAAAATAATAAGGTGTATTTACAGGCGAGCGTTTTACAACTTGCTCATAATAATCTGTAGCTTTACTGTATTTGTACTGCTCATGCAATATGCGGGCGTAACGATAATAATATTCTAACTTTTGATATTCTGTTTTCAGGTGATCGGGGTTACGTTGTTTAATTGTTTCCTCAGCTTTTGTATAGTAACCTCCATCAAACAACAAACGTGCTTTTAAAATTACCAAATCGTGTGTTATGCCTTCAGTAGTTTCGCGCATAATGTTTTTATCTTCTTCGCTATTCGTACTGCCATATCTTTTACTCAACTCGCGATAGATTTTAAACTTATCCAAATCGTTTTTAAGTAAGTAATACCAACTAATTCTGCGGTATGCGTCTTTCATATATAGCTTACCTTTATAAAACGATACAAAACGCTTTAAACTTTGTTCTGCATCATCGTCAAGTCTATTTAATTTACACATGCCCAGAAAATAATCTAATGCATAAAAAGGTTCATAATCTGCTGATTTAGGACGGTGTTGCAAAACATGAATAGCCTCATCGTTTTTACCTGTTTTACTCGCAGTAAATGCACGTAAGTATACGCTCAATAAGTTGGTGTTGTAATCATCAGTATGTTCATCACAAAACGCCCAAGCCTTTTGTTTATCGCCAAAATTAAGCATGAACAAACCATAATAAAACACAGCACTTTGTTTATCTAAAATAAATTCGGGATAAGACTCTGTTTTAAAATAACGTTGTATCAATTGCATTCCCCCATCAAAATCGCCATTTAAACCTGCAATACCTAAAACCCATTTATAGTTGTCGGGGATTGTGCCCAATAACGCCCTAAACATACCAACCGTTTTCATGCTGGGTTTGAATTCGGGGTGTTTTTCAAAATTTTGTTTAGCCAACTGATAAGCATTCTTAAACTCTAACATGGCACCAACATATTCTTGATTAAAACTTTTGATGAAGCCCCATTGCAAATGGATTTCGCTCTGGGCATAGAGATAATAAGGTGATGAAGTTGAAATTTTACGAACAGCTTTTAAACGGGCATCTTTAGCCTCTTCTATTTTTTTGAAATTGGTTAAATCTTGAGAGGTAATTAACCGATAATAATCGATGTAGTTTTCTAAAAATGGAATGGCTACGTTATCGGGGTGAAGTTTTTTTTCACCTGCCAATAGTTGCTCCGCTTTGTTTAACCTTAATGCACAAATGTGTTTTTGTGCCTCTATACAAACCGGAGAAAAGTAAAATTGATGCTGTGTGTCGGCCTGTACAAAAGGGCATAAAAAAAGGAGCATCAAGGCATAAACCATACGTGCTCCTTTTATACTTATCATAGTTTAAAAACTATAATTTAGTGCTTACAAAGTAACTTCTTCAGCCAACTGAGGATCAACCAAAACACGACCACAGTGTTCGCACACTAAAATCTTTTTGCGTTGGCGGATATCTGCTTGGCGTTGAGGTGGAATTTTAGAAAAACAACCTCCGCAGGCATTACGCTCGATAATTGCTATACCGATACCATTTTTAACATTTGCACGAATACCGTTGTAACCATTTAATAGGCGATCTTCAATACCTTGTACTGCTTTATCGCGCATATCAAGTAGGCTTTTTTCTTCTTTTTCGGTTTCCTCAACAATGGTATCTAATTCACCTTTTTTGTTTTTAAGGTCAATTTTACGACCTTCTAATTCAGATAATAAAGCTTCCTTGGCAACTTTCTTTTGCTCAATATCAAACTGTAAATTTTTGATACGTTTCTCAGCTGCCTGAACTTCTAAACCTGCGATTTCTATTTCTTTATTTAAAGCATCAAACTCACGGTTGTTTTTTACATTCTCCAGCTGTTTTTCGTACTTCTTAATATTGGCCTTAGCATCCATTATTTTGGTTTTATTAGCCGAAATAGATGCCTCCATTTGTTTAACTTCTGCTTCTAAATTTTCGCTGCGTGTTTCTAAACCAGCCAATTCATCTTCTAAATCTGCAACTTCCATTGGCAATTCGCCACGTACCGATCTTAATTTGTCTATTTTCGAGTCAATAACCTGAAGCTTGTAAAGTGCTTGAAGTTTTTGTTCTACGGTTAACTCTGTGTTAGCAGCCATATTTTAAATATAATAGTTTATTGGATTCGTGTTAATCTCTGATAAAATGACCGCGAAAGTAGGGAATTTTTTTAAAATTTCATCAGCTAACAAGTTAATTGTGAAAATTTCGCTCTCATAATGACCGATATCCGCTATCATCAAGCGATTTTCAGCATCAAAAAATTCGTGGTACTTAAAATCTCCGGTTACAAATGCATCGGCTTGATCACCAAGGGCATTTTTAAGCAAAAAGCTACCCGATCCGCCACAAACCGCTACCCTTTTTACCGTTTTTGAAAATGGTGTAAACCTAATTACCTTTAAGTTCATAGCGACTTTCAGGTGTTTTAAAAAAGCTTCAGCTGATAAAGCTTCAGGCAACTCCCCTACCATTCCGCTGCCAATAGTAACATTGGTGTTTAAAATGGCATACACATCATATGCTACTTCTTCGTATGGGTGAGCAGCAACCATGGCAGCAATTACCTGATTTAATTGGGCATCATCAACCAAAACCTCTAATTTATACTCAGGTTCCTGGTGTTGTTTACCAACCTCGCCCACAAAAGCATTACTTTTTTCGTTGCCTTTAAACGTACCCATTCCGGTTGAGTAAAAACTGCACTCGCTGTAATTGCCAATATTACCTGCACCTGCGCTAAACATGGCTTCTTGTACCACTTGTAAATGTGTTTGAGGCACAAATACACTCACCTTTTTAAGGGTATTGGTTTTAGGAACCAAAATTTTGGCATTAATCAAACCCAACTTTTCGCAGATTTTAGCATTTACACCGTGTTGTACATTATCTAAATTGGTATGAATGGCATAAATAGCCACATCATTTTTAATCGCTTTAATAACGGTGCGCTCCACATAGTTTTTACCGTTTAACTTTTTCAACCCACCAAAAATAATGGGATGATGTGCTACAATAAGATTACATCCTTTGGCAATGGCTTCATCAACCACCGCCTCGGTACAATCTAAAGTTACTAGTATTTTGGTAAGTTCCCAATCGTTACTGCCAGTAAGCAACCCGCAGTTGTCGTAACTTTCTTGATAAACCTGAGGAGCCAATTGCTCCAAATATTGTATAACTTGTTTTATAGAACTCATCTGAAATTGCAATTTAAATATTTTCAACCTTCCACATCATAATAGTTTTATCATCACTACCCGTAAGCAAGGTTTCATCATCAACCCAAAGGCATTTGTTTACGCTGCTTAAATGCCCGTCAAGTTTGGCTTTATCAATTACTTTTAACAACTGAAAGTTTTCTGTAGCCCAAATTTTAATGGTTTTATCCATGCTTACGCTAGCAAACAATTTTCCACTTGGATTAAACGCAATATGATTAATGTGCAACGTATGTGCAGCCACATCTACATCCAAACGGTAGTTTTCATTAATCAACCAACTGCGCAACATCACATCTCTACCTCCACTTAACAACTCCTTACCATCGTTAGTAAAAGCAACTGTAAATACAGAGTTGGTATGTGCATCAAGGGTATTTAACAAACTAAAATCAGCCAACTGATATAGGCGTATTTTATGATCGCTATAACCTACTGCTAAAATATTTTGTGCGGTATGATAGGCTAAACAACGTGCACTTTTGGTACTTTCCTGATGGTGGTACAACAATTTTAAATCAGGTAAACTCCATACTTTTAATGCACCGTCACCACCACACGTTATCAGTTCATTGTTTACTAGTTTAATATCAAAAATACCCAAGGTATGCGCTTCAATATTTCTAATTTCTTTTCCGGCAGCTAAATCAACCACATGCAAATTGCCACTGGCCGCACCACAAAAAAGTAAGTTACGTTGTGCATCCAAACACAAGGCATAAACAGGTCTGTTTACTTGCACCAACAGTTTGCCATCACCTTTTATTTCGGTATCCCAAAGTACCACATAACCATCGTTGCCGCCACTGTAAAATTGTTTCGGGTTGATGGCAGTACATAACGAATAAATTGGACCATTATGTCCGCTAAAATGTGCTACTTTCGTAATGTTAATTACACTCATGGCAATAGTTAAAACTTTTACTCCGGGCGAAAATACCTTTTTATTGGTTTGGAAAATTACTGAAGATGCTGAAACCTTAAATAATTATTTGCACAACATCAACGATGATCAAACCACTACACCAAAAACAAACTTGCACTGGTTGGCCAGTCGTGCTGCATTAAGCACCCACTTTGGGTTTGATGCTGTTATTGTGATCAGCAAAGATATTTACAACCGACCAAGCATGATGGTTAACGGAGAAAAATATCATTTATCAATTACACACAGCAGTAATTATGCTGCTGTAATGTTTAGCAAATTTAGGAACGTGGCACTTGATTTGGAAAAAGTAGATGCGCGTGTTGGGCGTGTTGCACACAAATTTATTAATAGTGCCGAGGAAGAAATGTTGCAGCAAACTAAAAATCTAATTCACGACCAAACCCTGATTTGGAGCGCTAAAGAAACCCTTTATAAGTTTTACGGACAAAAGGAATTAGACTTTAAAATGCACATGACCATTTTTACGCAACAACCCCAATTACGCGGCTGTTTGCACAAAACAACACCCATTTTTTACGATATGAACGATGAGTTATTTGACGGATTCATATTGACCTACATGAGCGAATAATTAAATTCGCTAAATTTATTTTTTAGATTAATCTAAATTTATATTTTTGCCCACATAATTATGAAAAGTAAATTATGTGGGTTAATGATGTGGGTTTTGTTTGCTTTAAATGCCCAAGCGCAGCAAACCATCATTAAAGGTAAAGTAACACATGGACAAGAGGCCATTGGTTTTGCCAATATTGGTATAAAAGGAACCACGCAAGGTGCAGTTGCCAATGCCGATGGTGAGTATAGTTTAAGGGTAAACAACCAAAGTACTTACACTTTGGTTATTTCTGCATTAGGATACGAAACCGTTTACAAGCGAGTAGTTACTAAAAACAATGAAAATATTGTATTAAATGTAAACTTGGATGTTTCTGAAACGGCATTGAGCGAAGTTACTGTAACAGGAACCCTAAAAGAGGTAAGTAAACTAAACAGCCCTGTTCCGGTTGAGATTTACACCCCCAAGTTTTTCCAAAAAAATGTTTCTAATAATTTGTTTGATGCACTGTCTATGGTAAATGGTGTGCAACCAACCATGAATTGTAATGTGTGTAACACGGGCGATATTCATATAAACGGAATGGAAGGCCCTTACACATTAATATTAATTGATGGTATGCCTATAGTAAGTTCGTTGAGCACGGTTTATGGTATGATGGGAATACCCAACAGCATGGTTGAACGTATTGAAGTTGTTAAAGGTCCGGCAAGTACATTATACGGTAGCGAAGCAGTTGCAGGAATTATTAATGTTATCACCAAAAACCCTAAAAAAGCACCTTCGTTTTCTTTCGACCAATTTGCTACAAGTTATGGTGAATACAATACCGATGCTTCTATAAAATGGGGCAATAAAAAAGTATCATCATTGCTCAGTGCTAACTACTTTAACTTTAATAACCGCATTGATAAAAACAAGGATGGGTTTACAGATGTAACTTTACAAAACCGCATATCGGTATTTAATAAATACGCTTTTAGCCGAAAAAATAACAGAGAAGCGAACTTGGCTGCGCGTTTGTTTTACGAGGATCGTTGGGGTGGACAAACACAATGGCAAAAAAAGTTTAGGGGTGGTGATAGCGTTTATGGTGAGAGTATCTTTACCCAACGTGCCGAAGTAATTGGTAATTATGAACTGCCCACAACACAAAAATTAAAGTTGATGTACAGCTACAATTACCATAACCAAAACTCGTATTACGGAACAACCGCATATATGGCCACACAGCATGTTGGCTTTGCACAATTGGTGCATAACCGCAAAATGGGTTTAAGGCATGATGTAATGATGGGCGCAGGATTACGCTACACCAATTATGATGATAACACACCTGCTACTGCCGATTTAAGTCTAAACAACAAACCATCTGTAATTTATTTACCCGGATTATTTGCCCAAGATGAAATTGCATTAACATCAACCCAAACTTTATTGTTAGGGGTACGATATGATTATTACAAACAACACGGTTCTATTTTTTCGCCAAGAGTAAACTATAAAATTCAACCCAATAAATTTAACACATTGCGTTTAAGTGTTGGCAATGGTTTTAGGGTAGTAAATTTATTTACAGAAGATCATGCAGCATTAACCGGTGCGCGACAAGTGGTCATACAATCGGCATTAAAACCCGAACAAAGTTGGAATGGAAATTTAAACTACACCCGTTTTATCAGTAAAGGAAAAGGATTTGCAAACATAGACGCAACAACATTTTACACCTACTTTACCAACCGAATTATTGCCGATTACGATACCGACCCGAACAAAATTATTTATGATAATTTAGATGGTTATGCAGTAAGCAGAGGTGTGAGTTTAAACACCGACATTACGTTTGGATTTCCGTTAAAGTTAAACGTTGGCGCAACTTGGATGGATGTTTTTAAAACAGAAAAAGACAGCAACAACATCAGCCAAAAATCGGTGCAAGTTCACGCACCAAAATTTAGTGCAACCTTTCAGTTAAGTTATACATTTAACAAACAAAATTTAACAATAGATTATACCGGACAGGTATACAGCCCTATGCGTTTACCTGTTTTACCCAACGATTTCAGACCGGAATATTCGCCATGGTTTACTATACAAAATGTGCAACTCACCAAAAAGCTTAAAAACAATTGGCAAGTTTATTTAGGTGTAAAAAACGTGTTTAACTTTATGCCACAAAACCCAATTATGCGCGCCTTCGATCCATTTGATAAACGCATAAACGAAAACAACCCGAATGGTTATACTTTCGACCCAAGTTATAACTATGCATCACTACAAGCCCGCAGGGTAATTTTAGGGGTGAGGTATCTGTTGTTTTGATATTAACAAAAAAGCCTCCGAAAAATTTCGGAGGCTTTTGCTATAAAAGTATTTTTATTTACCTGATGATTTAAGTGGAATCAATTTAATCATTCCAATGGCATCAAACAATTTGATGAATGGATAAACCGGATCAAACTCCCACCATTTAGCAGCAAAGTTAGGACGAGCACCTGCGTGGTGATGGTTATTTTGGAACAATTCACCCAACATTAAAAAGTCGATGATTAAAGTATTTTTAGAGTGATCTTTTTCGTCATCAAAATTACGATAACCGTATTTGTGTCCGGCCCAATTTACCACCGCACCTTGAATTGGCGCAATTAAAAAATGAACCGGTAATAATAAATACTGCCAAGGAGCAGTAGCAAATTGCACATAAAAGGCAATATACAACGCAGCAAATCCTAAACGAGAAAACCAGCTATCAGCAATTTTATCAATTACAGGATAAATAGGATAGTTTTTATCAAACTTCTCTTCCACTTGCAAGGTTCCGTGTAGCACACCGTTATAAACTTTACGTGTATGCCACATCATGGTAAATACTTCTTTAAAAAAGTGAGGTGTGTGTGGGTCTTTTTCGGTATCACTGTATGCATGGTGCATACGATGTAAAATAGCGTAAGCGCGGGCATTCAAATAAGAGGTTCCTTGTGTAACCCATGATAAAATGTACCAAAATTTTTCCCAAAAAGGACTCATGGTAAACATTTTGTGTGCAGAATAGCGATGTAAATAAAACGTTTGGCAAAACAAAGAGATGTACCAATGTGCAATTAAGAAAACAATTACTGTCATTTAAAACTTAAAAAATAATAAGTCGCAAACATATCCATTAGCGTTTATTGTGCCAAATGATTTGTGTCATTTTAACCTTGCTTGTATTTCATTCGGGTTTCAGCTTTTTTCAACTCCCTATCAATAATCAACTTAGCCAACTCTGGTGCAATAAGTTTGGGGTCGTTTTGTGCAAAAGCAGCTTTGGTATCTTTTTCAAATACATCAACCCTGTAAAGCACTTGTAGCAATAACTCCATTTTGTGCAACAACAAATAAACTATTAACTCGGTTAAACGTTTGTGCAACTGCTCGTACGAAACCGATTGAGCAATGATTTCATTATCAAAATACTCACCCAATTTTTGTGCTGAGTTTTGAACCAATACAGATAAATATTCATTACTCATCCCAGTTGTTATTTAATTGATTAAAGAAAATGCCTAAGGAGTCGTTGGGTTTGATTTTGTAAGGATGTTGACTTGCGTATTCTTGCACATTTTTTATTCTGTTATCCAAATCAGGGTGTGTGCTGATGAGCTCATTAACTTGCACACCATTACTTTCTTTTTTTAGTAACTCAAACAAATCAATCATACCTTGGTTGCTGATGTTGTTTTGTTCTAAAATTTTTAATCCATGATTATCCGCTTCTGTTTCTAAATCGCGGCTGTAACTGAGGTTTCGTAGTTCATGCGCATTTTCAATCAACACACCTCCTACTCCACTCATATCACCAAAAATAATTGATAAAAATAAGTACCCCGATAAGGTTCTGAATAAATTACGTGTGGCATGTTTAAGTTCAACATGCGAGTATTCGTGCGCCAATAATGCTGCCAATTGTTCGGGCGAATTCATGTTGTTTAAAATGGCATCATACACCACAATACCACCACCGGGCATGGCAAAAGCATTGGTGATGTTAGATTTTACAACTGTAATTTTTGCAGGGTAACTTTTTTCAATTTTCAACTGATTAAAAAACTGATTAATCACTATTGTTTTTGACGAATCTATTTGCTCGCCTTCTAAAACAGATGCGTATAGTTTTTGTCCTAATTCAATCTCATAATCTTTAGGAAAAACTTTTGCGCCATAAGTGGCAATAGCAGGCAATAACCAAACATATGAAGCCCACAACACCAACAGCAACAAAAGCAACGAAGTTGCCACAACACCCGCAGCCGACATATTTAAACGTTGCGTAAATGTGCGCGGATAAACTTGTTTGTATCTTTTAATAAAATCTTGATCGGTAATATCCAATTGCTGGGCCGGAAACACATCGCCATAACGCAAACTTAACAATCCATTTTTTAACTCATGCTCCACCACATGTTGCTTTTGCCAGATAATCTTAATCAGTTCGCCTGCATCGTTTAAAAACCGAATCACCCAAACATCATCATGCCACAATACATCAACTTGTTGTGGTTTGCCCGAGTAGCCATCAAAATACCTTGCTTTATATACCAGTTCCATAATTTGGTAATAACAATTTAAAGCAGCCAAATTAGCTAAAAGCGCTTACAATCCCCCATTTTAATTAGAATGGTTATAAATCACACCAACCCAAAACAAGCCTATGAAAACCAACACTTTATTAGCAAATTATATTTTCACAAAAAGTGGCAATAGGCCTGCATTATTTGTAAATTGCGGCCCAATTTAGTGTTGCACTTAAATAAATAACTCAAATAATATGTTCGATTTAGAAATGATTAAAGCAGTATACGCTCGCATGGATGAGCGCATTGCTGCTGCGCGCAAAGTGGTAAATCGCCCACTTACTTTAACCGAAAAAATATTATACAGCCACTTAACAGCAGGTAATGCATCTGCTGCTTATAACCGTGGTAAAGATTATGTAGATTTTAATCCTGATCGTGTTGCGATGCAAGATGCTACTGCGCAAATGGCCTTATTACAGTTCATGCAAGCTGGCAGGCCAAAAGTTGCGGTTCCGTCAACCGTTCATTGCGATCACTTAATTACAGCAAAATCTGGTGCTGCAGAAGATTTAGCTTTTGCCAATAAAGAAAGTAAAGAGGTTTATGATTTCTTGGCTTCAGTATCTAACAAATATGGTATCGGATTTTGGAAACCGGGTGCAGGTATTATTCACCAAGTAGTTTTAGAAAACTATGCATTCCCGGGTGGTATGATGATTGGAACCGACTCGCACACCGTTAACGCAGGTGGTTTGGGTATGGTTGCCATTGGTGTTGGTGGTGCTGATGCATGTGATGTTATGGCAGGTTTACCGTGGGAACTAAAATTTCCGAAATTAATTGGTGTAAAACTAACCGGTAAATTAAACGGTTGGGCTTCTCCAAAAGATGTGATTTTAAAAGTTGCAGGTATCTTAACTGTAAAAGGTGGTACAGGTGCAATTGTTGAATATTTTGGCGATGGTGCTAACAGCTTAAGCTGTACTGGTAAAGGTACCATTTGTAACATGGGTGCCGAGATTGGTGCAACCACATCAACCTTTGGCTATGATGAGAGCATGGAGCGTTATTTACGCGCTACAGGCCGTGCTGAGGTAGCTGATGCTGCAAACGCAATCAAACATCACTTAACTGCTGATGCTGAAGTTTACGCAAACCCAGAAGCATACTTCGATCAAATCATAGAAATTAATTTAGATACGTTAGAGCCACACTTAAATGGTCCATTTACTCCGGATTTGGCTACTCCTATCAGCAAAATGAAAGACGAAGCTGTAAAAAACAGCTGGCCTTTAACTGTTGAGTGGGGGTTGATTGGTTCTTGTACCAACTCATCATACGAAGATTTAGCTCGTGCAGCATCTATTGCAAAACAAGCGGTAGAAAAAGGATTAAAAACCAAAGCGCAATTCGGTATCAACCCGGGTTCGGAGCAAGTACGTTATACTGCAGACAGAGATGGTTTATTAAAAACGTTCACTGATTTAAATGCAAAAGTATTTACAAACGCTTGCGGACCATGCATTGGTATGTGGGACCGTGAAGGTGCAGAAAAAGGTGAAAAGAATACCATCGTTCACTCGTTTAACCGCAACTTTGCTAAACGTGCTGATGGTAACCCAAACACGTTTGCATTTGTAACTTCGCCTGAAATGGTAGCTGCAATTGCAATCTCCGGTGATTTAGGTTTTAACCCAATTACAGATACATTAATTAACGATAAAGGTGAAGCTGTAAAATTAGATCCTCCAACAGGTGATGAATTACCGGCCAAAGGTTTTGCTGTAGAAGATGCAGGTTACCAAGCCCCGGCTGAAGATGGTTCAAACGTAACCGTTGCTGTTTCTCCAACATCAGATCGTTTACAATTATTAGATCCATTTGCTGCCTGGGAAGGTACCAACTTAACAGGTTTAAAACTGTTAATTAAAGCAAAAGGTAAATGTACTACCGATCATATTTCAATGGCCGGTCCATGGTTAAAATACCGCGGCCACTTAGATAACATTTCAAACAACATGTTAATTGGTGCATTAAACTTCTTTAACGAAAAAACCGACTCGGTAAAAAATCAATTAACCGGAGAATACCAAAGCGTACCTAAAGTACAACGTGCATACAAAGCACAAGGTATTGGAAGTATTGTTGTGGGTGATGAAAACTACGGTGAGGGTTCAAGCCGCGAGCATGCTGCAATGGAGCCTCGTCATTTAGGTGTACGTGCAGTACTGGTAAAATCGTTTGCCCGTATTCACGAAACCAACTTGAAAAAACAAGGTATGTTGGCGTTAACTTTTGCTGATAAAGAAGACTACAACAAAATTCAAGAAGATGATGTGGTGGATATTTTAGGTTTAACCGAATTTGCGCCAAACACACCGTTAACTTTGGTGTTAACACACAAAGATGGCAGCAAAGAAAACATCACTGTAAATCACACATACAACGAACAACAAATTGAGTGGTTTAAAGCAGGTGGTGCATTAAACATCATTAGAGCCAGCGTTGGTAAATAACCAACAAACACATTACGTTATACAAAGCGTCCCGGGTGAAAACTTCGGGACGCTTTTTTTTATTGGGTTGATGATATATATTGTAATATGAAAAAAATACTTTCAGTGTTATTGATGTTTGTTTCAACAGCATCATCATTGGAGCTACTAGCCCAAACTAACTCCGATTCTGTTTATCGAAAGGTAGATGTTAAACCGCAATTTAATGGAGGTTTACAAGCCTTAGAAAATTTTATTGCTACTCAAACCAAATACCCACAAGAGGCATTAAACAAAAAACAACAAGGGATTATTGAAGTAACTGTAGTGGTATTAAAAGATGGAAAAATAAGCAACATTAACTGCACCAATAATAAATACCCGGAGTTGTGTAATGAAGCAAAAAGAGTAATTGCCTTAATGCCAAAGTGGGCACCTGCAAAAGTTAAAGGACAAGTAGTAAACGCGCATTACAAAATAGCAATTGGGTTTAAATTGTACAACAAACAAATTACGCATGTTATTATTCCTGATGAGGCTACTGTTAGTATAGACGAATTGCTTAAGCAAGATGTTGTAGAATCAGAACCCAATGAATTAGAATCAGACCCTAGTGGAATAGACTCTGAGCTATTGAGTAAACCAAATACAAGAACCGAAGATGATGTTATTACTTTTGCCGAACAGATGCCTGAGTTTAATGGCGACTTAAGCAGCTATTTATCAAAGAATATAGCATATCCAAAGATTGCAGCAGAAAATAAAATTGAAGGGAAAGTAATTGTGCAATTTATTGTTGAAAAAGATGGTTCGATCTCAAATGTTACAGCAATAAAAAAGGCTGGTTGGGGAATGGACGAAGAAGCCATAAGAGTGGTTCGTTCGATGCCAAATTGGAAACCGGGAAAACAAAACGGAAAATCGGTTAGGGTTAGATATACCTTACCCATAAACTTTAAGCTTAAATAACTTATGAAGGATATTTTTAACTTATTGATTGCATTTTTGGCCATGTGCCAATTTGTATTTGCGGATCTAGATCCAAAAACAATTAAAAAACTAGAAAAGGCCAAAAAACTAACTGAGCAAAACAAGTATGATGCTGCCGAAAAAATCTATCGTCAATTAGCGGATGAACATCCTTACTATGCAACAGTTTGGAATGAATATGCCAAGTTTGGGGCTAACAGATACAGTTTTTATGAGCGTACTGATAAAGGTTTTAAAATAACTGTTAATGGCGGAACTGATAGCATGACACAAGCTTTAACAGAATTATTTTCATCGATTAAACCATCACGAATTTATTACGACAAATTTATTGATATCTGTAAAGAAGCAACTCTAAAAAATGAATACGCGTATTACCCCTCTATTTATTTAAGAAGTTATTTATATGACAAAAAAGTAGATACCAAAATTTCGGATTCAGCCTACTACCACTTCCGTGTTGCAGAGCGGTATTTTGGCAAAGGCAACTATATCGAAGCCGCCAAGCAATACCAAATTGCAATTGGACTCGACTCGAATTTTTATCAAGCAAGATTGTATTTAGGAGATAGTTATTACATGCTTAAAGATTATGTAACAGCGGCTCAGTATTTTAGAAATGCAATAAAGGTTGAACCAAGTTTAATAGAGGCTAGGAAATTTTTAGTGGATGCCTTGGCCAATTTAGGTGCATACGATGAAGCTACTGAAGAATGTATTCAGAGTTTATTAATGTATCCGGATGTGGCCTCTTACGGCAAACTAGAGGACTTAGCCCAACGAAAAGGTAAAAAATTTGATAGAGGATGGTTGTACCGTGATATCCTTCCTACCGTATCTTACAAACAGCCTCAAATAGCTCCGAAAAATGCTTCATGGAAATACTACCTTGATGCTAAAAGTAATTTTGATACTGCATACTACGATAAGAAAACAGGAATTATTAAAGATAATCCTACAACCAAACAGAAATATATTGAAGTGTATTGTTGGGAACAAATGCTCAAACAAGCACCTGAAGAGCATTTTAAAACAGCCAGAGAAATGCAGGAAAAAGGTTACCTAGATTGTTATGTTTTATTCTCCTTATTTCACCAAGATTCATACGCACAATACGCGCATTTAAGTAAAACAGACAGAACCAGACTAAGAACATACATCGATTTACTAATTAAATAACTATGCTATTTACCACAACGTCATCAACACAACGAACGGCCTTTGGCCAAAACAATTTATTAAAAGCATATTTTGTTATCTTCCTATTATTTTGGTTGTACACCTTAATTTTTACAGCCGACTTAGCAAATTGGGTAATAGAAAACATACTTACTATTGTTGCATTGGTTACACTCACATTAACCTACAAAAAATTTAGATTTAGCGATTTAAGTTATACGTTAATTTTTGTGTACACCATGTTTCACATTTATGGTGCAATGTATACATATGCCGAAAATCCTCTTGGCTATTGGTTAAAAGATGTACTGGATTTGGAAAGAAACCACTACGACAGAATTGTACACTTTAGTTTTGGTTTTTTATTGGGATACCCACTACGCGATTATTTTAAAAATTGGTTTGATTGGCCAAATTGGGTTTGTTGGGTTTTACCGATTGAAATTACCATGAGTTTTAGTGGCGCTTACGAAATTATAGAATGGCTTGTTGCTGATGTATTTTTTACCCATCAAGGTACGGCATATTTAGGTACACAAGGCGATGTTTGGGATGCCCAAAAAGATATGGCACTGGCATTTAGTGGAGCCGTGTTAATTATGGTTATAGCATCTAACCTAAAAAAGATACTGAACAGATAAGTTCAAATTAATTCCATACAAAACGGCCGTGAGCATGCTGCTCACGGCCGTTTTGTTTATTTGTATAATGCAAGAGTTATTTTCTGTTTTGCATTTTAACCTCTGCAAGTTTTACTGCCTCATATAAATTTACAATACCGCCAGATACACAAAGCTCAGTCATTTTAACTTTTTTCTTAGTACCGGGTATCAATACTTTACCCTTAACTTTAACGGCAGACTGCATAATGATTTCTTTAACTTCGGCTGCAGTTAAGTCAGGAAAATAACTGCGTAATACAGTAGCCACACCTGCTGTTACAGGACTTGCCATACTTGTTCCATTATAACTTGCGTAATCACTTTTAGGTATACATGAGTTAATATCAACACCAGGTGCAAACACATCAACTTTAGTTCTACCGTAATTACTAAACTCAGCAGGAATTAACTTTTTAGGTTTCCAACTTGATGCACCCACTTCAATCCAATTTGATGTATTGTAATTTGCAATAGCATCTGTTGGGAAGTTGTTTTCTACCTCAAGGTTTTTATGATCGTTTCCGGCAGCATGCACCAACAATACATCTTTTGATTGCGCGTACAAAACCGCTTCATCAACGGCTTCTTTGTATGGAGAAAATGCTTTACCAAAACTCATGTTAATTACCTTAGCACCATTATCAACAGCATAACGAATTGCATTAGCCACATCTTTATCTCGTTCGTCACCATCAGGCACAACACGTAAAACCATAATCTCAGCGTTGTCTGAAACACCCATGATACCTATACCATTATTTCTGTCGGCAGCAATAATTCCGGCAACGTGTGTTCCATGTTCACCATTGGGCTCACTAACTTTATTATTACCATAAAAACGTTCAGAAATCACTTCATAGTTATCACCAACAATATGACGAGAATCGAAATCAAGGTTGTAATGATATTCCACAAATTTGGAAATTTGCTCTTTCGCACCTTGTAAACCTTTACTGAACTTACTTATAACAACATAGTTCTTCTTATTCGATTCAAATGTTTTAATAATGCTATTCTGTGCCATAGCCTCATTCTTATCAATAGGTTTGTATGCTTTAAACTCAACCATACTTAACGAATCCTTGCCTAAACTTGCAGTTAAATAGTTTACCCCCTTCTCTAACGAAGCATAAATATTGTTATACATTGCATATTCGCTGTAACCTTTAATATAAGTTGCTCTTACTTTTTTGTAAAGTGCATAGTTTTCTTTTTCTGCACCATCTAAGCTATTGGTATCAACTTTCTCGTAGCGAACTTTTAGTTGCTTGTACAAACGAGTAACCTCTAGATTATCTTCTGCAACATTTTCTGCCTGGCCCCCAATAAAATTCCAACCGTTTACATCATCAACGTAACCGTTTCCATCATCATCAATATTATTATTGGCTATTTCGCGGGGATTAACCCAAATTACCCTTTTCAAATCTTCATGCATCACCTCAGTTCCGCCATCAATTACCGCAACAACAACTTTTTGTCCGCTTTTACCTTTTAACAATTCATTGTAAGTTTTTTCTGTGCTTACACCATTAATTCTATTCTGTTTTGGATCTAAATTAAACCAATTTTCAGGTGCCTTTTTTTGTGCAAAAACCAACATGGTTTGTGCGGCAAGTGCCAGTAATAAAGTAGTTTTTTTCATATTGTAATTTAAAAACAGCAACATGCTGTATATCGAAAATAAAATTAAGTTCTTTACTAAATTAAATGTTTACATAAGTGGTGTAATTGCCTTATAAAATGTCAAGAACCAATTGAGGCGGTCGCCCGATAATCGCTTTTTTTCCATTAATAACAATTGGTCTTTCTATTAAAACCGGAAACTCAGCCATTAAAGAGATACATTGTTTATCTGTTAGTTGTTGATTTTTATATGGCCTAAATGCCTCTTCATTTTTACGAATTAGTTGAATAGGTTTTATGTTTAATAGTGCAATCAGTTCTTTTAATTGTTTTTCTGTTGGTGTGTCTTTCAAATATTCAATAACCTCTACTTCTTGGTTTTGTTCTTTTAACAAAGCCAGTGCTTCTCTACTTTTACTGCATCTTGGATTATGGTAGATTACCGTTTTCATTTGGTAATAATAAAAGGAAAATTTGATTTTAAAAACAAGGGTAAGAAGATGAGCCCTATAAAAAGCGAAACCCCGGATTTCTCCGGGGCTCACCCTAGCCTATGAAACAAATTGCACCTCTACTCAAAGATGCAATATTTTAGTTCGAATTAATGTTGCGGTCAGTTGCATCTGAAACGCTCAACAAAGGTAGAATAAATATGGAATGTTGCAAATAATTTTTTGCCATTTTTTTATGACTTTTTAAGACAATCTTATCATTTCATAAAAGAACAATCTATTCACTATTTCGCTACCTTATTTCAATTCTCGCTTGGCCTTTAATTTTAATTTAAGCCCCTCTGATAAATAAAGCATAATAGGAACTAAGATTAATGTTAAGAATGTAGCAAAAGCCAATCCAAAAATCATGGTCCATGATAATGGCCCCCAGAATGCAACACTATCTCCACCAAAGAAAATCTTAGGATTACCTGTTGTAATTAATGACGCAAAATCAATATTTAAACCAACTGCTAATGGCACCAAACCTAACATTGTTGCCGTGGCAGTAAGTAATACCGGTGTCATACGTGTACGACCCGCATCTATAATTGCTTCTCTTAACGGCACACCATCTTTAAGCAATATCTCGGTAAACTCAACCAATAAAATACCATTACGAACCACAATACCCGCAAGTGCAATAATACCTACACCGGTCATCATTACAGATATTTCCATGTTAAATATGGTGAAGCCTAAAAACACACCGATTAAACTTAAAAATATTTCGCTTAAAATAATAATTGGTTTTGAAATAGAGTTAAATTGAGTTACCAAAATTAAAAATATCAAACCAAAAGAAACCAATAATGCTGTACCCAAAAACGCCCCAGTTTCGGCTTGCTCTTCCTGCTCACCACCCATTTTTGCTGTTACACCGGCAGGGAAATCATAACGCTTTATCGCTTTAGCCATTTTACCTACAATATCGTTTGCATTGTATCCACTTAATACATTTGAAGACAAGGTAACAATGGGTTGGTCATCTAAACGCTTAATACCACCAAATGTATTGCCATACTTAACAGATGCAACAGACGATAATGGTATTTGACGAATTTGTCCACCCATATTCATATCACGGTAAGTTATTTTCAAATTCATGATGGCATCTATACTGTTTCTTTGGTTCTCTTTATAACGAACTTGTATTGGATACTCATCATTGGCATCTTTAAATTTACTTACCTCTTTACCAAAAATTGCAGTACGTAATTCACCACCAATTTGAGCTGTACTAATACCCTCGCGGTTTGCACGCTCTCTGTCTATGGCAATCATTAGCTCAGGCTTATTGCTTTGCACATCAGATTTTAACTCCTCAACACCAGGAAAAGCCAACGAATCAAGGTAACGTTTTAAATCGGCACTAACTTGTGTTAATTGGTAAATATCATCACCCTTAATTTCTACAGCAATAGGTTTACCAGTTGGCGGCCCACTACTTTCTTGATCAACAATTACTTCAGCACCCGGAATACCTTTTGTTGCTTCGCGCACTAAATCTAAATATTTTGCTGTTGATTCTCCATTACGTTTTCCGAATTCAACAAAAGCAACAGTAACTTTACCAAGGTGTGGTGTTGGACTAAAGTTATATTCAAATTGAGAAGGATCATTTGCTCCAACAGCAACGTTAGAAATGATGGATTCAACTATTGGATTATCTGCACCTACAACTTTAGTAACACGCTGCTCGATAATTTGTGTGATTGAATCTGTGTAGGCTGCCGATGTTCCGGTAGGCAAAGTAATGTATGTATAAATAAAGTTTGGATCTGCCTTAGGGAAAAACACAACTTTTGGTTTTACAATAGCTACCAACAAAAACGTGAAAACGAATAAGCCAAAAGTACCAACCAATAACCAAATTGGTCTGCTTTTTTGAAGGCACCACTCCATAATTCCTTTGTAGAAATCTTGGAAACGTGGCCAAATATTTTCTTGGAAGTTTTGAATCCATTTCCACAATACGAAACGATTTAATGAATATAAACCGAACATAATGATGGCAAAATTACCTAAGCCAATATTACCCGATATGTATGATAACAAAGCAACAACTCCAAAAATAATAGCAGTTATTTTGTAGCCCTTTTTATTCTCGCGGGCTTTTTGTTCCTCTTCATGAGTTTTCATAAAATCAACCGCAAAAACTGGATTGATAATATAGGCTACCATTAACGAAGCCAACAAAGTAACAATTAAAGTTATTGGTAAATAGAACATAAACTTACCAATTACACCTTGCCAAAATGCTAATGGAATAAATGGAGCAAGGGTTGTCATAGTTCCAGAGAATACCGGCAAAAACACTTCGCCTGCTGCAAGTTTAGCGGCCTTTTTAATTGGCATTTTTCCGTTTGCAAATATACGGTGCGTGTTTTCTACCACCACAATGGCATCATCAACCACAATACCTAATGCCAACAAAAATGAAAACAATACAATGAAGTTTAACTTAAATCCAATGGCCGGGAAAACCATAAAGGCCACTGCGCATGATAATGGAACCGACATAGCCACGAAGATGGCATTGGTTGTTCCCATGAAGAACATTAAAATTACCGTTACCAAAATAAAACCAATAATAATGGTATTAATCAGATCGTGTAAAGTAACACGTGTTTTTTCTGATTGATCACCGGTTATGGTTACTTTTAAATCGGGCGGAAATTTCTCTTCACTTAACTTATCAGCTATATCACGAATTTTATCAGAAGCAGCAATTAAGTTTTCGCCACTACGCTTAATCACATTTAAGCTAATAACGTTTTTACCTTCAAGGCGGGCATAACTTTCTTTCTCTTCGTATGAGTCTTTAATTTCTGCGATATCTTTTAAATAAACTACGGCACCGGTTGAACCACGAATTACAATATCTCCAATTTTATTAGGGTCTTTGTATTCGCCTTTAACACTAATGGCACGCTTCAAACCATCCATGTCAATCAAACCACCACTAATGGTCATGTTCTCGTACTTAACCGCATTCTCAATATCCATAAAAGTGATATTGGCAACTTGCGCTTTGTACATGTCAACATTAATCTGAATTTCACGCTCCAGTGCACCAACTAATTTAGCTTCAGTAATCTCTTTCAACCCCTCAATTTCATCCTGCAAATCTTCGGCATAACGTTTTAATTTATCCAACGAATAATCTCCACTAACATGCACTTGCATAATTGGCATTTGCGACACATCAATATCTCGTACCTGCGGATCTTCCGGTAAATTATTAGGCAAATCGTTTTTAGCTTTATCTACCGCATCTTTTACACGCTGCAAAGCCAAATCAACATTTTGATCGGTATTAAACTCAACGTTAATTACCGAGAAATCTTGAACAGAATTACTTTTAACTTTCTTAACACCAACAATGGTTTTAATCTGCTTTTCGATTTGTTTGGTTACCAACTGTTCCATATCCGTTGGCGATGTACCAGGATAAATAGTGGTGATTAGAATACTTGGGAACTTCACCTCAGGAAACTGTTCCTTTGGAAGTTTATTGTATGAGAACAATCCGGCTAATGTGATGATAATGGTAACAATATAAATACTTGTTTTATTATCAATACTCCAGCTGGACGGTTTAAACTCTTTATTTGTATCGTGCATAATACTAACTTTTGTTACTTATTTATAGATAAGTTGTAAAACACTAAAATTTAATTACCTGTCCATCGGTTAAATCTTGGAAACCTGTTGTAATAATTTGGTCACCTTCATTTAATCCACTTAAAATTTCTGCTGTTGTGCCGTATGTTTTACCAACGGTTACCACAACTTTTTTAGCAATGGTTTCATTCTTTTCGTTTTTTGCAGTGATGTAAACCAATTTTACACCATCAATTTCTTGAATGGTATTGATTGGAACTACAGTTGCATTTTTATTTTCATAATCAACAATTTTAAGCTCAGCAACCATGTTAGGATGTAACTCGTTGTCGTTTGGCAAATTAACTTCAACATTAAATGTACGTGTTAATGCGTTTATTGATTTTGAAGAATAAGATACATTGGCTTTTATGGATTTATTGATATCGGGAAAATTAATCAACACCGGATTTCCTTGCTTAACAACATTGGCATACGACTCTGATAAATCTGCCTTAATTTTTAAGGCAGCAGGATTAACCACACTAACCGCAGGAACACCAGGAGCAACACCTTGTCCAACTTTAATACTCACTAAATCAACAGTACCGCTGTACTCTGATTTAATTAAATACATGTCTAAATTTTCTCTTGCAGAAGCAATTTGTTTTTCTAAACTTTCTTTTTGATTTTTTGCTTGCAAAAATTCTATTTCGCTACCCACTTTTTGCTCCCATAAAGATTTACGCTTTTCGTAAACAGTATTCGCTAATTCCAATCCTTTTTTCAAGGTTTCAATTTGTGCTTTTACCACATCTGCATCCAACTCAACCAAAACCTGACCCGCAGAGACCCTGTCACCAGCTTTCACATTAACGCGTTTTACCACAGCCGGAACTTTTGCACTGTAAGTAATATTTTCATCGCCATCAACACGTCCTTGCACATCAACTGCATGCATAAATAATTGTTTGGTTACCGCAGTAACAGCAACAATTTTTGAACGCGTATTTTCGGTAGCCGCACTATCTCCCATCAAAGCGATTTCTTCTTGCAATGAGGCAATTTGTGCAGTAATTTCAGTTTGTTTAGCTTTTAATTTTTCAAGCTCTGCCTTCTTGGATTCAAGGCTATTTCCTCCTCCACAAGCAGCTAATAAAGCAACAACTCCTGTTGCTAATAAAAATGATTTTATGTTATTCATATCTGTAGTTATTATTTATTTAAATCTCCTAAGGCTTTGCGTAAATCAAGTTGTGCAACAAAATAGTCGTACATGGTATTTAAGTATGATGCACGAGCTGTTTCTAAATCTTTTTGCGCAACAGTTAACTCTAAACTAGATGTTAAACCATTTTTAAATTTCAAATCGGTGCGGTTATAAATGTCTTGAGCCAATTCTAAATTCTTTTTCTGAACTTCTAATTGTTTTGCCGAACGCTCATATGTAGTTTTTGCATTAAACACTTCTTGCTCTATCACGTTACCCAATACTTTTTTATCGTTCTCGGCCTTTTTAATGTTTATTTTGGCTTGTTGTATTTGGGATGATTTTCTGAAACCATCAAAAATTGGGATGTTTAAGTTTAATCCCCATAATGTTCCTCCATACCAAGCGTTACCTAACTCATTAAAAGTTTGTCCAAAACTATTTTGTTGTGTTGAAAACACACCTACCAAACTTGGTGCATAGCCAAATTGGTATCTTTTTTTATCTAAAGTATTTAAAGCAATGGATTGATTGATGAGTTGATATTCTAAACGGTTATTGTAGTCAACTTGGGTAGACAAAACAGCTGTTTTTGATGACTCATACATTTTTATCAAATCATCAGTTAATTCAATATTCTCGGTAAAATCTAGACCCAATTGTATTTTAAGTACCATCATCAACGTTTTTTGCTGATCAATTAACTGATCGCGTTGTAACTCTAATGATGAAAACTGTAGATTAACTTTATCAAACTCGGTTCTATCTAAAAATCCGTTTTGCACCAATTTTTCCAAATCAAATTTGGTTTTACCTAATGCATCTAAATTGGCATTTAGCATGGTTAATGAGGTTTGAGCTAAAAGAATTCCGTAGTATGTTTTACTAACAGCCACTTCTGTTTCTACTTCGGTGCGTTTTAAATTGATTTTAGCCAGTTGAACATATTCTTTAGAAGCCTTGACACCCATTAAAAAGCCTCCATCAAAAAGCAATTGGCTGGCAGCAATACTTCCTGTGGCTGAGAAAGGAATACCAAACCTTATTACTTGGCGTTGTCCACCAAAATCAATAACACTTGACGGAACCACAATGTAGTTATTAAAGCTACCTGTAGCATTAATGTTTGGCAAACCCGATGCCAATACTTCATTTACTTTTTTCTCGGCAGCTAATACATCAAGTGTACTATTTTTAAGTGTGTTGTTGTACTTTTTTGCATGGGCAACTGCCTCTTGCAACGAAAACTTTTTTGTTTCGGTTTGTTGTTGTGCGTTTGCGTTAAATACTGCCCACAAAAGCAGCATAAACAAGTTTGCGTATTTCATTACTTTGTTTGTATTCATTGTATTATTTATTTCTAGTGGCTAATAATTTTTCGTCTAATAACTCATGCCCTTTTGGTGTACAAATACTGCGTAAATGGTACTTCATAATTTCAAGGTGCATTTCTTTGATGTCCATTCCCTCTTGGTCATAGTTATCAGGATTAGTTAAGAATCCTACCAAATAGATGTAAATCCGGCTAACTGTTTCCGCATCCAGATCTTTGCGGTACAGCCCCTTTTTTACACCAAGTAAGATATTGTCTTGAATTACGCGCTTGATAAAGCTTCGTCTATCGGCTTCTAATTTATCCCAGGCAGGTTTAAAATATTTCTTCAAATCAAACATACTACTAGGGTTAATCTGCCTAATCATGGCATTCATTTGCTCAGAAATCTGCAACATCACGCTAATGGCATCCAAATCTTTATTCTCAACCACTGAGCAACACATGTTATTCATGGTTTCCAAATAATGCTCAACGCATTGGTTTACCAAGTCGTTTTTATCTGAAAAAAACTGATAAAGTGTTTTTTTGGATACACCAAGCTCTCTAGCCACATCATCCATGGTTATGCTTTTAAAGCCATAACGCATAAACAAGAGTTCTGCTTCGGTTAAAATTTTATCTTTTATTTCACTCATTTTATCATTTTAGCAGGGCAAAGATAAAACGAAATATCGCAATGGAAACTTTTTTTTGTAAAAATAGTTTCCATTGTATCAAAAGTTTCGGTAGAGTATTTTTTTTTGTCGGTGAAAAGGATAATTGTACAATACGCTTGCAATATTTCAATCAAAGTGGCTAATTGCAGCCTGATTTTACATCAGAAAAAACCAAATCATGAACAAACCTTACTTAGTAGGAATTACAGGAGGAAGTGCCAGCGGAAAGACCAGTTTTTTGAGAGAAATTGGTCATTTATTTAGCACAGATGAGGTTTGCATACTTTCGCAAGACAATTACTACAAACCGGCAAAAGAGCAAACCAAAGATGAGAACGGCCATATTAATTATGATTTACCCGATTGTATAGACTTAGATGCCTTTAAGGATGATATTGTAAAACTTGCGCAAGGAGAAACAGTTAGACGCAGAGAATATCGTTTTCAGCACGAGGAGCAAATGGGCGATTGGCTTGAGTTTAAATCAGCGCCCATTGTAATTATTGAAGGGCTGTTTATTTTTTACCGTGAAGATATTTCAAGTCTGTTTAACCTTAAGGTATTTATTGAAGCCAAAGAAGATTTACAGTTGCAACGCAGGTTAAAACGCGATACACAAGAACGTAACATCCCGGCTGATTTTGTTCAGTACCAATGGACCAACCATGTTATGCCTGCATACAGAAAATACCTAGAACCTTATAGAGAACAAGCTGATGTAATCATTAATAATAACGACCATTTTAACAACAGTTTGAAAGTGGTAGAAGATCATTTTAGGTGGAAGCTTAACCATCGTTAAAAATAGAAACCAAACCGCAAAAACCCTTAAAAACACTGATAATCAACACTTAAATAGTTTTTTAATAAAGGTTGTAAAAATATGACTGAGCGGTTATATTTGCCCACTTCGCAATATTTTATATACGAGCAAATTAAATTATAACACTAACATAGAAAGATGAAAAGTAAAGGCGCAATTAAGTTATTCGCAATCGCACTTACAGTGGTATGTTTATTCCAGTTATCATTTACCTGGTTTACCTACCGTGCAGAACAAGCGGCAAAAGAGTTTGCCAATGGCGATGTTGTTGAAGAAAGAGCATATCTAGATTCAATTGCTCGCGAGCCATTAGTAAACTTGGGCTTTAAAAAATTTACCTACTTAGAGTGCAAAGAGCGTGAGTTAAACTTAGGCTTAGACTTACAAGGTGGTATGAACGTAACGTTAGAGGTTTCGATTGGAGATTTAATTAAATCATTATCAAACAACAACCCTGATGCTACTTTTAACAAAGCCATTGAAGTAACTAACGAAAAAATCAAAACTAGTCAGAAAGACTACGTAACATTATTTGGTGAAACTTATGCTGAACTAGCTCCTGAAGGTAAGTTGGCTGCAATTTTTGCAAACCAATCAAACAAAGAGAAGGTTAAGCCATCATCAACAAACCCAGAGGTAATAAAATACATTAAGGAAGAAGCTAACCAAGCCATCGATCGTTCGTTCCAAATTTTACGTGCTCGTATTGATAAGTTTGGTGTTACACAACCTAACATCCAGAAATTAGAAGGTAGCGGACGTATTTTGGTTGAATTACCAGGCGTTGATAATCCGGTTCGTGTTCGTAAATTATTACAAGGTTCGGCCAAGTTAGAGTTTTATGAAACTTTTACTAACCCAGAAGCTTTCAAATATTTATCAGACGCTAATACGATTTTAGCAAAAGCAAATGCATCAACCACTGCTACTGCTGAAACCACTAGTGAAGACACCACCCAAACAACTAGTGCATTAGCCGGTTTATCGGGTACAAAAACATCAACCGATACCAACGCTACTGCCGGTGCTGATTCAACCCAAAAGAAAATAGAAGACTTTACCAAAGAAAATCCGTTGTTCGCTGTATTACGTCCAAATGCTGATGAAAAAGGTATGTTGGCCGAGCGTGGTTCTATTTGCGGAATGGCTTCTATTAGAGATACAGCTAAAGTTAACGAATTATTGGCTCGCCCTGAAGTACGCAGTTCTTTACCTAACAATATTAAATTTTTATGGGAAAGCAAAGCTATTGGCGATAATGGCGATGTGGTAATGCTACATGCCGTTAAAACTGCAATGAATGGTGGTGCACAATTAGAAGGCGATAAAGTAATTGATGCTAGAAGAGATGTTGGCCAAAGCGGTGAAATTGAAGTAAGCATGACCATGAATGCAGATGGTGCTCGTATTTGGAAAAACTTAACCAAAGCAAACATTGGTCGTTCTATTGCAATTGTTTTAGATGATTTAATCTATTCATCACCAAACGTACAAAACGAAATTCCTAATGGTCGTTCTTCTATAAACGGTAACTTTACCAGTGAAGAAGCAGGCGATTTAGCAAATATTTTAAAAGCAGGTAAATTACCTGCTCCTACACGCATTGTTGAAGAAGCAGTAGTTGGTCCAACCTTAGGTGCTGAAAGTATTAGCCAAGGTTTATGGAGCATGGTTATTGCAACTATTGTAATCTTAATATTCATGGTGGTTTACTACGGAAACAGTGGTTACATTGCAGATTTAGCTGTACTTGCAAACGTATTCTTTATTATGGGTGTATTGGCAAGCTTAGGTGCTGCACTAACTTTACCTGGTATTGCAGGTATTGTGTTAACCATTGGTATGGCCGTAGATGCAAACGTGTTGATTAACGAGCGTATTAAAGAAGAATTAGCTCACAATGCACGCAGTTTAAAAAATGCAGTTTCTGATGGTTATGCGCATGCTGCATCATCAATTATTGATGCAAACTTAACAACTTTATTAGCAGGTTTTGTATTGTACAGTTTTGGTACAGGTCCGGTTCAAGGTTTTGCTATTACTTTAATTATTGGTATTTTATCATCAATGTTTACTGCAGTATTGTTATCGCGTGTAATTACCGAGTGGCAATTAGAAAAAGGTAAAGTTATTAACTATGTAACCGGATTCTCTAAAGGATTATTCCAAAACTTAAACTACAACTTTGTTGGTAATCGCTCTAAGTTTTACTTAATATCGGGTGTGTTAATTATAGCCGGTTTAGTATCCATATTTACCAAAGGCTTTACTTTAGGGGTTGATTTTAAAGGTGGTTGGACATATGTAGTAGAGTTTGATAAATCAGTTAGCCAAAACGAAATACGCGAAAAACTTACCACTCCTTTTGAAAGTGCCCCAGAGGTTAAAACTTATGGTAGCGACACCAAATATAAAATTACTACAACTTATTTAATTAACGAAACAGGAGCCAACACTAGCGAAATTGTTGAATCGAAATTAAACGAAGGTTTAACCGCTATTGGCGGTACAAGCAAAATTTTAAGCTCTGCTAAAGTTGGTCCTACCATTGCAAATGATATTAAAGTAGCATCTTTCTGGGCAGCAATTATTGCCTTAGTTGGTATTGGTTTATACATTTTAATTCGTTTCCGTAAATGGCAATATGCATTAGGTGCAATCGTGGCAATTACACATGACGTGTTAATTATGTTAGGTATGTATTCAATTTTTGATGGTATTTTACCTTTCCCAATGGAGGTTGATCAAAACTTTATTGCAGCAATCTTAACCATCATTGGTTTCTCTATTAATGATACCGTGGTTGTGTTTGACCGTATTCGTGAGAATTTAGCTGAGCATAAAACCGAAGAGCAAAGTATCGTTATTAACAAAGCACTAAATATTACCATGAGTCGTACCATCATCACATCATTAACAGTATTTATGGTTGCATTGGTATTGTTTATTTTTGGTGGTGAAGTAATTAAAGGCTTTACATTTGCGTTGATAGTAGGTATCTTGTTTGGTACATACTCATCTGTGGCAATTGCTACACCAATTGTTCTTGATTTTGACAAGAAAAAGAAAGCTGAATAAGCTTGAGTAATAACTGTTAAAGCCCCGCAGAAACCTGTGGGGCTTTTTTATTTTTGTTCACTCTGCTATACAGCACCGCACTTTTGCGCATAACTCAACCCAACTAAACACAAATAATAGTTGAATTTTGCATACAAATATTAATGTGCAGCATGAAGAAAATAATCATAACAACATTGGCCATTACCGCCATTTTGTTCAGTAAAAATGTTTTCGGACAAATAGATGACCCGAAGTCTATTTACGATGAACCCAAAACATTTAAAGAAAAATCGTACAACTTTTTTACATCAAAGCGCTTAAAAAAATCGCTTAACCAACGCGATTCGTTAAACGATTTAACGGTAGCCTTTAATAAGGATACAACCCAACGTGGTATTGAATACCGTTACCTAGATTCGCTGTACAAAGCATTAACCGCCAAGTACAATGATTGCACGGCAAAAAACAACGACCTAAAAGCACAATACGCAGAGCTTAATGCCAAGTATAACGACTTGATGAAAAAGAGCCTTAACGATGCTGAGCGCTTTAACAATGCACTTAAAATCAAGGCAGAAGAGTTAGAGGCCAGAGAAAAACGTTTGGCCGAATTACAAGGCATCATCAACAAACAAGATTCTTTATTAAATGCATTAAACAATACAGTTAAACGCGCATTGTTGGCATTTAAATCGGATGAGATTAGTGTTGAAATGAAGAACGGTAAAGTTTATGTATCGTTAAGTGATAAGTTATTATTTAAATCGGGTAGCGCAGCTATTGAAGAAAAAGGTTTAGATGCAATTAAAACCTTGGCTGATGTATTAAACAAAAATGCAGACATTGATGTATTGATTGAAGGTCATACCGATAATATTCCGATTAAAACAGCTAAATACGAAGACAACTGGGCTTTAAGTGCTGATAGGGCTTTAAGTATTGTTCGTTTGTTAAGCAATGAACACGGTGTAAATCCCAAACGTTTGGAAGCAGCAGGAAGAGCAGAGTTTTATCCTAAAGCAAGCAACGAAACAGTTGAAGGTCGTGCTAAAAATCGCAGAACAGAAATTATCCTTTCACCAAAATTGGATGAATTGTATAAATTGATTGAAAAAAACAGAAGATAATTTTTTTCTTTTCTCAACCCAACACAAAAAAGACTTGATGAACTAGGGTTTATCAGGTCTTTTTTGTGCATATCCAATTGTTTATCGCTAAGTTTTATAATTACCGATTAACACAGTATTCATAAGTATTTTTTTCAAAGTGTTACGATTTTAACAACAATGAGTGTGTCTCATTTTATAATCCTTTTAAAATAAAAATCACTCTCCTTTTGGGTTGGCACCCAAACCGCCTTCACTTTTTTCTTGATAAAAAAGTAAACAAAAAATCAAGGCTTACGAGAATTTTACAACAATCTACTGAGACCATTTTTTCCGCGCAATCCAAGCCACTGCGTTTCGGGATTGCTTGCAATGGCCATTGCACAAATGTCCTCATTGATTGTTAAGTAAAATTCTCGTATGCCGGTAGAGTCCTTCTGGCATTGTTCGATATAAAAGCCATTTCTATTTAATTTCTATTCTGCATCATAACATTCCATACTGGTATGTTTGCCTATGTACATAAGTCTTTTTTATGCAACGGGCTTTGCCCAATGCGGGTATGATTTCGCCCTTTCAGGGCTTTAATCATGGTGTATAATCAATACACTTTATGTGCGCTAGTTTTGCTACTTATACAAACTACGCCAGCGGTTTTTAAATGCGGCTTTATTGGCCTATTTTTGAGCCATGAATTCGGTTAAGCAAAATAATAACGCACAGTATTTTATTGATTTAGAAGATCAATTTGGCGCACATAACTACCACCCACTTCCGGTAGTAATAGAACGTGGTGAAGGTATTTACATGTATGATGTTGAAGGTAAACAATACTTCGATTTTCTTTCTGCATACAGCGCGGTAAATCAAGGCCATTGCCACCCGCGTATTATCAAAGCTTTAACAGATCAAGCACAAAAATTAACCTTAACAAGTCGCGCTTTTCATAACAACTTATTGGGTGAGTATGAAAAGTACATTACCGAGTATTTTGGCTATGATAAAGTATTACCCATGAATACCGGTGTTGAAGGTGGAGAAACCGCTATAAAATTAGCCAGACGTTGGGGTTACACCGTAAAAGGTATTGCCGAAAACCAAGCACATATTTTATTTGTAGAAGGCAACTTTTGGGGACGCACCATGGCTGCTATTTCATCTAGCAACGACCCAAGCAGTTACCTGAATTTTGGTCCGTTTATGCCGGGCTTTAGTTTGATTCCTTACAACGATTTAACTGCTTTAGAAAATGCATTTAAAGCCAACCCCAATATTACAGCATTTATGTTTGAACCCATACAAGGTGAAGCGGGTGTTGTAGTTCCGGACGAAGGTTACATACAAGGCGTAAGATCATTGTGCGATAAATACAATGTGTTGATGATTGCCGATGAAGTACAAACAGGATTATGCCGCACTGGTAAAATGTTAGCCTGCGATTATGCAGGTGTAAAACCTGATTTATTAATTTTAGGAAAAGCCCTTTCGGGTGGTGTATTGCCGGTATCGGCAGTATTGGCAAATAATGAAGTGATGCTTACCATAAAACCGGGAGAACACGGAAGTACATACGGTGGTAATCCATTGGCTTGTGCTGTTGCCATGGAAGCATTAAAAGTATTGGTTGATGAAAAACTTGCCGAGAATGCATTTAACATGGGCGAAATTTTCCGTAACCGCATGAAACAACTTCAAACCAAAACCAACTTAATTGAATTGGTGAGGGGAAAAGGATTATTAAACGCCATTGTAATTAAACCTTTTGGTGATGGAAAAACTGCTTATGATGTGTGTATAGCCATGAAAGAAAATGGATTATTGGCCAAACAAACGCATGGTGATATTATAAGATTTGCACCACCATTAACCATTAATGAAAAGCAACTTAACGAGGCTTGCGATATTATTGAAAAAACAATTTTAGCTTTAGCATAATTACACACAGCAACATGCATCATCATTACATAACAGAGCAACTTACATTAGCCGACATACAAAGTATTTTAAAAGAAAATAAAAAACTTGCTTTATCAACTGAAGCCGCCAATCGCATACAAAAATGCAGGGCTTACTTGGATGAAAAAATGAGTAAAAAAGATGCTGTTTTTTATGGCATCAATACCGGCTTTGGCTCGTTGTGTAACACACAAATTTCGCATGATGAATTAACACAATTACAAGAAAACTTATTGTTATCTCATGCCTGCGGAACCGGTGATGTAGTGCCAAGAGAAGTGGTAAAGTTGATGTTGTTGTTAAAAGTACAATCGCTAAGTTACGGCCATAGTGGTGTGCAATTGTTAACTGTAGAGCGTTTAATTCAATTTTTTAACAATGATATTTTACCGGTAGTATACCAACAAGGTTCTTTAGGTGCCAGTGGCGATTTAGCTCCTCTAGCACATTTGTGTTTACCGCTTTTAGGCAAGGGCGAAGTTTGGAAAAATACAGATGGTATCTGGAAAGCCGTTTCGAGTATAGAAGTGTTAAACCAACACCAAATTACGCCTATAGAACTTGAATCGAAAGAAGGTTTGGCGCTTATTAACGGCACACAATTTATGTTGGCTTATGCAGTGCATAACGTAATTAAAGCACAACAACTTTATGCATATGCCAATAAAATAGCAGCCGTTTCTATTGAGGCATTTGATGCCAAATTAGAACCGTTTTCGCACCAATTACATGATGTGCGCGCACACAAAGGACAGATTGAAACAGCAAAACAAATCAGAGAACTGTTAGCTGGAAGTGAAATCATCAAACAACCTAAAGTGCAGGTGCAAGACCCATATGCTTTTCGTTGTATACCACAAGTGCATGGTGCAAGTTTTGATACCATTTCTTATGTGGCTTCTGTAGTTGAAACAGAAATGAATTCAGTTACAGATAACCCAAATGTTTTTGTTGAAGATGATTTGATTCTATCGGGTGGAAATTTCCATGGACAACCCTTAGCGTTGGTATTGGATTTTTTGGCCATTGCCGTTGCCGAGTTGGGCAGTATCAGTGAGCGCAGAACCTATCAGTTAATTTCAGGCTTACGTAACTTACCAGCATTTTTAACCGCTAACCCCGGATTAAACTCAGGGTTTATGATTCCGCAATACACTGCAGCTAGTATTGTTAGCCAAAGTAAACAATTGTGCACTCCTGCAAGTGTTGATAGCATTGTAAGCAGCAATGGGCAAGAAGACCATGTAAGTATGGGCGCAAACGCAGCTACCAAATGTTACAAAGTGGTTGAAAACACACAACGTGTATTGGCTATTGAATTGCTAAACGCAGCGCAGGCACTGGAATTCCGCAGACCACTTAAATCATCAAATGCAGTTGAACAACTTGTAGCTGATTACAGAAAAGTAGTAACATACAATACCGTTGACAGGGCTTTGTATTTAGATATTGAAGCTTCTGTTCAATTCTTAAATAATTAAAAACCTTTCATTGAAAAAAGCTTTTGCCATATATGTTTTACTATTAGCACTAATACTATGTGTAGACAGTATTACGTCTAAACCTGTCATCAAAAAAAAGCAGGTTGAAAGTGGCTTACAACTTAATCCTGAAAACGATTTTACCGATGGCTATGCAACTACTTTTGGTGGATTTAGTCAATCTAGTCTGTTGCATGAAGAATTACAACAAACTACACTTCACGCATTAAACTATTGCAATCTGATTAATTGCGTAAGCTACAATCAAGCAAAACAACATTATACCTACTTCAAGCCTATACTTTACCACGCTGTATTTTTAATTAACAGGGTTCTTCGCTTGTAGTCAAATAACTTTATGACGCGTACAACCTGTACACGAAAAATCTTTTGTTATTAATCAATATACCACACGTTGTGGTATCCAATTTTATTTATGAATCAAGTAGAAGAGTTAAATCTACTCACCCTTTTGTTAAAGGGAGGAGTGGTGATGATACCTATTTTGGTATTATCAGTTATAAGTATATATATTATTATTGAGCGATATCAATTTATTAAAAGAAGAGGAAAGAGTAATCCGATTCTGATGAGCCAGATAAGTGACCAATTACAAAGTGGCAACTTAAAAGCTGCAATTACCACATGCGATAGAGAACAAAGTGCCTGTGCGGAGATCATATCAACAGGTTTAAAAACATTAGGTAAACCTGTAAAAGAAATAGAGAGCATGATGGAAACAGCCGCGCAAATAGAAATAGCAGAGTTTGAAAAACAAATGGGTTATTTGGGGTTAATTGCAGGTATTGCGCCTATGTTAGGATTTATAGGAACCATAGCCGGTGTAATCAAAATTTTCTACAGCATATCTTTATCTGATAACATCAGCATAGGCGTTATTGCAGGTGGGTTGTATGAAAAAATGATTACCAGCGGATCGGGTTTAATTGTTGGTGTTGTGGCATATGCTGGTTACCATGTGTTAAATATGCTTATTGATAAAAGCGTGTTGGGTATACAAAAACAAACCTTTGATTTCATCAAACTCATTCAGCAACCTGCTTATGAAAATCAGAAGAAATAGGCGTTTTCATGCCGAAGTGTCAACACACTCGTTAAACGATATCATGTTTTTTCTTTTGTTATTTTTTCTTATTGTTTCAACGGTTGCTAATCCAAATGTGATTAAGATTTTGTTGCCGAAGTCTCAGGCCAATCAAACCATAAACAAACAACCTGTAACTTTAACAGTAACTGAGGATAAACATTATTATATAGATCAAAGAGAAATAGAATTTAACGAATTAGAATCAACACTTATAGCAGCTTCAAACAACAGTCCGGAGTTTACGGTTGTACTTCGTTTACCGTACAATTTACAAATTCAGGATTTAGTTGATGTAATGCAGATAGGTGCAAAAAATAAATTTAAAATGGTGCTTGCCACCGATAAAAAATAAAACAATGAAAAACGAAGATCAAAAACGCCAAGACCGTGGCAACTTAATTGTAGGTATTATTTGCTTATTGATTATAGTTGCGGGTGTAATAGCTATGAATTGGTAGCATAAAAAATCCCCAACTGATTAAAATTCTTAAGTTGGGGATTTTACATATTTTTTTTAATGTATATCCGTTTGTTTAACATTAAATTCTATTTAGGAATAATCTAGTATTTGCAGGCGTTTTCTATAAAGCGTTAAGATTTTTAGAACAATGAGTGTGTTCCATTCCAAAATCCTTTTAAAATTAAAATCACTCTCCTTTTGGGTTGGCACCCAAACCGCCTTCACTTTTTTCTTGATAAAAAAGTAAACAAAAAATCAAGGCTTACGACAATTTTACAACAATCTACTGAGTACGTTTTTTCCGCGCAATCCAAGCCACTGCGTTTCTGGATTACTTGCAATGGCCATTTCACAAACGCCCTCATTGATTGTTAAGTAAAATTCTCGTAGGCCGATATAGTCCTTCAATCATTGTCTAATATAAAAGCAATTACCGTTTAATATCAGTCTAGTTCAATATCAAACTATAAACTTGCGAATGTTCAGTAGGTTCTGGTTTGATTAGTAATTTAACAATGCCTCTAATTTAACAGCTACCTTATCTGCGTTTGGTAACATCTCGGCTTCAAGGCCCATGTTTAGTGGCACTGCCGGAATATTTTTAGAACCAATGGTGTGAACAGGTGCATCTAAATATTTAAAACAATCTTGTGAAATTCGTCCGGCTAAACTTTCGGCAAATGAATTTAACAATGCTTCTTCGGTAACAATTAAACATTTACCATGACGTTTAACTGCGGCTTGTATGTACTCTTCATCCAATGGTTGAAGCGTGCGCAAATCAACCACCTCTACCCTTCCTTCAAAACGTTTTGCAGCAGCTAAACTCCAGTACACACCCATACCCCAAGTGATGATGCAGCAACTTTCGCCATTTTCCATGGCTTCATCGCTTGCATGCAAAACAGTATTGGCTTTGCCTAAAGGTAAAATGTAATCTTCATCAGGCTCAACACAACGTGCTAACTCTGTACCTGGATTTTTACTCCAGTACAAACCTTTATGCTCCAACATAATTACCGGATTGCCATCGTAGTAGGCTGCTTTCATCAAACCTTTCATATCAGCAGCATTACTTGGGTAAGCAATTTTTATTCCTTTAAGGGTAAGTAACGTGGATTCAATACTGCCACTGTGGTAAGGACCTCCCCCACCATAAGCACCAATCGGAATACGTACAATAGCACTTACCGGATATTTACCCATGGTTAAGTATGATGATTTGGTGATTTCGCAAACCAATTGATTTACGCCTGTCCACACATAATCGGCAAACTGAATTTCTACTATAGGTTTAACACCAACCGCACTCATACCAACTGTTGAACCAACAATATAGGCTTCTTGAATGGGTGTATTAAACACACGATCGTTGCCATATTTTCCGGCTAAAGTCGCTGCCTCTCTAAACACACCACCTAACCTGGCACCCACATCTTGTCCATAAAACATACATTCCGGATGTTTGGTCATTAACTCATCCACGGCATGTAAAGCGGCATCAACCATAACACTTGGTTCTTTACCTTCTGGAGAGCGATTACCCACCTCTTCGGTAGCTCCACTTGGTGCGTAAATATGTTCTTCTACTGTTGATGGATCAGGATCAGCACTCTCTACGGCTTGTTTAAAGTGTTGTTCAACTTTATAGGTAGCGTCTTTTTCAATCTCTAATAATTCTGCTTCACTTACACCAATTTCAAGCAGTAATTTTCTAAGTTTTGGTTGAGGATCATCTTTGCTGTGTTGTGCCAAATCATCATCCGTTCTGTACCATTCTTTGCGCACACCACTGGTATGGTGACCCAACAAAGGTACTTTTGCATGCACTAAAATTGGCTTGCGGTTGTTTCGCACATAATCTATTGCCTCGGCAAAACCTTTGTAACTTTCTACAAAATCGCTGCCATTTACGCGCATACGTTTCAGGCCTTTAAAACCCGCAGCATATTCGTAAGCATCCATGGCACGCATTTCGTCACCACTTGCACTAATTCCCCAATCGTTATCTTGTACCAAATAAATAATGGGCAATTGTTTTAGTACAGCCATTTGAAACGCCTCAGCAACTTCGCCTTCGGTAACAGAACCATCTCCAAAACTACACACCGCCACCGGGTATTCGCCTTTTTTATTTAATCGTTGACTTTCTTTATAAGCAATACCATGTGCCATACCTGTTGCAGGAATAGCTTGCATACCGGTAGCACTGCTTTGATGAGGAATTTTTGGAAACTCTTCTCGGTTTAAACTTGGGTGCGCGTAATAAGTTCTTCCTCCGGAAAACGGATCTTCTGCTTTGCCCAATAATTGCAACATTAACTCGTATGGACTTAAACCCATGCCCAAAAGCATTGATTCGTCACGGTAGTATGGTGAGCAATAATCGTATGGTTGCAACTGCATGCCCACTGCTAACTGTATCGCTTCATGTCCGCGTGAAGTTGAGTGCACATATTTACAAATGGGTCTGTTAGCATCATATGTTTCGGCCATTGCACGGGCCTCGCACATGTGCATATAGGCTTCTAAAAGTATGTCTTTTTTTACCATGATTGAGGCGCAAGTTTACACATTAAGGCCTTAAAATACTAATTGAATTGGAGTGAATTCGGGGTATCTGCAATCTACCCACAAAAAAACCACAAAAGGGTAAAGTGCTATACAAGTGCACCTTAGTAAAAGATATTACAATCAAGCCATTAAACAGCCTGAATTGAAAATTATTTTGACCATTAAACTACGCTTAATTTTAACCCTATTATTCCCCGCTTTACTTATATTCGCTAACATGATGATACAGGAAAAAAAATCCCCGTTCCCGTTTAAGAAAATTGCTGTGGCTATTGGATTTACCCCAAGAACTGAGGCTATTTTGGCTGAATCATACCGACTACAAAAACTATTTAGCAGCGATTTAATATTTATACATATTGGTGAAAAAAGTTTGCAACAAGAGCAATACCTAAAACATTTGCTGCACAGGTTTGAATTAGACGGACCAAACAATAAAATTATTTGGGAACAAGGCGATCCGGTTGACCAAATCATAAGTATTTGCGAGAACGAACAAGTTGATTTATTGGTAGCTGGTGCCTTGGTAAAAGAAAGTGTGTTAAAATACATTTTAGGTGGCATTGCACGTAACCTTTGTCGTAAAGCAAAGTGCAGCGTGTTAATGTTACGCGAACCTGATATCAAATCAAAACCTATTAAACACATTGTAGTTGAAGGTAGTGATCATCCCAAAACAGAAACCACCATTGAAACGGCTGTATATGTGGCAAAAGTCACTCATGCGGACCATGTTTATGTAATACAGGAAGAAGATGCCGGTAAAATGGCTTTGTTAAGAAGCGAATCGTTTGGCAGTGATGAAAGCGAAACACGCAAAGAACAAGTGGTGATTGAAGAAGTTACCCGATTAAATGAAATTTTAGCTTGCACCGATTGTGGTTCGTTACAAGTTACCACGGAGCGTTTGGAAGGAAAACCGGGTTACGTAATTACTAAATTTGCACGTGAGCACAATGCCGATTTATTGGTGCTAAATTCACCCGATACAAAACTAAATATTATTGATAGGGTTTTTCCGCACGATATTGAATATGCGCTTGCAGATTTGCCTTGTGATTTATTGATAGTACACAGCAACAAAACCGAGACAGAAAACTAATCACCCAAAATGACCCACGCTGAAATTATAAACTTATTGTTGGCAATTAGCATGATGCTTTTGCTAGGGAGAATTTTTGGTGAATTTTTTAGAAAACTACGCATGCCATTGGTTGTTGGCGAATTGGTTGCCGGCATACTTTTAGGCCCTACTTTGTTGGGTAAATTTTACCCATCGCTTACTCAAAATATATTTACCACCACGGGTAATGTTGGGCTTGTGATGAATGGTATTTCTACCATATCGGTTGTGTTGCTACTTTTTGCTGCAGGTATGGAAGTAGAGTTTTCGGTAATTAGGCAACAAGGAAAAACTGCTTTAAAAACAAGTTTTATAGGTTTAATAACCACACTTACTTTAGGTTATTTTGCCGGTGCTTTTTTGTACGATTATTTAAACCAAAATAACATTGTACAAAACGACAAAACCGTATTTAGTTTATTTATAGCTACTGCAATGGCCATAACGGCTTTACCTGTAATTGCACGTACCTTAATGGATTTAAACTTATTTAAAACCAAAATAGGTATGATTATTATTGCTGCAGCTATGTTTGATGATGTAGTGGGTTGGATATTATTTTCGGTAGTGTTAAGTATGATGAATACCGGTGGTGCTTCCATAAGTTTTTTATACACCTTAGGGTTAACCATTGGATATGCCATTTTGATGCTAACAGCAGGACGCATTTTTATAAATAAATCGTTGCCTTGGGCAAACAAAAACTTATCGTGGCCCGGTGGTGTATTAGCATTGTCGCTAAGCCTTGCATTTTTAGGGGCTGCCTTTACCGAAAAAATTGGTATACACGCCATATTTGGTGCGTTTATAGTTGGTATAGCCATAGGGGATTCCGCTCACTTTACCGAAAAGGCACGCGAGGTTATTCATCAATTTATTACCAATATTTTTGCTCCCTTGTTTTTTGTTTCTATAGGTTTTAAAGTAAACTTTATTGCAAACTTTGAATGGAGTTTGGTTCTTATCATTACACTTTTAGCCGTATTTACTAAATTGCTTGGTGTAGGCTTGGGTGCACTTTGGGGCCGACTAACCTTACGCGAAAGCTTGGCTGTTGGTTTTGGCATGAACGCCCGTGGTGCAATGGAAATTGTATTGGGCTTACTTGCTTTACAAGCCGGATTAATTAACGAACAGCTATTTGTTGCGTTGGTGGTTATGGCTGTGTTAACAAGTGTTCTGGCAGGACCAATGCTGCAATATTTCTTAACGGGTGAAATGAAAGTTGCCACCGGATTAAAAGAAATAATTCCATTTATTGACGAAGAAAAAACGGTTTAATTTGAAGTTGTTATATTCGTAATATATCAACATCAACCCTTATGCCTAATCTATCTACAAAAGCAAACTCACTTTGGCAGGTAATTAAAGAATCACTTAACGGTGTAGAACAAGATTATACCCAAGGCAGCATTCGTAAGGCTGTATTTTTACTTGCCATACCTATGATTCTAGAATTGAGTTTAGAAAGTGTTTTTGCCGTGGTTGATATGTTTTTTGTAAGCAAACTTGGCGAAAATGCAATAGCCACGGTAGGCCTTACAGAATCTGTTATTACTATTGTATATTCTGTTGCTATCGGATTAAGTACAGCTGCCACAGCAATTGTAGCCAGACGAACAGGAGAAAAAGACTACAACAGTGGCGCACATGCAGGAGCGCAAGCTATCATGCTTTCTATTACGCTTACCATACTATTAAGCTTTATTGGCTGGTTCTTTGCCGAAGATATTTTACGTTTGATGGGTGCAAGCGAGGCAGTTGTTAACGATGGAGCAATTTTTACTAAAATTATGTTAGGCGGCAGTATGGCCATTATGCTGTTGTTTTTAATAAATGGTATTTTCAGGGGGGCAGGTAATGCAGCTATGGCTATGAAAAGTTTGTGGATTGCAAGCATCATTAACATCATTTTATGCCCAATATTTATAAATATATGGGGACTAAAAGGAGCAGCCATTGCCACGGTAATTGGTCGTAGTTCGGGAGTGTTGTATCAATGTTATTACTTATTTAAAGGTAGTAACCAATTAAAATTACAAGCAAAACATTTTTCGTTTGATATAGTAGTTATAAAAAATATTGTACAAGTTGCTTGGCCTGCAACCATGCAATTTATAATAGCCAGTGGAAGTTGGATTGTATTGGCTAAACTAGTGGCCGAAACAGGCGGAACAGCAGCATCTGCAGGTTATCAGGTTGCCATTAGAAATGTGGTATTTTTTATATTGCCTGCATGGGGATTAAGTAATGCCGCAGCAACTTTAGTTGGACAAAACCTTGGTGCGAATCAAATTGAAAGGGCCAGAAAAAGCGTGATGTTAACAGCTAAGTATAATGTTGCTTTTATGATTGGCGTAACTTTATTATTTGTGTTTTTCCCGAAACAAATTATTGGCATATTTACACAAGAACCCAAAATTGTAAGCTACGCTGTAACATCACTACGAATAATTGGTACCGGTTACATTTTTTACGGTATTGGTATGGTTATGACACAAGCATTAAACGGTGCGGGTGATACCAAAACTCCAACCATCATTAATTTTGTTTGTTTTTGGTTGATACAAATTCCACTTGCCTATTTTTTGGCTAAAGGCTTGTCTTTAAATGCCACGGGAGCCTTTATTTCGATACCTGTAGCTGAAACCCTTATTGCACTTATTGCTTGGTATTATTTTAAAAAAGGTAAATGGCAAACCATAAAGGTATAGTAATTTGTTAAATGGTTTTTCATTATCGGTACCTAAAGCTATATTGCACTTACGCATTATACATAACACATGATGAAAAAATTACTTATTGCTTTCTTATCTATTGGTACATTAGCCTCGGCACAAAATACCTACCGAAGCTATTTTAAAGACGCCACAACTTACCGCGAACATCCGCTTGACATTACACGCATGAAAGTGGAAGTAAGTTTTGACACACAAAAAAGTTTGGTGAAAGGAAAAGTAACACACAGTTTTATGGTGCTTCAAAAACAAGTGGATTCAGTTTTTTTTGATGGCCCTGGTATCAATATTAAATCTGCTTTATTAGGTAATCAAAACTTACCATTTTATACCACCGATAAAGGTGTTTGGGTGAAACCAACTAAAGCTTTACAATGGGATCAAACCAATACCATTACGTTTGAATACGAAGCTACACCACGTAAAGGATTATATTTTATAGGCTGGAATGTTCCTGAAAACCCGGCCAAAAATCCGTTTGCTGTACGTAAACAAATTTGGACCCAAGGACAAGGTGTAGATAACCGCTATTGGATACCGATGTATGATGACATGAACGATAAATTTATTACCGAAACGGTGGTAACTTTTGAAAACGGCTATGAAGTATTATCAAACGGAAATTTGCTTAAAAAAACAGCTAATAAAAACAATACAACTACCTGGCATTACAGCATGACCAAACCTCATGCAGGTTATTTGTTAATGTTGGGTATCGGTAAGTATAGTATCAAAAAAACAAAGAGTGCACGTGGCATCCCAATGAATTTATATTACTACCCCGAGTTTGCCGATAGGGCTGAGCCAACCTACCGTTACAGCGAAATGATGGTTGACTTTTTAGAGCAGGAAACCGGCATTAATTACCCTTGGGAAAGTTACTCGCAAATTATGGTGCAAGACTTTTTATACGGTGCCATGGAAAATACCACTGCAACTATTTTTGGCGACTTTTTTAATGTGGATGAACGCGCGTATTTAGATAGAAATTATGTAGGGGTAAACTGTCATGAATTAACCCATCAATGGTTTGGCGATTACATTACCGCACGTGATGGTCGTGATACTTGGCTACAGGAAAGTTATGCTACCTATTACCCTAAAATGTTAACCAGAAAATTGTTTGGTGATGATGCCTACAATTGGCAACGCAGAGGCGAACAAAACTCGGCCATTGAAGCTACCAAAAAAGATAAATTCCCGATAAGACATACCAATGCCGGAAGTGCACGTAACTATCCAAAAGGATCGAATGTAATTAGTATGTTGAGTTATGTTTTGGGTGAAGAACAATGGAAACGTGCCTTAAATCATTATTTAAAAACGCATGCTTATGGTAATGTTGAAACCAACGATTTACAACAAGCCATTCAAGATAAATTGGGTATTGATATGAGTTGGTTTTTCGACCAATGGGTATTGCGTGGTGGCGAACCACAATACACCGTTCATTACGAAGACCTGATGGGCAAAGATGGCAGCCGACATACCGAAATTGCCATAGAGCAAACACACCAACGCGATGAAGTAATTGGTTTCTTTAAAATGCCAATTGCATTTGAAGTGCATTACACCGATGGTAGTTTTGAGCGTGTGGTGGATATGATTCAACACCAATTTGAGGTGGTTAAAATCCCGAATAAAGACAAAAAAGAAATTGCCTTTGTGTTGTTTGACCCAAACAGCATGGTGATGAAAACCGTAAACTTTAAAAAGAGCTACAACGAGCTAAAAGCACAAGTAATACATGCACCTAACATGTTAGACCGATATGATGCATTGGTGGCTTTAAGGGAATATGATGTAGAACAAAAACGTGAGTTGTTGATGGAGGTTTTCAGAAACGAAAAATTCCATGCCATGAAAAGTGAAGTGATTACACAATTAATAAATGATGAAGTAACCAACTACCAATTGTTAAGTGTGTTTAACGAAAAAGAACCTCAAGCAAAACTTACCTTTATTAAAGCATACAACGGAAACAACACCCTTTGTTTAAGTGCTATTGCCAAGGCATTAACCGATAACAGTTATGATGTGGTGCAAGCCGCTTTAGAAAAAATATGCAAGTTAGATGCCGTAAATGTAAAGATGTATTTACCCATTGTAAAAGAGGTATATGGCATGAACAACAGTGTTAATATTAAGTACCATGAATTAAGTGTAATTTATAACATTGATGCAGATGAACATGCCAAAGCATTAATGAATTATGCAAGTAACCAATGGGAGTTTAGAACACGCAACAACGCATTTGCAGCCATTAAAGCGAGTGGGGTTTACAGTGCAGCATTAATACCGCATTTGTTTGATGCCATGTTAAACACCAACAGCCGCCTTGCCGGACCGGCAGCTGAGTTAACTAATTTTTTGGCAACCAAAACCACCAACTTAAACGACATGCAGCACTACTTTAATACCATGAACTACGGCAAAGCACAAAAAGATATTTTAATAAAATATGTGCCGGGATTGAAATAATTAATGCAAGATATTTAAAACAAAAAGCCTCACAATTGTGGGGCTTTTTTGGTTAAGAAAAGTCTAAAATAACGGTTTGCAGCTACCCGAAGGTGGCGATTTCGAAGCACTTCACTGTCAACCAAGCAAAAACTTTGATAGAAGCACAAAGCTTGATTTAACCACTGAACCGCCACTTTTGGGTAGGTGCTGTTAGGTGCTGGCCTTCTTGTTTTTCGTCCGACTAAGATACTTTTTTTATGCTTAAGTCAGTCGTTTTGAAGTCTAAAATGCTTGTCCAATGCCAAAGTAAAATAGCCTATCTTCTTTTGAATGTCCGTAGTCAAAGGATAAAATTGTGGATTGATTCCAAGCAATTCTAAGTCCACCGCCATAAGAAGTTTTAATGTTTTTAAAGTTTAAGTCTTGCCAACGGTCTCTTACTGTTCCTGCGTCAAAGAACGGTGCTAGGCCAAATGCAAATCTTTGCTTTCCTAATTTTGTTTCTGCTAGTCGTACTCTCAATTCTACATTTGTAAACCACATTGAACGAGCCAAAAATCGGTTGGCTCGATAGCCCCGCAATGATTGTCTGCCACCTAAAGCGTTGATACTTCCTTCTGGACTCCATTGGTCTTGAAATTCAAAAAATGGTGCGTTGTTTCCAAAAATGTTGCCTGCTCCAAATCGTCCTGCCAAAACCGTCCGTTTACCAACTGGTATTTTCTGGTAGGCTCTTCCTTGAATGTATAGTTTGTTAAAATCGAAGTGTGAACCTATGTATTTACTCGAATATTCATTAGCAATTTCAAAGTAATAACCTTTTGTTGGGTCGGGTTCAAAATCCCTTGTGTCAAAAATCAAAGCCGTCTGAATAATTGAAACCCAACCACCGTTAACTCCTGAAATTAAACCGTCTTCAAAATCTCGTCTTAAAAGTGAAATGCCGTTTGGTGCAGTTGTGTTTTGTCCTGTAATCGGGTCAATTGCTTCCGCTTCCATTCCTTCAAAAGTTGTATAACTCAAATGCTGAATTTCATAACCACCCATTATACGCCATTTGCCATTTCCAAGTGCATAATCGGCTTTTAGATTGAGCATATATTCGGTTTCCCTAAATCGGTTTGATAACGCATCTGTTACAAAATCAGCTTCGCCAACACCGCCTGGTCTTAATGTTTTTCTTGCTCCGTCAAATTCTCGATAAGTTGAAAAAGTTGTGTTTTCGTCAGATGGTAGGCGAAGTTGTCCAAGTGTTGATTCTGTTAATCCAAAATATAAATTGGCGGGGTTTTGTTGTGCCTTAAAATCAATTTTAAATCTCCAACGTGTTCCTTTATAATAGGGAACATCAAGCGAAAGAACTAATTCCCTTGCATTTGAAGTGTAATAAGCTGCATTTGCTTTTAGTTTTGCCAAATATGGTGTGTAGGGAAATAAAGGATTATCACGATTTCCATTCCAATAGGTGTTTGTTCTTAACCCAAAACCGAAACCTGTAACTGGGTCGGAAGAAAAATCAGGTATTCCCGTAAAAAATGTTCCTTCTCGCTTTTTAGCAAGGTCATCATCCGACATTCGTTTCGATTTGATGAATGAAAGACTGTCTATTTCTTGAGCCTTTACGATTGTGATTGAAAACAGAATAAACAGAGTTGCTATACTACGCTTCATAAATTGGATAAATTTTTAAGTTACCCTGCAAAACTCCGAAGCGATTTAGAAGAAATTTTGAATTGCCCTAAAAACTGATTTTAAATGTGTGTTTTTCTTGTTGAAATTCATAGTCTATTGTCCATTGATGTCTTTTGCAGATTTGCTCAACAATAGCCAAGCCAAGCCCACTTCCTGAGCTTTCTTCTGAAGTTTTTTTAAACCGCTTAAATAGATATTCCTTCTCCAATGTTATTATTCCTGAATTGATGATAAACAAGCCTGATTGGTTCAATTTAACTTCGACAATTCCTTTTTGTGAGTTATGTCTAATCGAATTGAGTAATAAATTATTGATGAGAACTTCAATCAAAACTCTATTTCCTGTAACGACACAATCTTTTTCTATTGAAGTATTTACGCTTAATTCTTTATTTGAAAAATGTTCCTGCAATTGCTCCAAGCATTCTTCAGTCAATTCGCTGAAGTTTATTGTTTCACTTTCATCAAACTGATGGTTTTCTATTTTGGCAAGCAACAATAGGTTTTTATTGATGCGTGAAACTCTTGTCAACGCTTTATTTATGTCTTCAATAATTTGGTACTGCCTGTCTGTTAAAGCTTCTTGTTGCAAAAGTATGTCCAATTTGTTTTTGATGATTGCCAATGGTGTTTGCAATTCGTGTGAAGCATTTTCGGTAAACTCCTTTTGGGATTTGTAAACCGAAACAGTGTGTTCTATTAATTTATTCAATGCAGCGTTTAATTCTTCAAACTCAAGGATGTTTGATTTTTCAAACGAAATGTTACTTTGTGAATTAAGATTAAATGTTTTCAACTCCGTTAAGGTGTTTCTAAATGGTTGCCATAATTTTACGGATAATCGTCTGTTAAGAATTAGAAAACCGACAACCAAAATCAAGAAAAACAAAAACGTAAGTATGGCTATTGCAATTGCCGTTTCTTCGGTTTCTTCAACATTGGTTTCAACGGTTAACAAGTAGTTTTCTCCGTATATTTTAATTACTCTTGAAAGCCCTCTGAAACGGTCAATTTCATCATATGCTACATAAGGATTTTTTCTTAATACTGTATAGGTGCTATCCTTTCTACTCTTTTCTAAAGTTGTTTTTTCTAAATTAGTTCCGGGCTGAATTTTGTTCCAAAGCACAATACTTTGGTTCAATTCAGTTTCGGTTAATTCCAACTGATTAAGTTCATTTTCGGTTCTATCGGCTACAATTTCATTGTGTTCGTCTAATTCTCTTAACCAAATGCTGTCCACCAAATAATAATACGCTGGAACACTTGTCGCTAATACAATTAGAGCGTAAATGGTAAATGATTTTAGTGATTTGTTTAATAATTTATTCATCCTTCCCATTTATAACCTGTTCCGTAAACAGTTTTCAAATAATTCTCACAACCTGCTTCGTTCAATTTCTTTTTCAGGTTTTTGATATGAGCGTACACAAAATCGTGATTGTCTAACATATCTGCAAAATCACCTGAAAGATGTTCGGCTAAGGTGCTTTTTGAAATTACTCTGTTTTTGTTTCCGATAAAGTAGAGTAGTAAGTCGAACTCTTTTTTAGTAAGTTCAATAATGTGACTGTTTACTTTAACAGTCTTGCCAAGTAAGTCAATTTGTAATTCATTTTGTTGAACTAAATTGGCATTTCCGAACTGTTTTCTGCGGATAACAGAGTAAATTCTTGCTGCTAGTTCCGAAAGATGAAAAGGCTTTGTCAAGTAGTCGTCTGCACCAATTTGAAGTCCTTTTATTTTGTCGTCTAATGCGTTTTTTGCAGAAATAATAATTACACCGTCTTGTTTGTCTTGTCTTTTGAGTTCTTCTAAAATATTCATTCCGTTGCCGTCAGGCAACATTATGTCTAATAAGACGCAGTCGTAATGAAATGATTCGATTTTTTCCAATGCCTGATTATAAGTTCGGGCAAACTCACACAAATAGTTTTCTTCCGAAAGATATTCGGAGATGCTGTCGGCAAGTTCATTTTCGTCTTCTATAATCAGTATTTTCATTTGTCAAATTTACCATTTCAATTTTGTAGAAATTTTGAATTTGGTTATCGGTTTGTCTCGGTGGTGTCGTTCTTTAGGCTTGCACCTAACTAGTTTATAGACGAAGTTTTTCTTGGCTTATCACCTCAAATTTGGCTGTATAGACGAAGATGTGTAGCGTAATTTGATGTTATTTTCATAGGGCTAATGGTTAAAATTTGGTTCAACCAAATAACTAAAATAAAAGGGCATTGTCAACTTGAATTTTTAATTGGCGTTTAAGAAGTAAAACCCGCGTTAGGGATAACATCGGAAAGTCCCGAAGCGAGTTCGGGATTTTCAACCCGAACCCGAGTGAAGCGCAGCGTAACCTCGGGGAAACGCCCTAATAAAACAACATGAATAATAACTATCCCTCAAGCTTACCCTGAAGATTTTAGGCATAAAAAAACCGCTTGAAATTATTCATTATCAAGCGGTTTTAAGTGTACCCAGAGCCGGAATCGAACCGGCATGATTTCTCGCTAGTGTTTGAGACTAGTGCGTCTACCAGTTCCGCCATCTGGGCATTTAGGCAACGACTGTTGCCTTAGCGGGTTGCAAATATAAGCAAAGTTTTTTTTGTGCAAAGTTTTTTATCATTTCAACAGTAACCTTTTAATAATCAATTGTAATTGCATGTTTGTCTTTTACATGCAGGTACTTTTGTGTATGCAGTAACCTGATAAAAGTGTATTATTGTTCGCGTTCATGAACAAAAATTTAACAGACGGCATCAATTTTTTATCGAAGCTAAACAACAAACGTATTTGGAATTACGTGAAGTTGATGGCCAGCTATTATGTTTCTAAAACTACAGGAAAGGCTTATCTAAATGCCAAACCTACCAGCTTAGAAATTGAGCCTACTACCAGCTGTAACTTGCGCTGTCCGCAATGCCCAAGTGGCTTGCGTGAATTTACGCGCAACACGGGTATGTTGGATTTACCGCTGTACAAAAAAATAATTGACGAAACACATGAGGAGTTGGTTTGGTTGATTTTATACTTTCAAGGAGAACCATTTTTAAACAAACAATTTTTGGAGTTTGTAAAATATGCCGCTCAAAAAAATATTTACACCGCCACCAGTAGTAATGCACATTATTTTTCGGACGAAATGGCCAAAGCCACGGTTGAAAGTGGTTTAGACAGGTTGATAATTTCTATTGATGGTACTACGCAAGATACTTATGGCAAATACCGCATTGGTGGCAAGGTTGATAAAGTAATTGAGGGCACTGAAAAATTATTGTATTGGAAGAAAAAATTGAACCGTAAAACACCTCATATTATTTGGCAGTTTATTGTATTTAAACATAACGAACACCAATTACCTGAAATAAAAAAATTAGCCAAACAGGTTGGTGTTGATGAGTTGGGTATTAAAACTGCACAAATTTACGACTACCAAACCAGCGATAATTTTATACCGGAGAACAAAGATTTAAGCCGTTACGAAAAATTACCTGATGGTTCATACCAAATAAAAAACAAGTTACTAAACCAATGCTGGCGCATGTGGCGTGGCAGTGTAATTACTTGGGATGGACTTGTGGTGCCTTGTTGTTTTGACAAGGATGCCACACACCGTTTTGGTGATGTAAGTTCACAAACTTTTAACGAGGTATGGCACAGTGATAGGTACAACAATTTTAGAAATGCCATTTTAAAAAGTCGAAAGGAAATTGACATTTGTACCAACTGCACCGAGGGTACGAAGGTTTGGAATTAAAAAGTAATCTATAATCAACCCATATGAAAAAAGTAATTGGCATAGGCGGCATCTTTTTCAAGTCTAAAGACCCAAAAGCACTGAGTGCTTGGTACGAGAAACACCTTGGTTTGGCCAATCCCGGATGGGGAGCCCTATTAAATCCGGATGAGATTAAACAGCACTTTCCTGATGGATACCAACTTTGGAGTCCGTTTAAGGAAGACACCACTTACTTTGAACCGAGCAAACAATCGTTTATGTTGAATTTAATTGTTGCCGATTTACAAGCCTTACTTACTGAGTTGCGTAAAGAAGGTGTTGAAGTAATGGATAAAACTGAAGAAAGTGAGTTTGGAAAGTTTGGTTGGTGCATGGACCCTGATGGTAATAAAGTTGAGTTGTGGGAGCCTCCTGTTAAACCTTAAAAACTACCTAAACTGGTTACAGGCCAGAGTATCACCAAAGCAAAAACAAGAAAAATAATTCCGCTAAAAACGTTTAGTCGGTGCATGTTTTGGGCCGATAATACATGCCGTAACTTACCTGCAAAATATACGATACCAATCATGGTGGTGAGCATGGTTGCCAATACTACCATAAAATAAAACAAGGTGTTGTTGTAATCGAACTTAATTACGGTTTCTACATAAGTTACCACACCCATCCAGCTAATAAGTACCATTGGGTTGATGCTGTTTAACATGGCACCCTTTATAAAATACAAAATACCTTTACGTTCGGTTGGAGCGGCATCGTTGGTATGATCAACCTCCTTTTTAATGATAGAACGAATGCCCAATACCACTAAAAAAACAAAACCAACTATACGAATCTGCATATCATATTTATGCATTTCATCGGCAACGAACGAAGTTCCCAAGAGTGACACAGCAATAAAAAAAGCATCGCTAAGCAACACACCCAATGCAATGTATAGCGCTTTGTTAAATCCGCGTTTTACACTGGTTTGAATCAGGGAAAAAAATACCGTTCCGAATGTTAGTGTAAACAACAAGCCGGTTACAATACCTTTCCAAATTGGGTCGAACATGTGCATGAGTGGCAATTATAATAAAATAACGCGGGCTACCCAAGGGTAGCCCGCGTTTATCATTTAAGTTGAAATAAATCAGTTGATTTACAAATTGCCAACCATATTTTCCGGTTTAACCCAAGCATCAAATTGCTCGTTGGTTAAATAACCTAATTGTATGGCTGCTTCGCGTAAAGTTTTGTTTTCTTTATGCGCAGTTTTAGCAATTTTAGCCGCCTTCTCATAACCAATATGTGGGTTAAGTGCAGTAACCAACATCAGGCTGTTTTCTAAATGGCGTTTAATAATATCATTGTTTGGTTCTATACCTTCTGCACATTTATCGTTAAAGCTTACACAAGCATCACCAATTAAACGAGCGCTTTGTAATACGTTAGCTGCAATTAATGGCTTAAACACGTTTAACTCAAAATGACCATTGCTACCACCAATTGAAACAGCTACATCATTACCCATTACCTGTGCCGCAACCATTGTTAATGCTTCCGGTTGAGTTGGGTTAACTTTGCCCGGCATAATTGATGAACCCGGTTCGTTATCAGGAATAATAATTTCGCCAATACCACTACGCGGACCCGATGATAACATACGAATATCATTGGCAATTTTCATGGCACTAACTGCAACACGTTTTAACGCGCCACTCAATTCAACCATGGCATCGTGTGCTGCTAATGCTTCAAATTTATTTGGTGCAGTTACAAATGGAAGTCCGGTAAACTCGGCAATTTTTTTAGCTACCAAAACATCATAACCTTTAGGAGCATTTAAACCTGTTCCCACTGCAGTACCTCCTAAAGCTAATTCTTTAACCATTTCTAAGGCATTGTTTAATGCACGTACACCGTTATCTAATTGTTGCACATAACCACCAAACTCCTGGCCTAAGGTTAAAGGTGTAGCATCCATAAAGTGCGTACGACCGGTTTTCACAATATCTTTAAATGCTTCAGCCTTTTTAGCTAAAGTATTACGTAATTTCATAATACCCGGAATAGTAGTTTCAACTACCATTTTGTACGCAGCAATGTGCATTGCAGTAGGGTATGTATCGTTTGATGATTGTGATTTATTTACATCGTCATTTGGGTGTAATACTTTTACATCATCAGTTAACTTACCACCGTTAAGTACATGCGCACGATAAGCAATTACTTCATTTGCATTCATATTACTTTGTGTTCCGCTGCCGGTTTGCCAAATTACCAATGGAAACTCGCCATCCAGTTTTCCGGTTAAAATTTCATCACAAACGGTGCTAATCAAATCACGCTTTTCGGCAGGTAATACACCTAACTCGCAGTTGGCATGCGCTGCAGCCTTTTTTAAATAGGCAAAAGCATGGATTACTTCTTTTGGCATACTAGCCTCAGGACCAATTTTAAAATTATTGCGCGAACGTTCTGTTTGCGCTCCCCAGTACTTGTCGGCAGGTACTTTTACCTCGCCCATGGTGTCGTGTTCAATTCTAAATTCCATGTGTGATTTTTTATTAAGTGGCGCAAAAATATAAGAATTACGCCCCCATACACAGGATATTTATCAATTTACGGTTTTTCAGGAGGTTAACTTTTTCCACCAAATTAAAAATTTAACATAAAATACTTGTTTTTAACACCTTATGTTTTTACCTTCATTCACCCTAACTATAATCAACTACCGCTATGGCAACAACAGCAGTAAAAGTACCCCACGATGTGGAGTACAAGCAATGGCTAAGTGAAATTGATTTTTACAAATCAGAATTAGCCCACATGCAACAACAACTAGGCGACTTTATGCCTACTTTCTACAAAAAGGATTTTGCAGCAAATGTAGAACGCTTCCAAAATCGTTTTATTCGTCAACGTGAAGTCATCGACATCCTGAGGCACGATGTTAAACAACACGAAAATGACATTCAAAAATTACAGGTATCTCCTACTCCGGCACTTAGAGACAAGGTAAGCCGTATCCATCTCAGGTTAAGAAATGATGTAGCTATCTTTTTTGATTTGTTCGTTGAACTGAAAAGAGATTTTACTGATTTCTTGGCTTAAAGTTCACTTTCGTTTACATCCTGTAAATCTCCTATTACAGGAGTAAGGTTACTGTAATACGTACTCACAAAATTGCACCAAGTGCATTCCTCTTTACCACAGCCTTGACTAAACTCTTTGGCTTTTATTTTGCTGTAGGTTGAAGTAATTTGTTGCTTCACAATTTCTACATCGTCATTGGTTATCAGTACGCGTTGTTTGATGTATTCACCGGTGGCTTTATCGGGTTCCACAAAATCAAACTCGGCACTTTGCATTTGCCAAGTTGTATTTTTATCGGCATCAATCAAAATTTTATAAAACACTGCCTGACGCCAATAATCGCCACCAAATTCATCTTCAAATTTTACATCTTTGTCCTCGGCTTTTGCTTTTTCTACACGCTCTAGGTTTGGCGGACCAAATTTTGTTTTGGCACGTTCAAACTGACCCGTTTTATAATCAACTACATTTACGTTGTTGCCATCAAATTCAATTTTATCCAACTTACCGTTTAATGGTACACCATCCATTACCACATTGCGGTAACTGCGTTCAATACTGGTAATTTTATTCCACTGACCAATGTATTTATCATAAAACTTTGGCAATATTTCATCACCGTATTCTATTCTGCGTTTGTATTCAGTTTCGGTAAATGCATCTTCAAACCTGCGCATGTACCATTTAAAATCTTTCATAAAATCCTCCACCCCGGCAAATTGTTTTTCTGCATGGGCATTCATGTTTCTGAATAACATTTCTAAAGCGTAATGTACTGCGCTACCAAAGGTCATGGCTGCACTTAATGGAGCAGGTACACGAATTAAATTATTAAAATAAAAAGCCGTAGGACACTTTAAATAATTGTTTAAATGTGTAACACTTAAAGAGTATTTCTGGAGCAATTCATCTACAAACTCGTTATCAAATAAACTTGCCGGAGCTTGTGCTTTTTGATTTTGTAAAACATGTAACGTAAAATCAATCAACTGTTCATCCGGTAATGATATAAACTGTGGTTGTAGTTTTGCATGTGTTTCTAATTCGGCCACAAACCTGCTTTTTTCCAAGTCCTTTCCATTATTATCAAACTTTGCGTAACTCATGTGTAACTCACGTTTTGCGCGTGTCATGCCCACATAAAACAACCTACGACTTTCTGCATCTTCATCTTCGCCCACCACGTTTTCTGAAACAGTAAAAATGTTATCCGGTAATTTAAAATCAAAATTATTGCTTGATTTTTCCCATGCTTTGGTGGTACAACCCATCATAAAAACATGTTCAAACTCCAAGCCTTTTGATGAATGTGCCGTGAGGAAGTTTACCCCGTCTTCTGCAAATGCAATCAGTTGGGCGGGTAACGCCACTTTCTGGCTCATCATCAAATCTATGGTTTCTAATAACTGCTTAACTGTAGTTTTAGGTTTACGACTACACTCACTTTTTACAAAATCAAAAAAGGTATGCAACAATTGCATGTTCCAGCGTTTATCAGCTCCGGTTAAAGATTGTGCCAATAAACCGCTTTCGTTTATAATACGTTCAATTAACTGTTGTGTGGTTAAGTTTATTCCATCACGAATCCAACCCTCAATTACTTTTGATGCATAGGCTAGTTCTTTACCTTGTTGCAGTTCTTGTGTAAATAAATCAGTTGGCTTTTTATGAATAGCATTTTTTATTTCCTCGCGCCAAGTTGTTTTACGTTCGCTAAAATTTTTGCTCGAAACATTTACCGATATACGTGCAATTTCTATAGGAGGAATTTTAAAAAAATCGAAGTGCAACAACTCATAAATAAATGCTTCTCCTGTATTGGCTTTGTAGTTTTCGGCCGATACATACCGCAATAGTTGTACAATTTTTTTAATCAATGGCTCATGCAAAATATCCACTTTCTTTTTTGTGTTTACACCAATGTTTTTGGCTTGAAGGTATTTAATAATATCTTCTGCTTGGGCATGTTTGCGGTATATTACGGCAATCTCGCTAAGTTTAACCCCTTGTTGTTTCAAGTGTTCAATTTGTTGTGCTATACCAACTGCTTCGTGTGCTAAATTGTAATACTCTGTTAAAGTTGGTTTGATAGCAAGGTTAGCTAATGTTGCATTTTTTGCTATCAAAGTTTTATTTGGGTCGAGCCTTACTTTATTGTTGCTGATTAACGCTTTGGCTGCATCTAAAATGTATTGGGTACTGCGGTAGTTTTCTACCAACGAAATTTCTGTTAATCCTTGTGGTTGATACACTTTTTTAAAGTGTTGTATATTCTCCACGTTAGCACCTTGAAATCTGTATATAGATTGATCATCATCGCCTACACAAAATACATTTGGGCTATCCCAATATTGAATGAGTAATTGCAATACTTCGTTTTGCGCACCACTTGTATCCTGGTATTCATCTACTAAAAAATATTGATACTTTTCTTGGTATTGACTCAACATATCGGGCTTTTGTTTAAACGCATCAATCACCCATAAAATCATATCGGCAAAATCATATCGGCCGTGTTTCTTTAACAAGTTTTGATAAGTGTCAAACGTATCTGCAGCAGCCTTTAACTGCTCCATGCGATTTACTTCAGCATCATATACTTTTTGTTTTAACTCACCAGCTTTGCCGTATTTGGTTGTTTTTTTATAAATGTATTCGTCACGTGTTTTAATGTCTTCCAAATACAAATCAACTTGTTGATGTAGGTATGCAGCTGTCCAGTTTTCGCGTTTCATTTGCTCGTACAAACCCAATAACTTTTTGGTTTCGTAATACACATCGCCCGTATATCTTTTCAGTGGGTGATTTTTAGGAAAACCATCTATGATTTGATGTACAAATTCTATTTGCTCCAACTCGCTAATGGCATCTAAACCACGTAATCCAAAATAATCGAGGTTTTCTTGAATAACCATGTTACAAAACGCATGGAAAGTTTGTACTTCAACCTTATAAGCATCAGGACCAATAAACTGCAACAAACGTTTACGCATGGCAATAGCACCCGCATCGGTGTAGGTTAAACACAATACATCTTCAGCCTTATTATCGGCAATGCTAATGATATTGGCAATACGTGCGGCCAAAATTTGCGTTTTACCGGTACCCGGCCCGGCAATAACCAACACCGGACCTTCAGTGGTGTTAACGGCTGCTTGTTGCTCGGGGTTAAGTTTGGCAAACTCTTGTTGAAATAATTGGTTGTAATCTATGCTCATAATCGGGTTCAAAGTTAAATCTTCGCTTCGCAATGTATTTGCGAGGTAAGATATAAAATAAAAAAGACGGCAACATGATTTGTTACCGTCTTTAATCTATAACTAAAGTCTTTTCTATTTCTTACTATAATTAGGTGCTTCTTTGGTAATAGTAATGTCGTGTGCATGACTTTCTTTTGCACCTGCTCCGGTTATTTTAACAAACTTAGCTTCTTGCAATTCTTTGATGTTTTTAGCACCCACGTAACCCATACCAGCGCGCAAACCGCCAACATATTGATAAATTACATCTTTTAAACTGCCTTTGTAAGCTACCATACCCACAATACCCTCCGGTACTAATTTGGCAATTTCTTCTTCTGCATCCTGGAAATAGCGATCTTTACTACCTTCTTTCATGGCTTCAATACTACCCATTCCGCGGTACGATTTAAACTTACGTCCTTCGTAAATAATGGTTTCTCCCGGAGACTCTTCTGTACCGGCAAAAATACCACCACTCATTACCGTGCTGGCACCTGCGGCTAATGCCTTTACAATATCACCACTGTAGCGAATACCACCATCGGCAATTACAGGAACACCACTTGCTTTAATGGCTTTAGCTGCATCATAAATAGCCGATAACTGAGGCATACCAATACCTGCAATAATACGTGTGGTACAAATCGAGCCCGGACCAACACCTACTTTAACGGCATCAACACCGGCTTTTACCAATGCTTTCGCACCATCGCCAGTTGCTACGTTACCTGCAACAATATCAAGCTCAGGAAATAGTTTGCGCAAACGTTTTATTTCGTTTAAAACAAATGCACTGTGTCCGTGTGCCGTGTCGATAGTAACAACATCTACTCCTGCTTTTACCAATGCAGCAATACGATCTTGTGTTTCCGGAGTTACACCAACTGCCGCACCAACCAATAATCTTCCGTGTTTGTCTTTACAAGCATTCGGGTTATCTTTTACTTTTAAAATATCACGGTAAGTAATTAAGCCAATCAATTTGCCTTTTTTATCTACTACAGGCAATTTTTCAATTTTGTATTTCTGTAAAATTGATTCTGCTTTTTTGAAATCAGTTCCTTGAGGTGCGGTAACCAAATTGTCTTTGGTCATTACCTCAGTTACTTTTTTACTCAGTTGTTTTTCAAACCTTAAATCGCGGTTGGTTAAAATACCCATCAATTTATAGTTGTCATCTACAATTGGAATACCACCAATTTTATTTTCACTCATAATTTTATGAGCTTCTTTTAAGGTAGCAGTGGTAGGCAAAGTAACCGGGTCCATAATCATACCACTTTCACTACGTTTTACTTTACGCACTTCCTCGGCTTGGCGCTCAATGCTCATATTTTTGTGTAACATGCCAATTCCGCCCGACTGTGCCATAGCAATAGCCATTTGGTATTCGGTAACAGTATCCATTGCTGCCGATAAAATCGGAACGTTGATCTTGATATTACGTGTTAATTGGGTTACAGTGCTTACTTCGCGCGGAAGTACTTCTGAGAAAGCGGGAAGCAATAAAACATCATCAAATGTTAATCCTTCACCGTAAAACTTTGACTTGTCGTTAATCATGGCAAACAATACCTTTTATTATTTGCCGTGCAAAAATAGGAAAATATGTGGTATTACCGCAATAAATTATGGTTAACCCAATAATCATGGGTTATATCAGTAGTTTTGATAAGCCTTCTGCAAGATTTCTTTCAATTCTTTTTTCAGTGTTTCGGGCGTAATTACCTTTACTTTATCGCCATAACTTAGTATTTGCGACTTCAATTCGTACGAAGGAATAACATCCAAAGTAATTTTAAATTCCTGCTCATCATCAACCAAAATTTGTTGGGTTTGATGCAAAGGCTGACTTTTAATATAAGGTGCTTCGGTTGGACTAAAACTCAAGGTTACCAATTGCGATTCGTAATCGTGTACAGAAATACCAAATGAGTGTTTAAAATACTCGGCCGGTTTAAAATTGGCATCTCGTGTAAAATTAGTTGTGGTAGGTATAATTTGCTTAATGCGCTCTAATGCAAAAGTCTGAATCCTATTTTTATCAACCAACTTTCCGGTAACATACCATCGGTTGCGGTACTCTTTTAAAACATAAGGGTGCAACTGATAGTGTTTTACTTCACTATGTCCAAACCCTTGGTAATGCATCATTACGGCTTGTTGCTCTTTGATACTTAGCAAAAGTGGACTTAAAAACTCGTTACCTTTTTGACTCAGACTTTTTTCTGTTTCTATCAGTTGTAAAAAATCATCGTTACCATATACGTTTCGCAAGTTCACATAATCCTCAATCTTCTCTACCGATTGCATAAATTGTTGTATAGGACCAATGCCTTCAAATTGTTTCAGCAAAGAACAAGCGAACTCCAGCGCATATAAATCCTCTTGCTTTAAAGGTAAATTGTTAATGCTATAATTCGAATCGGTATAGTAATAACCACGAAGTTTACGATCGTATTCAATAGGTGCAAAATAACCCAACTCTTCATCAAACTTCATATCGTAAATATCACTATCAATGGTACGCGCACTTACACTTCCCAAACCCTGACAAGCTTCTATCAAATCTTGTTTAGAAGGATAACGTTTGTGTTTATTGCGTAAAGCACCATCAATAATGCGGTAACGTATAAATGCGTTTTTATTTTTAGGCATACTGCAAGGTAATAATTTGGGTTGAATAGTTTTTTGTTCTTAATTGAGATTTCAAAATCCAACCTCAAGTCTCTATCGTTAAGCTATTTTCAAACCGTTTTCGGTAGGTTGTTGTGGTTGAAGTAGTACCACACCACCATCAGTATTTACTGCTCCTAGCACCAAACACTCGCTTATAAAATTGGCAATTTGACGCGGTGGTAAATTAACCAATGCAATTACTTGCATGCCTATTAGGCTTTCGGGTTTGTAAAAATGAGTAATTTGTGCAGATGAGTGTTTGATACCAATTTCTGGTCCAAAATCTATCACCAATTGGTAAGCCGGCTTGCGAGCTTTTTCGAATACACGGGCCTCTTTAATGGTACCTGTTCTGATATCTAATTGCTCGAAGTGATGTAGGGTTGATTCCATAACAACTACAATTTAATACAATACATACAAAACAAAAACGTCCCGAAATATTTCGGGACGTTTTACAATTATCTTTTTAAAAACTTAGATGATTAACAATGCATCACCATAAGCCATAAATTTATATTTCTTTTTAATGGCTTCGTTGTAGGCTTCCATTAACTCATCATGTCCTGCAAATGCAGCGCTTAACATCAACAAAGTTGACTCTGGCGGATGGAAGTTGGTAATCATACAGTTGGCAATTTTAAAATCATGCGGTGGGAATAAAAATTTATCAGTCCAACCACTGTTTACGTTTAACCTGCCTGTTGATGAAACTGAAGACTCGATAGCACGCATAACAGAAGAACCTACAGCACAAATTTTTCTCTTCTCGTCTAATGCTTTGTTTACTACCTTAGAGGTTTCCATTGGAATATCAAAAAACTCGCTATCCATTTTGTGTTTGGTTAAATCTTCAACCTCAACAGCACGGAAAGCACCCAATCCGTTATGAACAGTAACCTCGGTAAAGTTTACACCTTTAATTTCCATACGCATCATCAACTCTTTTGTAAAGTGTAAACCTGCGCTTGGCGGAGAAACAGCACCAATGTGTTTTGCGAAAATGGTTTGAAAACGCTCCTTATCCAACTTCTCAACTGCGCGGTTCATGTATTTCGGAATTGGCATTTCGCCCAACTTCTCTATCAATTTCCAAAGTTCTTCATCAGTACCATCAAACAAAAAACGAATGGTACGACCACGTGATGTGGTATTATCTACTACCTCGGCAACTAAAGTATCATCACCAAAATATAACTTATTACCAACACGAATTTTACGAGCCGGATCAACCAGCACATCCCAAAGTTTCATTTCCTTATTCAACTCACGCAACAAGAAAACTTCAATTTTAGCTCCGGTTTTTTCTTTGCTACCATATAAACGAGCAGGAAAAACTTTAGTGTTGTTGTTGATCATAACATCCCTATCATCAAAATATTTAAGGATGTCGCTAAATGCTTTGTGCTCGATTTTACCTTTTTTACGATCTAGCACCATCATTTTGCTATCGTGACGAACATCTGCCGGGTACTTCGCAATGAGGCTTTCGGTGAAGTTGAATTTAAACTGAGATAATTTCATTTAAAGTGTTGTTTTAAAACTAAAAGTGCACTATTTAGGCTAAAATAGCGTAATTTTATGAGGTGCGAAGGTAATATTTTAAACCACTTTGTCAAGTTCGGGCTATAAATTGTTCAAATTGGTCTACATTATTCAAGCATCATCAGCTTGGGGTTTGGGGTTCGTTCTATTTGGTTTGTAGATTTGCTGTGGTTAGCGATTATTTTCCATAGCCCAACCTTTAACTTCCGGCTTCCAATACAAATACCCATTTCTTATCTTTTTAAAATTGAAGAACCTTGATTTAGGCCGTTAGTTGATTTCCTCCCTTTTTCTAATCTGCAAAATTTAACTGCCAAGCAGTGGCTTCTCATACCTATCGAATAATATCAACCTTTACCCCTAATAATCAAAAATTATGAATATTTTCTATTGATTATTTGCCTATATATTCGTGAAAAATTAACAAAAATATTACCATGAAAAAAACATACTTATTTGCTGCCATTACTTTTGCAGGTATCAGTTATGCATTAATATCATGCGGACAAAAAGACGCGGGTAAACAAAATGATACCAACGAAAAAGTTGATTTAAGCAGATTACCTGAGGCCGACCAGAGATTGATTAAGCAAGCCAACGACTATTTTGGTGTGTTGCCTGATTCGGCCGCCAATCCCAAAAATTTAACCAATGCCGAAAAGAGCGAATTGGGTAAGGCGCTTTATTTTGATGCGCGCTTAAGTAAAAGTGGTGTTATCAGTTGTAACAGTTGCCACAATTTAGCAAGTTATGGAGTTGACAATTTACCAACTTCTCCGGGTCATCAATGGAAATTTGGCGACAGAAATTCACCAAGTAGTTTAAATGCTGCGCTGCACAATATGCAATTTTGGGATGGTAGAGCTGCTGATGTAGAAGAACAAGCTAAAGGACCAATTCTTAATCCGGGCGAAATGGCTACACCACACGAAGAGTTTGCAATTAAACGTATTGCATCAATTCCTGAGTATCAAGATTGGTTTAAAGCTGCTTTTCCGGGTGAAGCTAATCCTATTACTTACGAAAATATTGCCAAAGCTATAGGATGTTTTGAACGTACTTTATTAACGCCCTCACGTTTTGATGAGTATATGAAAGGTGATGCAAATGCACTAACTAACGTAGAGAAAAAAGGGATGGAAACTTTTATTAACGCTGGTTGTATTACCTGCCACATGGGTACTGCGGTAGGTGGTAATATGTATCAAAAGTTTGGTGTCAAACAAGATTATTGGGTATTAACCGGAAGCAAAAAACATGATGAAGGCAGAAGTACAATAACTAAAAACGAAGCAGATAAATATTTCTTTAAAGTACCAAGTTTACGTAACGTGGCGCACACTTACCCTTACTTCCATGATGGGAGTGTATGGAGCTTGAAAAAAGCAATTGCTATTATGGGTGAATTGCAATTGGATAAAAAGTTTACTGATGAGGAGTTAACTAATATCGAAGCATTTTTAAAATCAATGACCGGTGAGTTACCTGCAAGTGCCAGAACTTTACCTGTATTGCCTCCGAGCACAGAAACCACATCATTACCCGTGTTTAACTAATACTAGTTTGTATAGAAATGAAAAAAGTCTGTGTTACTCTGTTTTAACACAGACTTTTTTATTGATGATAAACAAGAGATTGAGGCTTGGTAACTTACAAAACCAAGCTGATGAAGTATTCTTGTTTAAAGAAAAAGAATGTCAGCTAAATATTTTTCTCTTGTTACACAATTCCCAATACCAATAAAACAGAAAAAATTAATAGCATTACTCCAACCACCTGCTGTAAGGTCTTTATTGTAATCTTTTTAAGTACGCTGTTTCCTATTAATGCTCCTAAAAATGCCGAGAGGGTAGCCGAGAACAAAAGCATGTAATTTATTTTATCACCAACTTTTAAAATATCTGCAGAATATACAGTAAGTCTTGAAACATCAATTAAAACAGCAATAACAACACCGGAAGCAATAAACTCTTCTTTTGTTAAGTTGGCTCTTATAAGAAATGCACTTCTTAAAGCACCCTGATTTCCCGACAAACCACCAAAGAAGCCACTTAATACTCCACCTAATGGTATGTACTTTTGTTCGAAATTAAGTTTAGTTAATTTAGGTACAATATCAAACAATGAAAAGATGAGTAGTAATGCACCTATAGTCAACTTCAAAGGCGTTATGTAAAATAATTTTCCCGAAATTCTGTATGCATAAACTGGCGGGATATCAGCAACAAATGTTAAAACATAAGCACCCAAAATTGCAGAAAGTAGCGCAGGAAATCCAAATTTGAAAATAATCTGTCGGTTGGCGCTTTTACCAATCAGCGTTAATTTAAAAATATTGTTGAGAAAATGGACAACTGCTGTTAATGCAATAGCAAGATCTATTGAAAAAAAAATGGCAAATACAGGCACTAATAATGTTCCTAGTCCAAAACCGGAAAAAAAAGTCAGTACAGAACCTAAAAAGGCAAAAAGACATATGATCACATACTCATTCATTTTTGTTTTTAAAGTATTTACGCTAAGATAATATCAATAACCTGATTCACAATTAACATGGTAAAACTATTTTATATTATTTATGAAACATCGGGCTCTGTAATTGGTCTTAAAAACTTCTGCAACTTTAGAACTGTATATACCCCCCACGTAGGTTTAACGCTTTTAAAGCGTGCTGACTTTAGGCATTTATTTTCGAAGCACAGTTCAGCGTAGCTAATTTAGAACTTCAAATTTCCTATTTCACGATGTACCCGCGTTAGGGGGTGCAGCGGCACCGAAGCGTAGCGAAGTAGAGCGGAACACCCGACCCCGTGTGAAGCGCAGCGAAACCTCGGGGTAACGCCCCATAAAAAATGCCCCCAAGAAGTATGAAACTTTTTGAGGGCATTGTGTATTATTTATATTTTTAAACGTGTAGTACCTTGTAAATTTTAGGTATGTAATGCACGGTTGGCTGTTGCAGCCAAACAGGCTTCTTTCATGGCTTCGGTGTATGTTGGATGTGCATGGCTCATACGGCTAACATCTTCTGCGCTTGCACGGAACTCCATCGCAACAACTGCTTCTGCAATCATATCTGCAGCGCGTGGTCCAATCATGTGTACGCCTAAAATTTCATCAGTATCGCCATCGGCAATTACTTTAACTAAACCGTCAATATCCATACTTGCACGGGCACGACCTAAAGCACGAATTGGGAATGAACCGGTTTTAATTTTACGTCCGGCCTTTTTCAACTCCTCTTCTGTTTGTCCTACACCAGCAACCTCAGGCCAAGTGTATACAACACCCGGAATTAAGTTGTAATTGATATGTGGTTTTTGTCCGGCAATTACCTCTGCTACAAACACACCTTCTTCTTCGGCTTTATGTGCAAGCATTGCCCCCTTTACAACATCGCCAATGGCATAAATTCCTTTAACGGCAGTTTCTAAATGTGCATCGGTTTCAATACGTCCACGCTCATCTGTTTTTAAACCTGCGTTTTCTAAACCCAAACCATCAGTGTATGGTCTGCGGCCAACACTTACCAAGCAGTAGTCGCCTTTAAACTCAACCATTTCACCTTTTTCGTTTTCGGCAGTTACGGTAACTTCTTTACCTTTTGTAGTAGCCGATTTTACTTTATGGTTAAAGTTAAACTCAAAACCTTGTTTGCGTAATACGCGTTGCAATTCTTTTCCTAAAGCACCATCCATAGTTGGGATAATACTTCCCGAGTATTCAACCACAGTAACTTTAGCACCTAAACGTGCATATACTGAGCCCAACTCTAAACCAATAACACCACCACCAATAACAATTAAATGTTTAGGAACTTCGGTCATGTTTAAAGCTTCGGTACTGGTAATAATTCTTTTCTTGTCGATTTCTACACCGGGTAAAGTTGATGGTTTAGAACCTGTAGCAATAATTACTTTATCGGTTTCGATGGTTTGTTCTTTTTCGCCACTAATTTTAACAGTGTTTTTATTTACGAAAGAGCCTAAACCATGGTACACATCAATTTTATTTTTCTTCATCAAATAATCGATACCATCGCAGGTTTGTTTAACCACGCCATTTTTACGTTCGATCATTTGTTTTAAATTTACCTGAACTTCACCTTTAATATCTACACCATGCGTGGTAAAATTATGCACGGCATTGTGGTAGTGCTCTGATGAATCTAATAACGCTTTAGATGGAATACAGCCTACATTTAAGCAAGTACCGCCAAGGGTGCTGTATTTTTCGATGATGGCGGTTTTTAAACCTAACTGAGCGCAACGTATTGCTGCTACATAGCCTCCGGGGCCCGAACCGATAACGGTTACATCGTATTTCATAAAATTTTATGTTTTAAAGCGGTGCGAATATACACATCTTAACCGAAGCTAACAGATTTATTGCCTAAATATTGATTGTTTGCTATGGTTAACTATTCCTCTGCAACATACATCTCGCCCGCCTCTATGGCTATGGGTAAATGGTTTTGCTTTGGCGGAATTGGGCAGCTAAAATCTACATTATAAGCGCAATACGGATTGTAGGCCAAATTAAAATCAATCCAAACTTTTTTGCTGCTTAAAGTAGCTTTTACATCTAAATACCGTCCCCCGCCATAAGTTGTTTTTCCTCCGGTTAAATCGGTAAATGGTATAAAAAGTTCAACAGAATCGGCCATTTGGCCTTTGCGCAAATAGCTCATTAATTGCAAGTTTTTACCGTTAAGTTGAAACGATAAGGTTCCGGCTTCTATATACTCATAAGCTCTGTTTAACGTGTGCGGCATGGCAAAAATAGTTTGATTACCACTTGGATTAAACATGGCTTCTACCAGATACTTTTTATTTACCTCATAATAAGGTAATCCTTTAAAATCGGCTAATTTGGCTTGTGTTAAAGGAGTTGTTTTTGGGTCTAAAAACTTATAGGTAACAGCTGCCCTATGCTGCATCACGCGTTGGGTATAGGCTAAATCGTTTTGGTTTGAACATGATATGATATTCATCAACCCAAACAAAAAAACGGAAAGAATAAATGAACGCATTACTCTTTTACGCGGATTTCTTTTACCTGAAGAATATTTAAATCGGGTACACCTTCGTGCACAAACACCAATAGTTTAGCGTGTTTAGGATTAACCTTAATTTTATCGTTTACGTTCATGGTATACTTATATTCTTTTTCGAACACACGACCCGGAATAAAACTTGTTGCAGTATCTTTAGCTACAGGATCACCTTGAGCAAACGTAACCACATCACGCAACACAAACATGTGATTGTATTCGTTATTGTATTTTACTTCAAAAGTGGTTGGGTCTTGATATTCTTGCACATCAGTGATACTGTCTTCAATTAGTGCTATAGAGAAATATTGTTTTGCAGTAACAGCAGACGTATAAGTGAATTTTATTTTGGCTATACCTTCTTGGTTTGCATCATTAAATTCTGAAGTTACATCAATGTTAACCGGTGTAGTACCTTGTATTTCTTGTTCGCATTTTACATACCAATCTGTTCTGCCAATAAAACGGTTGGGTTGATCAGTAAACTGACGTCTGTTAATAAAACCACGCGGCAATGCTCCGGGAATACCGCATAATTCTAATATTTCTTTGGCATCGTTGGTTCTAAAGTCAAAACGACTTTCATGTCCGGCCTTAGTAATTGGTGATACGAAACTTGACAAAGAATTTAAGTTTGGGTGCATAACTGTTGTAAACGCACGCCCCGGAAACGCTTTCATAATGCTTTTTGCGATAACCGTAGCATCGGGACAATTTACACATTTAACACCCGACACGTCTTCCAGCAAAACATTTTTTGGCTCGGCAGGTGGCACTGTGCTTAACACATAAGTAGTGTCTTTTAACGACTTACTTTCTTCGTAGTTAATCAGTGGTGGAACTTCTTCGCAAGCCACTAAAGTTAACAATACAACAGAACTAAACAGTATGCGTAATTTTTTCATAATTCAAATTTAAAAATTTGTTGTTAAAGTTACACGTGCTCCACTAAATGCCGGTTCAACCCTACATACACCACCGGTACAGTTTACACCGGCAACTTGTTTTAACCATGCCGCTGTTATACGCGTGGTTTTGTAAGTATATGACGCAAAGAAATTGTAATAGTGTACCAATTTAAATTTCTCTCCGGCAACAGGTTTATTTAATGCACCATATTTGGTATTTACCATATCACTTACCGAAAAACTCCAATGTGGAGCAACATTATACTCTATCAATAAGTTAGCTAAGTTTCCTAAATCTTGTTTGGTCATTAAATACTGGCCTTCAATTCTGATACTACGTTGTGGTGTGAGTTTATACGTAATTTCACCAAAAGGAGTAAAAGCTTGCACAAAAGGTGCATCGGCCTTTAACTCGAAAGTAGTTTGGTTATAACCAATAATTTGAACCCCACCCATTACTTTTAGTTTGTTATTTACCTTACGCACCACATCAATATAAAACTCGCGGAACAAACGTGTAGTGGTATCCCACTTTAATACATCTGCCCCTCTGCTAAAATCAATACCCGGTAATGTTGTGGTGGCTGCTCCATTAACATTTATTTGCCATTTTTTGTTTGGCTTAAATGTCATTTCCAACTGCACTGCATTTTCTCCCAACTCTTGCATTACTGCATTGTAACGAGCCAGTAACCTATATGTGTTTTGACGAGTTAATGCTGGTAAATAGTTAATTAACGCACCATAAGATGGCAATGGACTTGTTTCTAATGGTGAAGTACGGAATTGAAAGTTATTGATTCTTCTGTATTGTGCACTAATACCTACACCTTTGGTTGAGTATGACAAGGATGTATAATACACATCTCCTGCAGATTTATACATACGCTGGTCGAGACCCATGATGGCCTCAGGTGTTTTTTTTGCATACTCAAAATACAACCTGTACTTTTTATAACTTAATGTGGTGTATGCATTGTAGCCAAATACATTGTATTTAGGATCAAATCTGTCTTCAATGGCATAACTATTTATGGTTGATGCAATGGTATTCATGGTTACCTGATCGATGGTGCGGTTAACAAATGAACCTCCCAAATCGGCCACAAAATTTTCTGATACATTTAAACGATGTTCTACATTAATGCCCTTGATTACCGGAATACGTCTATCAAACAAAAACTTTTGCTGACCTGTAAATGCCTTGATGCGGGTATTTTCGGTTGGATTATAAATTACCCTTGCACCCATGATGGAAAAATCGATACCGATGTTACGGTCTTCGTATGCTCTGAAAATAATTCCTGAACCAAACTGATCGTAAAAATTACCTACGGTAATGTTAAATTTATCAATGTCTTTACTTACCTGCCAATAACCAACACCTGATTGTGTGTAGGCTTTAAACGGATCAAATAAAGGGGTATTATTAAATACATCGTAACGTAAACTAAAATTAAACCCACGGTATTTGTAGTTTAAAAACAACCAAGCATCAGCTGATGAAAGTTCTTTTTCGTACTGGGTAGTGTTGGCACCAATGGCGCTGTCTTTTACGTAACCTTGAAAGTTAGATTGAAAATTTCCTGAAAACTGACCTTTTTCTTCATTGTTACTTTGCTCGGTTAAACTTGGTGTGGTAACCTGTGCAAATGCTATTGAAGCAAAAAAAGACATTAACAATAAAGATGTAAACCTTTTAATCATATATATGTGAAATGGCGGCTAAAATACTATTTTTTTCAAGGATGCAAAGTAAGCTAAGTCATAAGTATTGAGTTAAATGAAACGCTTTTTACTGACGGTTTGACAATAATTGTAGCAGAGGCAGCCTATTATACTATATTTGCATGGTTCTTGAAAAAGAATAAAACCAACCTGGGGCTGACCGGTATTGACGGGGTGAGCATCTGGCAGGTAAGCACGTAGCGCATTGGGATGTTGGCGCTTTAAACTTAATGCTCAAACTTTTATTTGGCGAAAATAACTTCGCTATGGCTGCCTAATCAGGAAGATTACGCATTATGCCATTGTCTCGCAAGTGTTAGCTTAACCGCGCTTGCATCCGAGGCATCATCAGGAAAAGCCTTTTGGCCAACCGCCTTTGTTGGTTAATTGAACTTAATGGGCTACGGAATTTTTTGGCAGGTTTTGCGGCCTGAACTTTCCCGACAATTAACGCTTAACTAAACGTGTAGAAAGCTTGACCATTCCATTTCCGGACCAGGGTTCGAATCCCTGCAGCTCCACCTTCGCCCTCCGAAGCTTTAGCGAAGGAGGGCATTAACTACCCAACTAAGATTTACTTGGTTGGGTAGTTTTTTGTCCAAACTTCGGGCTTCGGTGGAGGAACTCCACCAATTTTTTCGCCCTCCGAAGCTTTAGCGAAGGAGGGCATTAACTACCCAACTAAGATTTACTTGGTTGGGTAGTTTTTTGTCCAAACTTCGGGCTTCGGTGGAGGAACTCCACCAATTTTTTCGCCCTCCGAAGCTTTAGCGAAGGAGGGCATTAACTACCCAACTAAGATTTACTTGGTTGGGTAGTTTTTTGTCCAAACTTCGGGCTTCGGTGGAGGAACTCCACCAATTTTTTCGCCCTCCGAAGCTTTAGCGAAGGAGGGTGTTATTTTACGTGAAATGACAATACAACTTTTTCAAATAATATTATCTTCACGATAACCAATTTAACTACCATGTGGCACGTTTATTTGCTAAAATGTATTGATGATACTATTTATACCGGTTGTACATCAAACCTAGAAGAAAGACTTAAAAGACACAGAAATGGTGAGATAAACTATACATCAACCCGATTACCTGTTGAAGTTGTTACCTTTATAACATTTACCGATAAGTACAAAGCTTTTAATTTCGAGAAATATTTGAAATCCGGCTCAGGCAAAGCATTTGCCAACAAAAGATTGCTGTAATATAAATCTATCTTTTCACAAGTCTTCGCCCTTCTTAGCTTCAGCGAAGAAGGGCATTAACTACCCAACTAAGATTTACTTGGTTGGGTAGTTTTTTGTCCAAACTTCGGGCTTCGTTGGAGGAAGTTTGTTTATCTTATTCATCTATTTCCCATTTTCAAACTGTCCATGTAACATTAGTTACACTGATTTATATCACAAAAGCTAAATTCGTTTATTCTTAACATCAGAAAAGAACATGATTGATAACACATCAGATAAAGAAAATAGCCGCAGGAAGTTTATAAAATCTTTGGGTAAGTTAGGTTTTGGCGCTTCGCTTTTAACTACCGCCCCAAGTGTATTAACTGCGCAAGAGTTTGGTGAAGAAACCAATGCTCAAACATCATCAAACCAAAATGAAAAGCCTGTTGTGTTAAACATTTTGCAAACCACAGATGTGCATTGTCAAGTGCATCCACATGATGAATTATTTTGGGAAAACAATCAAGCTGTATTTAGAAAAACCGGTGGATATGCACACTTGGCATCATACCTAAAAAATGAACGCAAAAAAAATCCGAATACGTTTTTAATTGATACAGGAGATATGTTTCAAGGCAGTGAACTATCTTTTAAAACCAGCGGTAAAGCTATCACGCCAATTTTAAATGCATTAAACTACGATTTGTACTTACCCGGAAATTGGGAAGTAATTTATGGGAAAAAGAACATGCAAAGCTTGTTGGGTTCATTAAACGGACCAAAAATTTGCGCCAATATGTACCATGATTTAGGCGATGGTAAAAAAGGTGAGCTTATTTTTCATCCATACAAAATATGGAATGTAGCAGGTATAAAAATCGGTTTCGTGGGATATACCGATCCGTTGGTCCCCACTCGTCAACCACCCAACTACAGTAAAGGTATTATATATACCAAACCGGAAGAAAACTTATCGCATTACATAGATGTGTTGCGCAACGATGAAAAATGTGTGTATGTTATTCTATTATCTCATTTGGGTTTATCGCAACAAATTGCATTGGCCAATTCACCCGAATGCAAAGGAGTTGATATCATTTTGGGTGGCGATACCCACGAACGTGTGCGAAAACCCATTGTGTGTAAGTACTCAAAAGTGGTTGAACCGGGGGCCTTTGGTTCGTTTGTGGGCAAACTTCAACTTACCTTACAAAATGGTAAAATAGTTAAAGAGGATTATGTGCTTGACGAGCTTGATCCTAAACAATTTAAAGCAGACAAAGAAATAACTACTTTAATTAAGACTATTGAACAGCCCTATGTGAATGATATTTATAAAGTTGTTGGATACAGCACACTACCTTTATACAGGTATTTTGTTATTGAAAATACCATTGATACCATGTTTTTAAATGCCCTAAAATGGAAATTACCCGAAATTGATATTGTCCTCTCTAACGGATTTAGATTTTGTCCTCCGCAAAACACACCAGACCATACCGGAAATATCCCGATTACCAACGGTTTTATTTTTGATATGTTGCCGGTTGACAGTACCATAAGAACGGGAGAAGTAACAGGCAAACAAATTTTTGATTGGCTTGAAAAAGAACTGAATAATGTGTTTGCAAAAGATGCATCTAAACGTTTTGGCGGTTGGGTAATTAAGTTTCAGGGAATGACCGTTACCTTTAAAGCATACGAAGAAATGGGCAAACGTGTGCAAGAGGTTAAAGTGGCCGGTCAACCATTGGATTTAAACAAAACCTATTCTATTGCTGCATGTGAGCGTGATGGCGACCCAAGCGATACGCTTTGCCGTATGAAAAATGTGGCTAATGCAAAAAATACGCCCTATACTTTACACACCACCATGACCGAATACTTAAAAGCCAATTCTCCGGTTACACCTACTCCACCGCAAAACGCCAGAGTACTGGATGCGCCACAAACCTTGTTAACCCAAGTATTTGGGGTTGATTACGAGTTTAGGTAAAACCTATAAAACCAAGTGCCATTGCTTTTTGTGGGTGATGGCACTTATATGGTATTTAATGTGGAAAACAATCAAGCCACAATGCCTTACTTCGTAACTTTAAGTTTTAATACTTATGACCCAATACGAAGATTTATTAGCACACATTTATAAAAACGGAACTTTTAAAAGTGATAGAACCGGAACCGGAACCAAAAGTTTATTTGGCGCACAAATCCGTTTCAATTTAGCAGAAGGTTTTCCGTTGATTACCACCAAAAAAGTTCACTTAAAATCAATCATACACGAGTTGTTGTGGTTTATTAAAGGCGATACAAACACCCAATATTTAACCGATAACGGTGTAACTATTTGGGATGAGTGGGCTGATAAAGATGGAAACTTAGGTCCGGTGTATGGCTACCAATGGCGCAGTTGGCCAACTCCTGATGGTAAACACATTGATCAATTGAGTGAAGTAATTGAAACCATCAAAAAAAATCCGGATTCGCGCAGGATGATTGTGAGTGCCTGGAACGTTGCTGATTTATCCAAAATGGCTTTGATGCCTTGCCACGCCTTTTTTCAATTTTATGTAGCCGATGGTAAATTAAGTTGTCAATTGTACCAACGCAGTGCCGATATGTTTTTGGGCGTGCCGTTTAACATTGCTTCATACGCATTATTAACTCACATGATTGCACAAGTTTGCGATTTACAGGTGGGTGATTTTATCCATACTTTTGGTGACGCACACATTTACAGCAATCATTTTGAGCAAGTAGAATTGCAATTAAGCCGTGAGGCAAGACCTTATCCAACCTTGCGCATCAACCCAAATGTAAAAAGTATTTTTGATTTTACATTTGATGATTTCACTTTCGAAAACTACAATCCACATCCGGGTATAAAAGCTCCGGTAGCAGTGTAAGATTAAAGCATAAACCTACCTCACCAAACTTTATATTGGTGTGAAGTGTTTTGGTTTAATTGATATTTAAAAAATTACTTTTTGAAAACGTACAAAGAACTATATGCATTGGTTGAGCAGGAAATTGCCAACATAGCTTACACGCAAAAACCGGAAGAGTTATACCAACCGATTGAATACATCATGCAATTAGGTGGCAAACGCTTACGCCCGGTGTTAACTTTAATGGCCAACGATATGTTTGGTGGCGATACGCAAAAAGCTATTAAAGCTGCTATGGCCATAGAAATGTTTCATAACTTTACATTGGTGCATGATGATATAATGGATAATGCCGACATCAGGCGCGGACAACCAACTGTGCACGTAAAATGGAACCAAACCATAGCTATTTTATCGGGCGATTTAATGATGATTAAAGCTACCGATTTATTGTGCGAAACAGAAACCAACGATTTACGCAAGCTTATTCAGGTATTTAATAAAACCGCTGCAGAGGTGTGTGAAGGTCAGCAATGGGATATGAATTTTGAAACCCAAAGCAATGTATCTGAACAAGATTACATAAACATGATAACGCTTAAAACAGCGGTTTTGCTGGGTTGTGCGCTAAAAATTGGAGCTTTGGTTGGTGGTGCAGGCGAAACAGATGCACAACACCTATACGAGTTTGGAAAAAACATTGGTATTGCATTTCAATTGCAAGATGATATTTTAGATAGTTTTGGCGAAGGAGATAAAGTGGGTAAAAAAATTGGTGGCGATATTGCTGCCAATAAAAAAACCATTCTATTAATTGAAGCATTAAACAGTGCCGAAGGTGACGATAAAGATGAGTTGTATTATTGGCTTGGGGCTAAAAGCGAAGAAAAAATTGCTGCTGTTTTGGAGCTATACAACAAATACAACGTACGCCAAAAAGCAGAGCAGTTAAAAGAACATTACTTGCAATTGGCATTTAAACATTTAAACGACATCAGTTTGTCTGCAGAAAAATCAATAGTGCTTAAACAAACTGCCGTTGATTTGATGGAACGAATGAGTTAAAATTTATTAACTGCTAACTCAAACATCCCACATTGTTTATACCATTTTTATCCGCAATTGACGATTGTCTAATTCCTGATGATTTTACACAACAAAACGAAGGCCATTTACCTCATGCGTTAAGTTTTCTGGCCGCACAAGAATTGCAACAACACTTACAAACACAAACAGATTGGGAACATAATTTTGGTTTATCAAATACAAACAATGGAAACATTGTAGGTAAAATGTTTGGTGTGTTGGTGGTTAAAAATGCGCAAAATCAATTGGGTTATTTAGCTGCGTTTTCGGGTAAATTAGCAGGTGGTAATCATCACCCCAAATTTGTACCTCCTGTTTTTGATTTGCTTACTCAAGGTAGTTTTTTAAATACCGGTATGCAGGCGCTTACTTTGTTGATTGATGAAATTAAATCGCTGGAATCAATCCAACCCAAAAATACGGAAGCCATTAACCAACTCAAACAGAACAGGAAACAACATTCCGTTAACCTCCAGCAAGAAATTTTTAGTCATTATAATTTTATCAACCAAAATGGAGATTCTAAAAATATTCACGATATTTTTAAAAAAGCTTCATACAAAAATCCACCGGCCGGAGCAGGCGAATGTGCGGCTCCAAAGTTGTTACAATATGCTTTTTTACACCAGCTAAAGCCACTAGCGCTGGCTGAGTTCTGGTGGGGACAATCACCAAAATCTGTAAATTGGAAACATGGTGAGTTTTATCCTTGCTGCAAAGAAAAATGTGAGCCTATTTTAGCACACATGTTAAACCCAACTTATGCAGTAGAAGGCGAAGAATGAGCCGAGCTATCTGCATTAGTTGAGTAAACCCCGATTTAGAAAATCAACTTTTGGGTGAAGTATAGCTGATGCCCAAAAGTTTGATTTTCTTACATCGATTATTCTGTTTGTATTTCAAACGAATAATTTGGGCTTAATGATTTAGCCAAATAACAATTGTTGTTACAAGCATCAAGTTTCTTAGTTCCAATACCATACACAATCTTTACACAAAAGGGCGTAGTTTAAAGTTTTGATGCGTTATACTCGCGCCAAATTTTAGTTATGCATAAACGCACCATTTATATGAGTACGGTCTGTTTATTAACACTTAACGGTGTTACAAACGCACAAACCGATACCACCTTTTTAAAAGATGTAATTGTAAACAGCAACAGAATTCAAACCAGAATCAGTCCATCTGCAATTATTACACGTAAACAAATAAACTTACTACCCGGCACTACTCCGGCCAATTGGTTGGCTATGGTTAGCGGTGTTGATATCAGACAACGCGGACCTGAAGGCATACAAAGCGATATTGGTATACGCGGTGGTTCTTTTGATCAAACTTTAATGCTGTTAAACGGTATGAAACTGAGTGATCCGCAAACTGGACATCACATGTTTAATTTACCATTAACCAACGAAGCGCTAGAACAAATTGAAGTGATAAAAACCGGAGCATCGCGCATGTATGGCATTAACGCTTTAAGTGGTGCAGTTAATTTGGTAACCAAAGTTCCTGATAAGAACATGTTATACGTGGGCGCTTTTGGTGGCGATTTTAATTTATACGGTTTAAAAGCAGGTGCGGCCATGCATTACAAAAATGTAGGTCAGCATGTATCTTTTAGTAAATCTTCATCAAGTGGTTATCTGCCTAATACCGATTTTAATATCAGTCAGTTGTTTTACCAAGCCACCGCTAAGTTTAACAAATCAACATTAAACATTACTGCAGGTCATACCGACAGAAGTTTTGGTGCGCGTGGTTTTTATGTACCAAATTCAACCGAGTATGAAACCATACAAACCAGTTTTGCAGGTGTACAACATGAAGTAAAAATCAACCGATTTAAAATAAAAACACAAGCTTATTATCGTTACAACCAAGATCATTACATTTTCATCAGAAGTAATCCGGCAGTTTTTCAGAACAGGCATTTTTCTCATGTTGCAGGGGCAGAGGTACACGCCACATATCAATCTAAATTAGGGGAAACAGGTATAGGTTTCGACAGCCGTTTCGAACGTTTAAAAAGTAGCAACTTGGGCAAACGAGAAAGGGACATTTTTGGTGTATTTGCCGAGCATCGTTTTGCATTGTTTCGCAAAAAATTAATCATTACTCCTGGCGTGTATTTAAATCAATATGCGAGCAACCAATCCGCATTTTTTCCGGGAATTGATGCGTACTACAACATCAAACCAAAGTGGGTAATTTTTGCTTCGGTAGATAAAGGCATGCGCTTGCCAACCTTCACCGATTTATACTACAACGGACCATCAAATATTGGTAACGCACAACTAACTCCCGAACAAGCCATAAGCAGTGAAGTTGGAGCAAAATACGCTGCAAAAAACACCTTTGTTTCTGCATCGGTATTTCAGCGCGCCTCAAACAATTTAATTGATTGGGCCAGAACAGATGCCACACAAAAATGGCAACCGTTAAACTTAAACAAAGTAACCTTATCGGGTTTCGAAACCAACATTAATCAAATATTCAGCGGATTTGTAAGCCAAATACAAGCAGGTTACACATACATTGATGCGAATGCAAGCGCAACAGAAAATTACCAAAGCAGGTATACCCTGTCTAACATTAAACACCAAGCTGTTGCAACCATAGGCTTAAAGTGGCACAAATGGGTGAATCAAACCATTACCATCAGGCATATTAACAGGCTTGCCATGACCGATTATACCTTGTTTGATAGTAAAATACAATTTAACTACAAGCAACTTAGCGTATTTGCAGAAGCGTCAAACTTACTTGATACCAAATACTTAGAGGCAGGTTTTGTGCAAATGCCGGGGCGCTGGTTTAAGTTGGGGTTTGATATAAAATTGAATTATAGAGATTTTTAACTTTGAGTAGCTTAAATGAATAGTATTGTTATTTTTGCTTGATTTTTGAATTAACAATTAAGATAAACACATAATAGATATGGCAGAAGTAATACGCATGCCCAAAATGAGTGATACAATGACAGAAGGTGTTATTGTTTCGTGGTTAAAGCAAGTGGGCGATGATATTAAACCGGGTGATATTTTGGCTGAGGTGGAAACCGACAAGGCCACTATGGAGTTGGAAAATTACGTTAAAGGTACTCTTTTACACATTGGTATTCCTGCGGGTGGCAGCGTTCCTGTTGATGCATTAATTGCCATTGTTGGACAAAAAGGTGAAGATATTTCGGCATTGTTAAATGGTGCCTCAACTCCGGCTGCTACTCCGGCAAAAACCGAAGAAACCAAAGTAGAAACAGCCGCTCCAACAGCACCTGCTGCTGCACCGGTTGCAAATACATCAAACGATTCTCGCGTTAAGGCATCGCCTTTAGCCAAAAAAATTGCTGATGAAAAAGGTATAGATTTAAACAGTGTAAGCGGTAGTGGCGATGGCGGACGTATTGTTAAACGTGATGTTGAAACATTTACTCCGGCTGCTAAAACTTCAGGAGCACCAAACATTACTTTACCTACAGTGGTAGGGCAAGAAAGTTATGAAGAAGTACCTGTTTCGCAAATGCGTAAAGTAATTGCACGCAGATTAGGCGAAAGCAAACACACTGCTCCTCATTTCTATTTAACCATGAGCATTAACATGGATAAGGCTATCGAAGCTAGAAAAGCCATGTTGGAATTTAGTCCGGTTAAGATTTCTGTAAACGATATTGTTATTAAGGCGGTTGCAGGTGCATTACGCAAAAATCCTGCAGCCAACTCAAGCTGGTTAGGCGATAAAATTCGTTACAATCACCACATTAATATTGGTGTGGCTGTGGCTATTGAAGATGGATTAATTGTGCCTGTGGTAAAGTTTGCCGATAGCAAAAGTTTATCACACATCAGTGCTGAGGTAAAAGAATTGGCCGATAAAGCTAAAAACAAAAAATTACAACCAAACGAATTTGAAGGTAACACCTTTACCATTTCCAACTTGGGTATGTTTGGCATTGATGAGTTTACAGCCATCATTAATCCGCCTGATGCTTGTATTTTAGCAGTAGGTGCAGCTAAAGAAACCGTAATAGTAGAGAACGGACAAATTAAGATTGCTAACATAATGAAAGTAACTTTAAGCTGCGATCATCGTGTTGTTGATGGTGCGGTAGGTTCTGCTTTCTTAAAAACTTTAAAAGAGTTATTAGAAAATCCGGTGAAGTTATTGGTATAACATCAACCATAAAAAATAGTAAAGCCATGTTGTTTATACGACATGGCTTTTTTATTGAGCAATTTTATTGAGTGCAACGATAGCTATAGAAAACTTTGCAATGCGAGGTCGTAGCTTTTTAAACCAAAACCACTGATACTGCCTTTACAGTGCTTACCTAACAAAGAAACATGACGGTATTCTTCTCTGGCAAAAATATTACTAATGTGCACTTCAACCACCGGAGTAGTGATGGCAGCAACTGCATCAGCAATAGCAACAGAGGTATGCGTATAACCTCCTGCATTTAAAATAATACCATCATAACTAAAACCTACTTCGTGTAGTTTATTAATCAACTCTCCTTCTATATTACTTTGGTAGTAAACAAGCGTTACCTGCTGAAAAGCCTTTTGCAAATCGTTAAAATAGCTTTCAAACGAAGTATTGCCATAAACCTCTGGCTCGCGTTTCCCCAATAAATTCAGGTTAGGACCGTTAATTATTAATATTTTCATGTGGTGAACTAATCAAACAAAAATAGCATAAATAATTGCTTTTTACTTTTGTGAACTTTACAACATGGTTTACCCACACATGCGTACAAAATATCTGCTGTTATTCATTAGATAATATCCAATATTTGAATACTATAAATGGTAAACTGGAATTCATACATAAAAGGTTTTAAGGCATACTTACAACTCGAAAAATCATTGTCGAAAAATAGCATCGAGGCTTACCAGCGCGATATGCAAAAACTTGTACAGTTTTTTGAAGCCAAAGGTATCAATCCACAACCTGCAGAAGTTAATCTGGCAACCTTACGCGAATTCCTGCGTTGGATAACAGAATTGGGCATGAGCACCACCAGTCAGGCACGAATTTTAAGCGGCATTAAATCGTTTTACAACTACATGTTAATGGAGGATTTAATCAATAAAAATCCCGCTGAATTACTGGAAGCTCCCAAACTAAAAAGAAAGTTACCCGAAGTACTTGATGTGCATGAGATAGATTTAATGGTTGCACAAATTGACCACAGCACATCCGAAGGCATGCGCAACAAAGCCATTATCGAAACCATGTTTAGTTGTGGCTTGCGTGTTAGCGAATTGGTAAACTTGAAATTTGCGGATATCTCCTATACTGATGAATTTGTTCGTGTATTAGGTAAAGGTAACAAAGAACGACTTGTACCTATTGGCAGCATTGCACTTAAGGCCATAAAACTATATAAAGAAACTGTGCGCTCGCACATTACGCCACAAACAGGGCATACAGATACCGTATTTTTAAACAACAGAGGTAAAGGATTAAGTCGTGTAATGATATTTTACATTATAAAAGATTTGGCCAAACGTGCGGGTATACACAAGAACATTTCTCCGCATACCATGAGGCATTCCTTTGCCACATGTTTGGTTGAAGCCGGTGCCGATTTACGTGCCGTGCAACAAATGCTGGGTCATGAAAGCATTACCACCACCGAAATTTATACCCACATTGATAGGGCTTACTTGCATGATGTGATTACGCAGTTTCATCCCAGAAGTTAGATGATACCACCACCCTACGCTAAAGCTACGGATGGTGAAAGAGGTTGGAGATTGGAAAGAAATTTACTTCCAAACTAAAATCAAACTAATCAACCTTTCAACCAATAACTTGTCAACTAATCAACCAATCAACCCTATCTATCGCTAAATTTATTAAATTCGCCTCCATTAATAACTAATCAATACAATAATGAAATACGTAGCTTTAAACGATTTACACGTTTCTTTGGGCGCAAAAATGATTGAATTTGCAGGTTATAACATGCCTGTTTTATACAACAACTTAATACAAGAGCATAATGCAGTGCGCAATAGTATCGGTGTATTTGATGTAAGCCATATGGGCGAGTTTTTATTAAAAGGCGAAAAAGCGTTAGACCTGGTACAATTAGTTACCAGTAATGATGCTTCTGTTTTAGTTGATGGTAAAATTCAATACAGTTGCTTACCAAATGATAAAGGTGGTATTGTGGATGACCTTTTGGTATATCGTGTTTCTGCTACCGAGTTTTATTTGGTGGTTAATGCATCAAACATTGAAAAAGATTGGAATTGGATTAGCAAACACAACACTTTTGGTGTTGAGATGACCAACTTAAGTGAAGGTACAAGTTTGTTAGCAGTACAAGGACCAAACGCTATTAAAGCTTTACAAAAATTAACTGACGTAAACTTAAGCGAGATGGAATATTATACATTTAAATATGGCACATTAGCCGGTATCAACAATGTATTAATTTCCAACACAGGTTACACTGGTGCCGGAGGATTTGAACTATACGTACCAAATGCAGAAGCGCGTAAATTATGGGATGCTGTATTTGAAGCCGGTGCTGAGTTTGATATGAAACCTGCAGGTTTAGGTGCTCGCGATACCTTACGTTTAGAAAAAGGTTTCTGCTTATACGGCAATGATATTAACGATGAAACTTCTCCTATTGAAGCAGGTTTAGGTTGGATTACCAAATTCACCAAACCATTCATCATGGCTGATCACCACAAAGCGATTAAAGAAAACAAGCCTACTAAAAAATTAGTTGGTTTCGAAATGGTTGAGCGTGGAGGTATTCCTCGTCAGCACCACATTATTAAGGATGCTGCAGGAAATGTAATTGGAGAAGTTACTTCAGGTACACAATCGCCAACATTAGGCAAAGCTATTGGTATGGGTTATGTGGCAGCTGTACATAGCAAAGTAGATTCTGAAATTTTTATAGAAATACGCGATAAACAAATTAAAGCTAAGGTTGTAAAAACGCCTTTCTTATAATATCAATCAAAAACAGCCTAACACATGCGTCTTGTATTTTTAGTAATGATTGTAGCATTAGGTAAACTTTGTTTAGCACAAGGTTTACCTAAAAAATATGCTGCCATTGCTGTAGGTACAAGCGAAGCAGATGTGATTAAAAAATTAGGCGACCCCAAAAAGATTGAATCCTTTTCAACCGTAAAAAACAACACTTACGATACCAGTTATTATTGGAGATATGATGGTGATATCACCATCATATTTACCAATCATGCGGTTGAAACCATAGAGCCTAAATGGGACAACGTTTTAAAACGTATTCAACAAAAGGCAAATAAAAAAGACGAAAACGGCTTAACCATCATTACCAATCGTGAATAAACAAATTGAAGTTGTGCTCACTCCTGCCCTATTACCCTTATACCAGGTAAAAGGCAAAACAGTAGTGGTTATTGATATTTTACGTGCCACCAGCAGCATGTGTGTAGCATTTAAAACAGGCGTAAACAAAATACTTCCGGTTTCAACTCCGGAGGAATGCAGTTTATTTAAAGACTTTGATTTTTTATGTGCAGCCGAGAGAAATGCCGTGAAATTGCCTGGTTTTGATATGGGTAATTCTCCTTTCGAATTTCAAAATCCATTGATTAAAGACCGTAACATTGCTTTTACTACCACCAATGGAACCAAGGCCATCAAACAAAGTAAAGAGTTAGGTGCTGATAAAGTTGCAATCGGTAGTTTTTTAAATTTAGACGTATTGTGTAATTGGCTTTTGCATCAACCCAACGATATTATTTTATTGTGTGCAGGTTGGAAAGACAAAGTAAACATGGAAGATACTTTATTTGCCGGGGCGGTAATTGCACACTTAAAAAACAACATCACCCTACACTGCGATTCGGGTTTAATGGCCGAACAGCTTTACACTTCCATGCAGGATAATTTAGAAGATTACGTTCGTAAATCTTCACATGCACAACGCTTTAAAGCATTACATGCAGCAGAAGATGATGTACATTTCTGTTTGCAATTAAACATAGCACCCGTGTTACCAATTATGCAAGGCGAATATTTAGTTAGCCTACAAACACAAACAGCTTAACATGCATGAATGAAAATCGTTATTTATATCGATTCATTCAACACTACGCAATATGGTTTATTCTTGCGTTAGCCACAGTACTTCGTTTATTTAACATCAACCAAATGGCCTTAACCAACGATGAGTTAAGCGCGCTTTCCAGGTGTAATTACAATTCGTTAAAAGATGTAATAAATATTGGTGTGGTTGAGTTGGATATGCACCCACCATTGGTTCAAATTTTTGTTTATTACTACACCAAACTGTTCGGATTAAATCCTGTAATTTACAAACTGCCGTTTATTGCCATAGGTATAGCAACACTATGGATAACATACAAACTCATTACACAGTTGTTTAATAAACACACTGCTTTATTGGTGGTGTTGTTTATGGCTACATCTCAGTACTTTTTGGTACATAGCCAAACGGCACGTATGTATGCACCTGGTTTGTTATTTACTTTACTTTTTGTGTCCACACTTTTTAGTACATCAACCAAAAACAAAAAATTTTTATGGGCTGCAGTGTATTTATTTTTAGTAGCCAACACACACTACATGGCACTTGTAACTTGTGCGTTTGCAGGTGTTATTTATCTAGCAGTTTACAGGCAACAAATTAAAAAATGGATATTGAGTTTTGGTGCAGCAGCTGTTTTGTTTGGATTAGAATTTCCGTTGTTGTTACCACAATTTCAACAAGGCGGTTTAAGTTGGTTAGGTGTGCCAGATAGAAATTACATCTATTACTATTTGCAATACGTAACTCAATACACTACACCAGTTTTATGGTTTATATTTTTAGGGTTGATTGCAGGAATAATATCCGTATTGATTAAAAAAGATAGCAATCAAAAGGCATTTATTTTTTCAATGTTGGTATTTATAACCTCATTTGCTTTCCCTTATTTTTACTCGCAGTGGCGTGCGCCTATCATGCAATATTCCGTATTACTTTTTGGAGTTGTATTTTTACTTGCTTCAATATTTTACGTATACAGTAAATTACATCAAACCTTGTTTACACTGATTTTTGTGGGGTTGATGTTGATGAATACTTATGCATTAATCAATACACGTAAACATTACCAAGTGTTTTACCACCAAGCATACAAAGCTTCGGTAATGGCCATGAAACCCTATACAAAAAACGGAACAACAACCTTTTTAGCCGGTAACCGCAAGTACTATTTTGATTATTATTTTAATCGTGAAAATATGCGACCAAATTTGGTATCAGCAAAAATTGATACAATGGGTTATGCCTACTTTTACAACTGGTTATTACAACATCAACCCGATACTTTAATCATTTCTCATGGTGGTGCAATTCCATACGAATACGCTAGCATTGCTTCTTTATTTTACAACAACAAATTGTTTGAGGAATACCAATCTTTGAGTGAAACATTTGTGTTTACAAAGAGAAAACAAAGGGTTTTTCCTGATTCATTTTCAGTTATGGTTTCAGCTGAAAACAAACGCACAAACGAAACTACTTTTGAATTTAACAACACACACAAAGTAGTTGAATTAGAAGTTTGGAGTTGGATTCAAACCATCGATTTAGCTACCAATCCCATATTGGAAGTAACGTTACTCGACAATAACAACCAGGTTTTGTATTACGGCACAACAAGTTTAGATAAATTCAAAAATACATCAAACCAAATTGCACCCATTATTTTACGTCCACGTATTGAATTGCCCGAAAACACCTCATCAAAACTAGTGGTTAAAGCAGCCATTCTAAATGAAGGCAAACAAACTTTTATGTGCACGCCATTAAATATCAGTGCTAAAAAAGGAAACAGTATTATTTATAGCACACTTGCTCCGGTGTTGGAGTAAATACTACTTTAACTTTTCGTTTTCTTTGTGCCTATTGGCATCACGTTTGGTTTTCTTATCCAAGTTTTTTTGCAAAGCAGCTGTTAAATCTATTCCGGTTTGATTGGCCAAACAAATCAATACAAACAATACATCAGCCATTTCATCTGCTAAATCAACCTCTTTATCGCTTGGTTTAAAACTTTGCTCACCATACTTGCGGGCCATGATACGTGCAACTTCACCTACCTCTTCCATCAACATGGCCGTATTGGTTAACTCGTTAAAATAACGAACTCCGGTTGTTTTAATCCATTCGTCAACTATTTTTTGTGCCTCTTCTATGGTCATTGTATAAAAATGTGTCTAAATTTAGTGTACAAGTGTATTTAAAAGTATTCACTTTGATTTCCCTAACCAATTACAAAAACCACAAATTCCTAATTATCAGGGTATTTTAAATGAAAAAACATGATTTTATCAGTTTGGCACTGTTTTTATTATTATATCCGTACAATACTTTTTTTCATTGATAAAATCAAAAAAGCCGGCAGTGATATTGATTACCTCTGCCGGCTTATTTTTTTATGGTTGTCCAACCACACTTATCCGATAGTATTCCCCTACTTTTCTTCTTGGTTTTGTTGGCCAAAAGGCACTTTCTACTAGTCCATTAGCTATACCTAAAATAGCACCGGCAGGAATTGCCCATAAAACGGCTTGTGTAGTATTAGCAGTATTATTTAAAATGAACTCAACGGTGGGTACCACCTCCAACATGGTAACCAATAACATAGTCATGTTTTTATTGTAAACGTAGCCGCCTTCTTTTCTAATGCTTGTTATTTTGTTGATAGGCATAGTATAGAAGTGCGGTTTCATTTCATCAATCATGCCAACCCTAAATGTAAATAAACTATCTGTTACACTTACCAGAGTGGCATGTAAACCTCTTGCTTTGCCTGATGAGTCCAAATAAGAAAAGGTGAATGGATCTCCCGGGAGTATTGTTTTAACTTTATTATTTTTAATTTTTGTGAGTTGAATTCCGGTTTGTGCATCAACCCTTAATAAAAACAGCACCAACAATAAACTTAGTAAATATTTCATAACGCCATCTTAAATATTACTCACCATCTAAAATTTGTGCAATCTCATCTAAGTTCGGTGTAACAATAATCTCTATGCGTCTGTTTTTTCTACGAGCCTCTGCTGTAGGAGCCGGGTCTAATGGCCAATATTCTGCTCTACCAGCCGCAATAAAACGCTCAGGGGCTACCTTGCCGGCATTACTCATCCACCTGATAACGGAGGTTGCACGTAACACACTAATATCCCAATTGTCTTTAAATGCTTTACCCTTATATGGTATGTCATCCGTATGGCCCTCCACAGTCATTATAGTGGTGGAATCTTGATTGAGCACATTGGCAATTTCAAGCAATGCAGTTCTACCTTCAGGATTTACATCCACTTTACCTGATTGAAACAATAAGCGTTCGTCTAATGAAATGTAAACTTTACCACCTACTACGTGCACATTTACGCCTTTATCTTTAAATCCTAATAAAGCTTGTTGCAAACGGTTACGTGTGGCACGCATCATAGAATCTTTACGAAACAATACCCCTTCTAATTCGGCAATTTTACCGGCCGATAAAGTAAGTTTACTTGATTGTGCAGTTAACTCATCACGCAAACGTTTTCTTTCTGCTTCCAGCCTGGCTTTTTCTGCATCACTTTTATTCATGCTCGATTGACAAACAGAATCGATGTAAGCCGAGTCTCTTCTAATTCTATCTACTTCGGCTAAAAGTGCTTGTATGCGCCTATCGCCAATATTGTTTTTACCTTTAAGCAGTTGGTATTGGCTATCGGTGTATACCCACAATGCATACATATCATTGTATTTACGTTTGGATACACAAGAAGCGAGGGTAAAAATTGCTAAACAAGTAATAATTATTTTGATGCGCATAACGGTGTTTGTTATACCATCAAAGATAAATTTTATTGATAAAAATGAAAGGAGAAAATTAAGTAGAGATTTCTTCGCCCTGTGCATTAATAAAACGGTACTCGCCAAAATGCATGGCGTTAATTGGTTTAATTCTAATCCAACGTTTGTAAGTTAACAACCATTTAAACCTGATAGAATTAAAAAAACCTTTGGTAAAGTATGCATACAAATACGGATGAACTTCAATGGTAATGGTTCCTTTCATATTCATATTTTTAAGGAAATACTTTAACCTGTTTTCTATTTCATCGGCAATTACAATGCTGTTGGTTATTTCTCCGGTTCCATCGCAGGTAGGGCATTTTTCGGTGGTAACCACAGTCATTTCGGGGCGCACACGTTGACGTGTAATTTGTATCAACCCAAAGGGACTCATCGGCAAAATTTTATGTTTTGCCCTATCGGTTTTCATTTCGTCTTTTAAACGTTCGTAAACCAAACGTTTGTTGCCGGCAGTTTTCTGATCGATAAAATCAACCACAATGATACCGCCCATATCGCGCAACCTTAATTGACGGGCAATTTCGGCAGCGGCTTCCAAGTTTACCTTAAGCGCATTTTCGTCTTGGTTAATATCTTTACCAACAATACTACCACTGTTTACATCAATAACATGCAATGCTTCGGTGTGCTCTATAATTAAATATGAGCCACCCATAAAGTTTATTTCTTTACCAAACGAAGATTTGATTTGCTTGTCAATCCCGTAATGCTCGAAAATTGATTGTTTACCGTTATAAAGTTTTACGATTTTTTCCAACTCAGGCGCTTTTTTCTCGATGTATGCTTTGATGGAATTCATCAAAAAATTATCGTTTACATAAATGCCGGTAAAGTTTTCGTTTAATAAATCGCGTACTAATGTTAAAGTGCGTTCGCTTTCGCCTAAAATTTTCTGACCCGGAACTGCTGTTTTAAGTTGAGTACATAAATGCTCCCAACGTTTCATCAAATCCTTCAAATCATTTTCAAGCTCTTCAACACTCTGTCCTTCGGCAACCGTACGTACAATTACCCCAAAATTGGCAGGCTTAATGCTTTGCACCAATTTTTTCAGGCGAATACGTTCTTCGGTTTTAACAATTTTTTTCGAAATAGAAACAACACCATCAAAAGGCATGAGTACCACATAACGTCCGGCTAATGAGAGTTGAGAAGTTAAACGTGGACCTTTATTGGAGATGGGTTCTTTGGTAACCTGCACCACAACTTGTTGTAAGCGCTGCAGTACTTGGTTTATTTTTCCCGTTTTTTCAATGTCGGGTTCATTTAGTTTGGCATCAGGCCACACATCTGCATGCGGGTTATTGCGTAAAGTTTTAGTATGTTTTACCAACGATTTTACCTGAGGCCCAAGATCAAGGTAATGTAGAAATGCATCCTTCTCATGCCCAACATCAACAAAAGCAGCATTTAAACCAGGCATTAGTTTATTAACTGTGCCTAAGTACACATCACCAACAGCGAAATTGTTATCCGCATTTTCATGATGAAGTTCAATGAGCTTTTTGTCTCTGAGCAGCGCAATATCAACCCCACCACTTGCATGACTATTAATTACCAGTTCGTAGTTCACAATTTTTAACACGTGTGTTTAAAAACAGCAAACCGCCCAGCAATGAACGGTTTACCATTAAGATCTTTTAAATGAAAAAGATGATTGTAAGACAGTGCCTTAAGAAAAGTTATTTTTTCTTATGTCTGTTTTTACGAAGTCTTTTTTTGCGCTTGTGCGTTGCGATCTTATGTCTTTTTCTTTTCTTTCCGCTTGGCATAGTGTTACAATTTATTTAGTTTATTAATTATTTGGTCTATTTCCTTTTTGGCCTCGTTATCCGTTACTAGAGTTTTGCAGGTTTCGTAAGTTTTTATGGCTTTGGCCACATTACCACTTTTTGCATAAACCTCGCCTAAGTAGAAATAATATTCCGGATTAAAGGGTTCAAGTTTAATCAATTTTTCGAAACGTTCTTGTGCTTTATCAAACTGGCTGCTTTGTATAGAAAGCATTCCCAGAGTAAATATTGCCTGAACGTTATTAGAATCAGTAGCTACCACTTCTTTTAAAAGGCTTACACCTTTCATTACATCGTTATCGCCCTGAATAATACAAACGGCCAATGCACTTTTAGCTTGCAGGTTGTTAGGATTTAACTCCACTACTTTACTGTAAGCTTCTTTTGCTTTACCAATTGCATGCATCCCCAAAAGACTGTCGCTGGCAAAGTTGGCTACATTGTAAAATTTACTTCCGGCAGCAAACCAGGTGATTTCGTTGTTTTCTAATTGAGCTAACTGAAGTGTATAATAAGCACTTGCAAAAGTTACCTTTAACGAATCCCAAAGATTGGCTAACTGAACTAAATTTTCTTTGTTGTTTTTATCGGCTTCAAGCAACTCAACTTGATCTAATTGTTCAGGTGTAAGTTTTGCTTTTTGCTCTTTTAAAAACGCCTCAGCATCAAACTGCTCACTCAATACAGAAACCCCTCTTGAGCCATTTTGCCCAAAAGGAGTTTTGTACCCCATAACAAATAATGCAGCAGTAACTGCTATTGCTATGGTAACAAGTAAAATTTGCTTGCTGTTAAATTTCATTAAGCTTTCGCTGCTAACTTAGCTGCTTTTGATTTAACCGTTTCGCTTTTCTTAACTTTATCAACAAAAGTTTTAGCCGGTTTAAAGCTTGGAATGTAATGCTCATCAATCACCATGGCGGTGTTTTTGCTGATGTTACGCGCAATTTTTTTAGCTCTCTTTTTAATTACAAAGCTGCCAAAACCGCGGAAATATACATTTTTGCCCTCTGTCATAGAGGTTCTTACTACTTTAAAGAAAGATTCTACTGCTTCTTGCACGTGTGCTTTCTCAATTCCTGTTTTAGTTGCGATTTCTGCAATTACTTCTGCTTTTGTCATTTTCTACGGTTTTTAACTATTAATAACTTTAAAGTCAAATGATTGTCTTTGTCCCGCTTTTTGTAAAGCGGGTTGCAAATGTATGAATTTCAAAACAAAATGCACTAATTGATGGAAAAAAATATCCGTGGTGTATTTTCGCCCTACAAATATGACTCCTTTACAACCTTTAATTAAATGGTATTTAACCCATAAACGCGACCTTCCATGGCGCAATACGCAACACCCTTATCACATTTGGTTATCGGAAATTATTTTACAGCAAACCCGAGTTGAACAAGGTTTACCATATTACAATAAATTTATTACCAATTATCCAACCGTTAAAAAATTGGCCCAGGCCAATGATGATGACGTAATGAAACTTTGGCAAGGTTTGGGTTATTACAACCGAGCTGCCAACATGCTTAAAACCGCGCGCATTTTAGCTAAAGACTACAATGGCGAGTTTCCCACAACATACAACGAACTAATTGCACTTAAAGGAATTGGCCCCTACACCGCTGCGGCTATTGCATCGTTTGCCTTTAACGAACCACATGCCGTTGTTGATGGCAACGTGTACCGCGTATTGGCCAGGTTATTTGCTATTGATGAACCCATTAACAGCAGCAACGGTAAAAAATTATTTGCTCAACTGGCACAAGAATTATTAAACCTCGATGCGCCTGCCACACATAACCAAGCTATTATGGAGTTGGGTGCAACTGTTTGTAAACCCAAACAAGCTTTGTGCGAACAATGTGTGTTGCGTCTTCAATGTGAAGCCTTAAAACAAAATAAAGTATACGATTTTCCGGTAAAGGAGAAAAAACGTAAACCCATTTCGCGCTACCTAAATTATTTATTTATTGAAGACGAAAAAGGGAATACCTATCTGCGTAAACGCAACAACGAGGGTATTTGGAATAGTTTATTTGAGTTTCCGTTAATTGAATCTGAAACAGAAATTACCGCTGAAGAATTACTACATCAACCCAAAATAAAGGAACTGTTAAACAAAAAGCCTGAAATATTAACACCCATATTTTCTACAAAACACCAGCTTACACACCAAACCCTTTATGCCGTTTTTTGGAAAGTAAGTGGAAAACAAATAAAACCCAATGCCAATAAAGGATTTATAAGGGTATTGCTTACTGATGTACATACTTTTGCGGTACCCCGCTTGCTTGAGCGTTTTTTGAATACTATATTGCCTTAAACAAACTATTTTTATCTTAACTCAATATGAGCGTAAACAAAGTAATTTTAATTGGCAACTTGGGTCGCGACCCGGAACAACCACGTGTACTTGGGCAAAACAATACCAGACGTGTTTTAACCATAAGCATTGCTACCAGCGAAAGTTACACCGATAGCCGCACTGGCGAAAGAAGAACCGATACCGAATGGCACCGCGTAGAGTTGTGGGATAACCTTGCCGATATTGCTCACAAATATTTAAAAAAGGGTTCTAGTGTTTATATTGAAGGTAAAATTAGAACCGAAAAATGGACTGACCAACAAGGAGTTGAACGCAGTGGCATAAAAATAAGAGCAAATACTTTAACTTTGTTGGGTTCGCGTAACAACTCAAATGGTAACGATGGTTCGCAAACCAACCAACCACAAGAACAAAACGCAACAACACCGCCCACAACAACAGGCGAAGATAACAATGCAGGAATGGACGATTTGCCATTTTAATGCATGACATGTTTAACTTAAATAACAAACCTTGGAAAGTAGTTTAGCTTCAGAACCTCCGGTCAATACTGTGTTAAGTATAATTAACACAACCCTTACCACTGCCGATGTGGCTACCATATTTATAAGCTTAGCTGTGGTAGTTGCACTTATTGCTTGCTCGGCTATTATTTCAAGTTCAGAAAATGCATTCTTCAGTTTAACCAAACTGCAAATTGAAGAATTAACCGAAGACGAATCGCGCACAGCAAAGTATGCTGAATACTTGGTTAATCACCCCAAACATTTACTGGCTACCATACTTATATCAAACACTTTTGTAAACATTGCCATTGTTATGGTATCAACCGTAATTATTGGTTTACTGTTTGATTTTAGTACCAATCCTTACATCGGGTTTATGATAGAAATAGTATTGGTAACTTTTATATTGGTATTGTTTGGCGAGGTAATGCCCAAAATATTTGCATCGCAAAACAACATGCGTGTTGCGCGTTTTGTGGCCATACCCATGTACACGTTGAGCAAAGCGTTAAAACCATTTGTATTTTTATTGGTAAAATCTACTTCTATCATCGATAAACGTGTTACCAAAAAAGGTCACATCCTTTCTGTTGATGAACTTACGCATGCTATTGAAATTACTAACGAAGAAGATACACCACGCGAAGAAAAAATCATCTTAAAATCTATTGTAAACTTTGGTAACATAAACGTTAAACAGATTATGCGCCAAAGGCCCGATATTACTGCCATTAAATCAGATACTCCTTTTAAACAATTGTTGATGAAAATTAACGATTGGGGTTACTCGCGTGTACCGGTTTATACCGATAATTTGGATAATATAAATGGCGTACTTTACATTAAAGATTTGTTGCCACACATGCACAATGCCGATGACTTTAATTGGCTAACTTTAATACGCAAACCATACTTTGTACCCGAGAGTAAAAAAATTGACGACCTGTTAAAAGAATTTCAAAGTAAACGTGTGCATTTGGCTCTGGTAGTTGATGAGTTTGGTGGTACACAAGGTATAGTTACCATGGAAGATATTTTGGAAGAAATATTTGGTGAGATTAATGATGAGTTTGATGAGGACGAAGTATTTTACTCGCGCTTAAACGAACATACTTTTGTATTTGAAGCTAAAATTTCTATAAACGATATGTGTAAGTTTATGGAAGTAGAAAATGAAGTATTTGATGATGCCCGACAAGATGCCGATACCCTTGGTGGTATGTTGCTAGAGTTACAAGAGGAAATGCCAAAACAAGGTGACGAAATTTTGTACAACGATTTTAAATTTGTGATAGAGTCGGCTGATAAAAGAAGAATTAAACGTGTGAAAGTTGAAATACTAAACCCGCAAAACCAAGCCTAATTTTTATGAGAATATTTTTGTTGTTGATTGTAGTTGTATTGGGAGTTGGTTGCAGTGATGAGTACACACCAAAACCAAGAGGATTTCAGCGTTTTGTTTTCCCTGCAAAACAGTATAAAACCCACCACAACGATTGTGGCTTTACTTGCGAAATACCTGATTACGCAACCGTGCTACCCGACTTTAGCATGGAAAATAAAAAGTGTTGGTTTAATGTTTACTACCAACCATATAATGCCACTTTACACATTAGTTATGATCAGGTAAAACAACCGCAAGAATTAGAAAAGTTAGCCGAAGATGCACGTACTTTAGTATACAAACACACTGTAAAAGCCGATGAGATTTACGAAACATACATTGAGAATGAAAGACTGCACGGCATGGTGTATGAATTAAGTGGAAACACAGCAACCAACTTTCAGTTTTATGTAACCGACAGTGTAAAAAATTACATGCGTGGAGCATTATACTTTAACGACCGCACCAATGTAGACAGTGTAGCTCCGGTACTTGATTACCTGAAAAAAGATGTGCTACACATGATACAAACGTTAAAGTGGGAGAAATAACACTTCTACACTAAAGCTTCGAAGTGTAAAAGGTTTGTAGTTCGGAAAATTACTTGCCATGTTAAGTTTCTTCTCCACTTCATTATTCGACATTCGTTATTCAACACTAGTTATATTATTGTTCCAGTTCATCACTTATAGCACAAATTACGGCTTGTTCGAGTGCGCATAGTAATGGTTGTGCATAAGAGCAATTATCGAGAATAGGATTTACTTTGACATTCCACCTCTCGATACAATCACCTTATCCACGTTAGCGTGATTCTAAAAAAGTTCAATCAATCAAAATACCAAACCGTTACAAATGTTATGAAACAACTCATTAGCTGCCTAGGTTTATGCCGTGTTATCATACAAACACGGTAAATACTGGTGGGATGGTTTTAATATACAGTTTAAACAAATACTCCACTTAGCCGCAAATATACCTGCTGCAAGTGCCTACATTAAATTTGGTTTTATGCAAACTAAACATTTAATTGGTGTATGATAAACCTTGTAAATATTAAAGCTGCTAGCCCAATATCGTCAATCTTTATTTAAATGTAATACGCCAAACTAATTCGCTTAGTTGGCTATTAGGTGGTGTACATCGTTAAAACACATGGTGCAAACAGCATAAAATGATTTACCTGAACTTATAAACAATGCGCATAAATAAAATTATACATGCACACGGAGTAGCCAATAGCCGAAAGTGGAGGCAACTATTTTAACAAACTATATGGAAACAACAACTACAGAAAACACCAACACTACCCAAAACTATCAACTTGAGTTTTTTGGAAAAGGAGCCGACTACTTCTCAATTATGATTGTAAATTGGTTATTAACACTGGTTACAGCCGGACTTTATTATCCTTGGGCCAGGGCCAAAAGATTGAATTATATTTATGGTCAAACTGCATTAAACAATGAGCGTTTTCACTTTGCAGGTACAGGCAATGAAATGTTTCGTGGATTTATTAAAATTATTTTGTTCTACATCCTTATCATGGGTGCTTACTTTTTAATTTCAACCACATCGGAATCACCATTTCTCGCCATTCTGGTTGTATATCTTGCTATTTTTGCTATCATTCCTTTTGCTATACACGGCTCGTTTCGTTATAAAATGAGTAGAACTTCATACCGCGGAATACGTTTTGGTTATCGTGGAGACCGCAACGAGTTGATAAAAAACTACATCAAATGGGTGGTGTATACCATCATATCTTTTGGTATTTACGGTGCATGGTTACAAATGAATATTCGTAGATATACGCACCAGCATATTCGTTATGGTGATGTAGAGTTTTCGAACGATGCAGAAGGAGAAGAATATTTTTTCATGAACTTAAAAGGATACTTTCTTACTATTCTTACATTAGGTATTTATATATTTTGGTGGGAATGTGAAATTTTTAATTACTACATAGACAAAATGAAAATGTCGAGAGGCGAACAAAAAATTGAATGTTACTCAACTGCTACAGGCGGCCGTTTCTTCAGCTTATTAATTGTTAATTTACTGATAACTGTTTTTACACTTGGTTTCGGGAAAGCATGGGCAGATATGCGTACACAAAAATTTATTTGCGATAATGTAAAATTGGAAGGTGATATTAATTTAGATGAAATTCACCAAACTGAGGAAGAATATACCGATGCATTTGGCGAAGATGCAATGGATTTTTTTGAAATAGACTTGGCTTAACCATGAACAATACCATAGAGGCAAAATATTTTGACGGAAAAACATCTGCTTCAAAACAAACCACCCTAGTATTTAACGAAAAGATGAACGAATTTCGTTTGCACACAGCAAACGAAAATTCGTTTATTTGGCTTTTGGATGATATACAATATACTCAGTATGGTAATTTACTTGAACTAAGAAATAAAAACTATCCCGGTGCTGTGTTGAAAGTTGAAGATTTAGATTTTGCCGAAAGATTTTATGAAATTCTAAAACAAAACAAACGTGTTGATGTACATACACGTTTACTCAAACTTAGTTTTACTCAAATTACCGTTATTGCAGCCTTTTTAATGGGTTTAGTTGTACTCGCTTACTTTTACTTATTACCTCCCATTGCCGAAAAATCGGCAGCGCTTTTGCCCGAGAGTATCGACAATCAAATTGGAAATACCTTTATGGATTCATTTTTAGATGAAAGCGAAATAGACTCAACCAGAACAAAATACCTGGAGCAATTTGCCGCAGAATTGGATTTAAAGAACCAAAAACCGCTTGGATTTACTGTGGTAAAATCGGGTGAGGTAAATGCATTTGCGCTGCCAAATGGGCAAATTGTTATTTTTTCAGCCATTCTGGACGACATGAAAAGTGCAGATGAACTTGCCGCTTTGCTTGGCCATGAAGCATCTCATATTAACTACCGACACTCCACAAAAATATTATGCAGAAATCTTGCCGGTTACATGTTGGTATCGTTGTTACTTAGCGATGTAAACGGTATTATGGCGGTGTTGGCCGACAATGCCCAACAGTTACATGCACTTTCTTATTCGCGCGGGTTTGAACAAGAAGCAGATGAACAAGGCTTAAAAATTCTTATCGATAACCATGTTAATCCTTATGGAATGGTAAACTTGTTTGAGCAACTGGAAAAACAAGAAACATATTCACTTCCCCAAATTATGAGCTCACATCCTTTAACGAATGAACGCAAAGCGAATATGAAAAAGATAATAGGTGAAACAAAGTATAAAATTAAACCCAACAATAAACTAGAATCTATCTTTCAAAAAATTAAAGAATAAAATCTGAATACCTATTTTATTCTTATTTAGCGTAAATGGCTTTTCAGTGCTGATAATCCTCCAGCACCACAGTATCAATAAGAAGATAATTAACCACAAACATGTATGTTGAATTACACCAAATAAACGAAAGCAAAATCGCAGAGGTAATATCGGATGAGTTAGTCATTAATAACATTGAAGATGGAATAAATTTGGTTGGAAATATTTATTACCAAGGTGTAGACAAATTGATTTTACACGAGAGAAACATTACTCCAACATTTTTTGATTTAAAAACAGGTATTGCAGGCGAGGTATTGCAAAAGTTCTCAAACTACCGCATTCGCTTGGCTATTGTGGGCGATTTTTCGAAATACACCAGTAAAAGCCTGAATAATTTTATATACGAGAGTAACAACAGTAAAAAAATAAACTTTGTGGCTGATATTAAAGAGGCAAAAGAGGTATTGCTAAGTTATTAAGTCGCATTATTGTGATAAACATTACTACCCCAATAATCTTTTGTATAGTTACATCCTAAATGGCGACAGGTATTTGTCATTTCGGGCTATTATCTTACTTTTGCCCAAAGTTAAACACTATGCTAAGATCAATGACCGGCTACGGTCAGGCAGAGGTAGACACCGAACGTTTTACCGTAAAAGCCGAATTTAAATCGTTAAACAATAAATTTCTAGAGATAAACCTGCGCATGCCCAAAGTGTGGCAAAGCAAAGACCACGAGGTACGTAAAGAACTAACCAGGTTGATTGAGCGTGGTAGCTGTCAGGTAAATATTAATGTTCAATTTAAGCGTGCCGAAGACAAAGTAATGCCGGTTAACAAAGATGTTGCGGCTTATTACTTAAAAGAGCTTACTGATGTTTGTAACCATGCCGGATTAAATCCGCAAATGTTAGCTTCTACCCTTTTACAAATGCCAAATTTGTTTCAACCGGTTGAAGATGAAAACAACGAAGAAGATGTAAAAACTTTATTGCACGCTGTAAACCTTGCTTTTGTTGAGTTTGAAAAATTCAGACAAAAAGAAGGTGAAATGCTGGCCGGTGAATTGATTAGAATGACACAAGCCATTATGCATTTGGTTAAGGAGATTGAAGCACTGGAACCTGAGCGTATGCAAACCATCAGAGCCAGAATGGATGCAGAATTAGGTCAGCTTAAAGAAGAAAACTTAGATAAAAACAGGTTTGAACAAGAGTTGATTTACTACATAGAAAAGTTAGATATTAGTGAAGAAAAAACACGTCTCATTCAGCACTGCACCTACTTTTTAGAAACGATGAAAACCAAATCTGCCGGAAAAAAATTGGGTTTTATCGCACAGGAAATGGGTCGTGAAATTAATACCATAGGAAGCAAAGCCAATCATTTTAAAATACAACAACGTGTAGTTGAAATGAAAGACGAATTGGAAAAAATTAAAGAGCAAATTAACAACATTGTTTAGTAGCAAGGCATGAGTAGCGAACAGCACAACACAACAATAGATACTAAACTAAATAAGGTGGTTATTTTTTGCGCGCCTTCAGGTTCGGGAAAAACCACCATTGTAAAACATATACTTTCTGTAGATAACCGCTTGGCCTTTTCGGTTAGTGCTTGTACACGCAACAAGCGTGCAAACGAAGAACATGGAAAAGACTATTATTTTTTATCGCACGAGGAATTTAAACAGCGTATCGCCAATAACGAATTTTTAGAATACGAGGAAGTTTATGGCGGCAATTTTTATGGCACTTTAAAATCTGAAGTAGATAGAATTTGGGCCATGGGCAAAGCCGTAATTTTTGATGTGGATGTTGAAGGTGGTTTGAATATTAAAAAACATTTTGGTGATAAAGCATTGGCTGTTTTTGTAAAACCACCAAGTGTTGAAGTGCTTGAACAAAGATTACGTTTCCGCTCAACGGAAACCGAACAAACCCTGAGGGTAAGAATTGATAAAGCAGTGCATGAGTTGCAATACGAAAATAAATTTGAGTATGTATTGCTTAACGAAAATTTAGAAGAAGCATTGGTTATTGCAGAAAACCTGATTACTGAATTTTTAACAAAGTAGTATCATGAAAATCGGGTTGTTTTTTGGTTCGTTTAATCCTGTGCATACCGGGCATTTGCTAATAGCCAATTATTTTGTGCAGTTTACACACTTGGATAAAATTTGGTTTATTGTATCACCACAAAATCCGTTTAAAGTAAACGATACTTTGCTTGACGAAAGCACGAGACTTGAAATGCTTGAGTTAGCTGTTGATGGTGACGAACGTTTTAAGGCCAGCGATTTTGAATTTAACTTACCACGACCATCATACACGGTAAATACTTTGGCCGAGTTACAAAAAAATTATCCCAACGATACTTTTATTCCTATTATAGGTGGCGATAACTTACAGTCGTTTCATTTGTGGAAAGACTACGAAACCATTTTAGCCAATCACGAAATTTATGTTTACCGCAGGGTTGGATACCATGAAAATCCATTGCTGGCCAATCATCCTAAAATAAAAATGTTTGAAGTACCATTGTTAAACATTTCATCAACCTACATCAGAGAAATGTTGCAAGCCGGTAAATCCATCAAATACCTTGTACCCGATGCCGTAGCAGATTTTATTGCTAAAAAGGGATTGTATGGAAGAAATTAGAGGCTAGAACAACAAACCATAAACTCCAAACCAATCAACCAATAACTAATCATTGCTACTCGCCTACATGTGTTTGCTCCACATCAATGGTATCGTTGGTAATTTTATCTTTTAGGTCGGTTTTATAAATGCGATCTTTAGGTAACTCTAAATAATAAAATTTACCTGATTGTACTGTTAGTGTTTTGCCTCTTAGCCATGGGTTCATCAACTTTACTACTTTGTAGTTGCAACCATTATCAAGGCTATATTTTATTAGATCGGGTATGGTGCGCGTTACTTTCACTTTTACAGTTGGCACCTGTGTATATTTATGATTGGTAATTACATTAAAACCATAACTGCGCGGGCGTTCCATTATTTCTTTTATGGCTAATGTTCTGAAAACATAACGTGATGTTTCTGTATTTAACAACAAATCGTAGTAGTTGCTTACACCTTGCTGTTGCAATTGTTTACGCACACCATCAATACCCATATTGTATGATGCAGCCACCAATGCCCAACTGTTAAAAACTTTGTAAGCTTCTTTAAAATAACGACAAGCAGCCTCTGTTGATTTTTCAATGTGGTAACGTTCATCCACATCAGCACTCACCTCTAAGCCATAATTTTTTGCGGTAGCCTCCAATATTTGCCAATAACCAGATGCACCTGCAGGCGATACTACATTTTGTAAACCACTTTCGGCCAATGCCAGGTATTTCATGTCATCCGGAATACCATTTTTGGCAAGGATAGGTTCTATAATCGGGAAAAATTTATGCGCCCTTTTAATCATTAACAATGTTTGCGATTGCCAATATACGTTAGTTAATATTTCACGGTCGTAGCGCTCTTGAATATCAAAATCTTTAAGCGGAACCGACTCGCCTGCAAACTCTAATTTATCAGGCGATGCCAGCGAATATATTTTATAATACGTTTCAAACTCGCGTTGTAGTTTATCGTCTTCTGTTAATGTGGCATGAATAAAAAATCCACCCATAAAAGAAAAACCGGCTAACAGAAAATAGAATCTAAATTTTGAGCTAAACATCATGCAAAGATAGTTGATTAAATGTTAAACGATAAAAACTGCTAATTTCGCATACTTAAATCAACCTTTATGAAAACACTAAAGTACATTGGATTGGGAGTGCTGGTATTGGCACTGCTAGTTACCTTAATCGGTTTATTTTTACCAAGTAAGATACATGTGGAGAGAAGTATTGTGGTAAATACAACACCCGAAGTTCCTTTTGAGCTACTTAACGACTTAAGTAAGTTTAACGATTGGAGTCCTTGGTATGATATTGATACCAACACGGCTTACACCTGCAGTGAAGTTAAAACCGGAGTTGGTGCATGGATTTCATGGAAAAGCGAAAATCCGGATGTGGGCAACGGAAAACTTTCTATCACCGAAAGTAAACCCAACGAATTAATTGTAACCAAATTGGAGTTTGAAGGTTGGGACCCATCTGGGGCATCATACCAATTTACTGTAGAAAACAACGCCACCCAAATTACCTGGAGTATGGACAGTGATATGGGCTATAATATTATAGGAAGATGGTTTGGTTTGTTTATGGATAAAATGATTGGCAAGGATTACGATAAAGGTTTAGCTGCTATTAAAAAGATATGCGAAGAACAACCTGTGCAAGATAAAGTAGCAGGTTTTGATGTAAACTTAAGAACCTTGCCTGAACAAAGCTTTATATACATTACCAATAAAGACGTTGAGGCCAATACAATTGGAATAAAAATTGGCGAAAGTTTGATGAAGCTAGATGCTTATGCAAAAAATAACAACATAAATGTTACAGGACCTCCATTTACGGTGTGGTATAGTCCAACAAATTTTGTAACCGGATTACCTGTTGCAGATGAAGTGAAAGTAAGTGGTAACAAAGAAATTAAACCCGGCACACAAAATAGTTGTGAAGCATATGTAGTGAGCTATTATGGCGCTTACAGCAACACACAAGGCGTTTATGAAAACATGAGTGCTTTTATTACAGAGAAAGGGAAACGTCCGGCAGGACCACCACGCGAGTTATACTTATCAGACCCTATGTTGGAAAAAGATACAGCTAAATGGTTAACCGAAATTGTATTTCCGGTTCAATAAAACAAAAAGAGGATTCAATGTTGAATCCTCTTTTTTATGAAATCAATGCAATGAATTAATCAAATGCCCCACGTAATTCATTTACCTTATTGGCATCAAGCCTAATAAAGATAAATAACAAAATGGTGAAACTAAGTAAAGATGAACCACCATAACTTATAAATGGTAAAGGGATACCGATAACTGGCATCAAACCTAATGTCATACCAATATTAATAAGAAAGTGGAAGAACAAAATTGATGCTACGCTGTAACCATAAATGCGGTTAAATTTATACCGCTGACGTTCGGCCAAATAAACAATACGCCAAAGCAGCAACATGTATAAAGCAATGAATATAAAAGAACCCACGAAACCGTACTCTTCGCCAATGGTACAGAATATAAAATCGGTACTTTGCTCGGGTACAAACCTAAATTTGTTTTGTGTACCTTCTAAAAATCCTTTACCAAATAAGCCACCACTACCAATCGCAATTTTACTTTGCATTACGTTGTAACCGGCACCTTTTAAATCAACCTCTTTACCCAACAATACATTAATACGCGATTTTTGATGCGCTTGTAATACGTTTTCAAAAACATAATCAACACTGCTTACGTATACCATCATAGCAGCAGCCACACCAACAACAATTAAAATACTTTGTCTGGTTCGTCTTATCACTAAAGTAAACAATGCGGCTAATACACCAATGGCAATGCATAAATACAAGGCCGGTACCAACAATGCCAATACACTTAATACAATAACTGCAAAGCCCAAAAACAGAATCCAGCCCGGTAAACCCTCGCGATACAATACAAAAATAAACGAGCCAAACACCAATGCACTTCCGGTTTCGTTTTGAAACAAGATGATAAACAACGGAAGAAAACTAATGGTAAATGCAATGATTTGTGTTTTACGTTCTTTGAATTTGATGTTGAACCCACTTAAATATTTGGCCAAAGCAAGCGCTGCCCCAAACTTGGCAAACTCGGCAGGCTGCATTCTAAATCCACCAATTTCAATCCAAGAACTAGAGCCCTTTACTGTAGTACCCGCAAGCAATACGGCCACGAGTAAAAACAAAGTAATACCATATATGGGATAAGCAAAAGCGTAAAAAAACTTTTCATCTACAAACAATATCAATACACCAATAAACAACGATAAACCAATCCAGATTAATTGCTTACCATAGTTCATGGAAGTATCATAAATCATAGGATGATCTTCTCTGTATACCGAAGCATAAATACAAAGTAGTCCACCAATCACAAATACAAAATATAGTACAAGTGTTAGCCAATCAATGCTTGATGGTTTTGGTTGCTGATGATGTTGCTGTATCATTTTTGTGTACTAAATTTCCTTTAAGCATTCGCTCTAATAAATACTTGCGGGTATCGTGTTTACCGGTTAAATATTGTTCTATCATTAAGCTGGCAATTGGCGCAGCCCATGTTGCACCAAAACCTGCATTTTCAACAAAAACCGCTATGGCAATTTTAGGATTTTCTTTTGGTGCAAAAGCAAAAAACACCGAGTGATCTTTACCATGTGGATTTTGAGCCGTACCTGTTTTACCGCAAATTTCAATTCCCGGAATCTTGGCTACTCTACCCGTACCGCGCTCAATTACATCTTGCATACCATTTACTACTACACTATAATATGGAGTATCTACACTGGCCCAATGTTTTTTATTGTACTCTGGATTTGGATTTGGTTTGCCATCTATTTTTTTAACAACATGCGGTGTAACATAGTAACCACGATTAGCCACAATAGCTGTTGCATTTGCCATTTGTAGTGGGGTTATACCCAACTCACCCTGACCAATAGCTAGTGAAATAGTAGTTGATGATTTCCATCTGAATCTTCCGTATACTTTATCGTAGTATGTTGATGGTGGTAAAAAGCCTTGACCTTCGCCAAATAAATCAACACCTAATTTATGCCCGATACCAAAACTGCTTATATGGTCGTACCATTTTTTATAAGCCGTTTCGGAGTTAGGATACATTTGGTTATCGATAACACTGCGGTACACATGGCAGAAATACGCATTACACGAAACCGCTACTGCGCCTTGTAAGTTTAATGGCGATGGATGCGGATGGCAACCAACAGTTAGTCCACCCATGCGATAACCGCCATAACAACCGTAGGTGGTATTTGGACTGAGCACACCCTCTTGTTGACCAACCAAACCCATAATAACTTTAAAAATTGATCCGGGAGGATAAGGTGCTGCTAACGGACGATTAAATAATGGCTTTGCCGGATCGCGCAATAATTTCATGTAGTTATTACCACGTTGGCGACCAACAAATAAATTCGGGTCGTATGTTGGCATACTAACCAATGCTAATATTTCTCCTGTTGATGGCTCAATGGCTACCACACTTCCAATTTTGTTATTGAGTAATTGCTCTCCTAGTTCTTGTAATTTTTGATCTATACTTAAGGTAATGTTTTGTCCGGCAACTGCAGGCGTATCAAACATTCCATCTTTATATCTTCCTTGTGTACGATTTTTGCTATCAACCAAAACATAACGCACACCTTTACGGCCGCGCAATACTTCTTCATAACTACGCTCCACACCACTAATACCTTTAAAATCGCCCATGCGGTAATAGCCCTCACTTCTTTCAATATCTCTGTCGGTTACTTCTCCAATGTAACCCATAATGTGTGCAGCGTTGCTGTGTTGGTATTTACGGTCGGTTCTAACCTCAACATAAAAGCCAGGAAAATCGAATAACTTTTCTTGAAAGGCAGCGTAAATAGGAATGGTTAATTGTTTTTCAAAAACAGAAGGACGATAAGGCGCGTATCCAACTCCTCGCTTCATTTTTTCGAAACGCTGAATAAAGTCTACTTTTTCTATACCAAGCACACGGCAAAATTCATTGGTATCTAAACCTTTTACTTGCTCGGGTATTACAATTAAATCGTAAATAGCGTCATTATATACAAGTAATTCCCCTGTTCTATCATACACCAAACCGCGCGCAGGATATATGGTTTGCTCCTGCAACACGTTTTCTTGTGCAGAGCGTAAGTAGCTATCATCAAACAATTGCATTACAGCCAAACGAAGGATGTAAACAAGTGCAATTGAAAAGAAAATAACCAGTAAAACCTTTTGTTTTGAGGTGCTATCCATTGCTTGTTTTGGTGTTGTAAAATAATAACTGTCCTACAACTATCATCAACACAGTTACCAACGTGCTTAAAATAATGCGCAATAATGTGCTAAAAAATTCTTGGAAACCGTAAATCTCTAAAAAGAATAAAAAGGTGTGATGCACCAATGTCATGCTAAAACAGTAAAACACAAACCATACAATACCTTTTTTACTCATTGAAGGACGTATTCTACTCTCAGTGTCTTCTTTGGTGGTAGCAAAACGCAAATAATGAACGCGTACATAAGCCAATAAAACACTTGCAGCAATATGTAAACCCGGTGTGCTACTCAAAGCATCAACCACAGCCCCACATAAAAATGCCAAAAAGAGTGCTTGCCATGGCTTTATTGTAATAGGCAATAACAAAATAAAGCTGATGTAAATGTATGGGTTTATAAAGCTACTTAGCTCAATATTATCAACCACAAGCGTTTGCAGCAATATAATGCCAATAAATTTTAGCAGATATGTAAATAGCTCAAGTATCACTTTTTGTCAGTTGGTAAAGTTTGTTCTAATGCTTGTTGCTCTTCTTTTAACAAGTTACGTATTACATACACTGTTGATACCGTACTAAAGTCGGTAAACAAATCTACTTTAATAGTATGGAAGTTATCTCCAGCATCAAGGCTATGTTCTGATATTTTTCCAATAGGTAAACCTTCGGGAAATATTTTAGAAAAATTACTAGTAATAACTAAATCTCCAACCTTTATGGGTACATGTTTATTTACATCAAGCAAACGTGCATACCTTGGGTCGCCCCCATCCCAGACCAAAGACCCAAATGCACCAGATTTTTGAATTTTAGCGCTAATCTTAGAATTACTGTTTAGGAAAGAAAGTACGGTACAATAATGGTCACTTACATTCATTACAATACCCACAATACCATTTTCACTTATTACCCCTGATTTTTCTTCTATGCCATGCAAGCGGCCTCGGTTAAGGGTGATGTAATTGTTACGTTTGGTAACCGAATTATTTACCACCTGAGCAGCAATGTATTCGTATTGTTGTTTGTAAACAGTATCGTTAATGCTGCTAATACTGACGTTATTATGGTAGTATGAGGTAATTTGCTGAGAACGTAAACGCGCGTTTTCTAACTGTAAACTATCGTTAACCCTGCGTAAATTAAAATACTCTTGGGTATTACTTACACCATTATAAAAGTTACCTGCAACACCATTGGTGTAGTTTAGGAAACTTGCTTTTTGATAATTATTGAAACGAAAGATGATAACAAAGGCAACTATCTCCAATATAAAGAAGATAAAAAAAACGTGGTACTTGTATATAAAGAAAATGAGGTTGCGCATTGACTAAAATTAGAATGAGGTAAATCGGAAATTTGAAAGGAATGATATCAAATCTCGAGATGCTGATTTCTTATTTTTCTTACGTCATTAAAAATTTAAAGTTCTTCAAGTTTTTAAGTGCCATACCAGTTCCACGTACAACTGCACGAAGTGGATCTTCGGCAACATGCACAGGCAATTTTGTTTTAGCAGCAATACGTTTATCTAATCCGCGTAACAAAGCTCCACCACCTGTTAAGTATAAACCTGTAGAGTAAATATCAGCAGATAACTCTGGTGGCGTTAACTCCAACGCACGTAAAACAGCTTCTTCAATTTTAGAAATAGATTTATCTAATGCAGCAGCAATTTCGCTGTAGCTTACTGTAATTTGTTTAGGTATACCGGTCATCAAATCGCGACCATTTACAGCAAAATCAGGAGGAGCATTTTCCAACTCGGTTAATGCTGCGCCTACTTCAATTTTAATTCGCTCGGCAGTACGCTCGCCAACTAAAAGGTTGTGTTGTCTGCGCATGTAATCCAAAATATCTTCGGTAAATTCATCACCAGCAACACGAATAGACTGATCGCAAACAATACCAGCTAATGCAATAACTGCAATTTCTGTGGTACCACCTCCAATATCAATAATCATATTACCCATTGGTTCAAACACATCAATACCAATACCAATTGCAGCGGCCATAGGTTCGTGAATTAAATAAACCTCTTTTGCTCCTGCACGCTCAGCACTGTCGCGAACGGCACGTTTCTCCACTTCGGTAATACCCGATGGAATACAAATAACCATTCGCTGTTGCGGCTTAATTAATTTGCTTCCCTGCGGTATCATTTGAATCATTCCGCGAATCATGTGCTCGGCAGCGTTAAAATCTGCAATTACACCATCCTTAAGCGGACGAATGGTTTTGATATCCTCATGTGCTTTACCATGCATTTGTTGTGCCTGGCTACCCACAGCAATAACGTTACCTGTTTTGCGGTTGATGGCAATGATAGATGGTTCGTCTACAACCACCTGATCTTTATGTATAATCAGTGTATTAGCAGTACCAAGGTCGATGGCTAAATCCTGTGTTAAGAAGCTAAAAACTCCCATATTCTCTCTAAATCGTTAAGTGCGTTAATATAGCGTGCAATATAAAAATATATTTAGCAAATCACGTGGCATATTATCCACCTTTTTTACCGCGCTATTTTATGGTTAAATCAACCCAAATCAAGGGCAAAACAACCTGTTCTAATCAAAAATTAATGTTTAAAGTGCCTTACTCCTGTAAAGTACATCGCCATTTTGTGCTCATTGCAGTAGTTAATACTCAAATCGTCTTTAATAGAACCACCCGGTTGAATTACGGCATCAACGCCTTCCAAACCTGCAATTTCTACACAATCAGGGAACGGGAAAAATGCATCACTTGCCATTACCGCACCTTGTAAGCTAAAGCCATATTCTTTAGATTTTGCAATAGCTCCTTTTAATGCATCAACCCTTGAAGTTTGGCCACAGCCAATACCTACAAGCTGCTTGTTTTTAGCCAAAACAATGGTGTTACTTTTGGTGTGTTTTACAATAATATCAGCAAAAAGCATATCACTAATTTGCTCATCGGTAGCTGCTTTTGCAGTAACTAATTTTAAGTTCTCTGGAGTTAACAAAACGGTGTCTTTATCTTGCTCTACAACGCCATTTAATAAACTACGGAATTGTTTTCCTGCCGGCATTTTGCCTTTTTGAATCAGTAAAATTCTGTTCTTTTTGCTTTGTAAAATTTCTAATGCTTTGCCTTCAAATGCAGGAGCAATAAGCACTTCCATGAACAATTTATCAATTTCTAATGCAGTTGCTTCATCAATAGGTTGGTTTGATGCAATGATACCACCAAATGCCGAGGTTGGATCACCTGCTAACGCATCTAAATAAGCTTGCTTAATATTACTGCGCGATGCTACACCACAAGGGTTATTGTGTTTGATTATGGCAACCGTTGGCGCAGTAAAATCACCAATTAAACTTAAAGCTGCATCTACATCTAACAAATTATTGTATGATAATTCTTTGCCATGAACCTGTTCAAACAACTCGTTTAAATGACCATAGTATACGCCTTTTTGATGAGGGTTTTCGCCATAACGTAGTGTTTTTGCAGGTGCTACACTCGATTTAAATGCAGTGTTTGATTCTTTATCAAAGTACTGGAAAATCAAACCATCATAATGCGAAGTGGTATGAAATGCTTTGGTAGCGAATTGTCTGCGTTGCTCAATTGTTGTTGCTCCGTTTTGATGGGTTATCATTTCTGAAACCACCGAAAAATCAGCTTTATCGCAAACTATAAGTGTGTCGTTAAAATTTTTAGCTGCTGCACGAATCAACGAAACACCTCCAATATCAATCTTTTCAATAATCTTCGATTCGTCTGTTGTGGTTTTTACGGTTTCTTCAAACGGATACAAATCAACCACAACTAAATCCAAGAAAGGAATGGCAAATTCAGCTACTTCTTTTTGATCTTGCTCATTACTTCTTCTGGCCAAAATTCCCCCAAAAACTTTAGGGTGCAAGGTTTTTACACGTCCGCCCAAAATGCTCGGATAACCTGTTAAATCCTCAACACGGTTAACCGGAATACCTAATTTTTCAATAAATTCTTGTGTTCCGCCTGTAGAGTAAATATTTACCCCTTGTTGGTGTAAGGTTTTAGCTAAAACATCTAAACCATCTTTGTAAAATACTGAAATTAAGGCATTGGCGATTTTGCGAGACTCTTGCATAAAAATATTGGGTTGATTATTGGAGCCGCAAAAGTAAGCTAAGAAATCGGGATTTTAAGGATGCAGTGCGCTATTTTTAGATTTAATTAAAACGGGGCAATTAAATTACGTTTACCTCAGGTGTTATGGTTACACCAAATTTTTGTAACACGCTGGCTTGTATATCCATGGCCAATTGCCAAATTTCGTTTCCGCTGGCACCACCATAGTTAACCAACACCAAAGCCTGATCTTTGTGCGAACCGGTATTTCCAACAACCTTACCTCTCCATCCGGCTTGCTCTATAAGCCAACCTGCTGCTACTTTTATATTACCCGTACTTGCAGGATAACCTACAATAGTTGGATGCTCAGTCTTTAAAGCATTAAACTGCTCGGCCGGTATTTCAGGATTTTTAAAGAAACTACCTGCGTTACCTAACACTTTAGGATTAGGCAATTTACTTTGCCTGATGCTGATGACTGCATCACTAACATCTTTTACCGATGGGTTGGTGATATTTTTTTCAGTTAGTACTTGTTGTATTGCCCCATAAGAAACATTACAAACAGGATGCTTTGATAACTTAAATGTAACTGAAGCAATGATGTATTTACCTTTAGCTTCTTGTTTAAATATACTTTCACGGTATCCAAACTTACAATCGCTGTTGTTGAATTTAACCACCTCTCCGGTAGCAATTTCTACCGCTTCTAGGCTATCAAATGTATCTTTAATTTCTACACCATAAGCACCAATATTTTGCATAGGAGCCGCACCAACACAACCCGGAATTAAACTTAAGTTCTCAACCCCTCCTAAACCTTTATCAATGCAGTGCATTACAAACTCATGCCACACCTCACCTGCCATGGCTTTTATCCAAACATGGTCATCGTTTTCGCAAACTACATCAATACCTTTTAGGTTCATTTTAATAACCATTCCATCAAAATCTCCGGTTAATAAAACGTTGCTACCGCCACCTAAAACCAGCAATTTTCTATCACTTAAATTAAATGCAGCACAAAAAATGCAAAGCTCCTCAATGGTGTTAATAACCACAAACTCTTTTGCTTTAACATCTATTCCAAATGTATTGTAATCTTTAAGCGATATGTTCTGCTGAATGTTCATCTCGGTGGCAATTAAACAAAAGCCTTTTAAAATACCATGCTAAATTTTCAAACATTATATTTGTCCACGTGAATATAAAATTACCTCACATCAGCCTGCTATTTAAAAGACTGTTATTGGCCTATGGGCTTTATACTTTTTGCAGGTTAATTTTTTTAGCAACCTACTTCAAAACTTTTTCAATACATGCAACCGAAAATATTTTATGGTCGTTGTTTACAGGTATTTGGTTTGATACCACATCTATTATTTACACTTTCGGACCGGTAATTTTATTGCACATCATACCAACCAATGCACGTAATAAAAACGGTTACCAACTTGCTACAAAAATATTTTTTGTACTTGCATCAACTATTGGGCTAACCCTAAATTTTATTGACATAGGTTACTTTACTTTTAGTGGTAAACGTAGTGGTTTTGAATTAATAAAAATACAAGGAGCAGGCAATGTTTCGCCCATAGTTTATGTAATTGATTATTGGTATTTATTGTTATTGCTTTTAGGTTTGATTGCTTTGGTTTGGCGTTTATATCCGGCATTAAAAACTGTTTCAAAAACCAAACTTTCTGTTGAAGTTCCGGTAATGATTGTTATTGGTTTGATGACGTTTTTTGGTGCTCGAGGAAGTATTGGATTAAAACCGCTAAACACATTAGATGCAGCCAGAGTGGCAGGTGCAGAGCTGATGCCATTAACTTTAAACACTACTTTTCAGATGTTGATGACCATTGAGCAAAGTGGTGTGGAAGAGAAAAATTACATGCCCGAAAACGAAGCTCAAAGTTTATTCAACCCAAACCACATTAATACCAACAATAATGCAACACCCGGAAAAAATGTGGTATTAATTATTATGGAAAGTGTAGGCAAAGAATATGTTGGGTTTTATAACAACAAAAAAGGCTACACACCATTTTTAGATTCGCTAATGCAACACAGTGAAGTATATACCAATGCTTATGCAAACGGTAAGCGTAGCATTGAAGGAATACCTGCAATTATTGCATCCATGCCAAGCTGGATTCCGGGCGATTACATCAATAGCTTTTATCAAACAAATACCCTTCGCAGTATTGGATATTATTTATCGAAAAACGGATATATAACCTCATTTTTTCATGGTGGTAAAAATGGAACAATGAGCTTTGATAGGTTTGTGGCCAACACACAAGCCGGAACTTATTTTGGCTTAAATGAATACCCAAATAAGGAAAAAGATTTTGATGGGCATTGGGGTATTCCAGATGAACCTTATCTGCAATACGTGGGCGCAAAACTTACGCAAACTAAAGAACCTTTTTTTAGCACAGTGTTTACACTTTCTTCTCATCATCCATACGAGTTGCCAAGTGTTTATAAAAACAAATTTAAAGGTGGGCCATTACCAATTCATGCAACTGTTGAGTATATGGATTATGCCTTTAAAAACTTTTTTGATTATGTAAAAAAGCAGCCTTGGTACAACAACACCATTTTTGTTTTTACATCTGATCATAGCAGCGAAAACACAGATGCTTATTACCAAACTTCACACGGCAAATATGCGGTTCCTTTATTTGTGTTTGATGCCTCTGAAAACGAGAAAGATAGCTCACCTATTTTGGTAAATAAAACAATAGATCATTTGGGCATAATGCCTTTAATATTGAATAAAGTAACCCCACAAAAAAATAGCTATTTTAGCTTCGCAGGAAATGGCGCAATACAGTTTGATGGTGGTATTTACCAACTCATTCAATACCCTTTTGTTTTAAAATTTGATGGTGTAAAAAGCATTGGATTTTTTGATTTACAACAAGACAGTTTGATGCAGCAAAATTTAATTGAACTTAAAACAGCACCATTAAACGAAGTGCAACAAATGGAAAAATACTTAAAAGCAGTTATTCAGCAATACAATCATAAATTGATAACCAACAAAACGTATTAGCTATTTTTTGTTTCGCATGCGATACAAAGCCATTACACAAACAACGATAAGCACAATACTACCCGCTAACTCCAGAAACAAGGCTGTTTTCATAAATTTAACAATTCGTTTTTAAGCTTTTTGGTTAACCCATTTACCACCAACTCATAGGAATGATCAACTAATTCAAGTATAAGTTTATCCGATACATCTTGATTAAAAAATATGGTATTCCAATGCGATTTATTCATATGATAACCCGGTATAACGGCAGAATATTCAGCACGTAAATCCAAAGCATAATCAGGATTACATTTTAAGTTGCACCTATCGGGCTCACTAAAACTGGTTAAAGCAAACATCTTACCCATTACTTTATACACTAAAGTATCTTCACCAAAAGGTAAGGTTTCTTCAACACCTTTTTTATTCAAGCAATATTCTCTGAATAATTCAATATTCATGATTACAAAATGCGGTAACCAATGGTTAGCTGAAACATATTTGCACGGGTGCTATAATTAATTTGCTGACCCGATTGTGTGGTAATGGTTTTACCCAAATCACCAATACTTCCATCATATCTGGCATCAAGATTTATTTTACCCAAATCAACACCAACGCCTAACTGAAAACCAACGGAAGTTGAGTTGAAATTATTTTTAGAAAAGTTAGGGTCTTTAAGTATGGCAGGTGCATCTTGATTTGCGCTCATTAAAAACTGAAAATTAGGCCCAGCACTAAAACGGAAAACAGCTAATTTATAACCAAACAACAGAGGAACATCTAAGTAGGTAAGTGTATTGGTTACCGTTAACTTACTTGAATCATCCGTAAATACACCCCTGCGTTGGGTCAATAAAACTTCGGGTTGAATAAAAAAGCCCGCAGCACTTGTGCGCACAAAACCACCAAATACAAAACCTGTAGTTGAGTTGGCATCACCCAAATTAGGTGCCTTGCTAAGTGTACTTACATTTATACCGGCTTTTACACCAGCTTCAATAGATTGTGCATGCACATTTGCAGCAAAGAAAATAACCAATAACGATGCTATTATTTTTTTCATAAATCAAAAATACAAAAAACGCCCGCATTTGCATGCGGGCGTTATGTAAAGTTTAAAACAAATGTTTAATTGTAAGCAGGCAAGAAACTGTATTTTTTACTTAGCTCTAACTGATTTTGTAAGAAATTATCAGGGTAAGTAACCGTTACATCTTTTATTTCTTCACCATTGGCAACAGCTTTAAGTTGCGGTTGTACAAATCCTTTGTATGGCGCTGTGTTTAATTTGGCAAAACGATCACGAACTTCTTTTAATAAAGTTTGATCTACTTTAACACCATAGCCCTCAACCAATGCGGTTGCAGCAGCATAATCACCTTCTGATTTTATGCGTTGAATTTCACGTAATAGTTGCCCAAATAAATCGCGTAGTTTGGCATAATCGTTTACACGTACATAAGTTTTTCCGTCTTTCTTAACCCACTCTACTACGTTATCGGCTTTACCTTTTTCCATAGCCCAAGCTGCAACCAATTGGCGGTTACGCATATGAGCCTCCTCTAGGTTATCACCTAATTCAATGCGTGTTAGTTGAGTAATTAAACCATTACGCATATAACCATCATACTCGCATTTACCAACCTCTAAGCTAGGCATTACACCAATGTCTACTAATTTTTGGTCGTATACGTAATACAAAGCAACTAAATCAGCACGTGCTTCCTCTAAAGTACTTGCGTAGTTTTTAAGTGTTTGATCAGGATCGCCAACGCCTTTATTAATTTGTCCTGATGCGTGCCCAATTACCTCATGCATATCTGTATGCAAATCGCCCGCTAAAGAACCATATTTTTTGTTACGTTCAATTTCTTCAGGTGTAAGTGCAAACTCTTGCATCATTGGGCTTTTTGCACCAACAACATTGTATGAATGCACGATGTTACCCAAAGAAACCGATTTAGAGCCATGTTGCTGACGAATCCAGTTTGCATTTGGTAAATTAATTCCAATTGGTGTTGAAGGAGCAGCATCACCTGCCTCTTGAATAACTGTGATTACCTTAGCAGTAATACCTTTAACCTCTTTCTTTTTATGCTCAGGCATTAAAGGAGAGTTATCTTCAAACCACTGTGCATTTGAAGCAATGGTTGCGATACGTTTGGTTGCCTCCATGTCTTTCATAGAAACTACAGATTCAAACGAAGCACGTTTGCCAATTGCATCACCGTATACTTCAATAAAACCATTTACTACATCTAATCTGCTTTCGGTATCATTAACCCAAGCAATGTTGTACTCATCCCATTTTTTCAAATCTCCGGTTTTGTAATACTCCACCAATAATTCTAGCGCTTTCTTTTGCTTATCGTTTTCGGCAACCGTAACAGCTTTCTCTAACCAATAAACAATTTTTTCTATTGCCGCTGTGTACATACCACCAACTTTCCAAACCTTCTCGGTAACAGCTCCATTCTCCTTAACCATTTTACTGTTTAAGCCCCATGAAATTGGTTGCTCATCATTTTTATTCATGCGTGAATTGTAGTAGGCCTCCACTTCAGCCTGAGTTACGCCTTCATAAAAATTGTTTGCAGATGCTTTTACATTATCAATACCGTTTGATAAATCTACAATTTTTGCATCAACCTTAGGGTCAAAGATAATTGGTTTCATTTCGGCTAAAAACGCATCAACTGTTCTTCCTTTTAATGGTAAACTCTCGGCAGGAGCAGCTTTCACAGCCGTTTCAAAAAACTCAAAAGTACATTCAGGTACAAACTTGGTGTTGCTGTAGTGGTGATGAATACCATTTGAAAAGAATACCTTCTTGGCATAGGTTTCAAATTTCTTGTAATCATCACTGCTCTTATCTCCTTGATATGAAGTTAAAATAGCTTCGATGGTTTTACGTATGGCCAAATTATGTTTATACTTTTGGTCGTAAATAATATCACGACCACAATTTGCTGCCTCGCTTAAGTAATAAGCCAACTCCTTTTGTTTTGGCGTTAATTCATCAAAACCCGGAATCTCATAACGTAGTACCTGAATGTCGGCAAAACGATCGCATTCGTAATTAAAATTACTGTCGCCACCATTTGCTGCACCGGTTTTGTTATCACTTTTACAGCTGTGCATGAACACACCTGCACCCATTGCAGATAACATCATAATTGTTTTAAATTTCATGATTATATTAGTTAAAAATTTATTAGTTGGCAAACTACACACTTATGCTATTAAATGCAATAAAGTTTACAACAGCGGTAAATTAGGTTATTAAATAATACATTTGAGCACCCAACAACCATTAATTTAAGTGACATTCTTGGAATAAAATAAGGCATGCAAAAGCAAACAATCTCTCTTTTAAACCATAAGGTAAAACAATATAATCATCCGAATTTTATTGCAAACGACCCTATATGTATACCACATTTATTTACCCAAAAACAAGACATCGAAATTATGGGTTTGTTTGCTGCAATTTTTGCGTGGGGACAGCGAATTACCATCATCAATAAATGTAAAGAATTGATTGAACGAATGGACGGTAAACCATATGATTTCATCTTACATCATACCGATAAAGATTTAAAGCGTTTGGTAGGATTTAAGCACCGTACATTTAACGATACCGACTTGTTGTACTTTGTACATTTTTTAAATGATTGGTACAAAAAACACCCATCACTTGAAACCGCTTTTTCAGATGGTATTAAACCCAAAGATGAAACGGTAGAAAACGGATTAAACTATTTCAGGAAATTATTCTTTAGTTTGAATGATGCGCCCACAAGGACATTTAAACATGTGGCATCACCAGAACAAAACTCGGCTTGTAAACGCATAAACATGTATTTGCGTTGGATGATAAGAAAAGATGACAAAGGTGTAGATTTCGGTATTTGGAATAACATAAAACCAAATCAACTTGTGTGCCCTTTGGATGTGCACGTGCAACGTGTAGCAATTAAATTAGGCTTATTGCATAGAACCCAAAGCGATTGGCAAGCTGCTTTAGAACTTACTCAAACATTAAAAACCTTAGATAAAAAAGACCCCGTTAAATACGATTTCGCCTTATTTGGTTTGGGCGTAGATGAACATTTCTAAGTCGAGCCCTGTTAATGTTTTTATTTTATACAGTAAATCTATTTTTGCAACAAAATACAACCACATGCATTATCAAATATCTATTGCCGATACACAACAACATTTCATACAACTGGTATATACCATTTCAAATATTCATCAAGACAGTATAGAGGTTCAATTACCGGCTTGGCGCCCGGGCAGGTATGAGTTGCAAAACTTTGCCAAAAATGTAAGATGCTTTGAGGTGGTTGATGGGAAGAATAATCAAATTACCTATCATAAAATTACTAAGGACAGGTGGCATATTGAAACCAAAGGTGTCTCAACCATAAAAATCAGTTATCAATATTACGCTAACCAACCCGATGCCGGGGCCTGTTATGTTGATGAAAATTATTTGTACATCAACCCTGTACATTGTTTTATGTATATGGAAGGCAGGGCAGATGAGCCATACACCATAGATTTTGTTTTGCCGGAAAATTACCGCATAGCTTCACAAATGAAACAAAATAGTAAGCACCAGTTAACAGCTTCTTCGTTTGATTACCTTGCCGATTCTCCTCTTTTTGCAAGTAACACTCTTGCTTGTCATACTTTTAACGTTGAGCAAACACAAATGCATATTTGGTTTCAGGGCGCGCATCCGTTTGATGCAGAAAGATTAATTGAAGACACTAAACTATTTACGCTTAAACAAATTGAAGTATTTGGTGATTTACCTTGTAAAAATTATCACTTCTTGTATTTGATGCATCCATATCCGGCAAGACATGGTGTAGAACATTTAGACAGTACGGTAATTGCGATGGGACAAACACCTGATCAAACCACTGAAGAATACTATCACGATTTATTGGCCATTAGTTCACACGAGTTGTTTCACTTATGGAACATAAAACGCATCAGACCAACAGACATGTTGCCTTATGATTTTACCAAAGAAAACTACAGCACACTAGGTTATGTTTACGAAGGAGTAACAACTTATTATGGTGATTTGATGTTGCTTCAGAGTGGTGTGTGGAGTTGGGAGCAATATGTTGCCAGTTTTAACAGCGACCTTAAAAGACATACCACTAACCCGGGAAGATTTAACTATTCCGTTGCAGAATCGAGCTGGGATACTTGGCTTGATGGTTACGTACCCGGAGTACAAGGCCGCAAAGTATCAATTTATATTGAGGGAATGATTGCCGCGGTAATTGCCGACATTACCATTATTAAAAACAGTAACGGTAAATATAGTCTGCATGATGTAATGAAAGAGTTATACCAACACTATTATAAAAACCACAAAGGTTACGATGAAGTGATTTACCGGGAGTTACTTGAAATATATGCCGGAGTAAGCTTCGAAAATTACTTCAAAACCTATATTTGGGGAAAAGGCCAACTGGAAAAAGGATTAGAAACAGCGCTTTCTGAGGTTGGATGCGAACTTTCTAAAGATATTAACGGAAATTTATCATTATTTAAATCTGAAGAAACCAACGCTTTACAGAAACAATTATTTAGCAAATGGACCAATATTGTTGAATAATTAATTAGGTAGTGTTTTTTTATTATTTTTGAAATTCAATCAACCAAAGCTATACAATGCATAGAGCTAACATGGATTACAAACTTTGTGAATCTAACAAAATTTCGTTTTTAAATCATTGTACACCCACTCAAGCTGATTTAGTAGAACAAGCAAAATCTTGCGGATCGTATAAAAAAGGAGAGCTGCTTTTTAACGAAAGTGCGATTCCTTTAGGCGTTTATTGTATTGTTAGCGGTGTAATCAAATTAGTAAGAACAAACCTTGATGGTAAAGAGCAGATTTTACGTTTTGCTCAACCGGGCGATGTATTGGGATACCGTGCCTTAATTGCTGATGAGCCTTTGATTTCATCAGCTGTTTGTTTGGAAGATACCATAGCGTGTTTTATTCCTAAACAGGTATTTTTACAAATCATGGATGATAATGCATCTATTAGCAAAGACCTATTAAAAGCACTAAGCCATGAACTTGGTGTTGTGGAAGAGCGTGTTCAAAGTTTAGCTCAAAAAAGCGTTAGAGAGCGTCTTGCTGAAACACTTTTGTTTTTGCACGCAACTTTTAGATCAAATAATTTAGATAGCGATGTTATTGCCATTACTTTACCTCGTGAAGATATCGCAAACATTGTGGGCACAGCTACCGAGACCGTAATCAGGTTACTTAGTGAATTTAAAAGTGATAAACTGATTGAACTGGACGGTAAAAAAATTAAAATTTTAGAAAAGGCTAAGCTTGAAAAAATTTCGCATGCAAGTGTTTAATTTTTTGTATACTTGATATAACTAAAATACTAACCTCGTGAAAAACTTTCATGCAAAACTGTTCCTGTCTTTTATACTAATTGTTTTCTCATTTACCTCAAGTGCACAACAATTAGCTAATCAGCTTTTTATTCATAACACAAAAAATAACAGTTACCAAAAGGTTATTGCTTTTCAGCCTTATGCAGTATTAACAGATAATAATGAGGTTTTGAAAGGTTATTTTGATGCGGTTTATGATGAAACATTTTTGTTTGCAACCAAAGATTCTGTTTATGTTTTAAAACCTGAGAACATAAAGGGTGTTGTTGAAACAGCTGGAATTAGTGGAAATCCTAATAACTTTTCGAGGGGTGGTACTACTGCGTTACAAGTTGGTGGCGTTACTATGTTAACACTTGGTGCGTTGTTTTTACCTGCAACCATAGTTGCATTAACCGAAGAAGTAAGTGCGGGTGTTATTTTAACTGCATTTACCGGTGGCCTAATTGGTGGTGGAATTGCTATGCTAAATACTGTTTCAAAGAGAAAAAACAACATACAAAATACTGTTGCACCCGAAGAAATGCTACGTAACAGCAAAAACCAACTGCGTATTATACAATCACCCTTGTAACATAAAACTGCGCATACTTATACTGCCCATATCAAAACTATGGTGTATAAATTTTAACTGTTCGTTTTTTTGTTGAATACCTAAAACATAAAGCATAGGTAAATAATGGTCGTTAGTTGGAACTGATAATTGTGCAGATTGTCCCGCTTTTAAATAATCAACCAAAGCCAAATGGTTACCCGATTCTAGATTACTTTTTACGTATGTATCAAACTCAACAGTCCAGTCGTAAGGACCGGCAGTTGGATTGTTCCAGTTAACACGGCCAAGGTTGTGCACAATATTACCACTACCAACAATCATCAAACCTTTTTTGCGCAATGCCGCTAACTGTTTAATTAAATCGTAATGGTATTTAGCCGGCTTTGATACGTCAATACTTAACTGAAAGACCGGAATATTTGCTTTAGGATACATGTGTTTTAATATACTCCATGCTCCATGGTCTAAGCCCATGTGGTCATCAGTTTGTATGGTGTGAGATTGATCAAGCAAGGTTTTAGCTTGCAAAGCATACTCCGGTGAACCCAATGGTTCATATTTCACTTCTGATAAGGCTTTGGGAAATCCACCAAAATCATAAATTGTTTTAGGAAACTTGTTGGTAGAAACAAACGTACCACGTGTTAACCAATGTGCAGACACAACCATAATTGCATTGGGTGTAGGCAAATTACGTGTTGACTTTGCAAGATCTTGCGTAAAGTTATTATCCATGATGGCATTCATGGGAGAGCCGTGACCTATAAAAAAAGCCGGCATTAATGGAGTTGGTGGCATTGCACTAACCTCATTTAACAATTGTTGCGCACTTGTTAGCATAATTGGTATGGTTGATAAAAAATCACGTCTGTTCATTTTATTACAAGTTAAACAAAAATAGCATAGCAACTTTAATTAGTTAACTATGCTATTTAAGCTTGTTTTGGCGGGTGGAAATTATTTTTTAGCTACAACGCGTACGTTAACTTTAAAAGTATCTTCAATCAAGTTGTCTGCCATACCTTTGTATTTTACATCAAATAAAGTACGGTCTACAGCAAACTCAGCGTTAGCAATAACTTTATCCTTGGTAACAATAATTTGCGCAGGGAAAGTAATTTCTTTAGTGATACCTTTAATGGTTAAATCAGCTACAACGGTGTTATTGTTTGAACCAGCTTTTGCACCAGCAATTGCAGTAATTGATTTAATTTTTAAAGTACTGGTAGTAAATTTATCTGTTGAGAAAAAGTCATCAGATTTTAAGTGACCTTCTAATTTTTGTTGGTACTCACCTTGCATGTCTTGAACAGAAATTGAAGTCATGTCCATAGTGAAAGTTCCACCTGTTAATTGTTTTCCATCAACAGTTACAGTACCATCATTAAATTTAACATAACCCCAATGTTCTCCGGTTACTTTCTTACCTGTCCATTTAAAAGATGATTCTTTTGCATCAACTTTTAAGGTAACTGCATTTTGAGATTTTGGTTGGCTAACAGCCACAACTGATAATGCGAATCCTGCAATAGCAGCTAAAGTGAATAGTTTTTTCATGTTGTTTTGTTTTTAATTGTTTAGTTTCTTAATTTATCAAGTAGTTCGTTAAGTTTTCTTTTTTCGGTTTGATTTAGTGTATCACAAATACTATGCATTTCATTATTTAACACATCAATTTCTTCCAAAAGTTTTAAACCTTCTTCGGTTATCAGCACATCAACTTGCCTCCTATCTTTACTACACTCACTGCGTTTAACCAGTTTTTTTTGCTTCAACTTTTCAATTAACCTTGATGCATTACTCATTTTATCAAGCATCCTTTCTTGAATTAATCCAACACTTGCCGGTTTTGGAAACTGCCCTCTCAAAATTCGTAAGACATTGTATTGTTGTGATGAAATCCCAAAACGCTTAAAAAAACGAGTTTGTTCTGCAGAAAGCCAACCTGATGTATACACCAAGTTAATCACTAACCTCTCTTCTTCGGTTTTAAATGCTGTTTGTTTTATGGCGTCTTCTAATTTCATCTTAATTACGACACAAAATTAATGTATATACATATATTGTCAATACATAATTTATAAATAAAACTTAAATAACTGATTAACAATTAAATAAAATATGTATGTACATTAATTGTTTAGAATGTAAATTGAAAGAAGAATTAAAAAGTAACTTTGCACCATTGAAAAAAATACCTTTCATATTCATCATACTGTTAACGAATATCGATTTGCTTCATGCAAAAATCAGAGACAGTTTAATATAGGGAAGTTAGAGCGCAGTATGTCACCGATAAAACAGGCATGTTGGGTGTTTCGTTATTTAATCGAAACCCGAATAACCAAATTACCATAAATGGTATTAATAACATTACCTATAATCCAAACGATGCCAATACTCAGGGAATTAGATTTCAGCATAAATGGTTGGGTATTGCTTTTGGCTACTCACCTAAACAACTGCAGGATGAAGAAAGGGGCACAACAGAAGAAATGGACCTACATTTATTTATATATGGTAGGAGAAACTATGTTGATTTATATTATATTGGTTACACCGGATTTTATATTGAAAATTATAAACAAAATGACAGCCTCAACAAAAATTACAACTCGTTCCCTTTGTTACCTAATATGAGTGTAAACGGTTTAGGGGTAAATTACTTTTATGTATTCAACCATAAAAAATATTCACTTCGTTCGAGCTATTTAATGAATGAAATACAACGTAAGAGTGCAGGTTCATTCATATTGGGTTTATCAGCTAACTCACTCAGTATTTCAAATCCAATAAACGAAACACCACAACTATTGGCACAAACATTACCAGAAGAAAAATTAATAAAGGGTAGGTTTTATGGAGCGAGTATTTTACCCGGATATGCTCATACGTTTATTTACAAGAAAATTTTTTTTACGATAGCCCCTACTTTAGGTTTCGTAGCACAACACCAAAATTTTACTAACGCAGATAACAGAACAAGAGTTAGAAATACACTTGCGTTCCGATCGGTTGGAAGAATTGCACTGGGATACAACAGCAATCGTTTTTATGCTGCTTTAACTGGAGTAAATGATTCATACAATTACAGACTAGCACCAAAAGTACAATTACATACCCAATTAAGTGAAGCCCGATTAGTAGTTGGATACCGTTTTAATACCACTGGATTTGTACAAAAAATATCCAACCAAATGGATAAAGTTGTTAAGCATTAATCGCAGGAATTTTGTGTTTCCAACGTCTGTGACTCCACAACCACAACTCAGGATGTAAACGGATACTTTTCTCTAATTTCTCGGCAAATATTTGTGTAACCTCGTTTGGCTGCATTTTTTCGGGATATTCTGTAATTAACTCAAATACTACAGTATATTTTCCTCTTCCATCTTTCTCAATATTTACGTATACTACCGCACAATCATACTTAACAGCCAACTTTTCAGCACCGGTAAAAAAACCTGTGTCTTGATTTAGAAATTTAGTCCAATAAGCGTAAATGGGCTGTGGTGACTGATCAGCAATAAAAGCTACTGTCCTAACTTTATCTTTGTTTACGGCAAAATTTCTTGCCGATTGTTGCATGGCAATTAATTCAACCCCACTCTTTGAGCGAAGCTTATACGTTAACCAATCGAAGAACGGATTTGATAAGGGGTGGTATAAGGTACCTACAGGATAGCCTAATTGATAGGTATAAGAAAATCCGCCCCACTCCCAATTGCCTACATGTCCAAGCAATAAAACTACCGATTTATTTCTTTTATGAAGCTCTTTTATAAACTCTAAATTTTTCATTTTAACCCTGCTAACCAGAGTGCGCTTACTAATGGTTAATGTTTTAAAGGTTTCGATAAACACGTCAATCATGTTTTTGTAATAACGCCTTTCTATATACTCAAGTTCAACATCTGATTTTTCAGGAAAAGCGTTCTTTAAATTAATAGCAACAACTTTCCTACGATACTTCACAATATGGTAAGCGATAAAACTTAAAACATCAGAGACAAAATACAAAACCGGAAATGGTAATAACATCAACAAATAAATTGGTGATGCTAATATGTAATAATACCATTTGGGTTGATTTGTCATGGACCTATATTTTGAGGTAAATATAAAAAAAGAATTTAACTGAGAATATTTACTATTGCACATTGGTGATGGAGATAACAATAGATTTTAAAACACAACTTTTTGAGCACTGCAAAGCAGAGATTGAAAAGCGTATAAATACCTTTACTGCGGCTATGATTGATGCCCAAGAAAGTGCAAACAGCGAGGATAAAAGCAGTGCCGGAGATAAGTACGAAACAGGCCGCGCAATGAGCCACATTGCCCGAGATATGCATGCCAAACAATTGCAAGCTGCCAAAACAGACTTATCAAACTTAGTGCAAATAAACCCGAATATGGTTTGTACCAAAGCTCAGAAAGGTGCTTTAATTTTAACATCAAACCAACAACTTGTATTTATTGCAACCAGTATAGGCTTAATAGATTTTGAAGGTTATAAAGTTGCTGTAGTCTCTCAAGCAGCGCCCATTGCACAAACTTTACTAAACAAAATAAAAGGTAACGAAGTAGTTATTGCAGGTAAAAAAGTTACACTTCAAAACATCATATAAAACAAAAGCCACCTTAACAATTAAAGTGGCTTAAAAAATTAAGCTCTAATTACACCTGGTCTAAACTCTTTTGTTATTGGTGCATGATTAGCAGCTTCAATTCCCATACTTATCCATTTACGCGTTTCTTTCGGATTGATAATGGCATCAACCCAGAGCCTGGCAGCAGCATAGTAAGGAGAAGTTTGTTTGGTATATCTATCGGTGATTTGTTGCAACATTTCTGCTTTTTTGGTTTCATCAATTACTTCACCTTTGGCTTTTAAACTGGCCTCTTCTATTTGTAATAACACTTTGGCAGCTTGCGCACCACCCATTACTGCAATGTTTGCATTTGGCCATGCAGCAATTAACCTTGGGTCGTAGGCTTTACCACACATTGCATAGTTGCCTGCGCCATAACTGTTACCTGTAATAATGGTAAACTTAGGCACTACAGAATTGGCTTGTGCATTTACTAGTTTAGCTCCATCTTTAATAACACCTCCGTGCTCGCTTCTGCTGCCCACCATAAATCCGGTAACATCTTGTAAAAAGACCAACGGAATTTTTTTCTGATTGCAGTTCATAATGAAGTGTGCAGCTTTATCAGCGCTATCGCTATAAATAACACCACCAATTTGCATTTCGGTTGGGTTATCTGCAGCATTTTGTTTTGGCTTTTTAGCCTTTACTACCTGACGGTTATTAGCCACAATACCAACTGCCCAACCATCTATACGCGCATAACCACAAGTAATGGTTTTACCATACAATTCTTTGTAAGGATCAAAACTACCTGCATCAACTAAACGCTCAATAATTTCCATTACATCAAAAGGTTTTGCAAAGTTGGCCACTGCATCGTATACATCATCCATACTTTTTGCAGGCGCAACGGGCTCAACACGGTTAAATCCGGCTTTATTAAAATCGCCAATTTTATCCATAATGCGCTTAATTCTATCTAAACAAGCTGCATCATTTTCAAACTTATAATCGGTAACACCGCTAATCTCGCAGTGTGTTGTTGCACCGCCTAAAGTTTCGTTATCAATATCTTCACCAATGGCTGCTTTTACCAAATAACTTCCTGCTAAAAATATAGATCCGGTTTTATCTACAATCATAGCTTCATCGCTCATAATTGGCAGGTATGCACCACCTGCAACACAACTACCCATTACTGCTGCAATTTGCGTGATACCCATACTACTCATCACCGCGTTGTTTCTAAAAATTCTACCGAAGTGCTCTTTATCGGGAAATATTTCGTCTTGCATTGGCAAATAAACACCTGCACTATCAACCAAATAAATAATTGGTAATTTATTCTCGATTGATATCTCCTGAGCACGTAAATTCTTTTTACCTGTTATAGGAAACCACGCACCGGCTTTAACAGTAGCATCATTGGCAACAACTATACATTGTTTACCGCTTATATATCCTATCTCAACCACAACTCCCCCTCCCGGGCAGCCGCCATGTTCTTCATACATCTCGAATCCGGCAAGCGCACCAATCTCAATACGTGGTTTATCTTTATCAAATAAATAATCAACACGCTCACGTGCCAACATTTTACCTTTTTCTTTTTGTTTAGCAGCTGCTTTTTTGCCGCCACCTTCGTATATTTTTTCGAGTCGTGTGTTTAATTCGTTTACTAAATGTTGCATATTTTAAAAAGTATTTTACAAAAAAAGTGTGTGCTGTTATTAAAAAACAAAGTTAAATGATGCTTGATAAAGAATGCCGCGCATGTTACGATTTAGCTCATTAAGCGGTAAAAAATAGCTTACTTTATTATCAACCAAAATGTGCTTTGTTTTAATTAACTCAACTCCAAAACTAAGATTAGCATTAGGTATAAACTCGCTATTTTTATTGTTGTTTTGATTGCTGATAAATCCACCAATTTGATAACCTGTGTAAAGATTTAAGAACCTGCGTTTACCTCTTCCGAAATTGCGCGGATAAAAATCTTGACCGAAGTTAATCATAAACAATTCGTTTATCAAAGATGTATCTGCGGTATTGTTATCAATAGCGCGATAAACTCCTAAACTAAAATAACTTTTGCCACGTGTAAACATGTATTTAATGGTCGCACCTTGGTATGCTTTTGCACTCACTCCGGCCGTTGGATTTTCAATATTCAAAAAGCCGTATTCAATGCCCGGCATGTTTACAAAAGATACACGTGAATTATTGGGAGTACTCATTTCATCATTAATGGTAATACTTACTTTACACATTTGGTCGCCTGCATTTTGTTGCAATTGATTGATGTTTACTTCCAATGATGCAATGGTTTGCAGGTTAGATGAAATCTTTCTTTTTAAATCCTCTATTCTAACACCGGCTACCATAGAGTCTGCCAACTGACGGGCATAAATGCTGTTTTCATATTTCAAACCATCAATTCTTTTTTCAAGGTTATTAATCTTCTCTTGATAGTTTTCGGTGTTAAAAACATTTTGGGTAACGTACCCCATTTTACTTGTCAATGAATCGAGGCTGCGTAAATCGGCTATTGAAATCAAGAACTCTGTATAGTAACGATTGGTACTTAAATCGGTTTGGTAAACCACACCTTTTTTAGCTGCAACAAAATCTGCTAAAACCTCGGTGCTGTTCTGTAATTTAGTTACATATACTTGTATGGTTTTGTTTGATGGCCTTTCTTGTGCAACAGTAACAAAACCGTATAAAGTTAATAATAGAATTAAGGGTAGCGAAATATTTAGCCGTTTCATCGTTGATATTTAACGTGCTCAAAGCTAAATAAATTAAGTGTTTTATAAAGAATAAGTTTGCTGAAATAGTTTTAAAACATACTTTTGCACCCGGGTAAGTCGGGTACGACCAGCTCCTGCTGAATCCCCCAGGACAGGAATGTAGCAAGGGTAAGCGGTTGTAGCGGTGCGATACTTTGGCTTGCCCTTTTTTGTGCCTTAAAAATACGCTTGTAATCGGATGTTAACCCTTCTGTTGGTTAAGTAATTAGGTACAGCCCATACTCTTCCTTCAATATCTTCAATCCAAATATGCGAAATGGTGTTGTTTATCGCTAATAGGTTAAACACATCAAGCCCAATCCAGGCCGATTTAATGTACTTTTTCCAACCTTTTCTCTCGGTTTCGTTTTCATCAATCAATACGCGCAAAAAACCAATATCAACCCTACGGTATGGTGGTATACGTTGTATATCGGTGTAACGGTTTCTATCTGGCGGACCAAAAGGTAAACCGGTTCCAAAAACCATGGTTAAATTTACTTTGTAGTTTTTATTGTTGCGCAGGTAATCCTGAAAAAACATGCTAAAAGTTACGCGCTGGTCGGTTGGGCGTGGAATATATCCCGGAGTTACACGATTCCCGGCATCATCAAACAAAACTGCGCTTGGAATTTTTTCCTGCGTTTTCATCACACTTAAACTCATCCAACTTTCGGCACCTTTTACAAACTCTCCATTAACGCGCATATCAATACCTCCGGCATAACCTCTGGCAATGTTATCAGCATAATAACGTATGCGCACATTATCAATTTCATAAGGAATTAAATTCTCTAATTGTTTGTAGTAAGCTTCGGCAAAAAACCTAAACTTACGATCCCACAATTTAAAATTCATATCTCCACCCAACACATAATGTATGGCTTTTTGCGCTTTGATGTTTGAGTTAAGCACTCCATCAAACCCACGTAACTCGCGGTAAAATGGTGGTTGATAGTAATAGCCAAAAGCAGCTTTTAAATTCACATCACGCTTAACTTTTCCGGTACGTACGCCATTAGCTATGCCCCTATTGTGTTTTCGGTTAGGTTCTATACTTATTTGCACACGTGGACTAAACACATTTTCGTTGTTAAAGCTCCACCAATTTGTACGCACGCCATAGGTTACATAAAAGTTATAGTCTTTATTTAAGGTTTGGGTATTTTGCAAGTAGCCACTTAAACGGTAACTATTTAGGTTGATGGTGGTATTTAAATAATTTAAAACAACCGGCATTCCGTTTACTTGCGATGGTTGTGCAAAGCCCAAAGAATCTTTGTAATCCCACTCGTTTATTTTATCGGTTATGCGCTCGCCTTGTGCCTGAAAACCCCACTGTATGTTATGGTTATCTACGGTATGATAACCACGATGACCTATGTTATAAACTGTTGCATTAATACGGTTACGTGCATTATTTAAAAAATAACCAATGCCTTTTGTAGCTCTGGATTTACCAAAATTATCGTTACCAAAATCGGTTTCTACTTCCTCTAAACGATAAGCGCCTTCTACTGTAAAAAGCTCGTTTTCGTTCGAGTTAAAAATACTGCTGATAAGCTTTAATTGTGTTTTTCTGTTTGGTGTGTAATTAAATGTTAAAGCACCGGTTGCGGTTTGATATTCCATCAAATCCTGCCCATCAAAAAACATACGCAATTGCAAGGCCTCTTTTACGGTACCAAAAGTAGTTTCGCGTGTTTGCGGAATAACTAAGTACCTGTTTCGAGCGTAACTACCCAACGCGCTAATGGTTAGGTTTGATGTTGGATGCCAAGTGAGTAACGATTGCACATCGCTAAAACTTGGCTTATAATCGGCTTGTACATCCAACGTTGAAAGCACATATTGGTTTGTCCAATACCGAGCGCTTAACAAATAAGTAAAACGTAAATTTTTAGTAGCGCCTTCGGCATGTGCTTGTGCACCCATTAAACTCGTGTTAGCAGATGAAGCAAACTTTTTAGGAGTTTTGTATTTGATATCTAGAACTGACGAGAGTTTATCTCCATAACGAGCTTCGAAACCACCGGCTGAAAACCTAATGTTTTGAACCAACTCTGTATGAATAAAACTCAAACCTTCTTGCTGACCACTGCGTGGTAAAAATGGACGATAAATTTCTATGTCGTTTACGTAAATTAAATTTTCATCGTAGTTACCACCACGCACATTGTACTGAGAACTTAACTCGTTATTAGAAGTTACACCCGGAAGTGTTTTTAGTACTTGCTCAAAACTACCGGAAACATTGGGCAGTTGTTTTATTTCTTTAATGTCGATGGTGATGGTGCTGACCTTATCCCGGTTTTGTTCCTCTACATAAGTAAACGTCCTTAGGCTTAATGTATAACTCATCGTTATATCAAGCAAAAAACGCTCGTTGGCCTTAAGCGGGCCAACCGTTGTTTTGTATGAAGGACTACCCACAAAAGTGAATACGATTTCGTATTCCATATTTGCAGGAATTTTTAATTGATAAGAACCGTCTTCTCTACTGGTGGTGGCAATGTTTGTTCCTACAACATATACATTGGCATCGGCAAAACTTCTTCCAACACTATCTTTTACAATTCCATAAACTACAGCCAACTCTTTTTGCTGAGCAAAAGCTGCAATGTTTAAAAATGATATGAAAAGAAGACTTAGAAGTTTGTGCATTAATGTTGTTTAACGAATTATTGTATTAAAGCGTATGTGCTGTTGTTTGCTTCAGTTTGGCAATGGTTTCGGTTGGATTATCAGATCCAAATACAAAATTACCTGCAACTAGAACGCTTGCACCTGCTGCCATCAGTTTTCCTGCATTGGCCTGGTTAACACCACCATCAATTTCAATTAACGCACCGCTATTTTTTTGTATGATAAGGTCTTTTAATTCTGATGTTTTTGAATAGGTATTCTCAATAAATTTTTGCCCCCCAAAACCCGGATTAACACTCATCAAGCAAACCAAATCGATATCGGCAATAATATCCTTTAATAAACCAACTGATGTATGCGGATTAAGCGCAACACCTGCTTTCATGCCTAAGTCTTTAATGGCAGAAATGGTGCGGTGTAAATGCGTACACGCTTCAATATGCACGGTTAATACATCGGCACCGGCTTGTTTAAAATCGTTTAAATACCTATCAGGATCAACAATCATTAAATGTACATCCAAAGGTTTTTGTGCATGTTTTTTTAATGCTTTAACAACAGGAAAACCGAATGAAATATTAGGCACAAACATTCCGTCCATAATATCAACATGAAACCAATCTGCTTGGCTTTGGTTAATCATTTCTGTGTCACGTTGGATGTTGGCAAAATCAGCCGACAAAACCGAAGGAGCTATAATAATTGACATATGCTGCGAATATAATCAACAAGTTTGAGGTTTACGGATTTACACCAACAGTTTTGGGGATTTTTACCTTAATGTGCTAAAATTTCATTTATTATAAACGACCAATCTTGGTTTGATTCAACCCTGGTGGCTTTAACTCCGGCTGCATTGGCTGCATCTATATCACGCTGGGTATCACCAATCATGATTGCCTCTGTGGCATCAACCCCAAATTTAGCCAAAGCTTTCTCAACCATGATGCTAGCAGGTTTACGGCACAAACATTTACCAAAATCAGGATGATGCGGGCAGTAATAAATTTCATCAAACGATAAACCGTGTTCCCGTAAAAATGTATTGAGCTTATCATGAATTTCGGCCAAGGTTTGGTGTGTGTACAAACCTTTGGCAATACCACCTTGATTGGTAATAACAACAACCTTTATTCCTGCATTTTTTAGTTTTATTAAGTTAGGAATTACATGGGGTAACAACTCAAAATCATTAGGATTGGTAACATATGCGCCCAATTCTTTATTAATCACGCCATCTCTATCTAATAAGATTAACTTAATCATAATATGCTGCAAGAAAGTAATAAATTGAATATTTTAATGTTTAATGATATTATTGTCTAAAAATTACACCCTTTGAACACACGCATTGTCATCATACCAACATACAACGAAATTGAAAACATCGATTTAATTACCAAAGCTGTTTTTGAATTGCCCATGCAGTTTGATGTGTTGGTTGTGGATGACAACTCACCTGATGGAACAGGAAAACGCGTCAAAATACTTCAACAACAATATCCTAATTTACATTTGCTTGAACGTAAAGAAAAAAATGGTTTAGGTACTGCATATATTGATGGTTTTAAATGGTGTTTAAATAAAGGTTACGAATATGTGTTTGAAATGGATGCAGACTTTAGCCACAATCCGGCAGATTTAATAAAGTTGTATGAAGCTTGTACCAAACATCAAGGCATGACCATAGGGAGCCGTTATGTGACAGGAGTAAACGTTGTAAATTGGCCAATGAGCCGGGTAATGCTCTCGTTTTTTGCAAGTAAATATGTAAGATTTATTACGGGTATTGATGTACATGACACTACTGCAGGGTTTGTATGTTACCACAGAAGGGTTTTAGATACTATTGATTTAGACAAGATTAAATTCCGTGGCTATGCATTTCAAATTGAGATGAAATTTACCGCATGGAAACACGGATTTAAGGTAACTGAAGTTCCAATTATTTTTACCGATAGAACCCGTGGCGAATCAAAGATAAGTAAGGGTATTATTAAAGAAGCTGTTTGGGGTGTAATAAGTATGAAAATAAAAAGCTTGTTTCGCAAATACAAACAGGTGCTAGCGACCTAAAGCCAAGTTAATTTTTGCAGCTAAATCTTCAGGTTGAAATGGTTTCATCACAAATCCAACCATACCTGCATCTGCAATGCCACTGCCCGCTTCATCCTCGGTAGTTGCTGTAATGGCAATAATCTTCGAGTTGGGCTTTACCTTCATAATTTCTTTCGCAGCTTCAAAACCATCCATAACAGGCATATGTAAATCCATGAGTATCACATCAAAATCCTGACTTGATGCCAGGTGAAATGCTTCTTCACCATTTTCTGCCACTTCAATGTTAACTCCCCAGTTGGTTAAAAACTGTTTAATCACAAACACATTAATTTGGTTATCATCAGCCACTAATAATCTTACACCTTGTAAATTTGTAATTGCTTGCTCCATTACTTTTTTGTTATGCGTTTTATAATTTTGAACTGTTTTATTAAAGTTGAGCTCGAAAGAAAAAACTGAACCCACATTGAGCTCGCTTTTTACAACCAACTTAGACTTTTGTAACTGTAGTAATTTTTTGCATATGGCCAAACCTAAACCCGTTCCTCCATATTTTCTTGTTGTATTGGTATCAGCTTGAGTGAAAACATCAAAAATGGTATCAATTTTATCGGCAGGAATGCCTATTCCGGTGTCTTCAACTTTAAATTGTATGCCGCACAATTCATTGCTGTTTTTAGTGATTTTAGCCGTTATTTTTATATACCCTGTATGGGTGAATTTTATGGCATTACTCACCAAATTAGATAAAATTTGATTGAGGTGCAAAGAATCTCCTTTTAATAAATCTGGTATCCGCTTGTCAACATCAATTAGTAAGCTAAGTGATTTTTGTTTGGCGCTATTGGCATACAAATCATACACTGTTTTAATGGTATCTTTTACACTAAACTCAACAGCCTCAATTTCCATTTTACCCGCCTCAATCTTACTCAAGTCAAGCACATCGTTAAGTATAGCAAGTAAATTTACCGATGAATTTTGAAGCACAGTAATGTTCTCTTTTTGATCTTCACGCGGATTATTTTCTGCTAATAAATTTGCCAAGCCAATCACCGCGTTTAAAGGTGTTCTAATTTCGTGGCTCATGGTTGATAAAAACTGCGACTTAGCTTGGGCGGCCTCTTCGGCAAGTTCTTTGGCTTGATTAGTAGCCAAAATTTGTTCTTGTAATTTATTATTCTTCTCAGATATCAAATACTTTTGTTTACGAAGTTGTTTGTTTAGCCTTCTTGATTTAACAACGCTAAACGTCATAATTAACACCACTAAAAAGAAAAATGTGATAAGTATAACTAGTACACGTTGATTACTTTCACTTTCTGCAATCTCTTTGTCCTTTTGTATAATTTCTTTCTCTGACTTTTCGGTCTCGTATTGCCTTTGAATTTGTTCAATCCGTATACTTAATTCATCCAACTTTAACGAATCTTGCATGGCTATAAAAAGCTCATAACTTCTTAAAGCGCTTTTATAGTCACCTACTTGTTTGTAATAGTCAGTTGATATGCGGAAATTTTCCTTTAAAATTGCCTTTAGTTTTTGTTGACTAGCAATTGTTTCTGCTTTGTTAATGCATGTTAATGCTAAACTTGTTTTGCCTTGTTTTAAATATGCCTCAGCAAGGTTGTTGTATGTATTGGCAACACCTTCCTTGTCGTCCTGACTCTCTTTAAATTTGAGTGATGTAAGAAAATATTGTTCGGCTTTTTTAAATTTTTTTAAACCCAAATAAACTACGCCAATATTGTTATACGAATCGCCAATATTTACACTATCGTTCTGGGTTAAGTCATATTCCAATACCTTATTAAAATAATTTAATGCCTCTATATAATTTTTTTGCTCCTCATAGTTAATTCCCAAATTATTGTAGGCCGTTATGATGCCAACTTTAAAGTTCATTTGGTGTGATATCTGCAAAGCGCGCAAAAAGAAAGACTCAGCCCTTCTGTATTTTTTTTGGTATTGATAGATTAATCCAAGGTTTGTACACTGATACAACACCCCTTTTTGGTCCATAATATCCTCAAAAATTCTCAGTGCCGTATAATATCCTTCCAATGCTTGCTGGTAGTTACCCAAAGATTCCTGGGCAATTGCGGCCTCGGCAATTGATTTGGCAGCGATGGTTTGATATCCTTTTGCTAACGCTGTTTTGTAAACATGATTTTGTATAACAATGACTGTATCATTTTGTTGTAACCTGGCATAATAAAGTGCACGAGCAAAAAGAGCTTCTAGGTACAACGAGTCATCTTCATTAATTCGTAGCTTTTTGAGTATATTAAAAACATTATTGCTTTTTTTTATCGCTAATTCGGGATCTTGATTGATTAAATGTTGCGATTGAAGGTTTAGAAGATGTGCCTGAACAATTGGATCTTTAGTTGTTTTTAAAACACGCTCAATACTATCAACCGGAGAAGACATAAGCCTGCCGGTAACTGTTGCCAGTATTAAAAACACAAATGAACAGAGGGCCTTTTTCATTTTTTGGTAAGGCTCAAATATAAAACAAAAAGCCCCTTCTGCAACGAAGAGGCTTTTTGAGTTTTAATAATTTTTATGCTAAAACTACAATCTTGTTATCAAGCACTTCAACTACACCACCTGTAACTTCAAAAGTTTCAGTTTTGCCTTCCGTTGTCTTAACTTTAATTGTACCTTTATCTAAACTCGATACAATAGCAGCGTGACTGTTTAAAATCTCGAACTGCCCTTTGCTACCCGGCAAAATTACCGAAGTAACATCACCGCTAAACAAAGCTTTATCAGGAGTTAATATATCTAATTGCATATGTTGGTTTTGTTATTATTCAATAAGCATCAAACGGGTTGATGCTTATTAAATTCGGTGTAAAATTATTTTACCTCGCTTAACATTTTTTCACCTTTGGCAATTGCATCTTCAATTGTACCAACAAGGTTAAACGCTGCTTCAGGTAAGTGATCTAATTCACCATCCATAATCATGTTAAAGCCTTTAATGGTATCTTCAATTGGAACCAATACACCTTTTAAACCGGTAAATTGCTCAGCAACGTGGAAAGGTTGAGATAAGAAACGTTGAACACGTCTTGCACGTGATACCGTTAATTTATCTTCTTCACTTAACTCATCCATACCCAAAATCGCGATAATATCTTGCAACTCTTTGTAGCGTTGTAAAATACCTTTAACACGTTGAGCACAATTGTAATGAGCATCACCTAAAACAGCAGGAGTTAAGATACGTGAAGTTGAATCTAATGGATCCACTGCAGGATAGATACCTAATTCAGCAATTTTACGACTTAATACTGTTGTTGCGTCTAAGTGGGCAAATGTAGTAGCCGGAGCCGGATCTGTTAAATCATCCGCAGGAACGTATACAGCCTGAACCGAAGTAATTGAACCACGTTTTGTTGAGGTGATACGCTCTTGCATCGCACCCATTTCTGATGCCAATGTTGGTTGGTAACCTACCGCTGATGGCATACGACCTAATAAAGCCGATACCTCAGAACCCGCTTGGGTAAAACGGAAGATGTTATCAACGAAGAATAAGATATCACGTCCCCCTGATTTTTCATCACCATCGCGGAAGTACTCAGCAATAGTTAAACCTGATAACGCTACACGAGCACGAGCTCCAGGAGGTTCGTTCATTTGACCGAAAACGAAAGTAGCTTTCGACTCTTTTAATTTTGAATAATCAATTTTATCTAAAGGCCATCCGCCTTCTTCCATTCCGTGTGTGAAATCGTCACCGTATTTTACGATACCAGACTCAATCATCTCACGCAACAAATCGTTACCTTCACGAGTACGCTCACCCACACCCGCAAATACAGAGAAACCATCGTATGCTTTCGCAATGTTGTTAATCAACTCTTGAATTAATACGGTTTTACCTACACCCGCACCACCAAACAAACCAATTTTACCCCCTTTTGCGTATGGCTCAATTAAATCGATTACTTTGATACCTGTATAAAGCGGCTCAGCACTAGTTGATAAATCTTCGAAACGAGGAGCATCGCGATGAATAGAGCGTCCACCTTCGGTAGGAACAGTTTTCATACCATCAATAGGTTCACCTACCACATTAAACAAACGACCACGAATTTCATCACCAACGGGCATTGCAATTGGTGCGCTTGTTGGAACAACCTCCATACCGCGTACTAAACCATCAGTTGCCTCCATTGCAATGGTTCTGATCATGTTTTCGCCCAAGTGGCGTTGGCACTCCAATACTACTCTGGTACCATCTGCTTTGGTAATTACCAATGCATCAAGTATTTTAGGTAATTTTTCGCTGTTATCAGGGAATCTTACATCCACTACCGGACCAATTACCTGAGCTACTACTCCTGATTTTGACATAGTTACGAATTTTTAGCTTATTTTTAAGTGCCGCAAAGTTAACTTTTACAACTAAAAATCAAACCAAAATTTAATCATATATTATTGGGGGTGATGATTTGCCTTGGGCAAGGCAAGCTACACTCTGATGCTGTTGTAGTTGTACAATGTATTTTACTTATTTAAATTTATCAACTAAAACCATTATGTGCATAAAAGTTTGATTGGTGATTAATTAAGCTAAGCATAAATACCTCCACCATTTTACTGCACATATCATCCCTTCTTTCAATCTTTTAAATTGGGTTCAATTTAATGTTTTTATTATACTTGTGTTTAATTACTTAAATAAACCTAACTTAATGAAGAAAATTTTCACCATCCTTTCTTTTCTGCTTTTTGTTTTTTCATCTAACTTATCAAAGGCCTCGCACGTAGTTGGTGGTGATATAGAATACGAATGCATTGGCCCACGCACATGGAAAGTAAGGCTAACAATTTACCGTGATTGTGCAGGCGCAGTACTATGCGGAAGTATGGCTTGCTTCCAAAGTATGGTTGCCCGCCCGAATACTGCGCTAAATCCTACTGGATGTGCAGCTACCCCAAATTCGGTTCCATTTACATTACAGTTAATTAAGGTTGAAGATATCAGCAAACCGGTAAAAGATTTGTGCGGTAACTCTGCTAAAAACGGTTGTACAAACTTAGGACAAGTTACAGCAGGCCCTTACTCACCCTCTGTAGAAAAATATATTTTTGAAGGCACCTTAAATTTAAGCACACCCACATTAGATAACAGCAACTGCAAATACTGGGACATATATTGGGACCTATGTTGCCGTAATGTTGGTATATGGAATTTAGAAAGTTCCGGCTCTCAAAGCTTTGGAATTGCGGCCACAATAGATATTTTTAACCGTTCTGCAAGTTCATTTAAGAACAATGCGCCTATTTTTAAAAACGAACCGATAATTGTGGTTTGCGCGAATCAAGAAATTGTATACAACATGGGTGGAGCTGATTCTGACGGGGATTTACTAACCTATGAAATTACACCTTCATCGCAATTTCAAGGACTCCCGGTTGTATATACTTCAATAGGTGGACCTACAATTCCTTTTCCGTTAAATGCAAACAAACCACCACACTCTAATTATCCTCAACCCAATGGGCCATACGTAATAATTGATTCAACTACCGGATACATCAGTTTTAATGGAGTAAATAATACCTCAAGTTTTATCTCCGGAAACATGAATGTTCGCGTAAAACAATGGACTAATGACTCGGCCGGAATGCCTGTTTTGGTTGGGATAACACAACGCGATGTACAAATGTTTTTGATAAACTGTCCGCCTAATGTGCCACCAAAACTTGTTGTAAACAATAGTTTATCAAATAATACTGCTTTTAAATTTGAGGTAAATGCAGGCCAACAATTGTGTTTTACGGTTACAGCAAAAGATACTGATGTGTACCCTGCTATCCAAAGGTTTGATACTACTTATATATCGTGGGACTCGAGTTTGGTTAGGCCCGGGAAGTTAACATTCGGACCTGCTTATACAGTAGGTTCGGGGCAACCACGTCCGCGGGAAGACCAATGGCAATTTTGTTGGCAAACAGATAGCACCGAAGGAAGAGATTTACCATACACATTTACAGTAACAGCAATTGATAAAGCTTGCCCGAGTGTAGGCAAAGTAACACAAGCGTTTAACATACTGGTTAAAAGCACACCATTATTTGGCAGCACAAAAACTGCCATACCATGCGGAAAAAAAATTTACAACCTATACAAAAACAAACACAACACAACCATTAATGCAGCCACGATTCAAATAGCCAATTCGCCAAACGATAGGAATTTTGTGAATGGATATAGAACAATAACCACTATCAATAAAAACCCAAGTGCTACTCCAGGAGATACTTTAAACCAACCCAGATTAATGCTTGCTGATACCTTTGCCAGTTTAGCACCAGGTAAGTATTACATCAGGATGTATTACACCACAGTAAACCCGGATTTTACAACCCCTTTTGTAGATAGCGTTGAAATTAGTAACAACCAAACTGTGGCATTTATTAGCACAAATAAACCAACCGGAATTTGCGAAGGCGACAGTATTTTTCTTTCAACATTACATAACCAACCACATTACAAATACCAATGGTTTTTGAACAACAACAATTACTCAACACAAAGTAATTTGTGGGTTAAAACAGCTGGCACTTATACATTAACCGTTACAGATACCATATTAAACTGTATTAATAATTCGAATCCGATAACTATACAGGTTAATCCAAAACCACTTGCTAATTTTTACTCTCCCAGCATATGTACCAGAGCTACTCAAGCACAAGCATTTATTGATATTAGTACAATACACGTAGGCAATACAACCAGAACTTGGCAATTTGGTAGTAGTATTGACGCTGCTGACACAGCGGTTGCCATCAATAAATCATTTTACTTTGTAGGACCCGTTGAAGTAAAAATGGTTTCAACAAGTAATTTTGGGTGTAAAGATTCTATAACGAAAACCTATTACGTAGACCCTCTAATTTATTTTGCATCACCTTTACCAAGTGTCTCTTGCCAAAAAGACACAACAATGTTGTCTATTTCTGTTGAACGCCCTTATCATTCACATCAGTGGTTTAAAGATAATATTGCAATACCTAATGCTACTTGGAGTTCATATGCTGCAACCACCTCAGGCAGGTACACTTTATTAGTTACCAACACATTGAACAACTGTAAAGATACCGCAGCCAACTATAATTTAACCTTTTACCCAAAACCAAAACCTATAGCTAAATTATCATCAACCAACTTGTGTGTTAGTAATAGAAACCTACTTTATTCAGATAGTTCTTCTATACAATCGGGTAGTTACACCCGTTTATGGCGCTTTGGCGATGGCACCACATCAGCTGCTGCATCAGGCAATAAATTATATAGTTCTATTGGGTCGTATATAGTTAAACTAATTTTAACCAGCGACAAAAATTGTAAGGATTCTGTAGTGAATATGGTAAATGTAAACAACGTTCCTAATGCAAACATCACCTCTAATTCCGGAACCAATGTTTGTGAAGGTAAATTGTTACAATTAAGCAGCATATATTACCCAATTGCAATTTATTATTGGTACAGAAATAACCAATTAATCAATAACTCTGATACCAACAATTTAGTAGTTACATCAAGCGGTGATTATAAATTAGTAATAGATAATGGTGGTGTTTGCAGAGACACATCAAATACTATAAACATACAAGTTAACCCGGGTCCTAAAGCCGGATTTACCATAAATAATAATACACAATGTTTAAACGGTAATTCGTTTTTAGTTACTGATACCAGTTCTATAAGCAGTGGAAGTTACAGCAGAACATGGTTTTGGGGTAATAATACTGAAAGTTTACAAAGTGTAAAGATCAGTTTTGCCAATGCCGGAACATACCCGATAAAACTGAAATTAACCGCTGCCAATGGTTGTAGTGATAGTGTTATTAAAACTGTTGAGGTGCTTGCTCAAACCAATATTGGCAATATTACCGGGCCAACAACTGCATTAGGTACCCAACAGATTTATGATTACAGTGTAAACCCACAATTAAACCATACCTACAACTGGAGCGTAACCAATGGAACCATTACAACCGGACAAAATACTAACGCCATTAAAGTACAATGGCTTAGCAACGGTACTGGAATAATAAAAGCTGTTATTACCAACAATAATGGCTGCGCAGATAGCGCAATACTAATGGTTAGTGTTGGTGTTAATGCGCCAATTATCACATCATTTACACCACAAACAGGAAGCAACGGAACACAAATTACCATTAATGGTAGTAACCTAAACAATGCAACTGACGTATTATTTGGTGGTGTAAATGCTAAAAACTTTAATGTGGTTTCTCCATCTATTATTACCGCTATTGTTGATACAGGTGCAACAGGTAGTGTAAGTGTAATAACACCAAACGGCACAGCATTATTAAACGGTTTTACTTACATCAATAACACCGGTATTGCAGAATATGTAACGCAATCGTATTCTATTTTCCCTAATCCTGTAAGTTCCGAAATTATTATTGAATCCGATAAAACTTTAAACAACTCTAATTTTGAGTTGATGGATGTAAGCGGAAAAGTTTTGATGAATACTAGATGTAATACGGCAACCAATAGGTTTAATATTGATGTAAAAACATTAAGCTCAGCTGTGTATTTACTACGCATCACATCGCAAGGACAAATAAGTACAGCGAAGGTCATTAAGCAATAGTTTTTGAGAAATGCATATGAAACAACTTAAAATCCAATACGAATATTTTATAGCTACTCTAATAAACTTATTATTACAAGCCAGCTTCATCAAGTTATTATACTTGTGTCATTAAATACTTTTTTATCTTATGAGAAACCTTATCAAAACATTTACACTGTTATTTTTTATGTTAGTTTCATATGTATCAATTGCCTCGCATTTTAACGGTGGTGATGTGGAATACGAATGTATAGGGCCTCGCACATGGAAAGTTAGGCTTACATTATTTCGCGAATGCACAGGTGCAGCAGCATTATGTGGTAGTATGAATTGCACACAATCGATGATAGCCGCTCCAAATACCACACTAAACCCAGCGGGTTGTGCAGCCACTCCAAGTTACGTAAACTTTAGTGTAAATTTGGTTAAAGTGGAAGATATAGGTAAGTCTAGCATTGAGATATGCGGCAATACCGCCAAAAATACTTGTACCAATTTAGGCCAAGTTACAGCAGGACCATACAACCCTTCAGTTGAAAGGTATATTTTCGAAGGCACGTTAAATTTAAGTGCACCAAGCCTAAATAATACCAATTGTATTTACTGGGATATTTATTGGACCGTTTGTTGCAGGACAGTTAATGTTTTGAATTTAGCAAACTCATCATCACAAGACATGCGTATTGGTGCTACCATCAATATTATGAATCGTTCTCAAAATGCTTGCAAAAACAACTCACCCATTTTAAAAAACGAACCAGTATTTGCCATATGTAGTGGCCAGGAGTATAATATTAACATGGGGGCTATTGACCAAGATGGCGATTCGTTAACTTACGAAATTACACCGGCAATGCAATCAAACGGTAACCCAGTTATTTACAAAGCACCAGGTAGTGCAAATTATCCCTTTCCACTAAACTCAAATCGTGCGCCACATACCAATTATCCTCAACCAAATGGGCCCTATGTTATTTTAGATTCTAGTAGTGGAGATATAAGTTTTAATGCCCATAATGGAACTGTAGGTACCATTTTAGGTAACATGAATGTACGCATTAAACAATGGTCGAACGATGCGAATGGTAATCCGCTTTTGGTGGGTATAACCAATCGAGACATGCAGATGTATGTAATAAACTGCCCCACCAATAATTCACCCCGTATTCACACTTCCGAGCGATTGCCAAACAACCAATCGAAGTATAATTATTTTGTTGAGGCAGGTAAGCAACTTTGTTTTACCGTTACCGCTAAAGATACTGACTTCTTGTTTCAAACACCCAAGATAGACACTACGCGTTTTTCGTGGGATAGCGCTTTGGTTCGTCCGGGTAAATTAATCTTTGGACCAAACTACACAACAGGCCCAAGTTTGCCAAGACCACGAGAAGATCAATGGCAATTTTGCTGGCAAACAGAAGAGTCAGATATTCGAAATTTGCCATATTATTTTACGGTAACAGCCCGTGATAACAATTGTCCAAGCGTTGGTAGCTCAACACGTGCATTTAGTATAAAAGTAATTCAAACACCTACTTTTATTCGTTCGGTTACAGACCAACGTTGTGGTACATATAACTACAAAATTTACAAAGCCGCTAACTATACTTTTTTAGATTCTGCATCATTAGTTGTTACAACCACAGCAAACGATAGAGGATTCGCCAATGGAGTTAGACAAGTAAATGCATTGGCCATTAATCCAGTAGCCGATATTGGTGATACTTTAAATCAACCCAGGTTAATGTTTAGCGATACTTTTAGATACCTTACACCGGGTAAATATTACACGCGTTTCAGGTACTCAACCTTAAGCAGCCAAAGCTTTGATCCAATTATTGATAGTTTTGAGATTTTTACTGATTCTATTGTACAACCAATTATTGCAGCAAACGGTGCAAGTTCTTTTTGTTTGGGTGGTAGTGCTTTAGTTTCTGCATCATTTACTGCACCAAAATACAAATACCAATGGCAAATAAATAACCAAGATACCGCAGGAGCAACTACACAATCTATTACATTAAAATATGCCGGGGCGGTTAGGTTAAAAGTAACCGACACCTTGCTAAATTGTTACAACTACTCTAATGTGGTTAATATACAAATTAACCCAAGTCCAACCCCAATCCTTCAACTTTCTTCCGAAAATGTTTGTGTTTCGTCTGGCAATGTTGGTTATAATGATGCCTCTACTATTGCACCCGGTAATTCGATGACACGTTTGTGGAATTTTGGCGATGGCACAACAACAACCAATAAATCGGGAACTAAAAAATTTAATGCTGTTGGTACATACACCATAAAATTGGTTGTAACCAGTAATAATGGGTGCAAAGATTCAACAACAAAATCAGTAAACATACTTGCATTGCCCGATGCAACAATAAGCGCAAGCGGTAACACTACATTTTGTGAAGGAGACTCAGTTCTTCTTTCATGCATCGCATACCCAAAAGGAAGCTATACGTGGAGAAAAAACAATTTGAATATCCCCAACGAAAGAGGCAATACTCTTATCGCTAAAGATGGTGCATCATATCGGGTTTTTATTACTGATAGCTTTGGTTGTTTGAATAGTACTTCTAACAATTTTTATGTAATAGTAAACCCAAAACCTAAAGTTAAATTTACACTAAACAATCCTATTCAATGCCTAAATGATAACCAATATATTTTAAACGACTCGAGTACTATTACTTCAGGTAGTTTGAGCCGTATTTGGACCTATAGAAATGATACCAGCAGTCAGAAGAATAATATTATTTCTTTTCCAAATTCGGGAGTTTATCCAATAAAATTAAAAGTAACATCTAACAATGGTTGTAGCGACAGCATTGTCAAATCAGTTGTTGTTACTCCTCAACCTAATATTGGTAATATAACAGGACCAACAACTGTATTAGATACCCAACAGGTTTATAATTACAGTGTAAACCAACTGTCAAACCATACCTACAACTGGACACTAACCAACGGAAACATCACAACCGGACAAGGTACTAATGCTATAAAAGTATCCTGGCCTAATCAAAGCGTTGGAGTGGTTAAAGCATCAGTTACTAATAATGAAGGTTGCACAGATAATGTATCACTTACAGTTAGTGTTAGTATTTATGCCCCGGTTATTAATTCTTTTACACCACAAACAGGTAGCAATGGAACACAAATTACCATTAATGGTAGTAACCTAAACAATGCAACTGACGTGTTATTTGGTGGTGTAAATGCTAAAAATTTTAATGTGGTTTCTGCATCTGTTATTACCGCTATAGTTGATACAGGTGCAACAGGTAACGTGAGTGTGGTAACACCAAACGGCACAGCATTGTTAAGTGGATTTACTTACATCAACAACACTGGTGTTACAGAATATGTAACTCAATCTTATTCTATTTTCCCTAATCCGGTTAGTTCCGAAATTATTATTGAATCGGATAAAACTTTAAACAACACTAATTTTGAATTGATGGATGTGAACGGAAAAGTTTTGATGAGCACTAGATGTAATACGACAACCAGTAGGTTTAATATTGATGTAAAAACATTAAGCTCAGCTGTGTATTTACTCCGCATCACATCGCAAGGACAAACTAGTACGGTGAAGGTTGTGAAACAGTAAATTTTTAATCAAATGTAAACTTTCATACTAAGTTTTAGCAAATACTATTAATTAATACTGTGATTTGATTTTATTATAAAACCAAGACTTATGAAGATTCTAACAAAAACACTAACACTGGTGCTAATTATTCTTTACTCATTTTCAGCAAGGGCCTCACATGTTATAGGTGGTGACATTGAGTACGAATGTATAGGACCTCGTACTTGGAAAATGCGCTTAATAATATATAGGGATTGTACTGGTGCGTCATTGTGTGGTAGTATGGCTTGTACTCAAACAATGACCGCCCGTCCAAATACCACATTAAACCTTAATGGATGTAATGCCACACCTAACAACACAACAGTTACCCTTAACCTTGTAAGGGTAGAAGACTTAGGTAAAGCTAGTATCGGGCTATGTGGTAACATTGCTAAAAATGGTTGTGACAATTTAGGTCAAGTTATTCCAGGCACATATTCTCCTTCTGTAGAGAAATATCTTTTTGAAGGAACCTTCGATTTGTCTTCTACCAATACTACTTGCACCTATTGGGACGTTTATTGGACACTTTGTTGCCGTGGTGCGGGCATATGGAATTTGGCAGGCTCATCCGGTCAAGATTTTAGAATTGGTGCAACCATAAATGTTTTACATAACTCACAAACACCATGCAAAAACAACTCACCAATTTTAAAAAACGAACCTTTGATTATCGCATGTTCGGGACAAGAATATTTATTTAATATGGGAGCCATTGATCCGGATGGAGATATACTTACATACGAAATTGCTCCGTCTATACAATCAGGTGGTAACCCAGTAAACTATCAATTGCCTGGTAGTGCCAAATACATTTTCCCTCTAGACACGCTAAAGCCACCTCACTCGAATTATCCTCAAAAAAATGGCCCTTTTGTGTTTATTGACTCAATAAATGGGAATATTAACTTTACTTCATTAAACAATACGCCAAATCCTATTTTAGGCAATTTTAATGTACTGATTAAGCAATGGCTATACAATAGTGCAGGAGAAAGAATCCTTTTAGGTATAACCCAGCGCGACCTGCAATTGTTTTCTATCAATTGCACCAACAATAACTTACCATATTTGGCCACAATCCCATCAGACTCAGGCAATCGTCCAAAGTTCAATTACTCTGTTTATGCAGGCGAACAGATTTGCTTTACAGTAATCGCAAAAGAGTCCGATTTTTATCCTGCAATACCCCGAATAGACACAACCTACCTTTCATGGAGCGAAGAAATAGTGAGACCCAATAAACTTTTTTTTAAACCAACCTATCCCATTGGTGCAAGTTTACCCCGCCCACGTGAGGATTCTTGGCAGTTTTGTTGGCAAACAGAAATGAGTGATACCAATGATAAACCTTATTACTTTAATATAAGTGCCCATGATAGTTATTGTCCGGATGTCGGACGAACCAATGGTACTTTCAGCATTCGTGTTGATGCAAACAATGCCCCAATTATTAATTCTTTTAGTCCGTTATCAGGCTCACGTGGTACATTAATAACTATAATTGGAAATTATTTCTCGAATACTAGTATTGTAACATTTGGTAACACAATAGCTAAAGAATTCACAGTAATAAGTCCTAAAATAATTACTGCTATTATTGATACTGGAACTACAGGTGCAATTAAGGTTACAACTCCTAAAGGTACTGCAATGTTAAACGGTTTCACTTACATCAATAACACCGGTGTTGCAGAATATGTAACCCAATCGTATACTATTTTCCCTAATCCTGTAAGTTCCGAAATTATTATTGAATCGGATAAACCTTTAAACAATACTAGTTTTGAATTTATGGATGTAAACGGAAAAGTTTTAATGAGCACGGAATGCAATAATTCAACTGACCGGTTTAATATTGATGTAAAAACATTAAGTCCCGCGGTGTATTTACTCCGCATCACATCTCAAGGACAAACAAGTACAGTGAAGGTTGTGAAGCAATAATTAAGAACTTTATTAACGCAAACAGGCCACCCATGGGTGGCCTGTTTTGTATAGCTAATTAAATAATTAAGCGTTGTTTTCTGCACTTGGAGCAGCACCTTCTGCAGGTTTGTTCTCCGGGCGTGGTGGGCGAGGTAACAATACTTTACGAGATAATTTGTATTTACCTGTTTTCTTGTCTACTTCAATCAACTTTACTTTTACTTCTTCCCCTACTTGTAACACACCTTCCATGCTTGGTAAGCGGTTCCAGCTAATTTCACTGATATGTAATAAACCATCTTTGCCTGGTAAAAATTCTACGAATGCACCAAAGTCAACTACAGTTTTTACTTTACCTACATATTCATCACCTACAACCGGAACAGCTACAATACCTTTAATAATAGAAACAGCTTTCGACATGCTTTCTCCGTTGGTTGCTGCCACTTCTACAATACCTTTGTTATCTACTTCAGTAATGCTGATGGTAGCACCGGTATCTTTTTGTATACCTTGAATAACTTTACCACCCGGACCAATTACTGCACCAATAAAATCTTTATCGATAATAATGGTTTCAATACGTGGAGCGTGTGGTTTGTAATCATCGTTAGCTTTGCTAATGGTTTTGTTCATTTCGTTCATAATGTGTAAACGACCTGCGTTAGCTTGTTTTAAAGCCTCCTCAACCATTTCCCATTTCAAACCATTGATTTTAATATCCATTTGGCAAGCAGTAATACCTTTTGCAGTACCCACTACTTTAAAATCCATATCACCTAAGTGATCTTCATCGCCCAAAATATCAGTTAAAATTGCATATTTACCTGTAGTTTCATCGCTAATCAAACCCATTGCCACACCACTTACAGCACCGCTAATTTTAATACCTGCATCCATTAAAGCTAACGAACCGGCACAAACTGTAGCCATTGATGATGAACCATTAGATTCTAAAATATCACTTACAATACGAATGGTGTAAGGGCTTTCGGTTAACGGTGGCAATACGCGTTTTAAACCACGTAAAGCTAAGTTACCATGACCGATTTCTCTACGTCCAGGACCACGATTTGGTTTTACTTCACCGGTTGAGAATGAAGGGAAATTGTAGTGCAATAAGAATTTAGCATAACCTGCATTCATTGGTGCATCTAACAATTGCTCGTCTAACTTAGTACCTAAGGTTACTGTAGTTAACGATTGTGTTTCCCCACGTGTAAATACCGCGCTACCGTGGGCAGCTGGCAAGTAACCAACTTCACTCCAAATAGGACGAACCTCATCTAATTTACGGCCATCTAAACGTGTTTTTTCGTTTAAAATCATGGCACGAACTGCATCATACTCCACATCGTGGAAGTATTTGTTCATTAAAAATTTATCAGGTTGTGTTTCGCTACCTTCCGGATAAAACTGTGCTACATATTCTTTACGAACCGCTTTAAATGCTTCGCTACGTTCATTTTTACCTAGAGCACTTTTAGCAATAGCTAAAATTTTATCGTAAGCAAACTCACGAATGTGCGCTGCTAAAGTTTCATCGCTACGTTCGTGGTTATATTCACGTGCAGGCTTACGTCCACCTAACATTTCGCATAACTCCCACTGTGCTTTGCACTGAAGTTTAATGGCTTCGTGAGCAATTTTTAAAGCAGCTAGCATGTCTGTTTCGCTTACCTCGCTGCACTCACCTTCCACCATGTTTAAATCGTGTTCGGTACCTGCAACTATCAAATCCATATCAGCATCAGCTAGTTGGTCGATAAAAGGATTTAACACAAACTCACCATTTATACGAGCTATACGTACTTCAGAAATTGGTCCGTTAAACGGAATATCACTTACCATTAAAGCAGCCGAAGCAGCTAAACCTACTAAGCAATCAGGGTTTAAGTTTTTGTCTGATGAAATTAACTGTAACATTACCTGCGTATCGGCATGGTAATTTTCAGGGAACAAAGGACGTAAAGCACGGTCAACAATACGGCTAACCAATACTTCATAATCGCTTAATTTTGCCTCACGTTTATGGAAACTACCGGGAATACGACCAACAGCTGCAAACTTCTCTTGGTAATCTACCGTTAACGGCATAAAATCTACGTCTTCCTTAGCTTCACGAGCTGATACTGCCGTAGCAAGAATCATTGTGTCGCCCATTTTTACTACAACCGCTCCGTCTGCCTGACGAGCTAAGCGGCCTGTTTCGATTGAAATGGTTTTGCCACCTATTTCAAACGTTTTTGTAATTGCTGTACTCATTTTTACTTTTAATTTTACAGGGCCTATTCCCTGCAAGGTTTATTATTTGTTTTAACTCTTAAGTTTCTGTTTGGGTCGCTAAGTTAAACTATTAGCGGAGTATTTTAGGTTGATTATCCCTGATGTTTCATGCCGGAATAAAAAACACAAAAGCAGGGACTAATGTTGGCCCCTGCTTTTGTAAAATTTTTACGATAACCACGCGACTATTAATGCCGTTTGATTTTTCGTAGCTTCCATTAATAATATCATTATTTACGGATTTCTAGTTCTTTAATGATAGCCCTGTAACGGAAAATATCGTTTTTCATTAAATAATCTAACAGAGCGCGTCTTTTACCTACCAATTTCACAAGGCTTAACTCAGCTGAATAATCTTTCTTATTCACCTTTAAGTGGCCCGTAATGTGATTAATACGGTGTGTAAATAATGCGATCTGACTCTCAGCTGAACCAGTGTCGGTTTTAGACTTGGCTTTACCGTACTTTTCGAAGATTCCTTGCTTCGTTTCTGTGGTCAAATACATAATTTAAATGTTTATTGTTTAATAAAATGAGCCGCAAAGGTATGTAAATAAATGAGACTTGCAAATATTGAGTGGGTTATATTGATTATAGTACCACATCAAAAAATTGGCAATTGCTAGACAAATATAACCTTATAAAATTCTTCAACAAAAAGCAGCACAATATAGTTGTACTGCTTTTAATAAACGTATAGCGAGTTGGTTATACTGCTTAACTAAGCTTAGAAACTAACCGTTACGTTAACTGTAGCTTTTTTATCGCCAACACACACCGTGATTTTAGCTGTACCTGGACCATTTGCACTAACCTCACCACTTTGATCAACCGAAACCACGGCTTCGTTATCACTGCAATAAACTATAGTTGCACCTGCAACTGGTTGGTTTGAGGCATTAAGTGCTCTTGCGGTAAGCGTAACCTGTTCGCCAAAAGATAAATTAAGGGTGGTTTCACTTACGGATATAGATGCAACGTTTGCGTTGTTAGGCCCACAATTACAAGGATCAGCAAATCCAACGCTAATCATACCTACCCCACCATCAATGGTTTCCGAGCCATCAACATAAGCCAATACAAATGCTTGCATGCCAGGGCTAGCAGTTTGTTTGATGGTTACTTTACCGTTGTTATCTACAGTTCCTACATCAAACATAGAAACACCAAAGGATGGCATTTCCCATTTTAAACCTGTAGGATTTGCAATTTCTACCAATGATTTGTTGCTTCTGTTTACCCTATAAGTTTTGGCCGTAAACTGTTGCGTTCCTCCCATTGGTATACTTACATAAACTGGGTTTACAATAATTACTGTATCAGGGTTTACAACAACTTCTGCTTGGCCTATCATACCTTTTGCTATGGCCTGAATGGTAGTTTTACCAATAGTTTTAGCTGTAAATAATCCGCTTGCGCTAATTGATCCAATTTCATTATCCATTACCTTCCATTGTAAATCGGTAGAGACTTCTGCATTATTTGAGTTAAAAGCTTTTGCTGTAAACTGAAAACTTTCTCCTCTAAACATATCATGAGCGGTTGGTGTAACCAATACTTTGGCAATAGGCAAAGGAATTGCAGGTGCGCCAACTACCATAACAGGAACTGTTAATTCAGGGCTACCCGATAAACCGTTGGCTTTTACTGTAATTTCGCAGTTACCGGCAGCACTAAAAGTTACTAAACCTGTTGATGATACCGAAGCAATGCTATTGTTGCTTGAGGTGTAGCTGTATGAAGGATTTTCGGTTCCGAAATAAATTGGTTCGAGCTGCAACGGACCATCGTTTACGCCCCAAATAATTGCTGAAGGCGCAACAACAAACACCGTTGGTGGAGCTACTACCAATGGCACAGTTGCCGAATAGTTTCGTCCGTTTACACTTACACTAGCCGTTACTGTGATTGCTCCAGAACCTGCTGTGGTAATAACGCCAGCTCCATTAATAGTTGCAATACTTTGGTTTGATGTTGACCAAGTAACACCATTTGCTGGAGTTACCTCGCCTGTTGCACTTACTAAAACTGCCGAATAATTTAATGTAGAACCAATTGTTAAGGATTGAGCACCGGTTTCGATAAGTAACACGTAATCTGCCGATCCGTTGTTGTTACCGCCACCATTTTTGTCGTTTGTTTCTTCTTTTTTACATGATGAAAAGAATAGTAAAGTTAAGATAGTTAAAAATGAAAATGAGACTTTTAGTTTGTTAGTCATATATTATTTAAATTGGTTTAATTTGGCTGCGATTTTATTTATTTTACGCTTCATAATTAATTAACTTAAGTTAATTAATGACCTACGTAGGCGCTATTTCATAAAAAGACACATCTGATAATGATTTTTTCGACAATCAACAATACCATTACGCTGCCTAATCAATAAAAATTTTTATAACAGCAGCGTGCCGTAAACAAAAAAGCAGCGCAACATACATTGCACTGCTTTTTGTATTTAAATACTATTTACTAAGCTACTTCCGGTTTAACCAACGGTTTGTTGGCTAATAAAGAAAGTAACTGCCCTAATTGATCTCTTAAATTGGTACGGTTAACAATCATATCAACAAAACCATGCTCTAATAAAAACTCAGAGCTTTGGAATCCTTTAGGTAAATCTTTACCAATGGTTTCACGAATAACACGCGGACCGGCAAAACCAATTAATGCTTCTGGCTCGGCAATATTAAAATCGCCCAACATAGCAAAAGATGCTGTAACACCACCTGTGGTAGGATCGGTTAATAAGCTGATGTATGGAATTCCGTCTTGGGCCAATAATGCCAGTTTAGCTGATGTTTTAGCCATTTGCATTAAACTAAAGGCGGCTTCCATCATACGTGCACCGCCCGATTTTGAAATGACCATAACAGGCATTTTGTGCTCACGACCATAATCAATAGCACGTGCAATTTTTTCGCCCATTACACTTCCCATACTTCCACCAATAAAGTTAAAATCCATACAGGCAATTACAATTGGAAAACCATGAATATTTCCGGTTCCAACACGCATGGCATCTGTCATGCCACTTTTTTTCTGGCTTTCGGCCAGGCGTGATTTGTAATCTTTGGTGTCTTTAAACTCTAAAGGATCGGTAGGTTGTATGTTGGCAAAAAGTTCGGTGTATTTGCGCTCATCAAATAAAATCTCGAAATACTCTTTCGAACCAATTTTATCATGATATTGGCAACCCGGACATACATATTTATTCGCCTCGTGCTCGGCCGTAGTAATGGCTTTTTTACAACGCGGACATTTATGCCACAACCCATCAGGCACAGATTTTTTATCCTCGGTTGATGTGGTTATACCTTCTTTTACACGTTTAAACCAACTCATATTTTTTAGTTTTTGAGACGAAAAACTTCAATCTCTGTATTAAAACAAATTGGTTGATTGGGCATCATATCAACCCAACCAACCAATGTATAATTAACTTAATTAAGCTAAAGTAATGGTGTTATCCAAGTAAACATCTTGAATCGAGTTTAACAACGCGATACCTTCGTTCATTGGTTTTTGGAATGCTTTACGGCCAGAAATTAAACCTTGACCACCGGCACGTTTGTTAATTACTGCTGTAGTAACTGCTTCAGCTAAATCGCTTGCGCCTTTACTTTCTCCGCCCGAGTTAATTAAACCTTGACGCCCCATGTAGCAATTTGCCACTTGGTAACGAGCCAAATCAATTGGGTGGTTTGATGATAACTCAGTGTATACTTTGTTATGTGTTTTACCAAAGTTTAATGCAGTGTAACCACCGTTAACTGTAGGTAATTTTTGTTTGATGATATCTGCTTGAATGGTTACACCTAAGTGGTTTGCTTGTCCGGTTAAATCGGCTGCAGTATGGTAATCAACACCGTCTTTTTTAAATGAACCGTTACGTAAGTAGCACCATAAAATGGTAGCCATACCCAACTCATGTGCACGCTCAAATGCAGCAGCAACTTCTTGGATCTGACGAGCTGACTCATCGCTACCAAAATAAATTGTAGCACCTACAGCCACAGCACCTAAGTTCCAAGCTTCTTCAACTGAACCAAACATAATTTGGTCGAATTTATTAGGGTAGCTTAAAAACTCGTTGTGGTTAATTTTAACAATAAAAGGAATTTTGTGTGCGTATTTACGTGAGCATGAAGCTAAAACACCGTAAGTTGATGCAACTGCATTACAACCACCTTCAATAGCTAACTCAACAATGTTTTGAGGATCGAAATATTTAGGATTTGGTGCAAATGATGCTCCTCCACTGTGCTCAATACCTTGATCTACAGGTAAAATAGAAACATATCCGGTATTGGCCAAACGACCTGTACCGTAAATTTGCTGTAAGCTGCGTAATACTTGTGGGTTACGGTTACTTTGTCCGAAAATGTCGTTAACAAAAGTAGGGCTTGGAGCATGAATATGCTCTTTACTGATGGTTTTACATTCGTGCTTTAATAAGCTGTCGGCATTTTCGCCTAATAATTCAACTATGTTGCTCATGTTACTTGATGTATTATGTTTGCAAACATAAACTTTTTTTGCAAACTCAAGGTATGATTACAGTAAAGTTGGTTGAAACGCCAGAAGAGCTAAACGAAGCACACAGAATTCGTAAAGAAGTGTTTGTGATTGAGCAAAATTGTCCTGAAGATATTGAGTGGGAGTTTGAGGAAGAAAGCCATCATTACGTTGCCCTGATTAACAATAAGATAGTGGGAACAGCCCGTTGGCGCGAAACAGAAAAAGGGTATAAACTGGAGCGGTTTGCTATTACTAAATCATATAGAAATCAACAAGTTGGCGCAGCATTGCTAAAACGGATTATTGCTGATGTGCCTCAAGACGAAAAACCGGTTTATTTACATGCACAATTGGCCGCCAAAAATTTCTACCTGCGCCACAATCTTTTACCCAAAGGCGAACACTTTTGGGAAGGCGGCATTGAACATGTGAAGATGTATGTGAGATAGGAGTTGTTTTATTGTATCGTATACCTTAAACTAAATCCACCACTGGTAATAATAGTTGGAAATTGGTTTGATGTAGCAGGATTAGTTTGACGTCTGTCGTAGAAAATACGCAACATCAACTTCTCGTTAATCATGTACTCAATAGTTGGTCGGATAGAGATTACGGTTTGACCCAATACCGGATCATTGCTTGGCCTATCCAAATTGCGTACTTTGGTTACTTGCTCGCGTATACTAAAATCAAACCTGAAATTGATATCATTCTTCAACACTAAAGTTCTGCCGTTGCGCAGAAACGGAATGCGTAATTTTTGTGTACGATAACCTGTACCAAATACAAACTCATTTCCTTTTTGCTCGCTTAATTGCCCGTTGGTTAATGCAAAGTTCAAACTGCGATCGCGTTTGTATTCAAACCTTGCTGTTAAGTTATTTACCAAAGTAACATCAATACCAATAAATGGTCCCCAGCGCTCTATCATACTTATACTTCGTATTTGGTATTGCGGACTATAATCACCATTTAGGTTGGTTGATGCCGTATCTGTAATGGTTTGGAATGATGCAACAGAATAAGTTGAAGAATAAGCATGGTTGATGGTAACGTTGCTTGCATATTCTTTAATTTTTTCGATACGGGTTAAACCGGTATAAGTTATACGCCAATTTGGAACCGGAATTTGTGGGAATGCCGATAAAGAGGCTGTACTTGCGTTTTTACCCGAATAAGCCGCTAGAAATGCCGGAATCAATACATCTTGTGCATTACGGCTGTAACCAACAGGAAAACCATTACTGTCCAATCCTAAACCCGGACGTTCCGGATTTGCAGCCAATCGCTCTGCAATAATCTTACGGTTCTCCTGAAACTGATTAAATACTTCCGATGTTCCATCTTCAAACTCTTTAGAGAAAGTAGTTGCAAAAATATTATACGATATAGAATATGTTCCCGACTCAATAAGTGGACCCACATCACGATGCGTATCCAATATAGAATCGAATCTAAATAACGATTGCTGTGCACGAGATGATTGTTTAGTTATGTTTAACTCAACCCTGAAATCTTGAATGGGTTCAAGTGTAGCACGACCTGTTATATTCTCTCGGTAATCGGTAGTATAATAACTACTTACGCGGGTATCTTTGGTTAACCAACCTTTTTGGCTTGCCATAAATCGATACTCGGGATCTTGCATGGCCAATAAGAAATCAAAACCGGGAGCACCTGCATCAAAGTTTTGCCCTAAATATTGAGGTTTTGAGTTAAAGCCCGGTAACACCATTCCGTTGTTGATGGTGTGCTGATAAGTCACATTTTTTGTACTAGTTAATAAACGTAAGGCAAACTTCATCGCAGGATTTAAAGTTGGTGCAGGCTTTTCTTCCTCTTCCTCCTCTTCTTTTATTTCTTTACCATTCTTATCTTTTTTCTTAACCGTTTTCTTTTTCGTTTTTGTTTTTTTAGGCGTAGTTGGGGCCTTTGTTCCGCTTGGGTTGTTTAAGTCGCGCAAAATGGCAAACTTATTATACAGCATAATTAAGTTAAGGTTAGCATTCCATGTTTGTACCCGAGAGTTTTGAATAGTATTTCCTAAACTATCAGCAGCCGGAGGTGCCTGTTTCCATTGGAAATTTGAGGTATAATTATAAGTCAAATTAGTCCAGCTTAACAACTGTATTTTATTGATTGGTATGGTATAATTTACGCGCACCACCTGATCAAACTGTGTTAACCTACCACCTTTCCAAAAGTTATTCCACATACTGTCTTGCTTTTGAGGTGTACTTTCGTCAATTCTACCTAACGGCTCATCAATACGTGCCATAGCTGTTGAATTATAATCTAACTTCAACCCTTTGGTAATATCATACCTAAAGTCGTAATACCTATTCATGGTAAACAACTTATCAAATAAAGTGGGCACCAATGTATTCGGATTATCATTATTCCTATTAATGGTTACACCATATCTTCTATCGGCTTCCATACGCGCTCCCCAAGAAGCAGGTTTAAAGCTTAAGTTAAAATCTTTGATCAACTGCAACTGCTTTGATTTAATTAACTCTTTAAATGGTTCCCATGGTTTTGGTGCAAAGTTGTATGTGTAGCCTGCCATACCACGGTAATTTTGCAGTATATAATATTCTATGGTTTGGTTGCGTCTGTAGGTTTCAGTATAAGCGTATGTAAAAGTAAAGTTTTCTATATCATAAAAATGTTGCTTACCTGTACCTGTCCTGTTTTTACGGATGTTCGTAAAGTTAATACTTCTGCGTGTGGTATAATCATCGGCAGCGCGTTTTATTCTGTCTACATAGTCCGGATTGGTGCTTTCATCAATCTCTTTTTGCAACCTTACATCCGGGTTCAAAGGATTATAAAAAGGACGTATTGTTGTATTACCGTACGACATGAACATTGGGATAGACAAACCCAATTTTTTAGGAAAAAACTTACCTAACTCAAAATTACTTTGTAAGTCGTAGTTATATTGGTCGTCTAAGCTACGCTCATTTAACTTTTTGTCAATACCACCCCACCCAACTGTGGATATACTTCCGGTAAACTGTAAGTTACCAAAATCAGCAAGCTTAGCTAAAACCCTACCCGTTGCAGCCCAACCACCTTGGTTACTAAAGTCTGTCATACGTAATTCGTTAAACCAAACCTCAGCACATTTAGGTAAAGCATCATCATTATCTATTCCGGGTTTTGCTTTAGGGTTACGTATACCCACCATTACTACTCGCGCCTGACTTAAATCCGGTAAACCAATAACGCGATAAATCCCATTTCCACCTTGTCGTTCGTACACGGCCGTAAACGGATAGTTAGCATTTGTACGTGCAATTTTGGTGTTAATTAATTCTTCTAAAGTAATATTCATTTCATTAGCTGCCGGCCAGATTAAATCCGGACTTGCAGCAGGTGGAACAGTTACTTTTAAAGGCATTTCAAACTCATAATAATTGTTGGTTAAATCGGTACCAATACGAATAAATGCATGTACATCATCATCTCTTAGTGCATCGTTTACACCTTCGGCATGAACAAACATGCGCAACTTACCATAACGTCTTAAATCCGTGCCTATATTTTTAAATGCACCACGTGCATCACCATCTCGCAAATCACAAACCAATAAAGAGAGTGATTGTTCGTTTTGCTGAACCGCTTGTGGTGCACTAAAGTCAATCTCGCGCTGAATACCGGGAGGTGTCACGTATTTAATAGGTGTACGTGCACTGTTTTTTTCAAGATTAACTGTAGAAACCACAAATTGGGTTCTGTCTACATTATCATTAGGTATATTTTCTTTTCCGGCCTCCAGATTACCTAGATACTTACGCCAATCTGCACGTACCAATTGAAAGTAGGCAAACCTTAAAATCATATCGTCACTAAATCCACGCATGAACATACGCATAAAACGAATCGATTTAAAGTCGTAAATCTGCCCTACCTTTTTCTCATACTCGCGTACCGGAATTTTTAATTGGTACCAAACAACCTCTCTCTGGCTCCCATCTTTTAAGGTGGCAATTCTGCGTACACTATCGGTTACATAATTTTGCCCAACAGCCAAACGCGATTTACTGATATCAACTTTATATTGATAGTATTCCTCAATATCATTCAGGGTAAAATCACGGTTAATATCTTCGTTATCGGGTGTATTGGTTGCAGTTACCGGGTATGCTTCAGGCGATTGATCAATTGTTGGAGAATTGCCTTGATGACGATTAAAACGTTTGTAACGATCTAAAATACTAGTTTGTGTATTATCGTATTGTGTGCTTAAATAATAGCTGTAATTATCATTAGATGGATCGCCAACTGCATTTTGATAAGCAACACTTGTTGTACCATAACGGCTGGCAACTTTTTGCACGTATGCTGTATCAAACCAAGCACGCTCGCCATCATCATTAAAACCATCCAACCCCACATCTTGCTGTTGTCTGATAGTAGGGTCGGCATCAAAGGCGTAATTAATTACCGGCTTGCGTGGCACACGTCCCCAAGTGGTGCTATCCATGTATAAATTATCGGCCTCATTTCTTGGCAAACCATTTTCGGCAGCCCTACGGTTATCACGCAAAATATCTTCAGAAATATTACCCAAGTTTAAATAAAACGAGCCTTGATTGGTTTCATCTTTTTTGCATGCATAAGGGTCCATCATCCACAACTCAATGTAATCAATATTGGTTGCTTCAAAATCGTTTTGATCTATCTTACGCATGATACCACCCCATTTGTTGGTTGGATTGGCTAAGCTTCCGTCTTCATTTAATTCGTCAACATTATAATTATACGGCCCCCTTTCTTTTGGATAAAAGGCCAAATCTAAAGTAGATACGTTGGTTGGCAAACCCGGCTGTTGTTGGCGTTCAGGAAATATTTCTCTTAAATCAACTTCACGCACACAATCGTTACTCAATTGTTCATCATCATCTTGTATGTGTTGTGGAGTAAAATTATCCTCCCGATAAAATGTGGTTGCGATGTTGTACCAAGCTAAGTTCGCCCGTTTGTATCCGTACTCTAAACTATTTAGTAAATTACCCTCCGGAAATAAATCTGTTTGTCCTTGTGGGGTTGATGCCAATGTCCAATTTAAGGCAGGTGATTTTAAATCAAATGGTGTTTCACTTCCTTCAAAATCATCCAAATATGCTGTTCCTTTCTGTGCCAATGCACCCTGCACTCCGGGAATTAACTTTGCAAATTCACCACTAACTGTAATCGTTGATATTTCTTTGGTTTCAATAAACGGAAGCTTATCAACCAACTTGGTTAAAAAGCGTGAGTCGCGTTTGTAGGAGCCATCTAAACCTATAATAGCATTAGAAATGGGTTCTTCACCAATGTTAACTTTCGGGGTTAGCGGTCTTTCGTTTAGGTATAAAAACGTACCCCCAAGCAATAAATCTTTATTGTATTTATAATCGAAACGGGTACCCAACAATGTTTTTTGTTGCACACTAAATAACGAGTTACTTTCTGACGATACTTTTATAGAGGCACCCGAGTTCAGTAAGCTTGTGTTTAATATTTTAACACGACCTAAGTTGTAATCAACCACAAAATCAGTATTCTCTGTTAGCGGTGCTCCGTTAGCAGTAACCCTTACCGAACCACGTGGAATATTGGTACTATTTAAAGAAATTTCGTTGCTTGATGACCCCTGATATGTACCACGTAAAAAGAACTTGTTATACTGCGGTAATTGCATGGCTGCAAAACGGGTAGAATCGTACAATTCATAAAATGAATAATACCGTGCCCTGTCTTTATTGTTTACAAACTTTGTTGCCAAATAAGAACCAAAAGGTTCAACCACAGGAAAAATTACCCTACCCTGCATGGCGTTAATTGTAACTCCATCAATAAAATCGAAAATACCATCAGGTGCGCGCTCTTGTTGTGTATTTAAGTTATCTAGATTTAAAACGGTAATTAATGGAACACCCGTTAACTGCGGTTCATTTTGTTGTGGTATGTAATTTAAATCTGCACCCGAAGGGTCATCAGCGTATACTACATTTAATTTAAAATCTTTAGGCTGAATGTTAAATGTACCTAACGCATACACATTTTTCATCATCAAATCCCACATGGGTAAATCGGGGCGTTGCGATGGACCTTTAAGCATTTTGGTGTACAATACATTTGGTACATCAGGGTTTGGAGGTAAATCGGTAGTAAACTCACCCACTTTAAAATAACGACCATCAAGTGTGTATTCAAAAGCTACACACAAAACCTCATCGTTATTTAATGCACTATTTAAAGATATATAACCCAAACGTGTATTGACAGTATACTCTGTTGGGTTCAGTAATCGCGCGTAGTTTATCATTTGGAACTGCGATATGGCCTGCAAGTTGGTAATACTTTGATGACGAGCCAGTTGATTTTGAATTTGGAACGACTGACGTAATAAGGATGTATCAGGATTTAAACCTTGTCCGCTTAAATAACCATACAAACTATTGGCACTATTGCCCGGAAAAGTATCGTTTGGATTTGGATTGAGTTCCCAATATTTATTATCACGTTTGGCGGCTTCACCCAAATCACTAAAACCAATTACATCACGGGCGTTATCAAAAACACCGGTACGGTTGGTTACCCAAACCTCAACACGATTAATAACTACTGGCGATGAAATAATAGGCAAATTACGCAACCAAGCATCATAATTATCTCTGAAAAACTGAGCTAAAAAGTAATGCTTGTTCATGTCGTAGTTATCGGCCTGAATATCGAAACGTGTGGTTTGAACTCCACCTTGTAGCTCTGTTTCTGTGGTTTTACCACGCTGTTGTGTAACAATAGAAGTTACGGTTAATTTACCAAATTGCATGGTGGCTTTTACCCCAAACAAACTCTGGCTACCTTGTATTAATGACGAGTTAAGAGGTAAGGTAACATTACCCAATTCAATTTTTTTAATGATATCATCATCCTTACCCGAGTAATCCAATTTCATTTGGTTCTCAAAATCGAAAGTGGCCTCGGTATCGTAGTTCATGTTCACCTTCATCTTATCACCCACACTACCCGATACGTTTAGTTGTATTTTCTGACGAAAATCAAACTGACCTGTGCGTTGCTGACGAAGTGCAATAGCCGGATTACGTACTGTGTTAAAATTACCCTGAAAAATTAACTCGGCAGTTCCACGTGGTCTAATATCAATCACACCGCTACCAAATATTTTATCAAAAATTTTCGGGCCAACCTTTAACGGAGGAATTAAACCACCTCCTTTAACAAAGTTTTGTGCCTGCGCACGTTGTTTAAAATATTGCGCATTTTGGCGTTCGTTTTCCCGCTTTAATTGTTCTTTAATTGGCACAGTAGCACCCAAACGGTATGGTTGATTACCAACAGTAGATTTAAAGTTATATTGATTTGAACTTGGATCTAACTCGTATTTATTTTTAATGTTAGATGGTTCTCCTAAATCAAACGGATGCGTTTTTTGATTAAGCTCATATGGTTTCCTATCTTGAATTGGATAAGGAAGCTTTTTTCTTGTGGTATCAGAGCCTGATGAACTATCCGGTGGGGCGAAACTAAAAGATTTATTGGTTGATTTTTTATTTACTTCCGACTCATAAAACGAGAAAAAATCGGGCGTAACTCCCCATACTATGCCCGTAAGCAAAGTAAACACGGAAGAGAGCGATATGTATTTTATTTTAGAGAGAGTAAACAAAGTAGAGTTTCGCCATCAAATAACTTTTAAGGTGTTTTTTACTAATTCTTCAACTGAATAATTAGGATTTTGTTGCTTCACTTTTTGCAGCCCTTTTTCGGCCTCATTGCGAGCAAATCCTAACATAATTAACGCGGCAAGAGCCTCTTCGGTAGCTTTGTTAGCAGTGGTAAATGCCGTTAATTGCTCTCCGGAGAATCCTTCTGTTTTCTGTACTTTGTCTTGTAAATCAATCACGATACGTTGGGCTGTTTTGGGGCCAATTCCTTTCACGGATTTTAATAACGCCCAATTACCCGAAGTTATTGCTTGCTTAACCTCACTTGGTTTCATTGACGATAAAATCATGCGGGCAGTGTTGGCTCCAACTCCGTTCACCGAAATAAGTAACAAAAACAACTGACGTTCGTCTTCTTCGGCAAAACCATAAAGCGTGTGGCTGTCTTCTTTAACCACCAAATGAGTAAGCACACGTGCCGATTCTTGCGAAGCAAGTTGATCGTATGTATTTAAAGATATGTTGATGGCATATCCTACTCCACCACAATTTACCACAACTTGGGCAGGCGATTTTATAACTAATTTTCCTTCAACAAATGCAATCACGTTGGTTATCCCTATTGTTAAGTTTTTTTGAAAATAAGGGGTGCTAAAATAGTAAATGTTTTTAATTTTGAAACTTACTGCCAAAAACATTTTAACTTTACCTTTTTTATGACAAAAATTAAAACCCAGTTTATTGCGCTTTTTAGCATTGCAGCTTTGGGGGTTTTGTGGATTAACACTTTGGCTCAACAGCCATTGCATGGCACATACAAAGAGTTTTACCCCAATGGTAAAGTAAAAGTAAAGGGACACTATGGCAATGGCAATAAAGTTGGTAATTGGTATTATTATACCGAGAAAAAAATTTTAGAAAAACGGGAGTACTATAAAAAAGGGAAGTTGAAACGTACTTACACTTACAACGAAAAAGGACAATTAGCTATAATAGAAGACGATAAGGGTAATGTAACTACCAAACCAGCTTGTGGTTGTCAGTAATACTTAAAAAGTCACATATTTGCGCCATGCAGGTAGCAACATTTACATTTAACGAGTTTTCTGAAAATACATATGTTTTGTTTGATAATACCAAACAATGCGCCATTATTGATCCGGGTTGCCACCAGGCGAGCGAGCAAGCCGAGTTGGTAAACTTTATTACCCAACATAACCTTACTCCAACATTATTGGTAAATACACATTGCCACATAGACCATGTGCTTGGAAACGCATTTGTTGCCAAAAAATATAACCTACCTTTACATCTACACAAAAACGAGCTGGAAACATACCGCGATACCGACCGTTGGGCCAAAATGTTCGGTATGGTAGTAGAAGAAATTCCTGAACCACAAATTTATATTGATGAATGTAACATCCTGCAATTTGGTAATACCACTTTGCAGATTTTATTTACACCCGGCCACTCAATCGCCAGCTTAAGCTTTTACGAACCTCACAGCAAACAACTCATATCAGGTGACGTGCTTTTTTACCAAAGTATTGGGCGAACCGATTTACCGGGTGGAAACTTTGATACCTTAATCACATCCATCAGAACCAAACTATTTATATTACCTGATGAAACAGTTGTATACAGTGGTCATGGCCCTAAAACCTCTATAGGTTCTGAAAAATCAAACAATCCATTTTTAAGTACAATTTAATGTGCAGTATCTGCACTCACTCATAAAGAGGTGCGGTTTGACAGGCTCACACGTCAGCATAACATTTATATGGCATTCGTATTGACGAACACTATTGATTAAACTGTAATTACATTTTGTGGTTACTACTTGTTTGGCTTGATTAAACATGTAATAATTACATATCATTGTGTTTGTAAGATGTGAATTACCTTGAGTTTAATTAGTACTATTTTAGAGTTTTTTAATACCCCCCAACATTGAAAAGATATTTACTGATTTATACATTACTGCTTGTAACTTTTAACAACTTGTTTGCACAAACTACAAGAACAGTTAAAGGAAATATAAAAGATAAAAAAACGGCCGAGAACCTGATAGGCGCTTCGGTAATGATAAAAGGCACCAGTATAGGTACATCTACCGACTTTGATGGTAACTTTACTCTAAAAACCGATAAAGAATTGCCACTTATTTTGGTAATTAATTACATGGGTTATATCAAGCTAGAGTACAATGTTACTTCAACAGATAAACCACTTGCCATAAAGTTAGAGCAAAATGTAACCGAGCTTAAAGAAGCTGAAGTTAGAGATAGCCGCATCACCGAAAAACAAAAACAAAACCCGATTACGGTAGAAACCATGGATGCTACTGCCATTAAACAAACTCCGGCAGCCAATTTTTACGAAGGTTTGGCACATTTAAAAGGGGTAGATTTAACATCGGCAAGTATTGGTTTTAAAATTATTAATACACGTGGGTTTAACAGCACATCACCTGTGCGCAGCTTGCAATTAATTGATGGAGTTGATAACCAAAGTCCGGGACTAAATTTTAGTTTAGGAAACTTTTTAGGTGCAAGCGAACTTGATGTACAAAAGGTAGATTTAATTGTTGGTGCAAGTAGTGCTTACTACGGACCAAATGCATTTAATGGTGTAATAAATATGCAAACCAAATCGCCATTTTTATATCCGGGTTTAAGTGTAAGTTTAAAAGGTGGCGAACGCGCATTAACAGAGACGGCAGTGCGTTGGGCACAAGTTTTTAAAGACAAAAAAGGAGATGATCGATACGCATATAAACTAAATTTCTTTTACATGCGCGCCAATGATTGGGAAGCAAGAAATTATTCACCAACTATACAATCGCCTACAAAACCAGGTGCACTAGGTGGATATGATGCAGTTAACATTTATGGCGATGAATATGTGACAGCAAACTCCTATAATCCACCGTTAAGCTTACAAACTGTAGGAAGAGGATATTACTTAAGAAATGGATACCGTGAGGACCAATTGGTAGACTACAATTCGCGTAACATGAAATTGAATGCCGCCTTTCATTACAAAATAAAAAAGGATATCGAGTTTATTGCAGCATCAAATTTTGGAACAGGAACCACCGTTTATCAAGGCGACAATCGTTTTAGTTTAAAAGACATTTTATTTTTTCAGAACAAGTTGGAATTAAGAAAAGAAGGAAAATTCTTTATACGCGCTTATGCCACGAACGAAGATGCCGGAAAAAGTTACGATGCTTATTCAACAGCAATCTTGCTACAAAATACCGCCAAATCTGATCAAACATGGGCTGCAGACTACAACTCAAAAATGGAATCAACTTTGGGAAGTTACATGTTAGAGTGGTATAACAGAAATACCAATGGACAAGGCCTTCAGGTTGATACCATCCCCGGTGCGGGCGGACAAAGACTTAATTACATAGAAAATTATTGGCAAACAAACTTATTCGATTCACTCATTTATTTTCATAACCTTAGTCGAAATGCGGCCAATTATAGCCCCAGCTCCAATAACTCCGGATTATATAGATTAGAACCGGGAACACCTCAATTTGATTCTGCTTTTCAGAGTATTATTTCAAGAACAAATAGAGAAGGTGGTTCACGCTTTTTCGATAAGTCTGCTTTGTATCATATTGCAGGGGAATATCAATTTAGCTTTCTTACCTTGGATGTAAAAACAGGGGCTAGTTTCAGGTTATACGCACCATACAGTCAAGGTACCATATTTTTAGATACCGGAAATACCAGAATATACAATAAAGAAGCCGGGGCTTATTTAGGTATCGAAAAAAAGTTACTCAAAGATAAACTAAAACTAAGTTGGACCAATCGCGTTGATAAAAACCAAAACTTCAATACACTTTGGTCGACTGCAGGAACAGGAGTTTATGCCTACAAAAAACATATCCTTCGTGGTTCATTCTCATCGGCTATCCGTAATCCAACTTTAACAGACCAATACATTAACTTAAATGTTGGAAGAGCAACATTATTAGGTAATTTAAGCGGTTTTGACAGCCTGGTTACCATCACTTCTCTTCTTGATGCATTCATAAATGGGCGTAATGAACTGGATTATTTTAATGTTGAACCCATAAAACCTGAAGAAGTAAAAACTATTGAGTTTGGCTGGAGAACATCTTTAATTAAAGATAAGCTTTACATAGATGTTAACTATTATTATAGCTGGTACACCAACTTTATAGGCTATAAAATTGGTGCAAGACCCAATTGGCCAATCGCAACTATACCAATACCACAAGTATATCGGGTAGCTACTAATTCAAAAGATGTAGTTACGACTCAAGGATTTACCGGAGGAGTAAATTATTTTTTTAAAAAGTACCTTGGTTTTGCTGTCAACTATTCTTGGAATGTGCTTGACAGAAGAGGCTCAACCGACCCCCTTATTCCGGCCTTTAACACACCGGAACACAAATACAATATTGGTATAAACGGTAGGGATTTCGACATTAACTTCTTTGGTAAACCGAGTCGTTTTTGGGGATATGGCATCAATTATAAATACCAAACCGGATTTATGTTTGAAGGTTCCCCACAGTTTACCGGAGAAGTTCCGGCTTATTATATGATAGACGCGCAAATCAGCAAAAGAATTGCTGCTTGGCATTGCACATTTAAATTAGGCTCGAACAATTTAACCGACAACCGCGTGTATCAGGTTTATGGTGGACCTCAAGTAGGAAGACTAGCATACTTTTCTGCACTTTTTGAACTAAGTGGTAACAATTAGTTAATATTAAAGTCCATTTAATCAAATAAATCATAAATTAGCAAAACTCTAAACAAACAATTATGAAAAAATCACTACAAAAATTGTTAGGTATCAGTTTGATGACATTAGGCACTGCGCCTGTGTTTGCACAAACCATGTATCTAGATGAAATGTTTGATGTTTCTAAACAGGCAAACATTGTGTATGATAGTAACAGAAGTGTAAACATTCTTTACGGACAAGTCCCGGGGCAACAGCCAATTATTGGGGCAAATTTGAGCTGTGATGTATACACTCCAGTAGGTAGCTCGGTAAGTAGCAGGCCTACCATCATTATAGCACACACCGGAAGTTACTTACCGGTATTAACAAACCGCCAGGCAACCGGTAGTAAAGACGACAGCGCTGTAGTTGAAATGTGTACCCGTTTGGCCAAACGTGGTTTTAATGCAGTTGCTGTTAATTACCGTTTAGGTTGGAATGCATTGGCACAACCACCTGCATCAACCGAACAATTACTAAATGCTACTTATCGCGGTATGCAAGACGTAAGAAATGCGATACGATTTTTAAACACCAATGCAACTACTTATGGTATTGATACCTCAAAAATTATTGTTGGTGGTCAAGGAACAGGCGGATACATTGCCCTTGCATTAGCAACAGTTGATAAAGCATCAGAAATTAATAGCATTGCTAAGTTTCAACGCAACGATTTTACGCCAATGGTAAGCATAGACACACTAGGTGATTGGAGAGGTGTTGGCGGAAATCCATTCTTTAACGTAAGTGGTGATGCTGGTGTATCATCAAATGCTCAGATGGTTTTTCATTATGGAGGTTCAATGGGCGATTTAAGCTGGTTAGATGCTAATAGTTTGCCAATTGTTGGTATGCAATCTGATCGTGATCCTTTCGCTCCGTTTAATACCGGTAACGTAATTGTACCAACAAACATGACAACAGTTATTCCTAGTGCCTCAGGCGCAGGAGCTGTTATTCCTAAAGCAAATCAATTGGGTGTGAATAATAAATTAAACACCAAATATTTGGTTGATCCTATTTCTAATGCGCTAAGAACACGTACAAATGGAGTTGAGCACTTATATCCTGTTCGTACAAACTTCCCTCAAGATGGTGCACCATGGGAGTGGTGGGATAGAGCCTCAGTACAGGCTAAATTTTCAACAAACTTTTATACGCAAACTATTCCTGCTGATGGTAGAGCAGCTGATTCACTTTCCATGTTGGTTAACCCTGATATGAGCATTACAAAAGCTAAAAAATATATTGATACTTTGATTGATTTTTCTACAAGACGTATTGCTGTTCAGTTCGACTTAGTTGCTACATCAAACGATCAACTTAAACCTTCGTTTGGCTTAATTGCTCCGGCAAACAACACTTCATTGGTAGTAAAAGGCGATAGCAATACCATGGTAGGTTTAACATGGGAAATTGCCAACACCACTGGTTTTGGTAACATGAGTTATACCTGGAGCATTACATCAGCTACATCGCCAGATTTTGGTGCACCTTTAGCTTCATTACCAAGCTCTAAACCGAACTTAATTGTTGATTATCGTACAATTGATGCTTTATTAGCTTCTTTAAGCGTAAACATTGGTGATAGCGTTGATCTAAAATGGACTGTTCAAGCTACTTTAAACGGAAACAGTATGTGGTCGTCTGATACATTCGATGTTAGATTAACTCGTGGACAGCTGACCAGCGTTAAAGAAATTGCTAACGTAAGCAAACACCTTTCTGTTTATCCTAACCCTGCCACAACTACCTTAAATATTGATTTTAATAGTGCTGCCGGTACTGTTAATGCTTACAATGTTATGGATATCACCGGTCGTATTTTATTAAACGGAAATGCAACAAGCAACAACTTTGCATTTAATGTAAATACATTAAACGCAGGTTTATACTTTGTAAACATTACTTTAAAAGATGGTAGTGTAGCTACCAAACGTGTGGTTATTGAATAATCAAACCACTACTTTTAAATAAAAAATCCCGCAGTAAACTGCGGGATTTTTTTATGCTTACTATTTCACCATTGCATTTCATAAAGCCAAACCTCGGTTTCATGAAATGCAAAGGATAGTTAATACTTGTTAAGCTATGTTTGTTCAACGAATCATTAAGCCCCTCACAAACCCTTATCTGTATAAACAAACAAGAAGCCGTTTACCTGTTTAGGTGTAATGGCTTTTTTGTTGATGAAAGGTGCTGCTATGATTTCCTATGATTATGTATTACGTTCAATATAATCAATCAAAGCATGTATACATTTAATATGTATTTCTTGAGCCCTATCTGCATATTGGCTGTGTGGCGCACGAATTTCTACATCACATAAACTGCTCATTTGGCCACCATCTTTACCGGTTAAGCCCACTACTTTTATGCCTTTACGTTTGGCCACTTCAATGGCATTAAGCACATTTTTGCTGTTGCCGCTGGTTGATATGGCCAACAACACATCACCGCTGTTTCCAACTGCTTCTAAGTATCTGCTAAATACAAAATCATATCCGTAATCATTACCTACACAAGCCATATGCGAAACATCACTTATGGCGATAGCTGCATAAGGTTTACGGTCGTCACGGTACCTGCCGGTTAACTCTTCGGCAAAATGCATGGCATCACACAAACTACCACCGTTGCCACAGCTTAATATTTTCTTTTCGTTTTTTAAAGCATCAACCATTAAAGCACCCGCTTGCGCTATTGTCTCAAAGTTTTTTTCGTTGGCAATAAATTGTGCAAGTATGTCTTGTGCTTCGGTAAAATGTTGTTTCAAGTTTTGCATCACAATAGGCTTCATTATTTTCCGAATGCGTTTTTACCTTTATCTAAAAAGTCAACAAACTTTTGTTCGTCTGTATCAAAAAAACTTGGACCTGATAGTTGTTTTTCGTCACCATCAATAATTACATATTGTGGTTGAGCACTAAAGTTGTATTTGGTAATTTGTAAATCGTGGTTTTGCTCGCCAATGGTTTTCTTTACTTTACCATCACGTTTTGACGTGTACCACTCATTTTCTGGCAACACTTTTCTTTCGTCAGCATACAAACTTACAATAATAAAATCGTTTTGTAAGCGCTTCAATACTTCTGGTTTTGCCCAAACATACTCTTCCATTTTGCGGCAGTTTACACAAGCATGGCCGGTAAAATCCACAAATATGGGTTTGTTCTGTTTTTTAGATTCTTCTAAGGCTTGTTTGTAATCAAAGTAACCTATTAAGCCATGAGGTAAATGTAAAAAGTCGGCATGCTTAATTTTAGTTCCATCGGTACTGTTTGACGAGTGAGGTGTGTTTGAAACACCTGCTCCCAACACAAAATCTTGCGTTTGCATTGGCGGTAATAAACCGGATAATCCTTTTAATGGCGCACCAAATAAACCCGGAATCATATACACACCAAACGAGAAAGAAATCAAAGCTAAACCAAAACGCGGAACACTTACATAAGGCAAATCGCTATCGTGGCTAAACTTAAGTTTTCCCAATAAGTACATACCCAATAAAAATGCTAGCACTATCCATATTGCCAAATAAACTTCACGGTCTAGAATACCCCAATGGTATACCACATCGGCAATACTTAAGAACTTAAATGCAAAAGCCACTTCAACAAAACCCAACACTACTTTTACCGAATTTAACCAACCACCCGATTTAGGTAAGTTTTGCAGGAAACTAGGAAAAATAGCAAACAAAGTAAATGGCAAAGCCAAGCCTGCACCAAATGAAGCCATACCTAACAACGGTTTTAAAAATTTACCGCCAACGGCTTCAATTAATAAGCTCCCTACAATTGGTCCGGTACAACTGAATGACACCAATACCAAGGTGAAAGCCATGAAGAAAATACCGCCCAAACTGCTCATGCTGCTTTTGCTATCTATTTTATTTACCATGCTATGAGGTAAAGTAATTTCGAACAAGCCTAAGAATGATGCAGCAAACACCATGAAAATAATGAAGAATAAAATATTGGGTAACCAATGTGTGCTTAACCAATTACCGAAATCAGGACCTAAACCAAAAAAGGCGAATATTAAACCCAACGATGCGTAAATACCTACAATTGATAAACCAAAAGTAAATGCACGAGAAATACCTTGTGCACGTGTTTCACTCTTTTTGGTGAAGAAACTTACCGTCATAGGCAACATGGGGAATACACAAGGCGTGGCTACTGCAATTAATCCGCCCAAAAAAGCTATCAATAAAAAACTAAATACACCTGTTGTTGCAGGTGGTGGGGTTGCAGTTGTATTAACTGCGTTATTGGCATGGGTAGTTGAATCAATTGTTATTGATGATGTTTCAACCGGAGTTATGGGATTACTTGTGGTATCAATATTTTCTGTAGTTTGAGTTGATGGCGTTACAGCACTTTCTGCTGATGCTTGCACGCTTACTTTTACATCAAATGCTACATCAAATGGCGGCATACATATGCCACTAATTTCATTACACTCTTGGAAATAAATAGAACCTTTAATAACAGGCTTATCACCTAATATTTTAATTTTTTGTTTAAATACAGCCTTCTTTTTAAAAATAGAAACATCACCTTTCCAAACCTCTTCGTAATGTTTGTGCGCACCTACCGGAGTGGGTTTGCCAACAAGTTGGTATGAAGCATGTTTTTCCCAAGTGAACTCAGCAGCAATTGGGCCTAAATTTGGATCAAAATCGTTGCTGTACATGTACCAATCTTTTTCTATTGTACTGGTAAATGTGGCGGTGATTTCATCCCCTACTTTAACATCCTTTTTATCTACACTAACCGTCCACTCAGGGGTTTTACTTAGTGATGTTGGCGAATTTTGTGCCCAAAGTAAATTGTTTAAACCAAACAGTAGTAATATGCTTATCCAGTTAAGCGATGCCTTTTTTATCATAAATGCGCGTGTAATGCTAACTTTTAACTAACCGACAAATTTAAGATTTATTATGAAAGCACCTTTATTTTAAGAAAATCTTATCGAACAAGTAAGCAATGGCTTATTCCGAGGAATGAATAACAACGGTTTTTAAAATTATCAAAACTGAATCGTTTAGATTACTAGTGCAGGTTTAGATGTTAGGTTTTGTTTTACCTCAGAGGTTTCCGAAGGGTCGGAAGGAGCTTGCTTCGCAAAGGTTTTGCCCAAAACAACATACACCTGTGGGTAATCAACCCAACATAAATAACCATTGCGGCATGTGTAAGGTTAAATTTGTTGCATGAGGTATTACATTGTTTGTATTGGTTTGATTTTATTGGGCTTTGCGGATGTAAAAAATTTGCAAGCACAACCCGTTCCAACTAAAGAATTTCCGTTTAAGTTAACGGTTGAACAATATTTGGATAAGTACAGTGCTATTGCCATTGCAGAAATGCACCGAAGCCGTATTCCGGCAAGTATTACCCTTGCTCAAGGTTTATTGGAAAGTGGAAACGGAAATAGCCGACTAGCTTTGGTGGCTAATAATCACTTTGGTATTAAATGTAAAAAGGATTGGACCGGTGAATCTATAAAAGAAGATGATGACGAAGCGCAGGAGTGTTTCAGGAAATATCCAACTGCAGAAGATAGTTACCGCGATCATTCTGATTTTTTAATGAAAGGCCAACGTTATGCCTTTTTGTTTGATTTAGAACCAACCGATTACAAAGGTTGGGCCGAAGGTTTGAAACGTGCCGGTTATGCCACAAATCCAAACTATCCAAAATTACTAATCAGTTTAATTGAACGTCATAACCTACAACGTTTTGATCAGGTAAAGCCTAGCGAAAAAGAAAACATAAAAATTAAAGAAGACCAGAATGTATTTGCTGCTGCACATACACAACTTGTTATCAACGGAATACCCGCATTGGTAGCAAAAGCCAATGATAGTTATGCAAGCATTGCATTAGAAAACGGCATGCGCGTTTGGCAAATTTACAAGTATAACGATTTACCTAAAGATGCCATTATTAAAGCAGGTGATACCATTTACATTAAACCTAAAAACTATAAAGGAAGCGTTGAACATTACACCGTGGCTCGTGGCGATAACATGCGCATTATTTCTCAACGATTTGGCATTAAATTAAGCAAGTTATATAAGCGAAACAACATGAAAGAAGGTCAGGAACCTGAAGTAGGCGAACAACTTGCCTTACGCGGATTGAACCACAAAACACCTAACTTAAGGGTGAGTAATGTTGCGAATGTTGATAGTACTTACAATAATTTGATTTATGATGATCCGAAGAAAAATGTTTCTACCAGTAGACCTGTTTTGCCTGAAGACGAGTTTGCCATTAATATTACCGATAACAAAAACGATATGGCATTTTTTCATACTGTTCAGAAAGGAGAGACATTGTTTAGCATTGCCAAAAGATACAATGTGCGTGTAGAGGGAATCATGGAAATTAATCACCTGCATACCGAAGATATCAGCGAAGGTGCAAAATTAATCATTAACCCTAATCAACCTGCCATCAATGAAAACGAAGAAGCTGTGGTACCTGGTTATCACTTGGTAAAACAAGGCGAAACGTTATATAGTATTGCACGTAAATATAACACCAGTGTTATTGAATTAAGGGCATTAAACGAATTAGGCAGTGACACTTTACGTGTAGGTGATGAATTGGTGATTGTTCCTTTAAACGGTGAAAAAGTAGAATACAAAGAACCCGATTTAAACTCAACTGAACCTATATACCACGAAGTATTAGAGAAAGAAACTTTATACAGCATTGCGCGCAAATACAATGTGTTGGTTGAAGACATCAGGAAGTTAAACAACATGCTTGACAACAGCATTTCTGTTGGACAAAAACTACGCATACGATGATGATGATGGAGCTTCCATTCAACCCACCCATACAACACATTAACTTACCTGAGTTTAATGCCCATGGTGTAACCGTATACATGAAACGTGATGATATGTTACATCCATTTGTATCAGGTAACAAATGGCGCAAGTTGTTTTATGTGTTGGGTGATGCACAACAAAAAGGCTGCACACATTTGGTAAGTTTTGGTGGTGCATACAGCAATCATTTAGTGGCATTGGCTTGTGCAGGTGCCATGTATCAATTTAAAACCACTGCTTTTGTTCGTGGCGAAGAAGTAAACAACCACATGTTAAACCTATGCAAGTTATATGGCATGCAATTAATTTTTGTATCGCGCGAGGCATATAAAAATAAACCCGAATTGTACCAACAATTTGCGCAACAACACCCACACACTTATTTTATTGACGAGGGTGGCAAGGGTGAATTGGCAGCCAAAGGATGTACCCATATTTTAAATGATGCCGATGGATTTACACATACCGTTTGTGCTGTTGGAACAGGAACCACATTGGCAGGATTAGCACAAGGAGCGCAACATAAAAACATAATTGCAGAAGGTATTTGTGTATTAAAAGGTGCTGAAGCAATGGACCAAGAAATTGCAACATTAGCCGGGTTTGATATTAAAGTACACCATGACTTTAGTTGTGGTGGTTATGCCAAAACAAATACTGAGTTGCTTGATTTTATTAAACATTTTGCACAACACACCGGCATTTTATTAGACCAAGTTTATACCGGAAAAATGATGTTGGCGGTAAGCAAACTTATTGCACAACAATATTACCCTAACAACAGTAAAATATTAACCATACACACCGGTGGTTTATTGGGTATGATGAGTGTGGTTTAATTAAACCCGTTATAACCGATACGTGTTAATAACCCGGATTAATTCTTCCTTGTAAGTACCACCAACAGAAATGGTTTGGTTGTGAATACGAATGGTATTACCATCTGTTTCACTGATGAGTTTAATATTTATAATGTAAGACTTATGAACCCTTACAAAATGTTTAAAGGGTTGTAACTGTTCCTCAAAATTTTTCATGGTACTGTGTACGGTAATTCTTCCTTCATCGGTCCATACACGTACATAATCTTTTAAGCCCTCCACAAACCAAATTCCATTTACATCAATCTTAATCCATTTGCCTTCCGAGCGCACAAACAATAACGTATTGGCTGTTTCACTAGCCTGTTGGGTTTTGAGTTGTTTGTTGCTTAATGCTTTGGTAATGGCTTTATTCAATCGTTCAAACGAAATAGGTTTTAGTAAATAATCAACTGCATCCAATTCGTAACTTTTAAATGCATACTCCGAATATGCCGTTGTAAATATTACCATTGGAGGTTCCTTTAAAGAACTTAAAAATTCAATACCTGTAATTTCGGGCATGTTAATGTCCAACAGCATGAGGTCAACCTCATTTTTAGTAACAAAAGCAAATGCTTCGATGGCATTTTTACAAGCACCTACCACATGCACATCGGGTATTTTTTGCAAATGGTTTTGCAGTACCTCAACGGCCAATGGTTCATCATCAATTATTACTACCTTAAGCATGTGGTTTAACTCAGTTTATCAATGGTAACTTCTATGCTAAAGTAATTATCTTCTACCAATTGGTTGATATGAAATTGATTTGGATACAATAATGCCAATCGTTTCTTTAAGTTATCTAGCCCTATCCCACCCTTTTCATTGTTGGCAATTTTACTTGCGGGTGCAAAATTATTTTTAGCAAACATTCTCAGTTTATTGTTTTGAAGACTAAGTTGGAAATTAATTTCCATATCACGTACCACACGTGTATGCTTAAAAACATTCTCTAAAATAGGTAACCAAATTAAAGGCGGTACCAAATAAGATTGATCGGATGTGATAGAAAACTGTATTTGAGGAGAATCTTGAATCCGCAACATTTCAATATCTATATATGCCTGAATAATTTCTTTTTCTTGATCAAACGAAACCAATTTAGTGTCGGCCTCATACAACACATAACGTAACACTGATGATAGTTTTAATATAGCCTCCGGAGCTTCATCCGATTTTTTTAAAGTAAGTGCATATAAATTATTTAATGTGTTAAACAAAAAATGCGGGTTAAGCTGATTTTTTAAAAAGTTAAGTTCTGCTTCTTGATGGCTACTGATTAGTTGTTGCATGGCTTTAACCTTGGCCGAATTGTGATGATAATAACCCAACAACGAAAACACCAACACCCATATAATCATTAAATTAAAATAGGTATCAATATCATTCATCATTCCATCAAACGACATATCATTGCTTACGGGCGACATTACAATACTGGTTTGCATGGTATCAAAACCAGGAAATACCACAGACATGTACTTCATAAAAAAAGTATACGCATACGATACCACAAACACCATAACAATGGCCAACAATACATATAACAAACGTTTGCCTTTAAAGAAAAACTTAGGCATTAAAACCAAGTTGTTTACATAAGCCAACACCGCGAAAAAACTCAGGTACAATACCATCATGCCGTAATAAAACAACTTTGGGTAAGCCGTTTGGTCATCCGCATCAGGCATTTTAACCACCAGCATCAATACCCAGAAATAGATATTAAGTGCAACCCTTGAACTTAACGCGTTTAGTATGTTTTGAAATTTGGTTAACCTAATCGTATTCATGCAACAAAATAGCGCATAATTTTTTTGTATGCACATCTATTGTAGACGAAATGCGATTATTTTTAGACGAATCAATCCATAACACTTACGTCTAATTTTAAAACTTGTTGGTCGAGTTTTAAAAAAAAACTCCTTTCACTGTATTTGTTTTGAAACCCTAAACACTACAATTATGAAAAAAACTTGTACCACATTTTTGCTTGTTTGTTTAATGCTTTTAGGCTTACAAAACAAAGTACATGCACAAATTAGCCCTGCACTTAGTGCACGTTTACAAAACACCTTAGATAGCGTATGCAACAAATACAAAATTAAAGGCACATCGGCAGCTGTATTAATTCCGGGTGTAGGTGTATGGAAAGGTGCAAATGGTTATTCGCATCAAAACACACCCATAACCACCAACATGTTATTGGGCATGGGCAGTAATACCAAAACACATATTGCTGCGCTTTTGCTTATTATGCAAGAAAAAGGTTTGCTTAGTTTGGATGATACCATTGGAAAATGGATTCAAGGCTACCCAAATATCAGCGGACGAATTACCATTAGGCAATGTTTAAACCACACCAGTGGTTTGCACGACTATATGCAGTCGGATGCGATTAACGATAGCCTACTGAGTAAACCCGAAAAACTATGGACCAAACAAGAAATATTGCGTATTGCTAAACAGCCTAATGCAGCACCCGGTGGCGCGTGGGATTACTCCAATACCAATTATATTATTGCCGGAATTATTATTGAAGAGGTGTTACAAAAATCGGCATGGACAGCTATGAGAGAATGGATTTTTACACCTCACCAACTGAACAATACATTTAACTATGGCGAGAGCGGCAGCATACCTGTTGCCCGACCGTGGAGTGTGGTATTAAGTGGAGATGTGCTAGAAGACATGACCCAATCGCCTTATTTAAACTCACTATTTTCATTAGCCACCACAGCAGGTTCATTAATTACAACGGCCGAAGACAATGTGTGGTTTTGGCATAAACTATGTACCAAACAATTGTTTAACGAACAATCGTGGAAAGAAATGACCAACACTGTATCTATTGGCGGACAACATGGTTATGGTTTAGGTATTTTTAGGTACAGTAGGTTATTAAATGGTAGAACCATTTACACACATGGAGGAACTTTTTTTGGTTACATCAACGAAAATTTGTTTGATACAACATCGGGTGTTGCTATAGCTGCATTAACCAACCAAGATAGTTTAAACAACAATGGCCTGGTGGCTACTGTAATTAACGCATTGCACAAAGTAAGCATCAGTTATTTGGCAACAGGACTAACAGAAAACACATTACTATCAAAAATAAATGTATACCCTAACCCTGCAAATGATGTAATTAATTTGGATGAAACACTTGAAATTACCGAGGTGCAATTGATGGATATTTCAGGCAAAATAGTTTTAGAAGCTAACAACCAAAACCAACTGGTTGTATCAAACTTACCTAATGGATTATATGTTTTACTAGCCAATAACACCAAAGAAAATAAACAGTACCAACAACGTATTGTGGTGCAACATTAAAGTATGTCAGTAACAAAAAATCCCGTTCAGTTACGAACGGGATTTTTTGTTTTATTTAACCACCTGGTTTTTTAAAATGCCGGTTTTTCAGGCTTATCTTTCAAACGCTCTTTAATATCTAATCTGTGTTTACGCGCAGTATCAATGGCAATGTCATAACCAGCATCTGCATGTCTAATCACGCCCATTGCCGGGTCGTTATGCAACACACGTTTTAACCTGCGTGCCGCATCTTCAGTACCATCAGCAACAATTACCATACCTGCATGTATGCTGTAACCCATGCCTACTCCACCACCGTGGTGTATAGATACCCAACTTGCACCACCCGCAGTGTTAATCAACGAGTTTAATATTGGCCAATCGGCCACTGCATCACTACCATCTTTCATGGCTTCTGTTTCGCGGTTAGGACTGGCTACCGAACCGGTATCTAAATGGTCGCGACCAATTACAATCGGACCTTTTACTTTACCTGTGCGTACCAATTCGTTAAATGCCAGAGCCGCTTTTTCTCTATCACCTTGGCCTATCCAACAAATACGTGCAGGTAAACCTTGGAAAGCAATACGCTCACGGGCCATGTCTAACCAGCGGTGTAACGAGGTGTTTTCAGGAAACAATTCCTTCATCACTTGGTCGGTTACATAAATATCATTCGGGTCGCCACTTAAAGCTACCCAACGGAAAGGACCTTTACCTTCGCAAAACAACGGACGGATATATGCAGGTACAAAACCCGGAAACGCAAATGCATTTTCTACATGGCGTTGGTCTTTTGCTTGTCCGCGTAGGTTGTTACCGTAATCAAAAGTAATAGCACCACGGCTTTGTAATTCAATCATCAACCTCACATGGTGTGCCATGGTATCCAACGATTTTTCTACATACTTCTCAGGTTCTGTTTTACGCATTCTATCCGCCACCTCTTCCGCTATTCCTTCGGGGTAATAACCATTTAATGGGTCGTGTGCCGATGTTTGATCCGTTAACAAATCAGGTGTAATGTTACGCTCAATTAAACGCTCCAATAAATCAATTACATTACACAATACACCAATCGATAAACGTTTGCCTTCTGCTTTCGCTTTTAAGGCCATGTCAATCGCTTGGTCAATATCGCGGCTCATCACATCTAAGTAGCGCGTTTCAATACGTTTTTTAATGCGCCATTCTACCATTTCGGCAGCCAAACAAACACCATCACACATGGTAACCGCCAAAGGTTGTGCGCCACCCATTCCACCCAAACCGGCAGTAACAGATAAAGTACCTTTAAGCGTACCACCAAAATGCTGACGAGCAGCTTCGGCAAACGTTTCGTAAGTACCCTGCACAATACCCTGCGAACCAATATAAATCCAGCTACCCGCAGTCATTTGTCCGTACATCATCAAACCCTTTTTATCCAACTCGTGGAAAGTTTCCCAATTGGCCCACTTAGGCACCAACATACTGTTAGATATAATAACACGTGGAGCATCTTTATGTGTAGGTAAAATACCCACAGGCTTACCACTTTGTATCAATAATGTTTCGTCTTCCTCTAAATCCTGTAAAGCTTTCACTATTAAATCAAAGCTTTCCCAGTTGCGGGCTGCTTTACCAATACCGCCATACACTACCAAATCCTCAGGCCTTTCAGCCACCTCGGGATCTAAATTATTGTGTAACATGCGCAAGGCCGCCTCTTGTACCCAGCCTTTGCAGCTTAATGTATTACCTGTTGCTGCACGTAATTCTCGTCTGTTTGCCATAATTACTCTTTAAAAGAATTTTGGGCGAAAATAGTTTTTTTACCCCAATTAACTCAGCACAAATCAGGATTAAAAGTTGGGGGCTTTACAGACGTTTCGCTGCGCTACAGTCTGTATCGGGCTTTACGCGCTGCATGGCAGCTTGCTCCAATCCCTAAGCCGAGTTTAACGTTTAAATGAAACTCTCAGGCACTTCGAGTGTCCCGATTTCAAATCGGAACGTTTTGAGAAGGGAATGTTAAAGCTACTTTATTCTTCTTAACTCCTACTCTCGATATAACCCGAGTACTCGCACTCGTGCAGGCTTTAACCTAACAAATGGAAAACAAAGCCATTAAAAAACTAAAATAAAGCACACGCATTAACAATTTATTTGCTTATTTAGCAGTAACAAAAAAACCATGCTTATGAAACCACAGCCACACCATTCACCTGTAATTATCCATTTAACAACACGTTTATAAAAATAAAGCGAAACTTATTCTTCTGATATGTTTTGCCTTATTGGGTCTATATCATAATAAGGCGAAATAAAATGAGGTTTGAGTTTCGTGGATAGTGGCTAGTTTAAACGCCACGAACAACAATAGAACAACATAGAATGCAGAGATATTTAGGAATATTAAGTTCTGACGCATTAAATAGAGATGGATATGTGATTGCATTTGAAGCATTGGAAGACATCATTGCTAAAAATGCAATAGAAGGTTTGCCATCGCTTATTGACCACGATATTCATAGACCGTTGGGTTGGATTTTTCCTTATGGAATATTGATAGAACCTAAAATTAGTAAGACAGTTGGAAATTTCTTTGTCTGCGAAACTGATGATGATAGCAATTTAATATATCCAAAAATTCAAGCCTTTTGGCAACGGACTCATTACGAAAGTACCAAAGACTATAAAGACAAGTTTATAGAATTGCTCAGCGAAAATTACAAAATAGAAGGAAAGTTCATTGAAAAGGGCTGTGTAGCTTACCACTTACCAAGCATAGTTGAAACTGTATTCCCATCATTATTTGAGAAAAAAGATAAAAATGACCTTATTTATTTAAATGACTTATTAAATGAATTTGATTATGTAGGTTCTGGAATATTCAAATCTAAACAAGGGAAATTTTGTATTTTCTGTCACCAATATTTCAACAGAAATTTATCCTTATTAAATAACTATAACACATATTTCATAGATGAGTTTATTAGATTAAATTCTAATAAAGACATCACATTGAGAATTGCTATTGACAAGAATCTAATTGGTCTTTCTGAAACTTATAGCGGTGTTTTGGAATTTGACTATTGGTGGGGTCCAAAATTCAACAATGACATTTCAAGTATTCCAAACGAAGTAACAAGATACGAAAGTAATGCTGAACAGAAATTTTTTAGTAGCGTATTAGGAACAGAGTTTTGGTGGAAAACCGATGAAAACGAAAAAACTTTGGAAATAGAAGAAATCCGAGAACAACCATCGTTTGGTATAGATAAAGACTCTTATGGTTGCAGATACATCCATTCAATTTACGACAACAATAAAACTGAATTTATCCATTTTGACGGTGCAATTCGTCTTTACTCAGATGAACAAATTTTACAAAGATGGGAAGTAAATATTAATAAAGCGGGGAAGAATACGACATACACAAAACTATTTAGAATTGACGGAAAATTAGAACTTTCAGATTGGAAAAAACTTTGCATTTTATATTATAAAGGCAATCCTTTGTTATTTGAATATTTCGGTGTCAAAGAAGAATATGATAATGTGAGAAACGAAACTCAACCTAAAAATTCTCAAACAAATTACACACCAAATAAAATTAATTCTGATGATGGTATTAGGTTATTTGTTTCTTATCACGGAAAAAATCAGACTTACGAACAGTTTGAAAGGAGAGTAATTAACCCAGACATCATTAAGTTTCAAAATGGAGATGTGATAAATGTCATTGAATATGACATCATAGAGATTGAGAAATATTTGAAACGAAATGGCGGACAAATTGAATATCCAAACAATATAAACTTTGTAAAACCATATGACTTTGCGACTAATTATCCTATTATAATTCACGGCTCAAATAAAACAGACAAACTAATAGAAGATACACTAACTGCTTTTAAAACAATTTTCCAAATTCAAAACAGCAATTTAAATAAGACAATTGCTCTCACGATTGGTTGGGAAATGAAAGATTTTGAAGTAAGATTATCTGTTTTCGGTAAATCTTCAGAAATCGTCAAATGGTTAAATTCAACAGGTAAAGTTCCCGTTGAATATGAGAACTTCAAAATTTGGTTATCCAATCAACGTAAATGGATTTATGACAACTATAGTTATTCTGAAAGAGATTTTAGTCATTTACTAAAGGATGACGGGATATTTTACATTAAGCGAAAAGCCATAAACAACGAGTATATTTCGTTCCCAAAAGACGAAGATAAATTTTACTATGAAGTCAATACCAATGGGAACAAAGAACTATACAATCTGATTGAAGAAAAAGTAATATTTCCTTCGCATATATTTTTACTAAAGAAAATATCTTGCACAAAAACGGGCGAAGACTACTTGACATCAATTACTTCTAAATATTTGGATACAGATGTAAAAATGGCAATTGAAAAAATTAACCTGTTAGGATTTTTTTGGACAGATGAAGAGTCTCAATAAAAAAACAGCCAAAAACAAGGGTTTCGCGTCAGGCGGGCTGACATGCAAACTTGAAGCCTTGTGCTTCTATTCAAGTTCAATGCAGGTTGACAGTATTGTGCTCTGAAACCCGCCCGAACGCAAAGCCCGAAAACGATATAAAAAAAATTAACCTCATGACACACCAAGAAATACTTAAAAGCGTAGCATGGAAAGATTTAAAAAACTTGTCCTATAAATAAATACTCATGAAATTTAAGATTACAACATTTGTAACAGCCTGCCTTATATTCATGCTCACTTCATGCAACAAAGAAACCACATACGACTGTACTTTAATTAACGAAACAACATACAACATCAAAAGTGTTAAATTTACGTGTGCGGTTGATGAAACAAAAATTGCTGTTCCACCACTTGGTACCTCAGCAAAATTTGAATTAAGGTATGAAAAAAGAGTTGGTAGATTTTTTACAGAACCTCTGGTTTGTATTACTGTTACAGAATATGCCGACTCTTCACAAACATATCAAAATACAATCGGTGGTACCCTATCAGTTAATAAACTCAAAAAAAGTAACACGTTTGTAATCTCCAACAAAACCAATACCACTAACCCCACCGATATTTTTAGCGTTAAACGGAACTAAGCTAAAATCATAAAATACAGCTAGTGCATATTAAATGATATTTAAGTTCAGTTAAAATGTGGTTGGTAATCCAGTATAATTTTGTTTATTTAGTTGTGTTAAAATTCAATAATGAATCGCAACATAACTTCGTGTATACACCCATTTTTTTTTGGGGGGGGGGAGAAGCAAGGAAACCTTTCTTCATAAACTACTTGTAGCCATTTAAAGAGACCTATATGCAACAAAATATTTCGTCAGATAAACCAGTAATCCAAAAAGAAGAAGATCGATTTCAACGTTATGACTTTTCTAGAAGAATTGCACAAAGAATAATAAATTCAGAAAGTAATGATTCAGTTGTGATTGGAATTTATGGTGCATGGGGAGAAGGTAAAACATCAGTAATTAATTTTATTGAAGAGGAGTTGAAAACCGATGATACTATAATTCCAGTTCGCTTTAATCCATGGAGATTTACAGAAGAAGCTACACTTTTAGTTTCATTCTTCAATACTTTAGCATCCAAAGTAAAAGAATCATTTCCTGAAAAAGAGATTGAGAAAACTAATTTTATTTCCAAAAGGATTTCTAACTATAAAAAGAAATGGCAGGATAGTAAAGAGCCTTTGAAATCTGATAAAGAAACGATCGGTGAATTAATTGAAAAATACGGAAAAATAGTGTCAATATTTGGAGCTGGAGAGGCGGCTGAATCAATTGGCAAAGCTCTTTCAAATGTTGACATTGAAACTTTGAAAAAAAGATTTGAAATGTTACTCGTAGATAGTAAGAAAAAGCTTGTTGTGTTTATTGATGATATTGACAGACTTGATAAGCAAGAGATACATGCTATATTTAGACTTGTTAAATTAACCGCAGATTTTTCAAATACAATTTATATTCTTTCATTCGACCAAGAAATGGTTGCTTCTGCAATCGGAGAGCGATTTGGAGAAGGAGACAAACAGGCAGGATTTAATTTTTTAGAAAAAATCATTCAAGTTCCACTAAAAATACCTGTTGCCCAACCTGATTCTCTCAAGGAATATTGTTTTCAATTGGTTGACAAAGCAATTAATGAAAATCAAATTGAGTTAGATAAAAGTGACGTTCAACGTTTTGTCTCAGAGTTTGTAGAGAACTTATTAATCAGGTTAAAAACTCCTAGATTAGCTGTTCGCTATGTTAATACTCTTTCATTTTCATTTCCGTTATTGAATGGTGAAGTAAATCTTGTTGATTTAATGTTGATTGAAGCATTAAAAATATTCTATCCTTCACATTATGAATTTGTAAAAGAAAATCCGCATTATTTTTTATCCTCATATAGCTCTGATTCATACTACGGAGGACATGAAGATGTTGAGAAGAAGAAAAAAGAAATCACAGAGTTTATGGATGAACTTGGAAAAGGCTTATCCAAAAGGGAAAGAGAATCAGTTAAATCATTGTTGTCAGAACTTTTCCCAAGGTTAGACGAAGCCTTTAGAAATAGATTTCAACATAATGGTCATGAAGAATGGTATAAAAACAAAAGAATAGTATCGCCTCAATATTTTAAGAGGTACTTTTCTTATACTGTTCTTAAGGGTGAAATGTCAGATGTTTCATTTGAATCCTTTTTAACATCGATAGATGCAGCAAATGAGGAGCAGATTATTGAAAACTACAAATATCTTGTGGAATCAAGTTCTATTGATAATTTTTTGCACAAATTGCGCACCAGAGAAGAAGACTTTAAGTGGGAAACATCTCAAAAACTGGCTTTAAGTATTGCACTATCAGGGGATATGTTTAAAGAAAATCATGATGTTTTTAGCTTCGGATTCCAAAGTCCTAAATCACAAGCCGCAATTTTTATTTATCAGTTACTAAAAAAACATGATAATTCTGAAGACCGTTTACAACTTGCTGAAATCTTAATGAAAAGGGCTAATCCCTTTGGTTTTGCGTATGAAATAAATAATTGGTTGAGAACTGGAAAAACGGATGAAGAAAAAATCTTTTCAGTAGAACAATACCAGCACTTAGCAAAATGCCTAATTGATAGAGCATTACTTGAATCTGGTGAAACACCAATATTTGAAAAGTTCCCAGACAATAGTCAATACTTACTTACAGTTTGGAAAGAAATAAATCCTGTAGAATTTGAAACCTATGTTAAAAGGGTATTAGATGCTACACCACAAAAAGTTGTTGACCTATTAAGAGCTTTTACACCAGTAATGACTAGTAGCAATCATCCAGCACCTTATTATTCAAATTTCACAAAAGATCAATTCAATTTCTTTATTGGGTTATTTGACATGGAATATATTTTTGAAAAAGTAAATGACGAATTTGGCAACGAAATTGAAAAAGAAGGCGTTAAATTTCCTGATATGGAAAAGACTCAAACAGATTTGAATATCTTGAGACAATTCAAGCATTGGTATTTAAAAGAAAAATAAACTATCAAATCGAATTTACAAAACTCCACTCACCCACATGACACACCAAGAAATACTTAAAAGCGTAGCATGGAAAGATTTAAAAAATTTGTCTTTTAAGGAAATGCTTATTGAAAATAACTTAACCATTCCATGGTTTGTTATTTCTATTATCTTGGCTTATTTTGGGTATTATGTGTTGGCATTGCCTTTTTCGGCCTTTTTCTTTTTAACGGGTTTAAGGCAGGTGCATAATGGTTTTCATAATTCGCTTGGCACCAATAAATTTTTAACGTGGTTGTCGTTATACATCAATAGTGTATTGATGATGGTATCTATACATGCGGTAAAGTTTAACCACATCAGGCACCATAAATATTGTTTAACAGATGAAGACTATGAAGGTAAATCGGCCGGCATGACCTGGTACGGGGCCATTTTATATGGGCCTATTCATATGTTTTTGATTCATAAAGTAACCTTACAATTGGGCAATAAAAGCTATAAACGTAATGTAATATTAGAGTTGGTTTCTATTGCAACATTTGCAGCCATTGTGTTTTATTTTAAAATCGACTTTTTAATTTACCACATCATCATCATGCTAATTGGAGAATTTTTAATGGCATTTTTTGCCGTTTGGACCGTTCACCACGATACACATGACCATCCCGAATTGGCCCGCACACAAAGAAGCGGTTGGAAAAACAAAATCACCTTCAGCATGTTTTACCATTTGGAGCACCATTTGTTTCCGGCTGTTCCCACCATTAAATTACCCGAACTTGCCAAACGAATAGATGAAGCTTTACCTGAAATAGAAAAGAAACAAACGTTTTAAGTAATCTCATCCAATTTATATTTTTAGCACCAAGCAAGCCACTCGGGGTATCTAATAATAATATTAAGTTTTTTTAGACATGCATAATTTAATGAATAAATAGATTCGTGCGAACAACTTCAACATGTTGTAAAATATAACGAGAAAGTTGATGAAAAGTCTTGTTAAAATTTGAACAAGATTCATTCTGATTTTAATGCTACCAAAGCAATACCTTAGGTATTAAAAACGTCAATGGCTGTTATGCTAAATACATCTAACCTTTAAGGTGCTTGTTGTAATTGCAACAACTTGTTATTTCATCAAATCTTACGAAAATTGTGTTTGGATTTTCTTATACATCAACCCAAAATAAAACACTTATGGACAACAGTCGCGTTTATAAAATGAAATTTGCCAGTGTATACCCACACTACATTACCAAAGCCGAGAAAAAAGGAAGAACAAGGCAAGAGGTAAACGATTTAATTTTTTGGTTAACAGGTTATGATGAAAACACTTTGAACGAAGTTTTAACCAACCAAACAGACATAGAAACCTTTTTTAATGATGCACCAAACTTTAATCCCGATGCAAGTAAAATAACAGGCGTAATATGTGGCTATAGGGTTGAAGATATTGAAGACCCTATGATGCAAAAGGTTCGTTACTTGGATAAGATTATTGACGAGTTAGCCAAAGGAAAAAGTTTGGATAAAATAATGCGTAAGTAAGATGTTTGAAGACATAAAAATAAAAGCGGCCGCTCCCGAAATTCGGGAGCGGCCGCAGTTGTTAAGTATTAAACCCTATTAGTTTACTTTAGTAATCTTCACAGTTTTAACAAACTCACCTTGGGTTACGTTTGCCATGTAAACACCTGCAGCCATTTCTTGTGCAATAGTGATTACTTCTGTTG